>Ga0209382_10001740_pt1 | contig 33584 bp, 28 predicted proteins | sample SoiMetdeltSBSDD5_FD_187599 | JGI IMG/M metagenome (GOLD analysis project Ga0209382, IMG submission 187599) | Bulk soil microbial communities from a Populus tree surrounding site in Tennessee, USA - Soil MetaG P. deltoides SBSDD5 (SPAdes) (version 2) | ecosystem: Environmental > Terrestrial >... | reverse complement strand
AGCGAGTCCCGTCCGCTATTGGCCCTTAGCAGACATCGGTTTGTGCAGCGCCAATGTCCGCTTATGACCCAAAGCGGACATCGGAGCGGTCGGCATCCGAGCCTGTCAAATATGCAGGCCTCAATTTTTAGAGCCGCTACGTTGTGATGTTTGCTACATCTTGTTTGATGCTTGACATATTTGTATGACCTTCCCACACTTTATAATCTACGTTTGCTACATCGCGAAAAGGTCGACATGATTACTGGCGCGCAGATGCGGGCCGCACGAGCGTTGCTCGGCATTGACCAGCGCGAGCTCGCGCAGCGCTCGGGCCTATCGCTCCCCACCATCCAGCGCATGGAAGCAAGCAACGGCGTGGTCCGCGGCAACGTGGACTCGCTTATGAAGCTGGTCGATGCACTTGCGGCTAATGGAATCGAACTGATCGGCGAGGGCGCCACGTCAAGCACAGGCGGCCGCGGGGTGCGCCTCAAATGAGAATTCGCAACATAGCCATCGGCACTAATGGCGAGCGGAGATGCTGATGGTGGTCTACGCGCTTTATGGCGTGGGGGCATTGCTGGCACTTGCGCCGATTGCAGTCGTTTTGACGACATCACCGCGCGCCATCAATGTCATCTATGGTACGAGCTTGGTCGTTACGCTGGTGCTGGGCGTGATTGGCTTCATATCTCTGTTCGAGCTGTCGACCTCCACCGCGACATTGCCGCTCGGCTTGCCCTGGCTGGGTGCGCATTTCCGGATGGACGCGCTGGCTAGCTTTTTCGTCATTGTCGTCAATCTTGGCGGTGCGGCCGCGAGCCTGTTCGCGCTCGGCTACGGCCAGCACGAGCGTGCACCCGAACGCGTGCTACCGTTTTACCCGGCCTACCTCGCCGGCATGAACCTTGTCGTGCTCTCCGATGATGCCTTCAGCTTCCTCGTGTCATGGGAATTCATGTCGCTCTCGTCTTGGGCATTGGTGGTCGCCCATCACTGGGAGCACGAAAACCTGCGAGCGGGATACGTCTATTTGTTGATGGCAAGCTTCGGGACGCTGGCGCTGTTGCTGGGCTTCGGTCTGTTGGCGGGCGCAAATGGCAACTATGCATTCGATGCCATTCGCGCGTCACACCCATCTGACGCGATGGCAGCACTTGTGCTGATTTTGGCGCTCATCGGTGCGGGCTCAAAGGCGGGCGTAGTTCCCTTGCATGCCTGGCTACCGCTCGCACATCCGGCTGCGCCAAGCCACGTCTCCGCTCTGATGAGCGGTGTGATGACCAAGGTCGCGGTCTACGGATTCGTGCGGATTACGTTTGACCTGCTCGGCGCACCGGAATGGTGGTGGAGCATGCTGGTGCTCGCCGTCGGCGGCATCACCGCTGTGATGGGCGTGCTCTATGCGTTGATGCAGCATGATCTCAAACGGCTGCTTGCCTATCACACGGTGGAGAACATCGGCATTATCTATATCGGACTTGGCCTCGCACTCGCCTTCAAAGCACACGGCATGGCGGTGGCGGCGGCACTGGCACTCACTGCCGGGCTACTCCATGTGTTCAATCACTCCGTATTCAAGAGCTTGCTGTTCTTCGGCGCCGGCGCAGTGCTTAATTCAACCGGCGAGCGCAACATGGAGCATCTGGGCGGCCTGATCCACCGCATGCCGCAGACCGCGTTCGTGTTCCTCGTCGGCTGCGTTGCAATCTCGGCGCTGCCTCCGCTTAACGGCTTTGTATCGGAATGGCTGACATTTCAGGCCATCCTGCTCAGCCCGCAATTGCCATCCTGGGGTCTGAAGTTCCTAGTGCCGGCGGTGGGCGCATTGCTGGCGCTATCGGCGGCGCTGGCGGCCGCCTGTTTCGTGAAGGCGTTTGGCGTGAGCTTCTTGGGGCGCCCGCGCACGCCGGCTGCCGCTGACGCGCGCGAAACCGACAGCAATTCGCTTGCTGCGATGATCTGTCTCGCCGCGCTTTGTCTTGTTGCCGGCGTCCTGCCCGGCATCTTTATCGATGCACTCGCGCCAGTGACCAACGCGCTGGTCGGCATGAGTATGCCGCATCAGACCGGCCTCGAGTGGCTGACCCTTGTGCCGATTGCGGAAAGCCGTAGTTCGTATAACGGCTTGCTTGTTTTCATATTCGTAACGGTGTCTGGCTCGATCGCGGCCTTCGCAATTCATCGACTGGCGTCCGACAAATTACGCCGCGGCCCCGCCTGGGATTGCGGCTATCCCGACCCGAGCCCGGTGACCCAATACACGGCCTCAAGCTTCGCGCAGCCGATCCGCCGGGTGTACGGCACCGCAGTATTCCGCGCGTGCGAGATCGGCGAAATGCCAGCTCCTGGCGCGACCGTGCCGGCGCGGCTTACCGTCGAGTTGCATGATCTGATCTGGGATTACGTTTACGCGCCGATCGCCGCTTTCGTCGCTGCCGTCGCCGATCGACTTAATGTCCTGCAATTCCTCACCATCCGCCGCTACCTCACGCTGGTCTTTGCGGCGCTGGTGCTGCTCTTGCTGGTGCTTGCGATATGGCCGTGATCCGCGACATTGCCTTCCAGGGCGCACAAATGCTGCTGGTGCTGTTGCTGTCGCCGCTGCTCACCGGCTTTGTGCGTAAAGTAAAGGCGCGACTGCTGAGCCGGCGAGGCCCGCCGGTCTTGCAGCCCTATCGCGATCTCATTCGACTGATGCGCAAGGAAGTGGTGCTCGCGGAAAGCGCGTCTTGGCTGTTCCGTGTTGTTCCTTACATCGTGTTCGCTGGCACCTGGGTTGCGGCATCGCTAGTGCCAACTTTCCGCAGCGGACTTTTGTTCTCGTGGTCGGCTGATCTGATCGCGCTCATTGCCCTGCTCGGTAGCGCGCGGTTTTTCCTCGCGCTTGCCGGGCTCGATGTCGGTACTAGCTTCGGCGGCATCGGCTCAAGCCGAGAAGTCATGATCGCCTCGCTCGCCGAACCCGCGATGCTGATGATCGTGTTCACGCTGGCGCTGGTTGCCGGCTCCACGCAGCTCTCCGCTATGGCCGCCTATATGATGTCAGATGAAGTAGGTTTGAGGGTTTCGCTCGGTCTCGCACTGCTCGCATTGATCATGGTGGCGCTCGCCGAAAACGGGCGCATTCCGATCGATAATCCGGCGACCCATCTCGAACTCACCATGGTGCACGAGGCGATGGTGTTGGAATATTCCGGACGCCATCTGGCGTTGATTGATCTGTCGTCGCAACTCAAGCTCCTGTTCTACATCTCGGTGATTGGTTGCCTGTTTGCGCCTTGGGGTATTGCGCCGCCAAATGGAAGCGCCGCCGAGATCGCGATCGGCGTCGCATCTTATGTCGCAAAACTGGCAGTCGGCGGGGTTCTCCTGGCCGTGTTCGAGACATCCATCGCAAAGATGCGCGTGTTCCGGGTACCTGCCTTTCTGGGCGCCGCGCTCATGCTGGGCCTGCTTGGCACCTTACTGTTGTTCGTTTCACGGAGCCTTTAGGGAATGCGCGGCCTTTTTTTCGATATCGCTCATTTACTTGCCGGTTCACTGGTGCTGGTGAGCTTCTTGCAGCTTTACCAGGACCGACTCTACGCGCTGCTCAACATCTACGCGCTGCATGCGCTGGTGCTGGCGGCCTCGGTTGCTTGGCAGGCCTTTATCCAAGATGCGCCGCACCTCTATCTCACCGCGATGATAGCGTTGGTGTTTAAGGCCATCGTTATCCCGACCGCGTTACACCGTATTATCGTGCGGCTCGGCATCCATCGCGAAATCGAAACCGTGGTTGGGGTCGGCCCTGCCATGCTGCTTGGCATGGGGCTGGTCGCGCTCTCCATGGTCGTGATGCTGCGGGTAACAGCAGAGGCCGACCCACTGGCACGTGAGGATCTCGCCTTCGCGCTGTCGGTAGTGCTGCTTGGTTTGCTGATGATGGTGACTCGACGCAACGCAGTGAGCCAAGTGGTCGGCTTTATGTCGCTGGAGAATGGCCTGGTGTTGGCGGCGACTGGCGCCAAAGGAATGCCGCTGGTGGTCGAAATTAGCGTCGCCTTCTCGGTACTGATCGCCTTCATCGTCATCGGCATTTTCCTGTTCCGGATTCGTGAAAGATTCGACACCGTCGACGTGCAGGCGCTGGACCGTTTCCGCGGAGAGCGGCGATGATCGATGCGCTCACAGGTGTTCTCCTTATTCCTGCGATCGCCGCCGGGCTGCTCGCGACGCTGCCGGGTTATCGGCTTTCGGCACGGCTTAATGCGTTGGCGGCACTGCTGACCTTCTTGACCGCCGTATCTCTTTTCGTAGTCGAGCCAACCTCCGGCTCCTATCTGCTGGTGGACGACCTCAACAAGGTCTTCATCGTGCTGACCACCTTTGTCGGCTTTACCACCAGCGTGTTCAGCGCAAGCTATATCGGCCATGAGATAGAGATCGGCCGCCTGACACCGGCTTTCGTGCGCTTCTATCACGCTATGTATCAGGTGCTGATGTTTGCGATGAATTTGGCATTGGTTGCCAACAATATCGGTCTAATGTGGGTCGCGATCGAGATGGCGACCCTCACTACCGTGCTGATGGTCGGCATCTATCGCACCCACGAGGCGCTGGAAGCGGCCTGGAAATATTTCATTCTTGGCAGCGTCGGCATCGCATTGGCGCTGTTCGGCACCATCCTGGTCTACATGGCGGCGCGCCCGGTGATCGGCGAGGGGCTTGAGGCCATGGTGTGGACCGTATTGGTGCAGCACGCCGCGAAGTTCGATCCCGCTTTGCTCAACGTCGCCTTCATATTTCTGCTGCTCGGGTATGGCACCAAAGTGGGTCTTGCGCCGCTGCACGCCTGGCTGCCCGACGCGCACGCAGAGGGTCCGACCCCGATCTCGGCAGTGCTGTCCGGGCTGCTGCTGAATGTCGCGCTCTATGCGTTACTACGATTCAAGATGCTGCTGGCGCTCAACCCGGCGGCGATCGCGCCCGGCCCGCTCATGGTCATCATGGGTCTGGTTTCCTGCCTGTTCGCCGCTTTCATGCTGTACCGGCGGCGCGACATAAAACGCATGTTCGCCTACTCCTCGATCGAGCACATGGGCATCATTGTGTTCGCCTTCGGCATGGGCGGCGCACTCGCCAATTTCGCCGGCCTGCTGCACATGACCATGCATTCGCTCACCAAGTCGGCGATATTCTTTGCGGTAGGGCACATCGCACAGGTCAAGGGAACACAGAAGATCGCCGACATGGGCGGACTAACTGCAAGCAACCCTGTGCTCGGCTGGGGTTTGGTGCTCGGTGTGGTGGCGATTGCCGGCCTGCCGCCGCTCGGCATCTTCATGAGCGAATTCCTGGTAGTGAGTTCAACTTTTGCCCGCGAGCCATGGCTCGCGAGCATTCTGGTGCTTGGCATTCTGGTCGCGCTTGGAGGCCTGTTCCTGCGGCTCAACACGATTGCCTTCGGCGAGCCGCGCGGGCCGACCGCACCGGCTGAGGCCTCCTACGTTCCGATGTTCGCTCACCTTGCCATTGTATTCATGGCCGGCATCTACATGCCGCCCGCCATTGTCGCCGGCTTCCAAAACGTCGCCCGGCTGTTGGGATAGCGTCATGGGCCTGCTTGACAACATTACCCATCTCGCGACGGCCAAAGCACATCGGCCATGGCCGCGCGCGGTCGTGACCGAAGATGGCTGGGGGCAGGCGATCGATCAGCTCGCGACTGGACGCTGCACGCTGCTCGGCCTTTGGGGCGACGCGTCGGAGGTCCACATGGCCCTGCTGGACGAGGCATCCGGTGATGTCGCTGTCGTCAGCTATACTTGCAAATCCGGAGAGTATCCGAGCGTTGCAGCGCGCCATCCACCTGCAGTTCGGCTCGAACGCGCGATCCGTGATCTGTTCGGCCTTGATGCGGTTGATACACTTGACGCGCGGCCGTGGCTCGATCTCGGCTTCTGGAACGTGCGGCATCCGCTGGGTAAAAAGGGTCCCGCACGTAAACCCATCCCGTACAAATTCCTTCCGGCGGAAGGCGAGGGGCTGCATCAAATTCCCGTCGGACCTGTGCATGCCGGCATTATCGAGCCGGGTCATTTTCGCTTCACCGCCAATGGTGAGCACGTGGTGCGGCTGGAGCAGCGCCTCGGCTGGGTGCACAAGGGTATCGAGTCCCTAATGGATGGCGCCACGCTTGAGGAGGCGGCGAAACTTGCGGCGCGCACTTCTGGCGACAGTACTGTCGCCTATAGCTTTGCATTTGCGCAGGCGGTGGAAGCGGCCATGCAGATGAACGTGCCGCCGCGCGCAATCTATTTACGGGCGTTGATGGCCGAACTCGAACGGCTGGCCAATCACTTTGGCGACATCGGTGCGATCTGCAATGACGCCTCGTTCTCGCTCATGCATGCGCAATGCGGAATCCTACGCGAACGTACATTACGCACAGCTGAAGCCTGCTTCGGACATCGGCTTATGATGGGCGCGATCGTGCCGGGCGGTATCACGCGCGATATCGCCCTAGAGGGCGTTCCACAACTGGAAGCCTTGCTTATCGAAGTGCGCCGTGCATTGCCGCGCCTGATTGAGCTATACGACAACACCGCCTCGCTGCAGGACCGCACCGTTACCACCGGTATAGTGAGACTCGAGTTGGCGCGCCAATTCGGGGCCGGCGGGTATGTCGGCCGCGCCTCCGGCCGCGCGTTCGATACTCGACGTTCGCTTGCCTACGCGCCCTACGACGGACTTTCGTTCGAAATTCCGGTACTCGATGCCGGCGATGTCAATGCGCGGGTCTGGATCCGCATTCGCGAGGTCGAACAGAGCCTGTCACTGATCGACCAGATTCTCGCTGCCCTTCCGGTAGGCGCGATTGAGGCACCGCTTGGCAAGAGCAGCGCTTGTGAGGGCCTGGGATTCGCGGAGGCTTTTCGCGGCGACGTCATGGTGTGGCTCAGGCTCAACGCCAAGGGTCGAGTGTCGCGCTGCCATCTGCGCGATGCGTCCTGGTTCCAATGGCCGCTGCTGGAAGCTGCCGTCGAGGGCAACATCGTGGCTGACTTCCCGCTCTGCAACAAATCATTCAACTGCTCCTACTCAGGACATGATCTCTAGCGATGCGTAAAACACTCCTCGAAAGTCTTGCCCACGGACCGCTCACCGAGCCGTCGCCGACGCCGGATGAGGCTGCGCTCGTCGAACTGGCGAAAAGCGTAAACCGTACCGCCCGCGCTAAGCTCGGCCGTTCACTATCCATCCGCCAAGTCGATGCCGGCTCCTGCAACGGCTGTGAACTGGAAATCCACGCGCTCAATAACGCATTCTACGATCTTGAACGCTTTGGCCTGCGTTTTGTGGCTTCCCCGCGCCATGCCGACGTCCTGATGGTCACGGGGCCGGTGACCAAGAACATGCGTGAGGCGCTACTGCGCACCTACAACGCGGCACCCGATCCGAAATGGGTCGTTGCGGTTGGCTCCTGTGCTCTAGATGGCGGAATATTTGCCGACGTTTACGCGGTCGCGGGCGGAGTCAAAGACGTCATACCAGTCGACTTACATATTCACGGGTGTCCGCCGTCTCCGGCGAAGCTTTTGAGAGGTTTATTGGCATTGCTACAATGTGCGAGCGGTGAAGAGGATTGATCGGTAGAAAAGAACTAGCCAATGCTGCAGTTGTTACATGCAGGAATTGTTGCCGTCCGTCGTCAATTGGCGGCAGTGATAGTTCTTTTATTGATTTTGTTGTTGGCCGCGCCGGTCAATGAAACCTTCTGGCTGTCTGCTACCTCATTTCTTACGTGGGGATATCTTTTAATGGCCGCGGGGTTTGCACTAACCAGCGATCAATCTATCGACATAACTGCAAGCCGTATTTATCGCGGATCCTATCTGATGCAGCTCGTTGCCCCTAAGCATGCGTTGAAAGCACTCGTAGCTCAATTCGGCGTTGCTGCAGTCCTATTTGCAATATTGGGACTCTGGCCGCCGCCCCAGTCGATAATCGTGGTTGCCCAATATCTTGGTTGCGGCTCGGCCGCTTCGGTCATATGGGCCGCTGTAATGAGCGTCGGCGCGGCCTGCTTTGGCGCAAGCACGCATGCAGTCCTTAGAGCAATTGAAATTGACAACCATGAACAATGACTAGAACTGGGTTGAAGTTTCCTGCAGCACCAAGTTTACCGACGAGATGGAAGCGGCGATGAGCACGCAGCGGCAGATCGAGAAGCTGCGGGCGCCGATCATCGTCACCTACGGGACCTTCGAGACGCCGGAACTTCAGCGCCAGAGTCGTAACTTTGCCGCGGCGGTGAAGGCCGCTGGCAAGCCTGTGGAACTCATTGAAGCGCCGAACTACAACCACTTCGAGATGTGTGAGGCACTCGCAGATCCTTACGGGCCGAACAGACGAGCAGCACTTCGTTTAATAAAATCGGCTTGAACCGAGGACCGCTCGCGAGCGTGGCGTGTTGCGATGTCCGCTATTGGCACTTAGCGGACATTCTTCAAACACGACGGAATGTCCGCTTTTGGAGGTAAAGCGGACACACTCTTTCTTCCTATCTTGCCTCAAGGCCGAACTACTTCGTATTCCGTTGCCACTGTGCATAAATCCCCGCCACGTAGTGAGGGCGCTATAAGCCCTTCCGAAAATGGCTCAGTGGTTCTTCGGCCTCGATCAGGCGTGAAATAAACGAACTGAGGGAGCGGTCCTCCCGACGGGCTGGTTCCCGATGCGATCACGGAGATGAACAGAAGGAGCGGAATGACGGCCAGGTCTTGCGCCAGCAGCACGGAAAAACTGGCACGTCCCGCAGTCGTATTCAGCTTTCCCTGATTCGAAAGGAGTTCGAGCACAATTGCGGTCGATGAAAGCGCCAGGCTAGTGCTAATAATTATGGCCGCAACCGTAGTCTGGCCGGAGGGCGGCCGTGACGACAGAAAGCAATCCTGCCGTCAGCAGCACCTGCAGGCTGCCCAGTCCAAAAACTAGGCGCCGCATCGTCGCAAGTCGTTTGAATGAGAGCCCGAGGCCTATCAGAAACAACAGGAAGACAACGCCGAGGTCGGCGATGAGCGCAACGTTCTGGGCATCAGTGATGGTGAGCCAATATAGAAAAGGAAACGATTTCGTGAAGGATCCAAGTCCAAGCGGGCCAAGAATGGCTCCCGCACCAAGATAACCAAGGATCGGGTTCAGACCCCAACGGTGCACGACCGGCAGCACGATGCCCGCGGTGCCAAGCACAACCAGCGCATCGCTATAGGCATGGATATTGACCGGTGAAGCCACGCGAGTCTCCGGGAAACAACAAATCTTGATTACCATGGTGGCGTGATCAATGTCCGCTATTGGCCCATAGCGGACATTGATTTGTGCAGTGCCAATGTCTGCTTTTGGGGGTAAAGCGGACATCGGCGATATGAATAGCCGTAGCGTCTCATGATGTCCTCATCGATTATCGCGCGCGGCCTCACCAACTTCTTTATTGCAGGCTGTTGTCGCGCCAATCGGGAACATGGACCATGCGTGTTGCTCGATTAACGGATGAAGGAAATTGGGAATCTCTTTTGTCAATCGTCGAGAATATTTTTTTTGCCACGAGTAGAGTTCAAATATTCGCCGACGAACGGACGCGTAATTCGTTCAAAGCGCGATGGCTTGACCGCTACCTCAATCACTACATCGAAAGTTTCTTCATTGCCCGCGCCGACGATGGCGTCGTGATTGGTTATCTTGCCGGATGTCTTGAAAATCCGATGCTGAATCCGCTCTTCGATGATCTTGGCTACTACAAAGCGTTTGCACCATATTGCGCAGCATATCCTTGCCATTTGCATGTCAATGTCGCTACGGACTACCGTAATCATGGCGTCGGTGCAGCTCTTATTGAAGCATTTGCCAGGCAAGCTTCAAATGTCCAAGCGCCCGGAATGCACATCGTCACGAACGAGGGGGCCCGCAATATTCGTTTCTATCAGCGAAACAACTTTCGCATTCTTTCGACCACATATTCTAACGGCGCGCGGGTTGTTTTCATGGGACGGCAACTGAGGCAACATTCATCAGCGCTTTAGTTATGGCCCAGGGGACCCAGCGGTGAGAATTCGTTTTGTAGTGGCGGCCGCGATTGTGGCAGGTGCAGGCGTGCTCTCCGCATGTGCCACAGATAGGTCGGACCTAGGACGCGCGCCACAACTACGAACGTTCCGTTGCGGACTATGAGAACTGCCTCGCAGCCAACCAGATGAGCACATGCGAAGGGGAGCGTCGCATCATGCAAGCCAATAAGAGAGTGCTCTCCGCGACGATGCAGCGACCGGGCAGATAGGACTGGGTCCGCTTTTGGCCCTTAGCGGACATCCCTAGTTACACCGCACAGGTCCGCTTTCAAGGGTAAAGCGGACATGACTTTTTGCGGCGCAAATGTCTGCTTATGACCCAAAGCGGACATCGGCCTGCACCTCATGTTGCGGTAGCGAAGCCAGCTTCCGTCCTACCAAAGGGATCGGTTGAGCCGGTACAAAAATCCCGCCAAAGGCCAATCGACCACGAAAGTGGGGCTTCTCGGCGCTCCTCTATCGCAACTGCAACGTCATTAAGTGCATCTTGTGCGGCCTTGCGGATTTCCGCAGCATCGCCATTCGCGGCAACCGGATGGCCGGAAACGTCCTCGCTGTTGCATATTTCATAACGACCGTCCGCGGCCGGCTACGGGTTCGGGACCTCAAGAGGATTGAAGATGAGCGCAGTTCAACCGCACATTCCGACGGAAGTTTATCTGGATTTCTTGGGGCGAACGATCCCGGTTCGCTGGGACTACCACGCCATCCTGATGGTCTCGATCTGGTTCGTGCTGGTTCCGATTTGCATTCTCGTCATCAGATTCGGAAAACCGAAACCGACGCTCAACGGCATCCGGGAGAAAGTATCGATCTGGCACGCTGCCTGGTGGTGGTTCAGCGTCCACAAATATGGGCTGATGTTTTCGATCGGCCTAGCGCTCGCGGGCGCGATCGTGGCTGTTACCGTCAGCGGCGGCTTCAGCGGCTCGCTGCATTCGATCTTCGGCATTGCGACCGTGGCCCTGGGATGTTTGCAGATCATGGGGGGCTGGCTCAGGGGCATCCACGGCGGCAAGAACTACTACACCGCCGATCCGAACGATCCCAAGACTTGGTTCGGCGACCACTACAACATGACGCCGCGCCGGCGGAAGTTCGAGGCCTATCACAAGACCGCAGGCTATTTCGTATATTTCTTCGCAGCCGGCGCGGTCACCTCCGGCCTGATCCAATATCCCATGCCGGGGCTGGCGGAATTCATTATCGCCATGGTGCTCATCGCGTTCGTGCTGTCGGTTGTGTGCTGGAGTACAAAGGCTTCCGCTACGACGGCTATCGCGCGGCGCATGGCTACAGCCTCGAACATCCCTTCAACAAAGAGCGTGAATTTCTGTAACGCAGCGCCGCGCGGCGCCTGACCGCGGCCTTTTTGTTGCGGTGCATGAGTCGGCTATTGGCCCAAAGCAGACATGAGCTAGTGCACTGCACATGTCCGCTTTCGGGAGTAAAGCAGACATGACCTTGTGCGGAAATCCGCTTTTGCGGTCGCTATTGGGGGTAAAGCGGACATGCCTTCTTGCGCTGCATATGTCCGCTAATGACCCAAAGCGGACATGGCTGCGTGCGCGACCTCCCTTACTTGGTGCTACTTTAAGTTGGTATGATGCCTGCTCCCTAAGCCTCGGGGGAGGCAATGAAACGGCGCGACAAGGCTGGCGGCAAGGCAGTTAGACCGCGACACCGCAAGACGTTGACGCACCGCAATGCGCCAAAGGGGGCACGCCGTCGCAGTCTCTTGGCTGACGGCACGGAAACAACTGTCGCGCGGCTCACCCACGATCTAAAGGAGACGCTGGAGCAGCAGGCCGCGACCTCAGCGGTGCTCCAGGTCATCAGCCGCTCGGCGACGGACCTCCAGCCGGTATTCGAGACAATCGCCAGCAGGTCCGTCACGCTGTGCGGCGCTACCTATTGCGTCGTCTACCGCTTTGATGGGGAATTGATCTCTATCGCGGGTCACCACAACCTCGACCAGGCCGCGCTCGATGTCCTCAGTAAAATATGGCCGATGCGGCCGGACCCCGAGCACACGCTCGTTGGGCAGGCCATTGTGGGGCGAACCATCGTTCACGTTCGCGACGCTGCAGCCGAGCCTCGCTACACGTACGCCGGAAGGAGGGGACTCACCCTTCGCACGTTTCTCGCTGTACCGATGCTGCGGGGCGAAACCCCCATCGGTGCTATCGCTTTGTTCCGTAAGGAAGTTGAACTTTTCTCTGATCGGCAAATCGAGCTCGTCAAGGCGTTCGCTGACCAGGCAGTGATTGCCATTGAGAATGCGCGATTGCTCAACGAGCTGCGGGAGTCGCTGCAGCAGCAGACCGCCACCGCCGATGTGCTCAAGGTCATCAGCTCATCGCCAGGCGACCTCAAACCAGTGTTTGACACATTGCTCGCGAATGCCATGCGCATTTGTGAAGCGCAGTTCGGCAATCTTTTTCTTTATGATGGCGAGGGATTTACCCCGGCCGCGTGGCACAATGTTCCGCAGGGCTTTATCGATTTTTATGGGGTGGGGCCCCACCGAGCAGGACCAAAAACCGGTCTTGGCCGTGTAGCGAGCAAAAAGGAAATCGTCCACATCGAGGATATCACGACTGAGCAAGCTTACGTGGAAGGTGATCCCCTTCGCATCGCGACGGTTGAGCTGCTCAAGGCTCGAACTTACCTGGCAGTGCCAATGCTCAAAGACGAGCAGCTGGTCGGCGCAATTGTGATCTATCGCCAAGAGGTGCGACCATTCGCCGAGAAACAGATTGAGCTCGTTAAAAGCTTCGCCGCTCAGGCTGTCATCGCAATCGAGAACACCCGGTTACTCAACGAGCTAAGACAATCGCTGGAGCAGCAGACAGCGACTTCGGAGATGCTGCGCGTCGTTATAAGCAGCTCGGCAACTGACCTTCGGCCTGTTTTTGAGACGATCGCCCACAACTCTGTGCATCTGTGCGGAGCCACGTACGGGGCCGTATTCCGCTTTGACGGAGAGATGATCAGTTTCGTGGCCCACCATGATCTCGATCAAGCAGGGATCGACACCGTTCATCAAATGTTTCCGCTGCGGCCAAACACCAGTTCGCTTGTAAGTCGCGCCATTCTTGAGCGCAACATGGTTCATATTGAGGACGTTGCAGCGGAGACGAATAACCCCTACGCCCCAATACAACGAGCCCTCGGCATCCGGACGTTTCTCGGTGTGCCAATGCTGCGGGACGGAAACCCGATCGGTGCTATTGCTTTGTACCGTCGGGAAGTCGGACTTTTCTCAGATCGGCAAATTGCACTGGTCAAGGCGTTTGCCGACCAAGCGGTGATAGCGATTGAGAACGCGCGACTGCTCAATGATCTCAACAGGCTGAACCAAGAGCTTGAACAGCGTGTCACTGATCAAGTGAGCGAAATCGAGCGGATGGGTAAACTGCGAAGGTTCCTTCCTGCGCAAGTGGCCGATCTGATCGTCGCTTCTGGGACGGAAGGGCAGCTCGAAAGCCACCGCCGAGAAATTACCGCGCTGTTCTGCGATCTGCGCGGCTTTACCGGCTTCTCTGAAAGCTCTGATCCAGAAGACGTGATGGCGCTATTGCGTGATTACCATGCGGCGATTGGTGAGATCATAAATAAATACGGCGGCACGCTCGAACGCTATGCCGGTGACGGTGTGATGGTGGTGTTCAATGACCCAATTCCGGTAGATAACCCCGCCCTCCAAGCCGTATTGATGGCGATTGAAATGAGAGCGGCCATAGGAGAGTTGATTGAGAAGTGGCGTAAGCTTGGCCACGCCATTGGCTTTGGCATTGGGATTGCGCATGGATTTGCCACGCTCGGCACTATCGGATTTGAAGGGCGTTTCGATTATGCCCCTATTGGAACGGTCTCCAATGTCGCGTCTCGACTTTGCGACGAAGCCAAGCCTGGGCAGATCCTAATTAGCCCGCGTGTGTTGATGGCAGTCGAGAAGGACATAACAGTTGAATCGGTCGGCGATTTCGCACTTAAGGGCATTCGTCGCCCGCTGACGGCTTACAACGTCCTAGACCGGGCTGCGCCTTGAGGCCTGCAGACAGAATGGCTCCATGTCCGCTATTGGCCCAAAGCGGACATGGTGCACCGCTTTTTTGTTACCGCAAGCGAGTATAATCTGCTCCGACTGGAGAGAGGGCGATGAATAATCGCCGAAAATTTATCATCGTATTTGGCGCAACTGCGCTCGCAGCGCCGTTTGGCGCTTTCGCCCAGCAGCAAGGCAAAGTCTGGCGGATCGGCGTGCTGTCCATCGGCTCGGCCTCGACTGCGCGCCATTTGGTCGAGGCTTTCTTCAAAGGCATGGCCGATCTCGGCTACCAGGAGGGCCATAATGTGCACTACGAGGTACGTTACGGCGGGGGTAGCTTTGAAACGTTCGAGCAATACGCGCGAGAGCACGTCGACGCCAAGGTTGATCTGATCTGGACCTCCGGAACACCCGCCACGACGGCGGCACAAAAAGCAACCGAGTCGATTCCAGTTGTCTTCGCTGTCGTCGGCGATCCCGTCTTTTCAAAGTTAGTCCGCAGCCTGGCATCGCCTGGAGCCAACCTCACCGGCATGTCGGCGATGACATCTGACACGTGGGAAAAACGTGTGGAGCTACTCGCCGAGATATTTCCGACAGTCCAGCGTATCGGAGTGCTACTCAACCCGCTCGACTCGTCGAACGCAGCCCAGCTTGTTTATATACGGAGAGGCGCCGAGAAACTCGGCAAAGAACTGATGATCGTCGAGTCACGCACGCCAAAGGAGTTCGCCGACGCCTTTGGTCGACTTAAGGAATGGCAGGCACAGGCGTTGCTGAATGCCGAGTCCACGCTATTTCTGGCTAACAAACGAGAGCTCCTCGATGGGGCAATACAAAATCGGTGGCCGACGATACATTCATCCATAGAATACGCAGAAGCGGGAGGCGTCATCGCCTACGGTGCTGACTATGCGGAAAATGCCCGCGGCAGCGCCATCTTTGTGGACAGGATTTTGAAAGGTGCCAAGCCGAGCGATCTGCCTGTGCAGCAACCGGTCAAATTCGAATTCGTGATCAACCTCAAGAGCGTCAAAACTTTGGGCCTCACGATCCCACCATCTATTCTGTTGCGCGTCGATCGCGTGATCGAATAGTTGATTCGTGATGTCCGCTTTCGGGGGCAAAGCAGACATCATTCAGGGAAAAGCGGACATCACGGGCGGGAGCGCTGTGTTCGGAGCGCGCCGCTTTGACTTATCAATCCGCAAGTGAATCGCCACGGTCAAAGCAACTCTGAGCTTTGAATGGTAGCGGATAGCCTGGAACTTCATCCAGCTTCCAGACATCGCAATAATCGGCAAGCGCTCCCCAACCCACCACATTTTCCGGGATCGGCAGCTTGCGTTTTTTGATCGTGGTCGTTCCTTTGTCACCAAAAGTTCGATCCAGGTAGTCCTTGAGCGCTTGGGCTTCGTCCAGTGTAAATGACTCGTCGATGTAGCCCTCAGCGTAAGCCGCGCGGAGCCTATTCATGCCGTTGTAGTTCGCAATCAGATCCGCATACGGCCGGGGTATCGTCCGCGCGTCGCAATAGAACCAGTGAAAGGACGCATTCTTGTAGCCGTCATGTTCCTTCATGACGGTGGTCACGCTGTAGAGGTCCATTTGGAGTCCTCCAACGTATCACCAACTATACGCCACATCGCATCTGAGCAGATGGTTTTTGATCACCGCTGACATTCGTACTAATTGCGTACTAATCGCCAATCGCGCTCGCAGGCGAACAAATCACAACCGAGGTGATAGAGTGAACGGTAGAATGTCCGCTATTGGCCCAAAGCGGACATCGCTAGTTGCACTGCACATGTCTGGGGCAAAGTGGACATGACGTTTGACATGCTCAATGTCTGCTTTTGACTCAAAGCGGACATGGCTCACCGCTATGTATTGTCTATTGAAGAGCCGGTCTACGGCCACCCGCTTACGATGCGAGCGGCCGCAGAATGTCTGGAACGACGGGCAATAGCCCGCCGCTGGCAAGGCTTAGCTAGAACTGTGTCCAGTTTCTGTAGGGGCTGCGAGCGGAAATCCGCTTTCGCGGTCGCTTTCGGGGGTAAAGCGGACATGACGTTTTGCAGCGCAAATGTCTGCTTATGACCCAAAGCGGACATCGCGTGGTCCGAGTTGGACCGCGGTCCAAATCTTTTCGCCGGCTGTCATGCCGCTAAGGCACGATAGCGTCGGCTTCAATCTCCACGAGCCATTGCGGATCGATAAAACGAGACACCTGGACGAAAGTGGACGCCGGGCGGATCGCCCCGAAAAATTCTCCGTGCGCACGTGCTGCTTCACGCCACGTTGTCATATCGAGAAGCATCACGCGCGTTCTGGTGACGTCTTGAAGGTTTCCTCCGGCTTCGACGATAGCCGCATCGATGATTTCCAGACATCGTTTGGTCTGTCCGTAGACGTCTCCTAACGCGGCATTTCCGCCCGTTGCAGAGATTGGAGCTGTCCCCGCGACCGAGATATGCGCACCCACTCGCACTGCGCGAGAAAATCCTATCTCCGGCTCGAACCGCGATCCTGAGCTTACCAACCGCCGTACACTCATTTTGTTACCCCATATTGTTCAGCGACTTACCAACCCGACGGAGTCGTCTGGCATTTGGCGGACTTTACAATTGCCGTCTAATCTCCGCTTTGGAGTTAAAGCGAACATTACAGGTGACGGCCCGCGCAACTGTCTGCTTTGGACCCTTCGCTGGGTATGGTCCCGACCGGGACCAATTCGCGTTAAGATGCCCTGCGCCCGGCCTCAGCTCACGGTGATATCGTGTACCTGCCTGATCAATTTCGCGTCGAGGATGTGTCGCAAATGCATGCCCTGATGCGTGCCAGGCCTTTTGCCACGCTCGTATCCGGAGGCTCGGCTGGCCTCTACGCAAGTCACCTACCGACCGTGCTCAAAAACGACGGACCATACGGTGTCATTGAATGCCATCTCGCGCGCCCTAATCCGCATTGCAAGGATCTCGCCGATGGCAACGAGACGCTGATGATATTTCAGGGACCCCAAGGTTACATCAGCCCCAACTGGTATCCCTCCAAAGCCCAACACGGAAAGGCGGTGCCGACCTGGAATTTCGCGGTCGTTCACGCCTACGGTCGCCTCGAAATAATGAAGGACAAGGACTGGCTACTCCAGCATGTGACTGAACTCACCGCTCAACAGGAGCGCAATGAAGCCAGGCCGTGGACGCCATCGGACGCGCCCAAAAATTACATCGAGGTTATGTTGCGCGGCATCGTGGGGTTCCGCTTTGCCATCACCCGGCTGGAAGGAAAGTGGAAGATGAGCCAGAATCGCGAAATGCAGGATCGAGCCGGTGTCGTGGAAGGCCTTGGCAAGCGAGCTAATGGCGATGATATAGAAATTGCCAAAATCGTTTCGCGTCAGATCAAGCCAACCGGCTGATGAAATTAGCTACGGTGTCCGCTTCAAGCGGACATGCGGAAAAACGCAATCGATGTCGCTATTGGGGGTAAAGCGGACATGGCTTTTTGCACTGCATATGTCCGCTAATGACCCAAAGCGGACATTATCTGGCTGGTCCCATAAGCTCTTATGGTTTCCAGAACGGTAGATACGCCTTGCTACTGCTATGGAGAGGGCGATGATGCGCATCACATTATTGCTGTTGCCGGTCGTGGCGCTATTTGGCGGAGCGGATCGCTCAGCTGCTCAAGAAAAAGTGGAGGTACGAGGCATCACGTCGGTGATCAAACTCGATGAGGTTCTTTTTGGCCACCTAACTGAGCTGAACGGCAAATTCAAAATAAGAGCCACCGAATTCACGCTCGAGCCAGGAGCCTACCTTGGAGTGCATCACCACGTCGGACCGGGGGTTCGATATGTAATATCCGGCGAGCTCACGTTCACTGAAGGGGGGCAAGCAACGATCTACAAAACCGGAGACTACTATTTTGAAACAGGCAACCTCGCGCATACTGCGGAGAATAAGACGAGTTTGCCTCTCCGCGTTTTAGTCGTGGACATTCTCCCAAAGGACTGGATGGTTCCACCCAAGGCACACTGACCGCTTAGTTGCAACAGAGGTAGCCGCTGAGTGCACAATGGTTAAGTCCGCTTTTGGCCCAAAGCAGACATGACGGTTTGCGCCGCACACGTCCGCTTTCGGAGGCGAAGCGGACATGACCTTTTGCGGGAATTCGCTTTCGCGGTCGCTATTGGGGGTAAAGCAGACATGACGTTTTGCGGCTCTCATGTCTGATTTTGACCCAAAGCGGACATCTAGCCCAGCGAAAAATCAGGCGCATCTCAAAGAAAAATCAAACTCTTCTTCAAGCTTGCTGTCGGTCAGGCGGCTATCAGCTGTCGGTCGGTACAACGCTCGGCATCGTCAGCCGAGTCAGAACCGCCGCCAACTGTACCAGCACCTTAAGAAAATGGGCGCCACCAGTGCAAAACGGAGACCATCGTGCCTACAAACATTAGGGCTGGCCAAAGGTCTTCGGACTGGCAAGGTACAGAACGCGCCAACGATGCAGAATCAATGCTACGCTCTGGCTTGTCTTCTATATGTTGGCGCTCGGAGTCGCGATCTCATCGCCCTTCATTTCGCACGCGATTGAATTTGCTGCCCTGACTGCGCAATAGTGCAAGCAATTTGCGCTTACCGCTCCATCGGAATCAGACTGAAAGCGGTCATCGGACATGGTATGTGTGTTGGACGTTTCCATGCGCCTTAATGCAGCTTTACGTGCGGCTCGGTGCGGCGCGTAATCAAGCGCGCTAGAGTATCGAGCGCCACCTTAGTGGGGCCGTGCAGCGCGTACTCATGCATCTTGTAAAGCGAGCGGTACATAAGGCGCGCGAACAGTCCCTCGACCCAGAGGTTGCGGCCCACCAGTCCTCCCATCAGGGTGCCAACCGTCGAATACTCGCCGAGCGAAACCAGCGAACCGAAATCGCGATAGTGCCAGGGCTGCAGCGGGTTGCCGGCCAGTCGTCGCTTCACTTGCCTAACGAGGTGTGCGGCTTGCTGGTGCGCCGCCTGGGCGCGCGGCGGGACATAACGGCCAGGATGATCCGCCCATTTGCAGGCGGCACAGTCGCCGATGACGAATATGTTTTCGTCGCGCGTCGTCTGCAGCGTCTCCGTTATGACGAGCTGGTTGCTGCCGGTGCTCTCGAGGCCATCAAGATTCGCAAGTACGTCGGGCGCCTTGACGCCAGCCGCCCAGACCACGAGCTCGGCAGGGATGAGGCTGCCGTTCGCCAGCCTCACTCCATTTGCGCTCACCTCAGCAACCTTCGATGAAATGTGAACCTGCACGCCGAGATTCTTCAGCAGCTTCAAGGCGGCGTCCGAAAGACGTTGCGGGAGCGCTGGGAGGATGCGATCGGCAGCTTCGATGAGATTGATCTGGATGTCCTTCTCAGGATCGATCCGATCGAGGCCATACGCGACAAGCTGACGCGTCGTGTAGTGCAGTTCCGCCGCCAGCTCCGCGCCCGTGGCGCCTGCCCCGATGATTGCGATCTGGAGCTGCTCGGGCCGCAAAGGTTGCGACTGCGCGTGCCCACGAATGTAGGCGTTCACAAGCCGGCCGTGGAAGCGCTTGGCCTGGTCTGGCGTATCGAGAGAGATTGCATGCTCTCGCACGCCCGGCGTGCCGAAATCGTTGCTTTGGCTGCCAACGGCAATGATGAGCGTGTCGTAACGAAAAGTCCGCTGTGGGGTCACCTCATGGCCTTCCTCGTCGATGTAGGCGGCCAGCTGAACTTCGCGCCGCTGTCGATCTAGGCCGATCATCTCGCCAATGCGGTAGTGGAAGTTGTGCCAATGCGCTTGCGCGAGGTAGTCGATCTCGTGCACGGCAAAATCCATGCTTCCGGCCGCGATCTCATGCAGGAGCGGCTTCCACAGGTGAGTACGCGATTTGTCGATCAGCGTGACGTCTGCGAGCTTGCGTCGACCCAGCTTATCGCCGAGCTGCGTCGCCAGCTCGAGCCCGCTGGCGCCTCCGCCGACAACGATGATTTGATGAGGGTTGGAGCTCTCGGTCGTCATTGCTCGGGTCCGACATCACTCTGCAGCAATCCTCGTCATCGCACGGACGCCCGTATGGCCGCAATCAACGGCGGCCAGGGCCGTCATGTTGAGAATGCCTCGCACAGTCGCTGTTTGCGTGAGGATGTGCGCGGGCTTGGCGGCACCCAGAAGAATCGGGCCGACCGTGATGCCGCCCCCTGCGCCGACGCGAAGCAGGTTGTACGCAATATTCCCGGCATCCAGATTCGGCATGATCAGCAGATTGGCGTCGCTCTTCAGGTTCGAATCCGGGAAGACGCGGTCGAGAATCCGCTTGGAAAGCGCTGCATCGCCATGCATTTCCCCTTCGACCGCAAGATCCGGGGCCATCCGCTGGATGAGCGCAAGGGCATCGCGCATCTTTTGTGCCGATGGCGAATCCGTGCTTCCGAAGCTCGAGTGCGAAAGCAAGGCCACACTCGGCATGAGGCCAAAGCGGCGCACCTCCTCGGCGGCGAGCAAGGTCAGCTCGGCAAGCTGCTCCGATGTCGGATCGCGATTGACATAGGTGTCGCAGATGAAAATTTGCCGTCCGCCGAGGATAATCAGGTTCATCGTCCCGAATGTGTGGACGCCTTCGCACAGCCCGATCACCTGGCGGACGTAACTGAGATGATCGTAGAAGGCGCCCGAAGTGCCGCACAGCATGGAATCGACATCGCCGCGACGCAGCAGCATTGCAGCGATCAAGGTCGAGCGGTTGCGCATGGCCTCGCTGGCCAAGGCCTGCGTCACGCCCTCGCGCCGCACTAACTGGTAATATTCTCGCCAAGCCCCATCGTAGCGGCTGTCGCTCTCGAAGTTGACGACTTCACAATCGCTGACGGGATTGAGCCGCAAGCCCAAGCTCTGGATACGTTTGGCAATCACGTCCGCGCGACCGACAAGCACCGGCCTTGCGAGACCTTCATCGATGATGATCTGAGCGGCCCGCAAGACGCGGTCATCCTCACCTTCGGCAAATGCCACCTGTTTGCGCGCGATTTTTGCCGCGGCGAATACCGGCTCCATGCTGGCTCCGGACTGATACATGAAACGCGCCATGCGCTGGCGATAGGCTTCGAGATCCGTCAGCGGCCGCGTGGCTACACCACTCTCCATTGCAGCTTTGGCAACGGCCGGCGCTATGCGCTCAATGAGGCGCGGATCGAAAGGTGTCGGTATCAGATAGTTGGGCCCGAACCCGAGTCGTTGGTCTCCATAGGCTGTCGCAACGACGTCGGAGATCTCTGCGTGCGCCAAGTCGGCAATGGCGCGTACAGCTGCCGATTTCATTTCTTCGTTGATCGACGTCGCCCCGACGTCGAGTGCGCCGCGAAACAGAAATGGGAAACACAGGACATTGTTCACTTGATTTGGATAATCGGAACGGCCGGTCGCGATGATCGCATCCGGCCTGACCGCCTTGGCATCTTCCGGCATGATTTCGGGTGTTGGGTTTGCCAGCGCCAGGATCAATGGATCTCGCGCCATCCTCTTGACCATGTCCGGCTTGAGGACACCGCCCGCTGACAAACCGAGAAAGATATCGGCTCCGTCAATGATTTCCCCAAGCGTGCGAGCCGACGTAGGTCTGGCATACCGCGCCTTGATCGGGTCCATCCCCTCTGCCCGGCCTTCGTACACGACGCCTTTGGCATCGGTAACCAGGATGTTTTCGGGCCGCAATCCGAGGCTGACGAGCTGGTCAAGACAGGCGATCGCTGCCGCGCCCGCTCCCGAGCACGCGAGCTTGACGTTGCGGATATCCTTCCCGACCAGCTTCAGACCGTTGAGCACGGCCGCCGCGGCAATAATCGCAGTGCCGTGCTGGTCGTCGTGGAAGACTGGAATTTTCATGCGTTGCCGCAATGCGCGCTCGATGTAGAAGCATTCCGGGGCCTTGATGTCCTCAAGGTTGATCCCGCCGAAGGTCGGTTCGAGGCTGGCAACGATGTCAACAATTTTGTCCGGGTCGCTTTCGTCGATTTCGATGTCGAATACGTCGATGCCGGCGAATTTCTTGAACAGGCAAGCCTTGCCTTCCATTACCGGCTTGCCGGCCAGTGCGCCGATATTGCCGAGCCCGAGCACGGCGGAGCCATTGGTGATTACCGCGACCAGATTGGCGCGGGAGGTAAGGGTAGCCGCCTCATGCGGGTCGTCTTTGATCGCAAGACACGCATAGGCGACGCCTGGCGAATATGCGAGCGCGAGGTCGCGCTGATTGACCAGGCTTTTGGTCGGAGTGACGGAAACCTTTCCAAATGTCGGAAGCCGGTGATACTCCAACGCATCACGGCGCAGTTGTTCTTCCATTGGCTTCCTCCCACTCGCTCGCACCACCGCACAAGCGGAATGCGTTATCTCTTTTTCATCGGAGGCAGGTCGGTGCACACGCCTTCGAATACTTCCGCAGCCATCCCGATCGATTCGCACAAGGTGGGATGGGGATGGATGGTCTTGCCGATGTCGATTGGATCACAACCCATCTCGACCGCGAGGCAGATTTCGCCGATCAGGTCTCCGGCATGGGTCCCCACGATGCCTCCGCCAAGAACGCGGTGGTTCGACTCATCGAATAAAAGCTTGGTGAAACCCTCGTCGCGGCCATTGGCAATGGCCCGGCCGGAAGCGGCCCACGGAAAAACCGATTTGCCGTACTTGATGCCCTGTGCTTTGCATTGGTCTTCGGTGACGCCCGCCCACGCGACCTCAGGATCCGTATAGGCAACCGATGGGATTTGCCGCGCCTCGAACAAGGCGTTCTTGCCGGCGGCTGTTTCCGCCGCAACATGCGCTTCGTGCACAGCCTTGTGGGCGAGCATAGGCTGACCGACGATGTCGCCGATGGCGAAAATGTGAGGCATGTTGGTGCGCATCTGCTTATCGACCGGAATGAACCCCCTTTCACCGACTGCAACACCCGCCTTTTCGGCGTCGAGTGACTTTCCATTCGGACTGCGCCCAACCGCCACCAGCACCATGTCGTAGAGCTGGGGCTTTGCCGGCGCCTTTTCGCCCTCGAACCCCACCTTGATGCCGTCCGGCGTCGCCTCCGCCGATACCGTCCTTGTCTTCAGCATGACCCGGTCAAAGCGGCCCGCGTTCTTCTTTTCCCAAACTTTCACCAGATCGCGGTCGGCGCCGGTCATCAGGCCATCGAGCATTTCGACGACGTCAACGCGCGTGCCCAATGTCGAGTAAACCGTTGCCATCTCGAGCCCGATGATTCCGCCGCCGATAACCAGCATTGATTTCGGGATCTGCCGAAGCTCGAGAGCGCCGGTTGAATCGACGACGCGCGGATCGTTCGGCATGAAAGGCAGCTTGATCGCCTGCGAGCCGGCGGCGATGATCGCCTTGTCGAACTTCACCACCCGTCGGCCCGCGCCGTTTTTCGGCGCGACCTCGAGGTGATGGGGATCGAGAAACCTGCCGATACCCTCCAGCACGGTGACCTTGCGCGTCTTGGCCATTCCGGCAAGCCCGCCGGTCAATTTGCCGACGACCTTTTCCTTGTGGGTGCGCAGTTTCGCGAGGTCGATCTCCGGCGACGAATAGGCGATGCCGTGCGCCGCCATTCCCTTCACTTCATCGATCACCGCGGCGGTGTGCAGCAATGCCTTCGACGGTATGCAGCCAACATTGAGACACACGCCGCCGAGCGTCGAATAGCGCTCCACCAGGACCGTGCTCATGCCGAGATCGGCGGAGCGGAACGCGGCTGAATAGCCGCCCGGACCCGCCCCCAGCACCAACATGTCGCATTCGACGTCGGCTCCCCCATCATGCCGCGCTGCCATCGGCGCGGGCCGCGCGGGGGTCGGTTGCGCTCCCCGCGTCGCGGAAGGCGCGGCGCCTGTCACGCCTGTTTCAAGCGTCAGGATCAAGCTGCCTTCGCTGACCTTGTCGCCGACTTTTGCCTTAACCTCTCTGACCGTTCCGGCGGACGGGGAGGGCACTTCCATTGAAGCCTTGTCGGACTCAAGTGTGATCAGGGGGTCTTCCGGCTTGACCTTGTCGCCGTTTTTCACCGACACCTCGATGATCGGCACGTCCTTGAAGTCGCCGATATCGGGAACCCGCACCTCGATCGTTTCGTAAATTCCGGAGGGTGCGCCGTAGTCGGCAACCGGTGCGCCTTCCCCGGTCGAATGTCCGCCCCCCTTGACTTTTTCCCGTGGCGCCACGCCCGCGGGCGCGGCCTCGGCTTCGGCGATGAGAATAAGCGATCCCTCGGAAACCCGGTCGCCGACCTTGACCTTGAGTTCCTTCACGACGCCGTCGACCGGGGAAGGCACATCCATCGAGGCTTTATCGGATTCCAACGTAATCAACGGGTCTTCGGTCTTCACGCGATCGCCCGCCTTGACCAGCACCTCGATGATCGGCACGTCCTTGAAGTCGCCGATATCGGGAATTTTCACGTCGATCAGGTTTGCCATCGTTCATGACCTCTAGACGAGGGCCCGCCGCATGTCGGCCAGCAGGCTTGCGAAGTGGGCATTGAAGCGCGCCGCCGCTGCGCCATCGATCACGCGGTGATCCCAGGAGAGCGACAGCGGCTGGATCAGGCGCGGCGTCGCCTGCTTGCCGTCCCAGACCATCTTATGGAACGACCTGCAGGCGCCCATGATGGCGACTTCGGGCGCGTTGATGATTGGCGTGAAATAAGTGCCGCCAATTCCGCCGAGGCTGGAAATCGTAAACGTCCCGCCTTGCATCTGATCGGGCTTGAGCTTGCCGTCGCGGGCAAGCTTTGCCAGCTCGCCCATTTCTTTCGCAACGTCGATCACGCCCTTCTTGTCGGCATCTCGAATGACGGGGACCACAAGCCCTTGCGGGGTATCGGCTGCAAAGCCGATGTGAAAATATCTCTTGAGGACGAGATTGTCGCCATCAAGGGACGCGTTGAATTCCGGGAATTTCCTCAAGGACGACACCGCCGCCTTGATCATGAAAGCAAGCATGCTGACCCGAACGCCGGATTTCTCGATCTCTTTGTTCAGCTTCATACGGAATTCCTCAAGCTCGGTGATGTCAGCTTCGTCATGATTTGTGACATGCGGGATCATCACCCAGTTGCGATGCAAATTCGCGCCTGAGATTTTCTTGATGCGGGAGAGCGGCTTGGTTTCGATCGGTCCAAATTTGGCGAAATCGACTTTCGGCCACGGCAGCAGGCCGAGACCCGCTCCGGTCGTGTATGCTTGGACGCTCGGCGCAGCGGCCGCTGTGGAAGGTGTGGTGAAGGTTTCAAGGTCCGCGGGCAGGATACGGCCGCGCGGGCCGCTGCCCTTGACCTGACGCAGGTCGATGCCGCGCTCTCGCGCGCGTTTGCGCACCGATGGTCCCGCGTAGGGAATATCGAACGCTGAATCCGGCACGCTCGGCTGGGTCGGCGCAGGCGCAGGCGCGGGTGCGACCCGCAGTTCGGCGGCGACCGGCGACGGCACGGGCTGCGGAGCCGGACGCGCCTGCGCGGCTACAGCGTCGGTCACAAGCGTAAGAATGACGGTACCTTCGCTGACGCGATCGCCAAGCTTGACCTTTAGGTCGGCCACTACGCCGCCGAGCGGCGATGGCACTTCCATGGACGCTTTGTCCGATTCCAGCGTAACGAGCGGCTGTTCCGGCTTGATCGTGTCGCCCGGCTCCACCATGACCTCGATGATTGGCACATCCTTAAAATCGCCGATGTCGGGAACACGCACCTCGGCAACGCCAGCGGGAGCGCTTGTCGGCGCCGGAGGCGCGGATACTGCGGGCTTCGCCGCTTCCGCCGCGACGGGAGCACCGTCGACTTCAAGAGTAAGGATCGGCGTTCCTTCACTCACCTTGTCGCCAAGCTTGACGGCAAGCGTCTTGACGATCCCCGCGGAGGGGGAAGGGACCTCCATCGACGCTTTGTCCGATTCCAGGGTGATAAGCGGTGCCTCGGCAGCTACGCGGTCACCTGGCTTCACCTGAATCTCGATGATCGGGACATCCGTGAAGTCGCCGATATCGGGTACCCGCACCTGCGTTAGTTGACTCATTACATTGCCTCAGCCGGTGAGTACTGTTGCGCGTCAATCTAATCCGCGTCTGTTCACCTCTTTCATGTTTTCCATGGCGCGGGTTTTTCGGTCTCGATGCCGTACTTTTTGATCGCAGCGGCGACTTTTGTCTTGGGCAGAGCGCCTTCGTCAGCCAGCGCTTTGAGGGCCGCGATTGCCGTGTAGTGACGGTCTACTTCAAAGAACTTGCGCAGGGCCACGCGATAGTCGCTGCGGCCGAAGCCGTCGGTGCCGAGACAGACGTAGCGCCGAGGCACGTAAGGCCGGATTTGGTCCGCGAAGGCCCGCATGTAGTCCGTGACCGCGATGATCGGGCCTTGCCGGGGTTCAAGGCATTCAGCGACATAGCTCTTGCGGGGAGCCTGCGCGGGGTGCAGCAGGCTCCAGCGTTCCGCGTGCAAGCCGTCGCGACGTAGCTCGTTGAAACTCGGACAGCTCCAGATATCCGCGAGCACGCCGAAATCCTGCTCCAGCAAGTCCGCCCCCGCAATCACCTCGCGCAGGATTGTGCCGCAACCGAGCAGCTGTACGCGCGGTCCTTTTTTCTTCCCAGCATCGCGCAGGAGATACATTCCACGCCGGATTCCCTCTTCAGCGCCCTTCGGCATTGCGGGGTGGGAATAGTTCTCGTTCATCAGCGTGACGTAGTAGTAGACGTCCTCCTGATCCTTGAACATGCGTCGCAATCCATCCTGGACGATGACTGCGACCTCGTAAGCATAGGTCGGATCGTACGAAACGCAGTTGGGAATGGTGGCGGCGAGCAAGTGACTATGGCCATCCTCGTGCTGCAGTCCTTCGCCGTTGAGGGTGGTTCGACCGGCGGTACCGCCTAGAAGGAATCCGCGGCAGCGCATGTCGCCCGCCGCCCAGGCCAGATCGCCTACGCGCTGCAACCCGAACATCGAGTAGTAGATATAGAAGGGGATCATCGGCACGTTGCTCGTGCTGTAGGATGTAGCCGCGGCGATCCATGACGACATCGCGCCAGCCTCGTTGATGCCTTCCTGAAGCATCTGGCCTGACTTGTCCTCGCGGTAGAACATGAGCTGATCGGCGTCCTGCGGCTTATAGAGCTGGCCGACCTGCGAGAAGATGCCAAGCTGGCGGAACATTCCCTCCATCCCGAAGGTGCGCGATTCATCCGGCACGATCGGAACGATGAACTTGCCGATCGCCTTGTCGCGCAGAAGCGTGCTCAGGATGCGCACGAAGGCCATGGTGGTCGAAATCTCGCGCTCTTCGGTGCTGCCAAGCTGCGCAGCGAACGCGGATAGCGGAGGCACGGCAAGCGATGCAGATTTTTGCCGGCGTTGCGGCAATTGCCCACCCAGCTGCTGACGTCGCTGCTGTAAATACTTCTTTTCGGGACTGCCTTCCGCGAGCGTCAGGAATGGAATCTCTTCGAGCTTTTCGTCAGACACCGGAATCGAAAAACGATCACGGAATTTGCGCAGCGCCTCGAGCCCCATCTTTTTCTGCTGATGGGTAATCATCTGGCCTTCGCCGGCCTCGCCCATGCCATATCCCTTCACCGTCTTTGCGAGGATCACGGTCGGTTGACCGACATGTTTGGTCGCTGCTGCGTAAGCGGCGTAGACCTTGACCGGATCGTGACCGCCCCGCCGGAGCGCCCAAATGTCATCATCGCTCCAGTCCTTCACCAGTGCGGCGGTCTCGGGGTACTTTCCGAAGAACTGCTGGCGCACATAGGCGCCATTTTTCGATTTGAAATCCTGGTATTCGCCGTCGACACATTCCTCCATGCGTTGGCGCAGGAGGCCGGAGGCATCCTTGACAAGCAGTTGATCCCAGCCTGAGCCCCACAACACCTTGATCACATTCCAGCCGGCGCCGCGGAAAATGCCCTCAAGTTCCTGCACGATCTTGCCATTGCCACGCACCGGCCCATCGAGACGCTGCAAATTGCAGTTGATGACGAAGATAAGGTTGTCGAGCCGCTCCCGTCCGGCGAGCGACACCGCGCCCAGTGACTCCGGTTCATCCATTTCGCCGTCGCCCATGAAGGCCCACACTGTTCGCGCTGCGGTGTCGGCGATCCCGCGTCCGTGCAGATATTTGAGGAACCGCGCCTGATAGATCGCCATCAGCGGACCAAGTCCCATCGACACTGTGGGGAATTGCCAGAAGTCCGGCATCAGCCACGGATGCGGATAGGACGAGAGGCCGGGCCCGTTAGCTTCCTGGCGAAAGTTCTGGAGCTGCTGCTCGCTGAGCCGCCCCTCGATAAAGGCGCGGGCATAGATTCCCGGTGCCGAATGTCCCTGCATGTAAATGAGGTCACCGCCGTGCTGTTCCGATGGGGCCCGCCAGAAGTGGCCAAAGCCGATGTCATAGAGCGTGGCCGCGGACTGGAAACTCGCGATATGGCCGCCGAGCTCGGACGATTTCTTGTTGGCCCGAAGAATGATTGCAACGGCGTTCCACCGGATGATTGAGCGGATGCGGTGCTCCAGGTCGCGATCCCAATTCGCGCGTTCTTCGCGTTCCGGAGGGATCGTATTCACGTAAGGGGTGTTTAGAGCGAAAGCGGGCGCGACACCGGCGCCCTGCGCCTCGGCGGTCAAACGCTCCAGCAGAAATTTGGCGCGATCGGAACCACGATAGTGCAGCACAGCCCGGAGTGAATCGATCCATTCTCCTGTTTCTACGGTATCCTGATCCGTCCTGGCGTCCATTGGTGCCTCCCCGGCGTTTTGCTGATTTTTGTTGTTACGGCCGTCACCGCATGATCCGCGCCAATCGAGACGCAATCAAGGAAGAAAGGCGTTGCCCGATTGCGCGTTTTCATTTGGGCGCGCCGACCGGCCCAGCACGGTTCTTGCAAAAGCCTGGAATACACAGCGGTGCGGCTGCAGAAAATCATTGCGCATGGGCGCAATTTTTGCGCCGTAACCGCAGCCGAATGACATCCGGCCTTATGGCTCAGGCATCGTTGGTCGGATATCCGTTAAATCCCCCGGGTGCAGTTTTCACTCGCGACGTCAACCATGGAGATGACTCCATTCTTGTTCACCAGTGTGGCAGCATCACGGGAAGAACAGCGCGTACGGTCCATACCAGCGCGCGACGGAACTGCCCGACAGAGGCAGGAGCATCGACACCAGAGCCACTAGGGAGAACGTCATGCAGGCGAGCACAGCGACTACGGCGGCTGCACCACGCAAGCCGTTCTATACGCATCTCTACGCCCAGGTGCTCACCGCAATCGTTTTTGGTGTCCTGCTGGGTTACTTCTATCCGCAGCTCGGAGAACAGATGAAGCCGCTCGGTGACGGTTTCATCAAGTTGATTAAAATGCTTATTGCTCCGATCATTTTCTGCACGGTCGTCCATGGCATTGCCAGCATGGAGGATCTGAAGAAGGTCGGACGCGTTGGCCTCAAGGCACTGATCTATTTCGAGGTCGTCACGACGCTGGCACTCATCGTGGGGCTCGTGGTCGTCAATGTGCTGCAACCTGGTGCCGGCACGAACGCCGATCTCAAGACCATCGATCCCAAGTCGATCCAGGCTTACACGAGCAAAGCAGGCCAGCAGAGCACCGTCGACTTTCTCTTTCACATCGTACCCAACACGGTCGTCGGCGCCTTCGCTGAAGGCGAAATTCTGCAGGTTCTATTTTTCTCAGTCCTGTTCGCTTTTGGGCTCTCCATGCTTGGTGAGCGCGGCAAGCCGGTCCTCAACTTTATCGATGCCGTTTCACATATACTGTTTAACGTCGTCGGAATCGTCATGAAGGTTGCGCCGATCGGAGCCTTCGGCGCGATGGCGTTCACCATTGGCAAGTACGGCGTCGGCACGCTGCTCTTGCTCGGCAAGCTTATGGCAGCTTTCTACATAACCTGCCTCATCTTCATCTTTGTCGTGCTTGGTGGTATCGCCCGGCTGGCAGGCTTTAGCATCTGGAAGTTCATCAAGTACATTAAAGAAGAGCTTTTGATCGTCCTCGGCACCTCATCTTCCGAATCGGTGTTGCCGCGCATGATCAACAAGCTCGAGAATCTGGGATGCAAGGAGTCGGTCGTCGGCCTCGTCATTCCCACCGGCTATTCGTTCAACCTGGATGGGACCTGCATCTACCTGACGATGGCGGCAATCTTTCTGGCGCAGGCAACCAACACCGAGCTCACGCTGTGGCAGCAGCTAGGCATCATCGGGGTCCTGCTTCTGACGTCGAAAGGAGCAGCAGGTGTTACCGGAAGCGGCTTTATCGTGCTCGCAGCGACGCTGGCTTCGGTCGGCTCAATCCCAGTCGCCAGCATCGCCCTCATCCTGGGAATTGACCGCTTCATGTCGGAGGCACGCGCGCTCACCAATCTCATTGGAAATGGCGTGGCCACCATCGTTGTGGCGAAATGGGAAAACGCACTCGACGAAGAGCGAATGCGCGAGCACCTTAATCGCGAGACAGATCTCGAAGCGGACGCACCAGAAAAAGTAATGCCCGCCTGAGACACGCAGATCGGAGGCAACTCATGAAGGCCCATTGGCTTCGGCTTGCAATCGTTGTGGCGGCGGCCCTCTTCTGCCCGACATCGTTACGCTCCGGCCAGCCCAACTGGCCGGAGCAACTCCTCATCGGGACCGCATCGCCTGGTGGGACCTACTATGTCTACGGCGAGGGTTTGGCAAAGATATTGACCCGGGCCCTCGACCTTCCGGTTGTAAGACTGGCCACCGAGGGACCCGCACAGAATATTGAATTGCTCGAGACGGGCGAGGCAAAGCTCGGCTTCGTTACAATCGGAATAGCGCTCCAAGCATGGAATGGTACTGGCGTTTGGGAGGGCAAAAGGCCGGCTCGTTCGATGCGAGCCATCCTCCCAATGTACGATACGCCGTTTCAATTCTTGGTTCTGCAGGAGTCCGGCATTCGATCGATCGCCGAAATGGCTGGCAAGCGGGTTGGTGTGGGCCCGCGCGGCGGCACGTCGGCAGCCTATTTTCCACAGTTCTTCCAGACATTGAAAACTCCAGTGAACCTGGTTTTCGGGGATTGGGCAGAGCTCGCAGCGCAAGTACACCAGCGCACGCTCGACGTGCTCGCGGTCGGTGCCGGTGTGCCGTTTCCTTCGTTTGTCGAACTCGAGGCGAAGGATAAAATCCGGTATATCGCGTTTGGCGCGGAACAGATCGCTGCACTGCGCTTGGCGATGCCGGAATTGACTCCTTCGCGCATTCCCGCCGGGACCTACCCGTCGCTGCTGCGGCATTACCAGACGCTTGGCCTCTACAATTTCGTCGTCGCACATGCGGATTTGCCAGATGACCTCGTTTACAACGTGGTCAGAACCGTTTTCGAGAACCATGAGGAAATGATGGAGGCGCATGCCGCGGCGGCAGCGACCGTTCCCGCCAACATCGATCGCAACTCGTTTCTGCCGCTCCATCCAGGGGCGATTCGTTATTACCGCCAAATCGGGAAAGCAGGTCAGACGGACTAGGCTCACTAGCTGACGCACGGAGCGTTCTTCGGACAACGAACTACCGAGTTTGGGCTGTATTAAAAAGTGCTCATGTCTGCTTTTGGCCCAAAGCGGACATCCCTAGCTGCACCGCACATGTCTGCTTTTGGGGGTAGAGCGGACAAAATTCGGCGGCGGATTTCACTTGTGCCTGCGGCGCAATGACTTGTTGAAAATTTTGTACGTCGACCGGGGTGGAAAAAACGCGCCGGGGTAAACAATGGGGTAAACAATCGGGCAATCTTGCAAAACGGCCAGCATCGGCGAGCTGCCGCTCGCTGCTACTCCACCGATAGGGTTGCAACAGAAAACTCACCAACGGCCCGCGCTAGGCGTAAGCGCCCAAGTTGGGTGGCAAAAAACAAGATGGCTATCATCATGGCGATGATGCCAATCGCGATAACAGCTTGCCGCCCCATGTGCTACCAAAGGTAAGTGCCAGCCAAAATTGCCGCACAAATTACGATGATGGCAAATAAGCCAAACACTACGGCGCGAGCATCGGGTCGTTGCGTTTGATCACGTTGCACTTTCATCGCCACGTTTTTAACGCGTGTCATCAACAGCGTCTTGCGATACTTGGCCAAAAAACTGGTGATCTTTGCCAGCGCGTGAAAAGGTGCCGGATTTGAAATCGCTCGCGGCATCCGCGCCGCGCCGCATAGACGGGGGTCCTTTACCAACAAATCATTGGCATGGATTCACAAGCCGCGTTTTCAGCAAACCGATAAACCGGGTGCGGCGGGGCACAGCCATGCATGAACCAAAAATACTTCACCGGCTTGCCGTGCTTCACGGTGCGATCCGCGCTTATCAGCCCCTTGAGAGTATGGAACCGGATAGACGCGCCCAGCTGTTGCAATCCGCCCGTGAGTTGACCGGCACCAAATATCGCTCGCTGCGGGCGGCGCTATCCGGCCTTGAAAAAAAATCATTACCCTCAGGGCTGGACGCCGAACACGATAGGCTTGAAGCAACAAATCATTGGCGGAAGCGAACAAGCCGGACACTGGCGAAAATTGTAGATCAATCCGCAAAGCATTGGTCGGGGGCCAACCATGAATGAACGGCACCTGCTTTACCAGCTTGGCATCGCTCATCGAACGATCCGCTACTACCAAGCCTTCGGTGCCAATCCGGACGTGCGCGATCAGCTTTTGCAGATGACCAGCAACTTGACTGGCACCAAACATCAAACACTAAGCGAAGCGATCAGTGAAATCGAAATCAAAATTGCAAAATTGAAAACGGGGACATGATCGGATTGATCAAATTTCCGGACATCAAAGTCCGGCTTTTTACTCAGGACAACCCGCTTGCCATCTTGGGCCGCACCATCAAGGCCATGCGCAATGCTGGCGTCGGGCAAGACGAGATAGACACCTACATCAAGCAAGCGACGAGCGGCCGCAATTTTAAAAACCTGCTCGCCGTCACAGCACAGTGGGTATCGACGTACTGAGGCCGCGCCATGATACAAAACACGTCGCAAGCACTGGCACAGCTCGACCTGCTGCATAGAGCGATCACGCTACACACCGTTTTCGGCGTCACCCGTCACGATCGCGAGCGGCTGTTGCAGATCGCCAATGAACTGACGGGCCAGAAAAATAAAACGCTCCACTCGGCGCTCGGCGAAATCGATGTGCAAATTGCAAAACTTCGCGGGGAGCGACGGCCATGAGCATCAATTGGGATGATCCCGCCGAGCGCTTGAGGCTAATCGAGGAAGTCGGATACCAGCGCTACAGCGAATTACTACGCGACCACTTTTATAAATACTCTATGCGATCATCGTGGCTAAAAAAGTTTTCAACATTTCTGGACAAGCATCCGGTCATTTT
>Ga0209382_10001739_pt1 | contig 33590 bp, 30 predicted proteins | sample SoiMetdeltSBSDD5_FD_187599 | JGI IMG/M metagenome (GOLD analysis project Ga0209382, IMG submission 187599) | Bulk soil microbial communities from a Populus tree surrounding site in Tennessee, USA - Soil MetaG P. deltoides SBSDD5 (SPAdes) (version 2) | ecosystem: Environmental > Terrestrial >... | reverse complement strand
CAACGTGGACGAGGTGCGCGCGGTCACGACGCAGCTGCTGGCCTCCAGCCACGCCCAGCGGGTGGCGCAGCCTTGCATCGGCAGCGAGCGCGCCGGCCTGGTGCTCGCCGGCTGCGCCATCCTGGAGGCCGTGCTGCGCGCCTGGCCGTGCGAGCGGCTGCGCGTGGCAGACCGGGGCCTGCGCGAGGGCATCCTCGCCACGCTGATGGCGGAGGACGGTATCCATGCCCGCGCCAGGCGCCGGCGGGGGCAGGGGCGCTGGTGAGATGACAGCCGGCAGGCGAGGCGGCACTTCGGGTGGAACTTCGGGGGGCGGAATTTCGGGCGGTCGCCGGCTGCCGCGGCAGCGCCTGCGCTCCGCCAAGCCCCGCTCGCAGTCCTCGAGGGCCTGGCTGGAGCGGCAGCTCAACGACCCCTATGTGGCCGCCGCCCGCCGCGAGGGCTACCGCTCGCGCGCCGCCTACAAGCTCACCGAGATCGATGCCAGGTTCCATATCCTGAGGCCCGGCCGGCGCGTCGTGGACCTGGGCGCCGCGCCCGGCGGCTGGGCGCAGGTGGCCGCCGAGGCGGTGCGATCGGCGGAAGGCCCAGGCAGCCAGGTGGGACAGGTGGTGGCGATCGATCTTCTCCCGGTGGAGCCGATCCCCGGTGTCGAGCTCATCCAGCTCGATTTCATGGACCCGGCCGCGCCGGACCGTCTCAGGCATATGCTGCGCGGCCACAGGGCCGACGTGGTGCTGTCGGACATGGCTGCGCAGGGGACCGGCCACACCCGTACCGACCATCTGCGCATCGTCGGTCTCGCCGAGGCCGCCGCCGAGTTCGCCTGCGAGGTGCTGGAGGCGGGGGGTGCCTTCGTGTGCAAGGTGTTCCAGGGCGGCTCGGAGCGGGCGCTTCTCGATGTGCTGAAGCGTGCCTTCGCCACGGTCAAGCACGTGAAGCCGCCCGCCAGCCGCGCCGAATCCGCGGAGATGTATGTGGTGGCCACAGGCTTCCGAGGTGTGGAAGGCAAGGCACCGAGGTAGGCGATCACCTGGGTGTCGGATGACAATCGTCGGGCGCGCGTGGACGTGGCCGAGGTCCCCTGTGAGCGCCTCCCCGTAGTTCCGCTGGGGGCGCCCTTTCCCTCGCTCTGCCGCGGTGCTATAGGGGCCGCGAGCGATTCCATCAAAAGGGCGGCGAAACGGGCCGCGCGCCGGGGGCTGAGGCCTCGGTGCGCCCGCTTTCGGCCAACCTGAGGAACGAGGAGAGCGAGCATGGCGCAGCGGCCGATCCTGGACGATCAGAGCGTGGCCCTGACCTTCGACGATGTCCTCCTCCAGCCCGGCGCCTCCGACGTATTGCCGTCCCAGGCCGACGTGAGCTCCAGGGTCACCCGCGAGATCTCAGTGCGGATCCCGGTGCTGTCCTCGGCTATGGACACTGTCACAGAAGGGCGCCTGGCCATCGCCATGGCCCAGTCGGGCGGCATCGGCGTGATCCACCGCAACCTGGCACCGGAGGTGCAGGCGGAGCAGGTCGCCATGGTGAAACGCTACGTGGCAGGCATGGTGGTCAACCCCGTCATCATCCCGCCGACGGCAACGCTGCGCGACGCCTGGCGGCTCATGGAAATGCACAAGATCTCCGGCGTTCCGGTGGTGGAGGGAGGCGGGCGGGGCAAGCTGGTCGGCATCCTCACCAACCGCGACGTGCGCTTCGCCACCAACCCGGCCACGCCGATCTCCGAATTGATGACCCGGAAGCTCGTGACGGTGAAGGACGGCGTCAGCCGCGAGGATGCCCAGCGCCTCCTGCACCAGAACCGGATCGAGAAGCTCCTGGTGGTGGACGACGACTTCCGCTGCATCGGCCTCATCACCGTGAAGGACATCGAGAAGTCCCTCAAGTATCCCAACGCCTGCACCGACGAGCAGGGCCGCCTGCGCGTCGCTGCGGCCACCAGCGTCGGAGACGACGGCTTCCAGCGCGCCGAGCAGCTGATGGATGCCGGCGTGGATCTGGTGGTGGTGGATACCGCGCACGGCCATTCCAGCCGCGTGCTCGACATGGTGAGCCGCATCAAGAAGCAGTCGAACCGCGTGCAGGTAATCGCCGGCAACGTGGCCACCGCCGACGGCACCAGGGCGCTGATCGACGCCGGCGCCGATGCAGTGAAGGTGGGCATCGGCCCCGGCTCCATCTGCACCACCCGCGTGGTGGCAGGCGTGGGCGTGCCGCAGCTCACCGCGATCATGGATGCGGTGGAGGTGGCCGCCAGGCAGGACGTGCCGGTGATCGCCGACGGCGGCATCAAGTACTCCGGCGACCTGGTTAAGGCGCTGGCGGCCGGCGCCGAGTGCGTCATGGTCGGCTCGCTGCTCGCCGGCACCGACGAGGCGCCGGGTGACACCTATCTCTACCAGGGCCGCACCTACAAGGCCTACCGTGGCATGGGCTCGGTGGGCGCCATGGCCCGCGGCAGCGCCGACCGCTACTTCCAGCAGGAGGTGAAGGACACCCTGAAGCTGGTACCGGAGGGGATCGAGGGCCAGGTGCCCTACAAAGGGCCGGTGGACGGCGTGCTGCACCAGTTGGTAGGGGGCCTGCGCGCCGGGATGGGCTACGTGGGTGCCGCGACGCTCAAGGACCTGCGCGAGCGGGCGCATTTCGTGCGCGTCTCCCCGGCGGGCCTGAGCGAGGGCCATCCGCACAGCGTCGGCATCACCCGCGAGGCGCCCAACTACCAGCGCAACGGCTAACGGGCGAGTGGCGAATGGTGAGTGGCGAAATGGAGGCGTCCACCATTCGCGGTTGGCCATTCGCCAATCCAGGGGGCCGGCCCGCGCAGGGTCGGAGCATCAGGTGAACCAAGTCGCTATTCTTTATCCCGTCTTCGTGCAGGTACTGCTCACGGTCGTCGTCTACTTTCTGCTGCTGGCGGCCCGCGGCCGGGCCCTCAGGGCGGCGGGCCGGCAGCGCGGCAGCGGCGACATCGCCATGGGCCGGTTTGCCTGGCCCGAGGATGCCGAGAAACGCGCCCACAATCAGCGCAACCAGTTCGAGCTGCCGGTGTTGTTCTATGCGGCGGCGGGGTTCGCCATGATCGTCGGCGCGGCGGACGTGACTATGGTGGCGCTGGCCTGGGCGTTCGTCGCCAGCCGCATTGTCCATGCCGCCATCCACATCGGCCCCAACAAGGTGCGCTGGCGGGGACCGGTGTTCATCCTCGGCTTCCTGATCGTAACCGCGATGTGGGCCAGGCTCTTCCTGCACGCGGTGATGAGCTCTACCTAGCCCCATGCGGACCGGTGCTCGGATCAAGGCTGCCATCGAGGTGCTCGACGAGGTTCTGAACCGGCACCGTCCCGCCGCCAGTGTGCTGTCCGACTGGGGCAAGAGCCATCGCTTCGCCGGCTCCGGCGACCGGGCTGCCATCGGCAATCTCCTCTACGATGCCATGCGCCGGAAGCGCTCGCTGGCGGCCCAGATGGACAGCGACACCTCGCGCGCCATCGTGCTGGCGGCGGCGCCGCGGGCGCTGGGGCTTGCCTCGTCCGCCGTGTTGGCCGCGGCCGACGGCTCGCCGCATGCCGTCGAGCCCCTGAGCGAGGCCGAGCAGGCGGGCCTTCTGCGCGAGCTGCCGCTGGACACGCCGGCGTCCGTTCGCGGCGACTTCCCCGATTGGCTCGAGGCCTCCTTCGAGCGCGCGTTCGGGGCGGCGGCTGCCGACGAAGGAGCGGCGCTCGCCAGCCGGGCGCCGGTCGATCTGCGCGTCAATGGCCTCAAGGCCGACCGGGACAAGGCGATGCGGGCGCTGGCCCGCTTCTCGCCTGTCGTCACGCCCTATTCGCCTGTCGGCATCCGGCTGCCGGCGCCGGAGGGCGCCGGGCGCCAGCCCAATGTCGAGGCTGAGCCGGGCCACGGCAAGGGCTGGTATGAGGTGCAGGACGAAGGCTCGCAGATTGCCGCGCTGATGGCCGGGGTGGGCCCGCGCAAGCAGGTGCTCGATCTTTGCGCAGGGGCAGGCGGCAAGGCGCTCGCCTTCGCCGCCACGATGCGCAATACGGGCCAAGTCTACGCTTACGATGACGATCCCCACCGCCTCCGGCCGATCTTCGAGCGGCTGAAGAGAGCGGGCGCCCGCAATGTCCAGGTGCTCACCGCCGGCGATACGACTGTGCTCCAGGGGCTCGGCCCGCGCTTCGACGTGGTCTTCATCGATGCGCCCTGCACCGGCACCGGCGCCTGGCGCCGCCGCCCCGACGCCAAGTGGCGCTTGAAGCCCGCCAGCCTCGTCCAGCGCGTCGAGGAGCAGCGCGCCCTCCTGGAGCTGGCGGCACCGCTGGTGAAGCCGGGCGGGCAGCTCGTCTACGTCACATGCTCCGTATTGCCGGAGGAGAACGGCGACCAGATCGCCTGGCTCGCAGCGACTCACCCCGAGCTCTCGGCCGTGCCGTGGCGCGAGGCGTGGGCGGCGGGCATCGGTGGAGAGGCGCCGGGCTCGGCCTGCGGCGATGCGGCGCTCCTGCTCACGCCGGCGCGCCACGGCACCGATGGCTTCTTCGTTGCCGTGCTCAACCGGGCCGCATAAATCGCGCGTCGCTCACGGGGTGTGACGCGGCGCCATTCTCGTCGGGGTGCTTGCGGTGTGGGACAGCCGTCCACAGATAAGTGTTTGACAGGGAAAATAGCCCGACTAAGGATCGGGCCATTGGGCACAAGTGGTTTCGCCGCGGACCCAGAGGACGGCGCCGTCGAGCGCGCGAAGAGCCGGCCGCCCCGAGCGGCCGTTGCGGCCGGCAACGAGAGGACAACTGTCCCACATGGTTATCGCTGCTCCCCCCAAGCCTAAGCGTCCTCGGCGCTTGGCCACGCGATCGTGCCTCGGTCCGGTTGCCGACCTGGAGGCGCACCTCCCCGAGGAGTGGTGGCGCAAGCTCTTCAACGCGCTCTACGTGAAGACTGACGGCGACGTGGTCGAGAACCTGGAGAACACCCGCCGCGAGGTGGACTTCATCATCTCGGCCGCGGCTGTCCAGCCGCACAGCTACATCCTCGATCTGTGCTGCGGCCAGGGCCGACACTGCCTGGAGCTGGCCCGGCGCGGCTTCAAGCACGTCATGGGCCTCGACCGCTCGCGCTACCTGGTGCGGCTGGCCAAGAAGCGCGCCCAGGGCGAAGGCCTGCAGGTGCTCTTCAAGGAGGGCGACGCCCGCAACCCGCGCCTGCCCGAGAGCAGCATCGACTGCGTCGCCATCATGGGCAACTCGTTCGGGTACTTCTCCAACAAGCAGGACGACGAGAAGGTGCTGACCGCTGTCGGCAAGATCCTGCGCCCCAGCGGGCAGCTGGTGCTCGACATTACCGACGGCGCCCACATGCACGAGAATTTCGACCGGCGCTCCTGGGAGTGGATCGACGAGCACCACTTCGTGTGCCGCGAGCGCTCCATCAGCCAGGATGGGGAGCGGCTCATCTCCCGCGAGGTCATCGTTCATGACGAGATGGGTGTGATCGCCGACCAGTTCTATGCCGAGCGGCTCTACACCCGCGAGAGCATCGGCAAGCTGCTCGACAAGGCCGGCTTCCGCAATATCCGCCATCATGGCCATGCCGAGGCCCACTCCGAGCGCGACCAGGACCTCGGCATGATGGCGCGGCGCATCCTCTTGAGCGCCGACGCTCCCGTCCTTCCGGTGCGCAAGGGCAAGGGCAAGCTGCAGGCGCTGGACGTAACGGTGCTCCTGGGCGACCACCGTCTCCCCGACCAGGTCAAGCGCGGCGGCACCTTCAACCCCGAGGACCTCGAGACCACACGCAAGCTCAAGGACGCGCTGGCCGAGCTGCCGAGCTACAAGTTCCGCTTCCTCGACAACCACGGCACGCTGGAGCGCGACCTCGCCGATCTGCGCACCGACCTGGTGTTGAACCTCTGCGACGAGGGCTGGAACAACGACCCGTTCAAGGAGCTGCACGTCCCCGCGCTTCTGGAGGTACTGGGCATCGGCTACACCGGCGCCGGTCCGTCCGGGCTCGCCGCCTGCTACGACAAGGGGCTTGTGCGCGCAGTCGCCCTGACGCTCGACGTGCCGGTACCGCTGGAGAGCTACGTGCGCCCCGGCGACCAGGGCGCCACGCTGCCGTCCGTCTTCCCGGCTCTGCTCAAGCCGAACCAGGGCGACTCGAGCCAGGGCATCACCAAGGACGCGGTCGTTCACAACGAGAAGGCGCTGCTCGACTATCTCGACCGGCTCCGGGCGGACTTCCCCAAGCGCGGCGTGCTGGTGCAGGAGTTCCTGACCGGCAACGAGTACTCGGTGGGCCTGATCGGCAATCCCGACCAGGGCCTCCGGGCGCTGCCGATCCTGGAGGTGGACTACTCGCGCCTCGATGCGGGCCTGCCGCGCATCCTGGGCTACGAGTCCAAGTGGCTGCCCGACAGCCCCTATTGGACGCAAATCAGCTACCGCGAGACCACGCTGGCCGATCAGCAGCAACAGCAGATGATCGATAGCTCGACGCGGCTGTTCGAGCGGCTGGGCTGCCGCGACTATGCCCGCTTCGACTTCCGTGCCGACGCCAGGGGCGAGATCAAGCTCTTGGAGGTGAATCCCAACCCCGGCTGGTGCTGGGACGGCAAGATGAACCTCATGGCGAGCTTCCAGGGCCTGCGCTACTCCGAGATGCTGGGCCAGATCCTGCAGGCCGCCGTGGAGCGCGTGGGCGTCACCGCCAAGCCGGCGATGCAGCAGGTGGTCAACGGCAACGGCCAAATCCACGCCGCCGCCGCGGAGTAGGGGTGCTGGTGTCAGCCGATCACCGGCTGCGCCGACCCTCGACGACGAAACGGTAAGTGCCAGCGGTCTTGGCGTAGCGAGAGAGGCGCGCCGCAGGACTCCCCCTCCCCGCCGCCCTCGGGCCCGTCACAAGGGTGACCTCGTCACAATCATCCCGAGGGCGACGGGGAGGGTGGGGTGAGGGGCAGCAAAGGGGACTTATCCTATTCACTCCCGACCGGCTCGGCCAAGCGGGTCAAGACGCGCCGCCCTTGACGATCAGGGCATCAAGCGCCAGGGCGCCCTGGCCCTGAGCGTAGGCGGCCAGGGGGTTGATCTCCAGCTCGGCGATGTCGGGCGACCGCTCCAGCAGCCCGCCGACGGTGCGTGCGATGTCCGCGACTGCCGCGATGTCGATGGCCGGCTCACCGCGCGCTCCACTGAGGAGCGCAGCCCCCTTCAGCCGGCCCAGCGCCTCGAGGATGGCCACCTTGCCGGCGCCCGCGGGCAGCAGGGCCACGTCCTTCAGCGTCTCGACCCAGATGCCGCCGAGCCCCAGCATCAGCACCGCGCCCCAGTGCGGGTCGCGCTTCGCGCCGATGATCAGCTCGACGCATCCAGGGCCTTTCGGTGCCATCGCCTCCACCAGCACGCCGTCGAGGGCGAGGCCCGGCCTGGCGCGCTCAATGTTCGCGTGCAGCCTCTGCCACGCGCCGCGCAGCTGCGCCGCGCCGCCCACATCCAGGATCACCCCGCCGGCGTCGCTCTTGTGGGCGAGCGTCGCGGCCTGCGCCTTGAGGACCATCGGGTAGCCGATGCGAGCAGCGATGGCCTCGGCATCGGCCAGAGCCGCCGCCAGCCCTCCCGGCGGCACCGGCACGCCCGCGGCGGCCAGCAGCGCCTTGGCGCGATGCTCGGTCATCGGCCCGGCGGGGAGATCGCCGAGGTCGAGCGGCTCCCCAGTGCCCGTGGCATCGGCCGCACCGCCCGAGGCGGAGGCCGCGATGCTCCGGGCGACCGCACTGACCGCCGCCATGGCGCGCACGGCCCGCTCGGTGGAGCGGAACAGGGCGGCGCCCTCGGCGCGGACCAGCTCCATGCAGGCATCGTCGAGCGGCCTCGGGTCACCCAGCATGACGAAGGCGGCGGGCTTCGGCGAGGCGCGGAGCACAGGCAGGAGTTGCTCCGCCTTCTCCGCCTGCTGCGGGGGCCGGCCGGGGAACAGCGACAGGACCGCGGAGCTCACGCCGGGATCGTCGAGAAGGATCTGGGCCGCCCGCCGCATCAGCTCCGGCCTGCCGAAGGCAGCCGTGCCCAGGTCGAGCGGGTTGTCGATGGCGGCGAACGGCGGGAACAGATCGCGCAGGGCCGCGGCTGTCGCGGGCGACCATTCGGCCAGATCGAGGCCCGCGTCGTGGGCGAAATCGAAGGTGAGGCCGCGCATGGCGCCGGAGTTGGTCATGACGGCGGTTCGGCCGGGCGGAGGGAGGGGGCGCGCGGCCAGCAGCAGGGTTACATCGGTGAGGGCGTCGAGCCCGTCCACCACGGCCACGCCGGCGTGAGCGAGGATAGTGCGGGCCACGGCAAGGTCGCCGGCCACGGCGCCGGTATGGGACTGCGCGGCTCCCCGCGCGGCCTGCGTGCGGCCCGGCTGCATGAGAACGAGCCGCTTGCCCTGCTCGCGCGCACGGGCCGCCAGCTGCAGGAGCTCTTGTGGCCGCCGGACCTGCTCCAGGAACAGCGCCACCACGCCGGTCGCGTCATCCTCCAGGATCGGGCCGAGGAAGTCCTCCGCACCTAGCACCGCCTCGTTGCCGGTGCTGACCAGGAATGTGACCCTGAGGCCGGAGGCGACCAGAGAGTCGCGGATGGCATTGGCGATGGCGCCGCTCTGGGCAATGACGGCGGCGCCGGCGGTACCTGCCGCCGCGGCTTCCGCCGGCATCGGCTGATACTCGCCGAAGGTAAGCGGAATGCCATCGACGTAGTTGACGAAGCCGAGGCCGTTCGGCCCGTTCACCAGCACGCCGCTCTCGCGCGCCAGCGTGGCGAGCCGCTCCTGCAGCGCCCGGCCCTCGGCGCCTGCCTCGGCGAAGCCCGAGGCGAACACGACGGCGGCGTTCACCTGCCGGCGCCCGCAAGCCGCGACAGCCTCGAGCACCGCCTCCTGCGGCAGGTTGAGCACGATGGCGTCGAGCCCCGGCGGCAGCTCGTCGATGGAGGCCACGCAGGGGTGCCCGCCGATCTCCGCCCTGGTGCGGCTGACGAGGTGGAGGCCGCCCGCGAAGCCCGCGCGTTTCAGGTTGGCGAGCACGTTGCCGCCGATCGAGCGCGGGTCGTCCGAGGCACCGACGATGGCCACCGAGCGCGGTCTGAGAAGGCGCGCGACGGCAGACGGGGTCAGACCCCTCGCATCATCGGTTGCGTTCATCTTCGACGTCGGCGGCGAGGGGTCTGACCCCTTTGCGGGGGCCATCGACCTACCCGCCGCGCTTCATGGACTTGAGGCCGGGCCGGTAGCTCTTGTCGTCGAGGAACTGCTTGAGGCCCTGCTGGCGCCCGCGCTCGGGGTCGATCAGGATGCCCTGCTCGTTCTTGGCACCCAGATAGTCGAGCGCCACCTCCCAGGACATATCCTCCACGTTGCGGAAGGCAACCTTGGCCTGGTGGAGGACCGTGGGGTTCTTCTCCAGCAGCACTTTCGCCAGCTCGCGGGTATGCTGCCGCAACTCGGCCAGCGGCACCGACTCGTTGACGAGCCCCATAGCGGCCGCCTTTTTCCCATCGAACGGGATGCCGGTCATGATGGCGTAGAGCGCCGCGCGCCGGCCCATGAGCTGGCTCAGCACCTTGGTGACGTTGCCGCCGGGCAGGATGCCCCAGTTGATCTCCGACACCCCGAAGGTGGCCTCGTCAGCGGCGATGGCGAGATCGCAGGAGGCCATCGGCGTGAAGGCGCCGCCGAAGCACCAGCCGTTCACCATGGCGATGGTGGGCTTGGCGAAATTCATGAGCTTCGATCCCTGCCAGGCGAACGCGTCGCGCCGGGCGCGAACCTGGACCATGCGGGACTTGTCGTCAGTCTCGCGGAAGTACTCCTTGAGGTCCATGCCGGACGAGAAGGAGTCGCCCTCCCCGGTCAGCACCAGCACCCCGCAGCGATCGTCCACCTCCAGGGCGTCGATGACCTCGTTCATCTCCCGGTTCATGACCGGGTTCATGGCGTTGCGCTTGTCGGGCCGGTTCATGGCAACCCAGGCGATGCCGTTCTCGAGCTCGACCAGGACAGTGTTGCCCCACGGCTCCTTCGTCCCGCCTCTCGCCTCGTCCCTGGCGCTCCCCACGTCGGTCATGCTCGCTCCCCTGGTGGCCGTAGCCGCTCGTTGTCGTTATCCTGTCTCATCCTGGGCGGGGTGCACAAGCTCGCTGAGGGTCCGGCCCGCCGCCCGATGCACGCTTGCCCATGCGGCTGACGATGGCGACGGTGGGCTGATCACAAGTGGGGAGCATCGGCGATGGGCAAATTTCTTGCTGCCGTCATCTCGGGCATTGTTGCAACCGTGATCGGCGGATTGATCCTCAACCAGCTTCAGGGAAAGGGAAGACGGAGAGGCGACGTACCTGGGATCGCTCACCTCATAGTGTCCCTTCCCCTTGAGCATGCCCCGCCCATTGACCTCCCGCCGCGATGATTTCCTGGAGTACGACAGCCGTCGTGCCGGCGGCTTCGAGCCGCCGCGCTTCCTGCCCAGGGGCAAAACCTTGATGTTGTCCCTGGACAATATAAAACTGCGACAATGCTGCGTTGGAGTATGGGGTCAGACCGGCAGGGTCTGACCCCTTCCACAGGGGAACCGCCGATGATCATCGACTGCCACGGCCATTACACCACGGCGCCCAAGGAGCTGACGATCTTCCGTGATCGCCAGCTCGCCGCCCTCACCGACTCAACGCGCCGCCCCACCGACAAGGACCTCGGCATCAGCGACGACCAGATCCGCGAGAGCCTGGAGGGCGCGCAGCTGAAATTGCAGCGCCAGCGCGGCACCGATCTCACCATCTTCTCCCCGCGCGCCTCCGGCATGGCGCACCAGTTCGGCGACGAGGCCACCGCCGCGCAGTGGGCACGCATCTGCAATGGCCTGATCCACAAGGCGGTGCAGCTCTACCCAGAGAACTTCGTGGGCGTGTGCCAGCTGCCGCAGGTGACGGGCGTGTCGCCGAGAAATTGCATCGCCGAGCTGGAGCGGTGCGTGAACGAGCTGGGCTTTATCGGCTGCAACCTGAACCCGGACCCCTCGGGCGGCTGGTGGAAGGACCCGCCGCTCACCGACCGCTACTGGTATCCCATCTACGAGAAGATGGTGGAGCTGGACGTGCCAGCCATGGTGCACGTCTCCTCTTCCTGCAACCCCGCCTTCCACGCCACCGGCGCCCACTACATCAACGGCGACACCACCGCCTTCATGCAGTTCCTCACCGCGGATCTGTTCAAGGACTTCCCCACCCTCAAGTTCATCATCCCCCACGGCGGCGGCGCGGTGCCCTATCACTGGGGCCGCTACCGCGGGCTGGCGCTCGACATGAAGCGGCCACCGCTGGAGGAGCTGGTGCTCAGCAACGTGTTCTTCGACACCTGTGTCTATCACCAGCCCGGCATCGACCTGCTCACCAAGGTGGTGCCAATCGAGAACATCCTGTTCGCCTCGGAGATGGTGGGCGCGGTGAAGGGCGTCGACCCCAACACCGGCTTCAACTTCGACGACACCAAGCGCTACATCGACGCGCTCTCCATCAGCGAGGCCGACAAGACGCGCATCTTCGAAGGTAACGCCAAGCGGGTGTTCGGCCGGCTGGACGCGCAATTGAAGAAGCAGCGGAAGTGAGCGGGCGAATGGCGAATGGGGAGTGGCGAATGGTGCTGCTCCGATCCGCCATTCGCCATTGGCCATTGGCCATTCGCGAATTCAAGGGAGGCCCCAAGGGGTCACACAGCACATGACCGAGCTGCCGCGCCTCAACGGCATCATTCGCGCCCTGGAGCAGGGCCAGGCCGCGTTCGCCGCCTTCTCGCCTGCCGAGATCGACGCCGCCGTCGCCATGGGCGCGTCGAAGTACGACGCCGTCGTCTTCGAGATGGAGCACAACCCGTGGGACGCGCGGGCGCTCCGCGAGGGACTCCAGTTCCTGCTCAACCGCCGCCAGATCGCGCAATCCGGCTCGCTCGCGCCCGCTGTGACACCGCTGGTGCGCGTGCCGCCCAACGGGGTCGAAAGGGGCCAGTGGCACGCCAAGCAGGCCCTCGACCTCGGCTGCTACGGCATCGTCTTCCCGCACATCTCGACGGTGGACGAGGCCTACAACGCGGTCGCCGCCTGCCGCTATCCGCGCCTTAAGACGGCGGAGCGCTACGAGCCCGCCGGTATCCGCGGCGACGGCCCCACCGGCGCCGTCCGCTACTGGGGTCTCACCCAGCCGGAGTACTATGCCCGCGCCGATGTGTGGCCGCTCGACCCCAAGGGCGAGATCTTCGTCATCCTGCAGGTCGAGGACACCAAGGGTGTCGAGAACCTCGACGACATGCTCAAGAAGGTGCCGGGCATCGGCGCCATCCTGATCGGCGAGGGCGATCTCTCGCAGGAGCTGGGCTTCCCGCGCCAGTACGAGCACCCCAAGGTGCTGGAGGCCATAGGGCATGTCGTCAAGACCTGCCAGGCCCACAACGTGGTGGTGGGCCACCCCCACGTCGAGGCCGGCAACGCCGAGCGCATCCTCAAGGAGGGCTATCGCTTCCTGATGTGCGCCCCGGTGCGCAGCTACGGCCACCTGGACAAGGCAAGGCAGCTCGCGGGCCGGTAGCGGGGGTCAGACCCCTCGCATTGGCCTGGATTGGTCCACTACGAAGGAGGCGAGGGGTCTGACCCCCGTCCGCATCATGACCACCACCTTCCCCTCCACCGGCAAGGTCCGTCTCAGGACCAACCTGGCTGACTATCCGGTCGTGCGCGCCCTCAAAGAGGGGAGGGTCCGCTCCGACGTCGTCGAATTCAACTTCTGCGGCCCCAGGATCGCGAACCAGGGCTTCAAGCCGATGATCCGCGAGGGTGCCTACGATGCGGGTGAGCTTGCCATTGGCAGCTTCCTGCAGGCGAAGGCCTACAACAGGCCGCTGGTGCTGCTGCCCGCTGTGGTGATGGCGCGCTTCCAGCACCACACCATCGTCTACAACGCATCGAAGGGCGAGCTTCGGCCGAAGGACCTGGAGGGCCGTCGCGTCGCCGTGCGCACCTACAGCCAGACCACCGGCATCTGGGTGCGCGGTATCCTCCAGCACGAGCACGGCGTCGATCTTGAGCGCCTGCGCTGGGTCTGCACCGACGACGCGCACCTGGCGGAGTACCGCGACCCTGCGATCGTCGAGCGCCCGGGCCCCGTCGGCAAGCCGCTCGACCAGATGCTGATCGACGGCACGTGGACGCCGCCATCCCCGCCGGCGATCTCACCAAGGACCACCCCCACATCCGCCACCTGTTCCCCGACCCCAACGAGCAGGCCAAGGCCTGGGTGGCGAAATACGGCGCGGTGCCGGTGAACCACTACTTCGTCGTCTCCAAGGCCCTGGCGGACGCCCGCCCCGACGCGGTGCGCGAGATCTATCGGATGCTGCAGGAGAGCAAGGCGCTCACCGCTCCCCCTGCCGACGGCATCGACTTCTTCCCCTACGGAGCGAAGGCCAACCGCAAGCCGCTGGAGCTGATCGTGCAGTACGCGTTGGAGCAGGCGATCGTCCCACGCGCCTTCGCGGTCGAGGAGCTGTTCGCGTGCGCCGCGGACGCGCTCGGCGTGACGTAGCCCTCGGGTTGGCGCGCTGGCGCGCAACCCGCGCGCCGCAGATGGCTCGGTCCGGTTGCACCTTTGGCCTGTTGCAACCCGCATCGGTCGGTTGACGTCCGATCGGTGCCACTATTCCGCCTCAGGATCGCCGTACCTCTGCCACGGACCTCGCGCAGACGGGCGTCTGTTATCCGTCTCCGTCTCAAGTGGTTACGGGAGGATCTGCATGTTCGGCTGGAACAGGAAGTCCGAAGGCTCTGACGTCCGCACCGCCTTCGCGATGCGGCGTGAGCAACTCCGTCAACGCGTCATGGGCGCCGGGCGCGCGGTCGGCTCGCGGTTCCAGGCGACCGGCGCAGCCACGGCCGCGGGCCTCCGCGCCGCAGGTGCTGCCACGCTTGGCGGAGCACAGGCAGCACGCAGGGCCGCAGCGTCCGGGTCGCGGCGCATGCTGAGCGGCGTGGGGGCGACTGCCGCCAGGGGTGCTGGCCTCGGCAGGGCGGGGGCTGCCGTGCTCGGTGCAGCGCGCGCAGGAGGCGGGGCCGCAGCCGTTCGGGCGCGCCGGATGCTGGCCGGCTCGGCGGCACTCGCGGCCATGGCCTCGCAGAAGGCGCGCACGGCGACTGGGTCCCTGGCCGGGAGCCTCGCGCGCCCTGTCGTTGCCGGCACGCTGGCTGCAGCGGGCACACTGTTTCTGGGCCTCGGCATCGGCCGCTACCGCGGCACGGGGCTGGACAGCGAGGCCATCGCGACCCTCGCCATCGGTGGAGCGCTGACGGTGGCGCTGCTCCCCATAGGGCTGAGCCGTTTGACCGGCGCGCTTCCCGGTCTGGCTTCGCCGGTCGGGGGGATGGCCGCGGCGGGAGTGGCCGTGCTGGCTGCGGCCGCCCTATGGTCCGCCCAGCGCGACACCATCAGCCTCTCCAGCATCGGCGGAGGCAAGGAGGTGGTTGGCCGGGCCGCGGTGGTCGCCGGCGATCTCCTGAAGGTGGCGGACACCACGGTGCGGTTGTCCGGCATCGAGGCGCCGGAGCGGGCGCAGCTCTGCGGCAAGGATGCCGGCAAGTGGCGGTGCGCGGAGGCAGCGCGGTCGGCCCTGTCGAAAGTCGTCGCCGGCCGGCCCGTACGCTGCCGGCTGAGCGGCACCGACAGCGGTGGAAGTCCGCTCGGACACTGCTCGATCGACAGCGTCGATATCAACGCCGACCTTGTGCGTCAGGGCTACGCCTTTGCGGAAGGCGGCGCGTCCAGCCGCTATGCCGGGCACGAGAAGGACGCACGCACCGCCAAGGCTGGGATGTGGATCGCCGATATCCAGCGGCCCGCGGAATTCAGGGCCAAGGCCTGGGAGGAGGCCAAGCGCCGTGCGCCCGACGGCTGTCCGATCAAGGGCCAGGTGACCGGCGCGGAGCGCATCTACGTGCTGCCCGGCACACCCGCCTACGAGCGCCTGCGCGTGCAGTCCTCGCGCGGGGACCGCTGGTTCTGCTCGGAGCAGGACGCGGCGTCGGCAGGCTTCAAGGCCGCGCAACGCGGGTAGCGGTTGGCGAGGGATCTGCACCGGCGTAAGCCGGTGCAGACACGTCCAGCTGGGCAACAGCCCCGCGGCGCTGCACGCCGCGGCAGCCCTGCTGCTCGGTCTCGTGGCCGACGGCATGCTGCATATCGAGATCAGCGGCACCTACCCCCTCCGGGACGCGGCCCAAGCCCACCGCGACGTGGGGGGCCGAGCCTTCGCAGGCTCCGTCGTGCTGAGCCCGTAGGCGCCAAGTCGTGCGAAGGCGCGATCACACCGACACGCATTCTTCTCAGCGGTCGCCGTTCCCATGGAGCCAGGAGCCGCGCTAAGCTTCGATGGAGGTTCCAGACGGGCGAAAAGGGTACCGGGCCAAATGCACGTGGTCATAGTGGGCGGAGGCATCGGCGGCCTCACGCTGGCGCTGATGCTCAACGCGCGCGGCATTGGCTGCCAGGTCTACGAAGCGTCGCGGCGCATCCGTGAGCTGGGCGTGGGCATCAACGTACTGCCGCACGCCATCGCCGAGCTGGCCGAGCTTGGCCTCCTGCCGCGGCTCGACGAGGTGGCCGTCCGCACCCGCGAGTTGATCTACGCCAACCGATTCGGCCAGGAGATCTGGCGCGAGCCACGCGGGGTCGACGCCGGATACGAGGTGCCGCAGTTCTCGATCCACCGTGGCCGGCTGCAGAGCGTGCTGTACGAGGCGGCGCTCGACCGGCTCGGGCGCAAGGCGGTGCGCGGGGGCCATGCGCTCGCGTCGTTCGCCCAGACGGAGGGGAGCGTGAAGGTCCGCCTCATGAAGGGGGCCAAGGGCGAGCGCCTCACGGTGGAGGGCGACATCCTGGTGGGCTGCGACGGCATCCACTCGGCGGTGCGGCGCTGGCTCTATCCCGGCGAGGCCGGGCTCAAATGGAACGGAGTGCTGATGTGGCGCGGCGCCACCGTAGCCAAGGGCTTCCTCGACGGGCGTACCATGATCGTCGGCGGCGGCTTCAACAACAAGCTGGTGCTCTATCCGATCGCGCCGGCGGAGCGCGGCCGGCAGCTCATCAACTGGGTGGTGACCTACCGCATGGGCGACGGCTCCGACCCGCCGCCGCGGCGCGAGGACTGGAACCGGAAGGGCACGCTCGCCGAGCTGATGCCCCACGTGAAGCGGTTCGAGACGCCGCATGTCGATCTCGCCAGGCTGGTGAAGGGCGCGCCCGCCTTCTACGAGTACCCCATGGCCGACCGCGATCCGCTGCCGCGCTGGACGCACGGGCGCGTCACGCTGCTGGGCGACGCGGCGCATCCCATGTACCCGGTGGGCTCGAACGGAGCGAGCCAGGCGATCCTCGACGCGCGCTGCCTGGCCGACGCGCTGGCGGCGGCCGAGCACCCGCGTGCCGCGCTGGCGGCCTACGAGGCCGAGCGGCTGCCCAAGACCGCCGAGATCGTGCGCAACAACCGCAAGGGCGGCCCGGAAGGCGTGATCGACGAGGTGGAGCGCCGCGCCCCCGACGGCTTCGATGACATCAACGATGTGCTGAGCCACGCCGAGCGCGAGGCCATCGTCAAGGGCTACGCGAAGCTGGCCGGCTTCGCCACGGAGCAGGTGAACCGGGGCGAGGGCGCGGAGCGGCCGCGGCGGCGCCGCAGCGCGTAGGTTGGGTCAAGCGAAGCGCAGACCCAACGCATCCGGGGTGCCCCAGGCCCGCGTGTTGGGTCTTCGCTATCGCTCGACCCAACCTACTTGGGCGGCGGCAGGAAATTGACGTTGTGCAGAGCCGCAAGGCGCGTGACCTCCTCCGGATCGGGCACGTTGTGGATCTTCTTGAACAGATCGAGCAGCTTGCCGGTGGGGGACACCCAGAACAGGCACTTCACGGGTTGGTCGCTCTTGTTGAAGATGCCGTGCATGACCTGCATGGGCATGCGGATGAGATCGCCGGCAGTGGCGGTCGTCTCCTTGCCGTCGAGGATCAGGTCGAACCTGCCTTCCAGCATGTAGATGAACTCGTCCTGGTCGGTATGCATGTGCGGTGGCACGAACGTGCCCGGCGGGAACAGCGCATGCCAGGAGAACGAGCTCTCGGACACCTGCTTGGGCACGTAGGTCTGGCCCAGGATGTTCCAGGTGATGTTGTCGATGCCCTTGCCCGCCTTGGTGACACCCGCTTTCATGGCTTTCATGGAAGCCGCTCCCCTGGAGAATGAACCCGAGATGCTACAGTCTTAGCCCAATCCCTGGGACGATGCGACGACGCTGCCGCCCTTTGTCCTTGAGCCGCCGGTGCCACAGGTTCGGCGAGGCGGTGGGTTTCGCTCGCCGGGTTCCTCCGCCTGGAGCTGCCGGCAGCTGCGCGGCGACACCCGCTGAAGCGCCCAGTCGTGGAGGGGATGGGCTTTTCGCTGTTGCGAGCGAGCAGCGTCGCCGTGCTCGCGACCGCGAGGTAGGAATCCGCGACGGACTGACCCGGCCCGGCCCGTTGGTCTAGTCTGGATGAGGTCACGCCGGTCCAGTAGGGGAGATATCATGACAAGCAAGCTGCTCGCTCTGATCGGTGCCACGCTGGCTGTGCTGATGGTCTCGGGGGCTCCCAATCCGGCGGATGCCGGGCAAGGCTCGGGTGGGGGCAGAAGTTTCGGCGGGGGCAGGAGCTTCGGCGGCGCACAATTCCGTGCGCCCACCCAAATGGGCGGCAATCGCACTCTGAGCGTGCGCCCGCCGACCAGTGCCCCGCAAGCCAGTCCCCCGCAGTTCAGACCCCGGCAGGGTTCAAATGTCCAATACGGGAATGGGTATAAGCCGCACGGCCGCAGGCATCGGCATCGGCACATCTTCGTGGGCGCGCCGTTCATCTACGGCGGCTACTACGGCTACTATGGTGAGTGCGACTGGCTGAGGCGCCGGGCGCTCGCAACCGGTAGCCCGTACTGGTGGAACCGCTACAACGCATGCGTTTACGACGGCGGCTACTAGGCGGAGCGGTGAGCTTCGGATCGACGTCGCCTCGCCGAGGCTAGCTCAGGTTTGCTGCAGCCGGGGGCGCAAGGTCTGTCCCCGGCCGCGTGGTCGATCTATGCCTTGGCCGAGCGGAGGCGCGACCTCACCTGCCGCCATAGCGGCGAGACGCAGTAGGTCATCGCTGGGATGGTGATCAGGCCGACGACGATACCGACGAGGCCCGCTGCGGCCGCCTCGACGGCCCACCCGAGCAGCGAGCCAGCCGCGGGAAGCAGACGGCTGGCAGTTAGGGCCGCGTCGTGGATAACGTGGCTCAACCATCCGAGGCCGTACACCTCCAGGCCGTGCAGAACGATGCCGCCGCCGACCCAGATCATGGCGGCGGTCCCGACGAGGCCAAGCGCCTTGAGAAGGTAGGTCGTGCCGCGCACCAGCAGGCGGCCAAACACGCGAATGAGTGGTCCGGCGGGCGGCGACGTGCGGGAGCGGGCGAGCGCAAGGCCCACGTCGTCGGCTTTGACGATCAGGGCAACGACCCCATAGACCGCCAGCGTGATGCCGACCCCGACCGTTCCTAGCACCACCACCTGGGTGAGAAGGTCCGCATCGGCGACGGTGGCCAGCGCAATGGCCATGATTTCGGCGGAGAGGATGAAGTCGGTCTTGATGGCGCCCGCCACCTTCTGGTCCTCGAAGGTCGCGGCATCGAGAGTGATCGGCTCCAGCGCCGCCTCGTGCGCGTGGGCGGCGTCGGGCAGGAGGGCGTGGTAGAGCTTCTCAACGCCCTCATAGCAGAGATACGCGCCGCCGATCATGAGCAGCGGGGTGATCAAGGACGGCGCCAGCAGGCTGAGGACGAGCGCAGCCGGCAGCAGGATGAGCAGCTTGTTCTTGAGCGAGCCCACCGCGATTTTGCGGATGATGGGCAGCTCCCGCGATGCCGAGAACCCTGTGACATAGCGCGGCGTGACGGCGGTATCGTCGATGACCACGCCTGCGGCCTTGGCGCCGGCTTGGGCCGCCTGGGTGGCGACATCGTCCAGCGACGCGGCGGCCGCCTTCGCCAGCGCGGCAACGTCGTCGAGTAGGGCGATCAGGCCGATGCTCATTCAAGCTCGCCCGGATCACCAATGGTGATCCCGATGGCGATGCCAATAGTGGGCCCGCGGAAGGAAGTGGCGCGGGCGCCAGCCGGCATACCCATAGCCGTAGGACCGGTCGTAGCAGGTGTGGATGCGCGGCCCATCATAGACCTCCGGCTCCTCGACGTAGATGTGCCGTTCGACGATCACCGGCGGTGGCGTGGCGCTCGATGACGCGCTCTGATAGACCGGGCCGTCCAGATCCGCAGAAGCGGCGGGAGTGGAGAGCAGAAGGAGTGGCATCGAGAGGAAGGCCAGCCGCTGCATGATTGCTCCTTTCACGGTGTGTGAGCCGGCGGCAAAACACCTTACCAGGCAAAAGGTTGCGGGCCAATCTCCGCGGCATGACCCGCCTCCTCGCCTTCCTTGGCGTCTGCCCTGCGTCGTCGAGCGGCGGTAAGCGGAGCATAGTCGTTCTGGATGGCGCCGCTTCAGGCGATTTCAAGACTTTGTGACGGCGCGGGCAGCCAGGGCGTTCGGCCGGGCTACGCAGCAGCGCCGTGCGACTGTCGGAACAAGTCGTAGGCAGCTGGGTTTCTTCGGGACGGCGAGAACGCCGTCGACGAAATCAAGGAGAGTACATCAAATGAAGCGAATTCATGCGATGGCAGCGGCCACCTTGATTGCTGTTGTTGGAACAGCCGCGATGGCCCAGACCGGGCCTGGTGGCAACCTTCCGACCGGGCAGGGACCCTGCGCACGAGGCTATGACGCTTCGGCGCCCAACAGTCGCATGCGGCTCAGCGGTGACGAGATGAACCGCTTCGACTTGAACAACGATGGCACGATCAGCAGGAGCGAGTTCAATTCTGCGTGCGCGCAGGGCCTCTTCGAAGAGGGCAAGGGCGGGTAGCGCCGAGTCTTGGACTACTTGAACTCGAAGCCCGGGCCATCAGCCCGGGAGCACGTACGTTGGCTCCTTGCCTCTACCTGGTGACAGGAAGTCAGCACGATCCACAACCCCCGTCGATCGATCGGCGGGGGTTGCCTTTGCTCGCCCGAGCCGGTGCCTCTAGCCCGTCCCCATTCGCAGGTGCGCGCCCTGTGGGAGCCCTGACCCGACGCCTGTTGCGGCGGCTCTGCGAAGGGCCGCTGCCGGCATGGCAGGACCGGTGGGCTTCCGTCGTCTGAGGCTCGGGGGCTTTGAGCCAACCGCTGAGACCACGACCTCACGCCGGCTCCGACTCCTGTAAGCGATGGTCGCAACCCTTACTTCGCCGGCTGCACGCCGAATGGCGTCGATGTCGCCGGACCCTCTCCCCAAACCAAGATGGTGGCCTGCTCGTCCTTGGCGCCGTCGAAATGGACGCCCTTGGCAAAGTGGGTGACGAAGCTGCCCGCCGGCACCGGCACGGTCGCATTGGGATCAAAGTCGGCGCCGGAGCCGACCCACCAGGTGCCGGATATGACGATGAAGAACCGGTCGTTGGGGTGAAAGTGCGGCCGGCTCATGTTGCCGGGCAGCCATTGCAGGAGCATGGCATAGGGGCCAGGCTTTGACGGGTCTCCCTGCAAGACAGCGGAGCGATTGCCTCCCTTGGGATTGTCCTTCCAGGCAATCTGATCCGGCAGCTTGAACGCCACGATCTTGGGATCGAGTTGCTGCGCGGACGCGGCGGCGATCCACAATGCCGCGAGCGCGATGCCTGCACCGATCCCCGCACCGACCTGTTTCACGAGGCGAGCCATGCAAGGCTCCCCATGCTCCGTTGTGGGTTTTCCTGCCCCGATTCAAGTTTCGCCCTGCTTGCTGAGCGTAGCAAGCCGCGGCCTCGGCATCGAGCCACCTGGAGCCGACGGTCTGGCCGGCAGCACGCCGATGTCCGTTGCTCGGTGTGCACCGAAAGTGTTTTGCTCCGGCAGAGCTTTACCGCCTTTGACCCTGAACGTCCGGTCGGAGCGGCCCGTGGCCCGCGCCCAGCCATGGCACGCACCGAGGGGCTCGGCGGCTATGCCCGCGGCCTGTTCCGCAGGCGCGAGCTGTCGCCGGTCGAGCCCTCGGCCGTCGTCAGAGGTTAACCGGCGTGATAGGCGCGATGTAGGAGATCAACTGGCCCATGCGCCGGATCCACTCGCCGGTAACGATGTATGGCGGTCTCGGCCTGGAGACGTAGGGGTCAATCAGGGGCGGATTGTCCGAAGGGTACGGGGAGGTATCAAAGACGTCGCCGACATGTCTGCTCATATAGGCCGTGCCCGTATACGGCGTTATCGGACCGTCGCCGGTAAATGAATTGACGATCTCCGGCACCGGGGTCAGCCAGCGGCCGCCGTTGGCGCTGAGCTCGCTGACCAGCGTGCTGACTTCGGCTTCGCCAACCGGTAGCGTTCCCTTGACCGCACCCTCGAACAGGTGGGGGAAATCGACCTCGCCGTTTATCGTGAAGTACTCGGGTAGCCGCCTGCGGGTGGTCGCGAAGAGCGGCGACCTCGCCTTCCTCTCGGCAATCTCCGCGTCGCTCCGTGAGGCGAGCTGGCTGTAGCGCGTCTCGAGCGCAGTGATGTTGACGGTGCGCCCCGCCGAGTAGTGGCTCAAGGTGTCCAAAAGGTCCTTATTGAAGTAGTAGGCGCCGTTATGGATGTTGGAGCCGTAGCGGTGCACGTAGATCGCATCGTTGGTGCCGAGCTGGATGAAGGTGGGGTGTGTGCGCCCGCCGCCGAGCAGCGGGTTGCGCTGCGCCGCGTCCGCCGGCAACCGGCAGGTCTTCAGCCAGGCGATCGCCTCCGGAACGCGCTCCAGGTACTTCCGATCGCCGGTCAGATCGAAGTAGTGGAACATCTGGTTGATGTTCGTGTTCGTGGTGTGGGTGGTCAGTGAACGCGGCTCGTAGGTGCGCGCGCCCGCCGGTGCCCCTGCCGGCCGCCCGTTCATCGGCCGCGACAGATGCTGCAGCCCCCAGCCGGCCTGCGGCGCCGGCTGCTGCAGGCGGCGCATGCACTCCATCGCCCGCACGATATTGTCGACGAGGTGCTTTTTGCCCAGGCTCATTACGCACATGGTGAGGAACTTGATGTTCTCGCCCATCACGTCGTCGTTGAAGGTGACGTGCAGCGTGTAGTCGCCGTCCTCCATCCCGGCCCAGGAGCCCGGCGGCAACTGGAACGCATTGGGCATCGGCATCGAGCTGATCGAGTCGCGGGAATGCGGAGAGCGCTGCGGCCAGCCGCCGTCGGCGATACCCATCTCCGGGCCGAACTGCGACTCTCGGATGAAATCGATCACCTTGTGCACGGCGTGGTCCCAGATCTCGTCGTCCGTCTCCAGGTACATGCGCAGCATCAGTTGCGCCGCGACCGCCGTGGTGGCGTCGTCGAAGGTGGAATTCTTGTAGAAGTGCTGAAACTCCTCCAGCCGCCAGCCATTGCGCCCGATAGTGTCATACCAGCGCTTGAGCGACCCCTCGCCCGCGAAGTCGAAGATGTAGTTCCAGCCACCCTCCGGGCGCTGGGCCTGCTTGACCGCCAGGGCAGTGCGGCGGGCCGCCCTGAAGAAGCGCTCGTCGCCCGTGGCGTGGTACGCATCGAGATAGAGATGGCCGACCGAAGCCGTGCCCGGCGGCTGGAGCCAGCACATCGTGCGATAAGCCTCCATCTCGCCGAACTGGCGGCTGAGATCCGGCGCATAGGACCAGACGTAGCCCCCGCGGTAGGACACCACCTCATCCATATAGAGTGCGGCGTGCTTAAGCGCCGAGAGAGCCACCGCCTGGCCACCTGTTTGGGCGTGTGCGCTCCAGGCCGACAGCAGTAGCGGCGACGAAAGCGTGGACAGGACGAAGTCTCTTCGGTTCATGGCGGCGCTCCCTATTGGTCATTGGTGGGTGCCGAGCTGGTCCGCTATCTCGACCGCTGGCGCGGGCTCGGCCCCGCAGTTGTCAGATTGTCAGGTTGTCAGGTCATCGTACAACTTCGCTTGGCATCTTGAATGAACGCGACGCCGCTGTCTACACGAACCCACAAAGGGTATTGTTCTCAGAATGTGAAGAAGGTCAGTGCGCGGCTAACCCATTTCTTCTGCGGCATTTTTCTTTTGGCGCAGGATGCTGCGGCCCGATAGCTCATGGGCGCCGTGACTTGGCGGTCGTAGGTTCAAATTCTAGCCCTGCACAAGGAAACTTGGTTTGTGTTCAGTGATTTGCGTAAGCTGATCGGGATGCCTTTGGCTTTTCAGCAGTGCGCGCACATTTCGCCACCTGTGTCATCCTTCTGCCACCATTCGCATCCGGATCTCCGACTGCGCTCGTCTCGGATCTTGCTGACTCCCGGCTCTTGGTCGGCGCACTCTCGCGCTCTGCTGCCGGCGGATCGTCTTACGCGGCGACGAGCTTCCGACCGCGGACAGTTCTCTGCCGACAGGCGATGCACTCGCCGCGCTTCGCGGTATCGGGAGCGGGACCGATCTCATGAACGGCAGCCACGGCACTCATTCCGCGGAGGCCGGGATTGATTGACCCGGCCCTCGATAGGCGTGGAGCAACGCTCGCAATTGAGTACACGCCTAGCGAGCCGTCGAACGATGCTGGCTTTCGCGGTATCGCACGACTCTACCGGAAACTACGACTGGAACGCCGGATGGCCGCGCCACAGCCGCTCCAACGCCGCCGCAGCCGCCTCCGGCAGCGGCCCCATCTCGGCGGCGGCCAGCGCCTCGTCGAGGTGCCATGTCTCGCCGATGCCGACGACAATCGTGGAGAGGAGCGGGCACCCCAGGCCGAAGCGCAGGGCCGTCTGCGCGCCGGTGCCATAGGTCGACCCCAGCACGTCCCAGACCGCTCGGGCCCGTGCCTCTTCGGCCGCGTTCTCGGCGTTGGCGGTGATGGCGAGCTCGCGGCCGTGGCGCTCGCTGGACGCCAGATGGCCGCCGGCGAAGATGCGGATGCCCATCACGCCCATGTCCTGGGCGGCGCAGCGGTGCAGCAGGCCGTTGAAATCGGTCGAGCTCCAGCCGGGACCCGCCGCCGCCATCGCCGTCGGGTTCAGCAGGTTGTAGTAGACCTGGGCGACATCGAAGCGCCCGCTGTCGATCACCTCATGCAGCGCGCCCGGATCGCCCAGCCCCGTCAGGCCGATCCAGTCGTAGAGCCCCTGCCCGCGCAGCCTGTCCATGATGTCGGCGATGCCCCCGGAACCAAGGATCTGCGCCGGGCTCAGGCTGCGCGTGTCGCGCCCCCGGTTGGCGGCATCGACCGCGCGGCTGTGCAGAATGAGGAGCGGCACCCGGCTGAGCCCGAGCCGCGCCAGGCTGGCCGCAACCGACCGCTCGATCTGGCCTGCAAAGTCGCCCGCTGAGGTATCGATGTTGAACTTGGTGGAGACACGGGGGCGCCGTTCGCTCGGCAGCGACCGCAGCCATTGTCCGATCACCGTCTCCGACACGCCGTTGCCATAGAGCGCGGCGGTGTCGATCCAGTCGATCCCGCCCACCAGCGCGCAGTCCAGCACCGCCTGCCGCTCCGCCTCGGAGCCGCGGATCAGCAGGCCCCCCACCCAGCCGCCGCCGAACGTGAGCGCCGGAACCTTGAGCCCCGTCCTGCCAAAGCGCCGTCTCTGCATGCCGGGTGTCCCGATTTTGCCGCGCGTCCCGTACGCTGGACCGCTAACATGCCTGCGTCGGCGGGCCAGAGGCAAGCCGCGGCCGCAAAGTGAGGTTGAGGACGGACGGAACGGCGCTATGACAGACCTCGCTCGCATGCTTTGGGACGCCCGGCGTCTCGGCTACACCGTCGATGCGGACGCCTGTGAGCTGCCGAGGACGAAAGAGGAGGCCTACGCCGTCCAGGATGCCGTGGCTGAACTCAGCGGCCTGCCGCGAGCAGGCTACAAGGTGGGCTCGACGAGCCAGGAGGCCCAGCGCTTGCTCGGCACAGATGAGCCGGGTGCCGGCGTGCTCCTCGGGCCCTATGTCCACGCCGGCCCTGCGAAAGTCGCGCTCGTGCCGGCCAATATGCCGGCAGTGGAAGGCGAGTTCGCGTTTCGGCTGGCGCGCGATCTGCCGCCGCGCGCCTTCGCCTACACCTTGGGCGAGGTCGCGGGCGCCATCGGCAGCTTGGCTGGCGCCATCGAGGTGGTCGGAACGTGGTTCTCCGGCGGGCTTAGCGGCAAGGGGCGCCTGCTCACCATCGCCGACTGCGGCGTGAATGTCGCCCTTGTCACGGGCGCGTGGGCCGCGTGGAGCGGGCAGGATATCCGCTCCCAACAGGTCGCGCTGACGATCAACGGGGGCTGCGAAGGGGTCCGGAACCGGCAGCCGCGCTCTCGGCAATCCACTCAATGTGCTGCTTTGGCTGGCCAATCACCAGTCCGCCAGGGGCGTGGGCCTCAAGGCCGGCGACATCGTTTCCACGGGTACATGCACCGGTCTTGATGCCGTGCATCCCGGCGATGTTGTTCAGGCGAACTTCGGTCCGCTCGGCGCGGTCGCAATATTGTTCGCTTAGATCGGTTCCGCGCCACAATTGGCTAACTTTACTGAAGAAACTGGTGGCGTTTTTGCGGACTCGCACAGGCAATGCTATAGGATAGCCGTCGCTCATCTGGAGTACAGGGCATATCGCGTGGCTTCAGGCATTGCCGGCTTGCAGGGTAGTTCAGGGCTGGAGGGCCTGCGAGTCCTCGTCGTCGAGGATTCCTGGCATGTGGCCAACGCCCTCAAGTCACTGCTGGAGGAGCTTGGAATCAGCGTGGCCGGTCCCGCCGCCAGCCTGCAGGACGCCGAGCGCCTGCTGGAAGCCCGGGAGCCCCAGGTCGCCATTGTCGACATCAACCTGAAGGGTGAGATGGCGTACGGACTGATCGACACGCTGCACAGCCGAGGCATCCGCGTCGTGGTCATCTCCGGTTATGCCGTCCCCCAGGTGGCGCAGAGCAAGGTTGCGGCCGTGCTGCAGAAGCCGTTCAGCGCCAAGTCCCTGCTCGCCGTTCTGCGCGAGGCGGCGGCCAGCCAGGCGCAGTGAGGTCGCTGCCGTCCGCGGTTGCCAGCCTCGGCGTCGCCTATGCTTAAGCGTTCGCCATTGCGTTGTGCCTTCCCTCTGGCGCGGGTGGAGCTGGCGGTGCGGGCCGACAACAAGGGGGCGTGGCCCTCTACCGCGGGGTCGGTTTCGAGGAGGAAGGCCACCGGCAGCGCGCGGTGCGCGTCGATGGTGTATGCTACGACGACATCATGATGGCCGTGCTGCTCGACGCGGCGCCGTAGAGTCAGCACGGGGCCGAACTTCTCGAACACACGGGATCGATGGCGGGCTCGGCGAAAGCGGGACTTTCGGAAGGGGGCAGACCCTGGGGGGCGGCCCCCAGCCTGCGCGTCATCGCCACGCCGGGCTTCCCGGACTACGCCCTTCTCGACTGCGGCGACGGGCGCAAGCTGGAGCGCTTCGGGCGCTTCATCATCGAGCGACCCGAGTCGCAGGCGCTGTGGCGGCCGGCGCTGGAGCCCGGTGCCTGGCTCAGGGCCGACGCCGCCTTCAAGGCCAGTACGGCAGACGAGGATAGCGACGGCGGGCGTTGGCGCACCACCACGGCAGTGCCCGAGACGTGGCCGGTGCACGTGCTCGACACGACCATGCTGTGCCGGCTGACCAGCTTCCGCCACCTCGGCCTTTTCCCCGAGCAGCTGCCGCACTGGGAGTGGATGATCGGCTGGCTGCAGGCGGCGCCATCGCGGCCCCAGCGCGTCCTCAACCTGTTCGCCTATACCGGCGCCGCCTCGCTGATCGCCGCCAGGGCCGGCGCCGAGGTGACCCATGTGGATGCCTCGCGCAAGGCCATTGCCTGGGCCAAGCAGAACCAGGCCGTCTCCCGCCTCGACTCCGCCCCCATCCGCTGGATTCTCGACGACGCCCGCAAGTTCGTGGCCCGCGAGGTGCGGCGCGGCAACCGGTACCAGCTGATCCTGGTCGACCCGCCCAAGTTCGGCCGCGGCCCCAACGGCGAGGAGTGGGACGTGTTCACCCACCTGGCCCCGCTGCTGCGCGACTGCGCGGCCCTGCTGGCACCGCAGCGTGCGGCGCTGGTGCTCACCACCTACGCCATCCGCGCCTCCGCCCTGACCATGGACGGCCTGGTTCGCGAGTGCCTGGCAGGCCGCGCCGGAGCTACCGAGAGCGGCGAGCTGGCCGTCGTCGAGGAGGCGGCGTGTCGACTGCTGCCCACGTCGCTCTACACCCGCTGGATGAGCGATGAGACCTCCCACTGACGGCGCCCGCGGCGGCAGCAGGACCATCACCAGCCTGCAGAACGAGCGGGTGAAGCTGATCCGCTCGCTCCACATGCGCAAGGCGCGGCGCGACACCGGGCTGTTCGTCGCCGAGGGCGCCTCGCTGCTGATGACGGCCCGCGATGCCGGCTGGAAACCGAAGATCCTGGTGCACCTCGCCGGCAGCGCCGCCAACGGCGTGGCCCGCGACCTGGTGCGCTGGGCCGAGGCTGCCGACGCGGAGTGCCTGGAGGTGTCGCAGGCCGTGCTGGCCAAGCTGGCCGCTAAGGAGAATCCCCAGACCATGCTTGGCGTGTTCGAGCAGGTCTGGAAGCCTCTGCCGCCGCCCGATGGCGTTCCAGCGGACGCGCTGTGGGTGGGCCTGGAGGGCGCGCGCGACCCCGGCAATCTCGGCACCATCGTCCGCACGGTCGATGCCGTCGGGGCAAGCGGCGTTGTCCTGATCGGACCCTGCGTCGATCCCTACTCGTACGAGGCCGTTCGCGCCACCATGGGTTCGATCTTCAACGTGCCCCTGGTGCGTGCGGGGCCGCAGGACTGCCTGCAGTGGGCGCGGCGTTGGCCCGGCGATATCGTGGGCGCGCACCTGCGCACCAGCGCCGATTTCCGCTCGGTCGCCTACCGCTGGCCCATCCTCCTTCTCATGGGGAGCGAGGGGCCGGGGCTCACCGCCGAGCTGAGCGCGGCCTGCACACGACTTGTGAGGATTCCCATGGTCGGCCGCACAGATTCGCTCAACCTGGCGGTGGCCACGGCGCTGATGCTCTACGAGGTCGGCCGCGGGCGATTATAGGGGCTTGGTCTCTCGCCTCCCGAGGTACCGGCCAAGGGCGAAAGCAAGGGCGGACCGCCAACCTGACCCGTCGGATCGCCGTGCGAAATTTGCCTCTTCGTTCGGCGGCAAGCTTCGAAGTGGTTTCGATCGCAAGCGAGTTTCCGCTAGACCGGCGGCAAAGGACGCCTCAATATCTCCCTCAAGCTCATCGGTGGGACAAGTCCGACGCGTGGTTCCGTCACCGCGCACACAAAAAGGTCCGCTCACCGCGCACGATAAAGAAAGAGCAGGGAGGCGAGTTGTATCCCGATGGTGGCTGCCGTCGCCAATCGCGTCTTTTCTGAGACCGGCGCGAGTGCGCTGCTGACGGTTCGCGACGTCTCCGTGCGCTTTGGTGGCATCGTGGCGCTCAGCGGCATCTCCTTCGAGATCGCGCACGGCCAGATCCTGGGGCTGATCGGGCCGAACGGTGCGGGCAAGACCACGCTCTTCAACTGCCTGTCGCGTCTCTACATCCCCGATGCCGGCGATCTCCTGTTCGAGGGCCGGTCCATCCTCGGCCAACCGCGCCATGCCATTCCCGTGATCGGCATCTGCCGCACCTTCCAGAACGTTGCGCTGTTCGACCGCATGAGCGTGCTCGACAACGTCAAGGTCGGCTGCCACGCCCGCACGGGAACCGGCTTCCTGACCAACGCGCTGCGCCTGCCGGCGCGGCGGGACGAGGAGCGTCGCATCGCCGAGCGGGCCGCCGAGCTCGTCGCCTTCATGGACCTTGAGGCCTACGCCGGTCGGCCGGCTGGCGGGCTGCCCTTCCCCATCAAGAAGCGCGTGGAGCTGGCCCGCGCCCTTGCAGGGGCGCCCAAGCTCCTGCTGCTGGACGAGCCGGCGGCGGGGCTCAACCACGACGAGGTCGATGTGCTGCGCGGACAGATCCGCCGGATCCGCGACACCCAGAATGTCACGGTGCTGCTGGTGGAGCACCACATGAGCCTTGTCATGTCGGTCTCCGACAAGGTGGTGGCCATCGACTTCGGCCGGAAGATCGCCGAGGGCACTCCGGCCGAGGTGCAGGCCAACCCGGAGGTGATCCGGGCCTATCTCGGCACGGGGGCGTGACAGATCATGCCGCTCCTGGAGGTCGAAGGGCTCAAAGCGCACTACGGCGAGACGCAGGCGCTGCACGGCGTCAGCTTCGCCCTGGAGGCCGGCGGCATCACCACGCTGCTGGGCGCCAATGGTGCCGGCAAGACCACCACGCTGCGCGCCATCTGCGGCATGGTGCCGACCACGGGCGCTGTCCGGCTCGACGGCAAGCCGATCGCCGGCAGGCCGACCGAGGAGATCGTGCGTCTGGGCGTCGGCCACGTGCCGGAGGGGCGCGGCACCTTCACCACGCTGACGGTGGAGGAGAACCTGCGCGTTGCCGCCTATACCCGCCGCGAGCGTGCTGCCGCGCAGCGCGACCTCGACATGGTGTTCGAGTATTTCCCGATCCTGAAGGCCCGCCTCGACCAGCAGGCCGGCACGCTCTCCGGCGGCGAGCAGCAGATGCTCGCCATCAGCCGCGCACTCATGCTCGGCCCGCGCCTGATGCTTCTCGACGAGCCCTCGTTCGGCCTGGCGCCGCTGATCGTGCAGGAGATTTTCCGCATCATGCGCCGCATCAACGCCGAGGCGAAGGTGAGCATGCTGTTGGTGGAGCAGAACGCCGCCCTGGCGCTCGACCTCGCCGACCATGCCTACGTGCTGGAGACCGGCCGCATCGTGATGTCGGGAAAGGCCGCCGAGATCAAGAGCGACGCGGGCGTGCGCAAATCCTATCTGGGCTATTGAGGGCGGCAGGCATGGAGCAGCTCATCCAGCAAGTGGGATCCGGCCTCGCCAACGGCGCCATCTACGCAAGCCTCGCCCTGGCTCTGGTGATGATCTTCGTCTCCACGAACCACATCAATTTCGCGCAAGGCGAGATGGCCATGTTCAGTGCCTATCTCGCCTGGCAGTTCCTGCAGTGGGGGGTGAACTTCTGGATCGCCCTGCCGCTCGTAATGGTGCTCTCGTTCGCCATCGGCGTGGCCATCGAGCGAACGGTGCTGAGGCCCCTGCACAGCGCACCGGTGCTGTCGGTCGTGGTGGTGTTCATCGGGCTGCTCACGATCTTCCACGCCCTCGCCGGCGGCATCTGGACCCATACGATCAAGGCATTCCCCTCGCCCTTCCCGCAGGTCGCCTTCCCCGGCTCCGGCTATATCGGCCCGCACCAGCTCGGCATGATCGCGGTCACGGTCGTCGTCCTGCTGGCGCTGTTCGCGTTCTTCCGCTTCACCCCGCTGGGGCTTGCCATGCGCGCTGCCGCGGAGAACCCAGCCTCCGCCAGGCTCGCCGGGATCAGCGTCGATTGGATGCTGGCGCTCGGCTGGGGCCTCGCCGCCGCGGTTGGCGCGGTGGCCGGAGCGATGGTCGCGCCCGCTGTCTACCTGGAGCCCAACATGATGGCCAGCATCCTGCTGTACGGCTTCGCGGGAGCCCTGGTGGGTGGCATCTCCAGCCCCGGCGGGGCCGTCGCCGGCGGCTTCATCGTCGGCGTGCTGGAGAACCTGATCGCCTACCTCGGCAACGTCGTCGAGCGGGCCACAGGGGTCTACATCGTCGGCAACGGCGAGAAGCTCACGGTGGCGCTCATCATCGTCATTGCCGTGCTCACCCTGAAGCCGAGTGGCCTGTTCGGCCGTGTGACCGTGCAGCGGGTGTGAGGGGCCGAGTCATGACAAGCACCGTCCTAGCCTCCGGCACTGCGGCGGACCGGTCGCCTGGCTCCCTCTGGCGCTATCGCTGGTGGTTTCTGCTCACCCTCCTGCCGCTGTTGCTGATCGCCGGGGGCAAGGCCGGCCTGGTCAGCAACTTCCAGTTCCTGCAGCTCAGCTTGATGATCGTCTACTCGATCGCCGTGCTGGGTCTCATCCTCCTGACCGGCTTCAACGGCCAGATTTCCCTGGGCCATGGCGCCTTTTTCGCCGTGGGCGCCTACACCGCCGCCGTCTTGATCGACCAGGCCGGATGGCCGTTCTGGGCCACGCTCCCGGCGGCGGCGCTGGCCTGCTTCATCGCCGGCTACCTGTTCGGCTTGCCTGCGCTCAGGCTTGAAGGCCACTACCTGGCGCTCGCCACCTTCGCGCTTGCCGTCGCCGTGCCGCAGATCCTCAAGTATCGCCACATCGAGCCGGTCACCAAGGGCGTGATGGGCATCAACATCTTCAAGTCCGATCCACCGTTCGGCCTGCCCCTCAGCACCGACCAGTGGATGTTCCTGGTCGTGTTTGCCGTCGCAGTGCTCATGTTCTGGCTCGCCCGCAATCTGCTGGACAGTCGCACCGGGCGGGCGCTCATCGCCATCCGCGACCATCCGATGGCCGCCAGCACAATGGGCGTCAACGTCGCCCGCTACAAGACCGTGATGTTCGGCATCAGCGCCCTCTACACCGGGATCGCCGGGGCGCTGCACGGCATTATCTTCGAGTTCGTCTCGCCGGACAGTTTCCGCTTCGAGCTGTCCATCGCCATCCTGGTTGGCGCCGTCGTGGGCGGCATCGCCTCGCTGCCGGGGGCCGTGATCGGCGGCGTGTTCGTGCAGGTCATCGAGAAGTATGCCGACGCGCTCACCAAGAAGATTTCCGCCGCCGTGCACCTGCCCCTCGAGCTGGAGCCCTGGCTGATCTACGGCGTTGCGCTCATCGTGCTGATGTATGCCATGCCAATGGGTATCGCCGGCGGCGTGGTCGCGCTTTGGAGGCGACTGAAAGGATCGTGACGGCACCGCCAGTCGCGATGCAATGAGACGCAAGAAGTCTCGAAGAGGAGGAACGCCATGAGACTGCCCAGGCTGACGCTGGCCATGGCGGGCGCGCTCGCGCTCGCTCTGACGGCCAATTCCGCAAGCGCGCAGAAGAAGTACGACGAGGGGGCATCCGACACCGAGATCCGGATCGGCAACACCAACCCCTACTCGGGGCCGGCCTCCGCCTATGGCCAGATCGGCAAGACCATCGAGGCCTTCTTCAAGAAGGTCAACGACGAGGGCGGCATCAACGGCCGCAAGGTCACGTTCATCACCTACGACGACGGCTACGCGCCGCCCAAGACCATCGAGATGGTGCGCAAGCTGGTCGAGGAGGACAAGGTGCTCCTGGTCTTCCAGACCCTCGGCACGCCGTCCAACACGGCCATCCACAAGTACATGAACGCCAAGAAGGTGCCGCAGCTGTTCGTGGCCACGGGTGCTTCCGTCTGGGGCAAGCCCACGGAGTTCCCCTGGACCATGGGCTGGCAGCCCGACTACGTCACCGAGGGAGTGATCTACGCCAAGCACATCCTGGCGAACGTCAAGGATCCCAAGATCGCGGTCCTCATGCAGAACGATGACTACGGCCGGGACTACCTCAACGGCTTCAAGAAGGGGCTCGGCAAGGACGCCGACAAGATCGTGCAGGTTGCCACCTACGAGGTGGCCGATCCCACGGTGGACAGCCAGATCATTGCGCTGAAGAACTCGGGCGCCAATACATTCTTCAATATCACCACACCGAAGTTCGCCGCCCAGGCGATCAAGAAGGCCGCCGAGATCGGCTGGAAGCCGGCCCACTATTTGAACAACGTCTCCTCGTCGGTCGGCGCCGTGATGAAGCCTGCCGGCTTCGAAAGCGGCCAGGGGATACTGACCGCTGCCTATATCAAGGACCCCACGGACTCTCAGTGGGCAAAGGATGCCGATATGACCGCCTGGAACGGGTTCATGGACAAGTACTATCCCGGCGGAGACAAGAAGAGTACGTTCCCCGCCTATGGCTACGCGGTGACCTCAACGTTGGTCGAGGTGCTCAAGCGCGCCGGTGACAACCTGACGCGCGAGAACATCATGAAGCAGGCCGCAAGCCTGAAGGCGGTCGAGATTCCGCTCCTGGTGCCGGGTATCAAGGTCAGCACGAGCCCGACCGACTTCTATCCGATCCAGTCGGTGCGGCTGTCGCGCTTCAAGGGCGAGACTTTCGAGCTGTTCGGCGACGTCCTGTCGAACGAGGCGGATTGAGCGACCCACCTCATCATCCCGGACGGAGCGAAGCGAGCCGAACGCGAGCGGCGCTCCGAGCCGGGATCTCATTAGGTTCGACTCATTGCTCAAGGTCCCGAATGGCCTCGCTGCGCTCGGCCGGGTTGCTGACTACAGCCAGCCGCGCGCGGCGAGCGCCATCTTGAGCTCGTTCTCCGCCGCCGCCAGCTGGTCGGCGTCGGTGGAGCGGAGCACCAACTGGGTGCCCGGCTTGCCGTCGCGGTAGAACGGATAGCTGCCCATGGGCACCTCCGGGTAGCGCAGCTGCAGTTCGCCGAACAGGGCGGCGATCTCAC
>Ga0209382_10001738_pt1 | contig 33609 bp, 33 predicted proteins | sample SoiMetdeltSBSDD5_FD_187599 | JGI IMG/M metagenome (GOLD analysis project Ga0209382, IMG submission 187599) | Bulk soil microbial communities from a Populus tree surrounding site in Tennessee, USA - Soil MetaG P. deltoides SBSDD5 (SPAdes) (version 2) | ecosystem: Environmental > Terrestrial >... | reverse complement strand
CGGTCAGGCGGTCACCGTCCAGCTGCCGTCCGAGTCGCTTCGGGTGCTCGCCCCGTCGGACGGAGCGACACCGGCCGAACTGGCCGACGACGCCTGACTCGTACGGCGGCGCCGATCACCCGTAATCGGCCAGGTCGTCCAATGGCGATCGCGACCCTCGTCGGTGCGCGCGCAGGCCGACGTAGGCCAGGATCAGGGCGAGGAACGACCCCGCCAGGAGCAACGTGGCCAGGGCATTGAGCGCAGGCGTGGGCGCGGCGCGGACCGCGTTGTAGAGCTTGATCGGCACCGTGATGTTGGACGCGTCACCGAACAGGAACTGGCTCACCACGAAGTCGTCCAGCGAGGTGGCGAACACGATCATGGCCGACGCGAAGATCGACGGCATCAGCAGCGGGACCAGGATCGTTCGAATCGCCTGGATCGGGCTGGCACCCAGGTCCCTGGCCGCCTCCTCGTAGTCACCGCCGATGCTCAGCAGTCTCGATCGCACGATCACCAGGACGTAGGAGACCGAGAACGTGACATGGCCGAGCAGCATGGCCGGGCGGCCGAGCGGGACGAACTGATACAGGTTGACCATCACGACGTAGAGCGCCGAGCCGAGCACGATCTCCGGGGTGACGAGCGGGACCATCGCGATGCCGTTGGCCACCTTGCTGGTCCGCGAGCGCCACCGGGTGAGGCCCATCGCCAGCGCCACGCCCAGCGGCGTAGCGACCAGCACCGTCGCCCCACCGAGGAACAGGCTGTTCTTGAGGGCCAGCAGCAGGCTTGGATCCTCGCCGACCGAGCCCTCGACGCAGCAATACCACTGGGTCGAGAAGCCCTGCCAGGTGCTCCGTGACCGGCCGTCGTTGAAGGAGAACTGCACGGCGATCAGGACCGGGACGGTCGTCCACAGGATGTAGAGCCAGGTGATCGTGCTGAGCACGTACGGGCGCCGCCAGGGATTGCGCCACGGCGCGACCCGCTTCTTCCCGGCCTGCGCGGGCTTGGCTTCGGCGCGGGTCGTGACCGCTGTCGACGTCATTGCGCATCCCTCCCGGCCCGCTGGGTCAGGATCAGGTAGTAGGCCATGAAGAACATCAGGACGAGCGAGAGCAACAGCACCAGGGAAGCGCCGTAGTGCTTCAGCGGCCCCTGCAGGAGGAAGAGCTCGATCTGGTTGCCGATCATGTTCGTCTTGGGCGATCCCGAGACCAGCGTGTTCGTGTAGTAGTCGCCGGCCATCGGGAGGGCCGTGATGACGAGCGCGGTGATCAGCCCCATCTTCGACAGCGGCAGCGTCACGCGCAGGAACGTGCGGACCGAGCCCGATCCGAGGTCACGCGACGCCTCCAACAGCCGCTGGTCGATCCGGTCCAGCGACGCGAACAACGGGATGATGAAGAACGGCAGATAGCCGTAGGCGAGGGCCAGGACGACCGTGTACGAGTTGCCGGACAGCCAGTCGACCGGCGCGATGCCGAAGATCCCCAGCGTCTTGTTGACGTACCCGTCGTCCTGCAACAGGTTGATCCAGGCGAGCATGCGGGTGATGTAGTTGATCCACCAGGGCGCCAGGATCAGCGCGAGGATCAATCCGCGACGCTTCCCGGCAAGGCGGGCGGTGTAGTAGGCCACCGGAAAGCCGACGACGACGCAGATCACCAGCGCCACGACGCAGTAGACCCCGGTCCGGATCCACACCTCTTGGTACGGGCCGGTGACCGAGGCCTGAACCACGTCGAAGAATGTGGCGTACCTCCAGTCGAGCGGATTCCAGGCCGGGACCGGCTCGCCGAAGATGTTGATGCTCGCACTGAACGCCACCGCCATGACGGCGTAGATCGGCACCAGGAACAGCGCGATCAGCCAGAACGTGCCTGGGAGTGCTAGCGCCGGCCACAACCTGCGGGTCGCTCGGTCGTGGCGGTCCTCCTGCTCACCCACCGGCCTTGAACTCCGCCCAGAACTGCCGCCAGAGAGCTTCGATGTCTGGCGTGACCTCGTAGAAGGTAAGCCCGAAGTCGAAGTCTTCCGGCAACACGACTGCGCTCATCAGGTTCTCCGGTATGTAGCCCTGGTCGATCAGATAGCGAGCGGACAGCTTGTTGAGGGGCGGCTGATAGCCGTTCCACCCGAAGTTGCGGAGCGCGATGTCGTTGTCGAGAAGATCGTTGATCATCATGTGTGACAGCACCGGCTTGGCCGCGCTCTTGGGGATCGCGATGTTGTCGCTTCCGATCACCCGATCCTTCGGGTCCTTCGGGCGCCAGTAGCCGAGGACGTCGGGAGTCTCGCCCTTGGGCAGGTAGTACTGCCCGGCGATCGGGTCGCCGGACCAGGACTGGTGGATGGTCGCGGTGCCCTCCGGAACCTCGGAGTAGGCGCTGACGTCGGTCTTTACGTTGACCCGGCCGATCAGGTCGATGATCGAGTTGGTGGCCTCCTGGACGAAGGCCGGGTCGCCGGTGTTGATGTCCTTGGTGATGTGGTTGCGGAGCAGCGACATGCCGATGGCTTCCGACAGGTCGTCGAGCAGATAGACCTTGCCGGCGTACGCCTCGTCCCACATCAGGTCGTAGCCGTTGTCCGGAATGCTCGTCACCCGGTCCGCGCGGTACATCACGCCCGTGCCGTAGATCGTGTAGGGCACGGTGTAGCGCGCCCCGCGGTCGTACCACGGGTCCTGATACTCCGGCCAGAGGTTCTTGAGGTTGGGGACGTACGAATGGTTCATGGGCTGAAGCAACTCGGCGTAGACCATCTTGCTCAGCACGCTGGGACCCGGGAAGACGAGGTCGAAAGACTCGCCCGGCGTACGGATCTTCGCCAGCATCTCGTCGTAGTTGCTGTACGGCGTGACCTGGACCTGGACGCCGTGTCGGTCGCCGAAGTCCTTCATGATGCCGGGCGCCATGTAGGCGTCGTAGTTGAGGATCTTGAAGTCGCCGCCGGTCTCGGGTTCGAGTCCGTTCTCGATCGGCGGATTGCTGTCTCTGATCGGCAACCTGACCGGATTGTTCGGCCGGGCCAGCGGATAGCCGGCGCTCTGGACCGCGGGGTAGGCGTTGTTGCAGGAGGCGAGGAGCGGCGCCGCACCGATCCCGGCTCCGAGCCACAGTCCGCCCCGCAGGAAGGCTCGCCTGGACAGCTGCGGCCGGTGCCGCGGCCTATGTCGCCAAGCCGGATCGGTCGGGTCGAAACTCATCCCCACCCCTTCACGGTCGAGCCAAGAAGTGGCATTGGCCTCCGGAGAGGTCGCTTAACTGACTGTTCAGCCAAGTGTGGCTCATTGTTACTCGTGAAGCCCCACCTGTCGAGCGTTGGCCGAGACCAGTATCCCGATTGTCACCGGCGGTCACGGGCAGGTGACGCGAGAATCTACATCGCGGGGGCGATCACCCCCGCCATGTCGATTCTCGGATCGGCGTCGGTCGACTAGGTGGCGCGGCCGAACTGCACCAGGGCCAGGAGCAGGCAGCCGAACGAGCCGACGACCGCGACCGTCCGCACCATGTTCCAGCGCACCCAGCGGGACTCGAACCGCTCCCGTACGGCAGCCGGGTCGGCGATCCGGTCGGGGTCGCCGGCCGCCTGGAGCTCGGCGTTCAGCGGCAGGTGGACGCTGCGTGTGATCCCGACGACCACGACGTAGAGCACGAACGCCGCGGCCGCCCACCAGAAGGCCGAGCGGTCGTCCTGGCCGAGCAGCAGAAGCGCCGCCACGCCGGTGAGCAGCGGCGCTCCCACGAACCCGGCCATGAACCACGGGTTCATCACGGCACGGTCGAGGGCCTGGAAGCCGGCGATGAACATCCGGTCGTCACTGCTCCGGAGGGCCGGCATGACGTTCTGCGACCAGGTGTAGAAGAACCCGGCCATGTGGCCCATCGCGAACGCGGCCAGGATCAGCGTGAGGCCTTGCGCGAACTCCATGACGCACTCCCTTGCTCATTCGCCCGAGGCATCGGCCGCAGCGTACGGCCATGCTCGATCAGCGCCCAGATCAGGCAGCCGAACGCCGCCGTGCTCAGGACCGACCGGACGTCGTTCCACCAGGTCCACTTGGTCTCGTTGAACTGGTCCCGGACCGCGGCGAGGTCCGCGATGTGGTCCGGGTCGCCGGCCGCCTTGAGGTCGTCGTTGAGCGGCACGTTCACCCCGAAGGTGATGCCGACGACGATGACGTAGAGCACCAGCGCGGCGATCAGCCACGGCAGCACCGGCCGGCCGTCGCCCCGTAGGTGCATGGCGACCGCCAGCGCCGTGAAGATCAGCGCGCCGAGGAAGCCGCCCAGCATGAACACCGGGTTGATGATCGCCTTGTCCATCGACTGGAAGGCCGCCACGAAGGTGTGGTCGTCGGTGTCGTGGAGCCCCGGCATGACCGTGTGGGAGTAGAGCACGAAGGCTCCGCTCACCAGCCCCATCGTCAGGGTGGCCAGGATCAGGACGGCCGACCGCCAGCGTTCGCTTGTCATGAGGCGCTCCAGACTCCGGTCGCGGCGGCCCTCCGGACGTAGTCGGAGAAGTCGCGAGGGGGACGTCCGAGGGCCCGCTGGACACCGTCGGCGACGTACACGTTGCGCCCGTCGAAGATGGTGCCGAACAGGTGACCCAGGAAGGTCGCGAACTCGGCGGGCACCCCGGCCTCGGCGGCTCCCGCGGCGTACTCGTCTGGGGTGATCGGGACGTACTGGATCTCGCGTCCGGAGGCCGTCGCGATCTCGCCGACCGCCTCGTCGAACGTGAGCAGCCGTGGGCCGGTCACCTCGTAGACCTGGCCGGAGTGGCCGTCCTCGGTCAGCGCGGTGGTCACGACGTCGGCGATGTCGTCCACGTCGATGAACGCCTCCGGAGTGGAGCCGGCCGGGAATGCGACGACGCCGCTCAGCACCGCGTCGAGCAGGAAGTACTCGTCGAAGTTCTGGCTGAACATGCTGGACCGGACGATCGTCCAGTCGACCGGGTAGCGCTGGACGATGTCCTCGCACCGCAGCGCCTCGGGCTCGCCGCGGCCGGACAGCAGCACGAGCTGGCGTACGCCGCTGGCCACCGCCTGGTCGGAGAGGGCCCGGATCGCGTCCGGCGCACCCGGCGCCGCAAGGTCGGGGTAGTACGTCACGTACACCGCGTCGATCCCGTCGAGGGCGCCGGCCCAGGTGGCCCGGTCCTCCCAGTCGAACGCGGGGTCGGCGGACCGCGAGCCGAGTCGGACGGACCGGCCGCGGGCGGTGAGTCGGTCGGCGACGCGTCGCCCGGTCTTGCCGGTGCCGCCGAGGATCAGGATGGTCTTGTCGTCGGTCTGGATCTTCGCGTTCTCAGTCATGACTCAAGTCAAGGACCGACCGGCGAGACGCGACATGGCTCAGAGGCTCGCGCACATGTCCGTGCGTCTACACTGTCGCCGTGGACGCGTTGGCCGGTCTGCTCGAGGGTCCCCGCGCAAGCGGCGCCTTCATGCTCCGCATCACGATGAACCCGCCCTGGTCGATCCGGGTGCAGGACGAGTCACCCCTGGCCCTGGCCGCGATGGTCAGCGGCGAGGGATGGGTGGTCTACGACGACGCTGCTGACCCGGTCCATCTCGGTCCGGGCGACGTCGCCATCTTTCGCGGGCCTGACCCCTACCTGGTGGCCCACGACCCGAACGCGGAGCCGCAGATCATCGTGCATCCCGGGCAGCGGTGCGAGACCCGCGACGGGATCGACCTGGCCGACGAGATGAGCCTCGGCGTCCGTACCTGGGGCAATGACCTGGACGGCTCGGTGACGATGCTGCTCGGCGTCTACGAAGAGGTCGGCGCGGTCGGGCAGCGACTCCTCGACGCCCTGCCACGCGTCCTCGTCGTCAGCGAGGCCAACGGGGACCCGGCGCTGGTGTCCGTGCTCAGCCGCGAGATCACCAAGGAGGTGCCCGGCCAGGAGGTGGTGCTCGACCGGCTGCTCGATCTGCTGCTGATCTCGGTCCTTCGCGCCTGGTTCGACCGGCCCGAGGCCGAGGCGCCGGCCTGGTATCGGGCGCATGGCGATCCGGTGGTCGGGCAAGCCTTGCGGCTGCTGCACGAGAACCCGGAGTACCCGTGGACGGTCGCCAGCCTGGCCGAGAAGATCGGGCTGTCCCGAGCCGCGCTCGCTCGATCCTTCACGACGCTGGTCGGCGCTCCGCCGATGACCTACCTGACCGAGTGGCGGCTGACGATCGCGGCCGACCTGCTGCGGCAGCCGGAAGCCACTCTCGACGCGGTCTCGCACCAGGTCGGCTACAGCAACGGCTTCGCCCTGAGTACGGCGTTCAAGCGGGTCCGCGGCGTCAGTCCGCAGTCGTACCGGGCGGCCGCGGCGACCTGATTCTGGGCTCCGGATCGTGGGCCGCGGCCCGGTCGACCAGAGAGGTTGCTCAGTAGGCAAAATTGTCTGGCACAGCCTATGTACACGCAGTGGCCGAGGTGTTACGTTCTGTCGCATCCGGTTAACCGCACACATTTCCGGATGCCGCCGCCGAGAGGCCACAAGCCCGGCGGCCCCTAGTCAGACGCCGCGCGGAGTGCGTCACCCCGTGAGGTACTCCGCGCTGGCGTCGCCAACGTATCCGCGCCCCGCTGGGGGTAGGCAAATCCCGAAACACGCCCGCGTGTCTCGGGATTTGCCTACCGCCACGGGTGCGGTCACTTGGGACGGTCACTGCAGAGCGACCGCGGCGCCGATCCCAGTGCTTGCGACCACAGCGCGCCGGCTCCACAGGCCCATGGCGATCCAGCCCAGTCCGACCAACGCGATCACGGCCGAGCCGACGATGACGCTCTTGACCGGGCCGCTGGCCGAGATGAACACGGCAGCGATGCCGATCCCGGTCAGAACGGCGGCCGCCCTCGAGACGACCTGGCTGCGATACAGCCCGATCGCCAGCACGACGCCTCCGATCGCGCCCAGCACCATGGCCACGAAGAACACCAGGCCGATCTGCGCGGAGTCGTACAACTGGTTCATCAGCGAGACCATCGTGTTCCGCTCGTCGGCGCGGGCGATCTGGCCGAAGGTCATCGAGCCGGCGCCGACGCTGGCCATGCCGAAGGCGCCGATCACGGTCAGGCTGCCGCCGATCATGCCGAGTCGGGGGCTGCGTTCCCGGACGATGCCGGTGAGGACGACGGCCACGCCGGTGAACAGGATCGCGCTCACGAAGGTGAGCCCGGCGCCGATGTCGTTGCGGGTGGCGGCGTCGGCCACCGCGGTCAGGTAGCGATCGGCATCGAGGTGGTCGGACTCGTCCTGATACCACGGCGTCGACAACAGCCGGGCGACGAGCGCGATCAGCGGTGCGGCCAGCAGGCACAGCGCCGACCACGCGGTCAGGCCACGGGTCGACGCCCCGACAGGTGTTGCATCAGTGGCGGTCATGACGATGTTCCTTCCAGTAGGGGCGATCGGTCGATCTGCATCGACTGTCCGCCCCGGCACCGGTCGAGCGCGTCCGAGCTGACGCCGGAATCTGGCTCCGTGCCAGCCCGGATGCGAGGCAGGCCTCGTGGTGTGACCATCGATGGGTGGAGGCGACGTGATGCGACGCCGGACGGCTGTGATCGTGGTCGGCGCGACCTGCGCGTTCGCCGTCGCCGCGAACATCGCGGCGTTCGTCTTCGATCTGCTGATCACCGACGCGGAGCGATCCGATCTGTCGGGATTCGGCCTCGACGCCGTGCCGTTCCTTGCCGCACTCTGGAGCGCCCTGATCGTCGGGGCGATCCTCGCGATCCGGCGGCCAGAGCATCCGGTCGGCTGGCTGTTCCTCGCCCAGGGCACGAGTGTCACCCTGGCCGGACTGCTGGACGGCTACGGCGCGTACGGCGCCATCGTCCGTGACGACCCGCTGCCGGCGGCCGATCTCGCCGTCGTCCTCGGCGAATCGTTGTTCATCCCGTGGTTCGTGCTCGTCGCGCTCATTCTGCACCTGACGCCGACCGGCCGGCCGTTGTCGATGCGGTGGGGCCGGATCGCGGCGGCCACGGTTGCGGCCGGCTCCTTGTGGTTCGCCCTCCGCCTGGTGGCGCCGGACGCCGCCGAGCCGCCGCTGGACACGGTGCCCAACCCGCTCGCGGTGCTCCCTGCCAGTCTCGACGACCCGCTCCGAGTCGTTCGCTACGTCGCGAGCTTCCTGACCAGTGCCGGTTTCATCGCCGCCGGAGTGTCGCTGCTCGTACGATTCCGTCGCTCGACCGGAATGGAGCGCCGGCGCCTGTTGTGGCTGGCGATCGTCGTGGTCCCGCTTCCGGTGTACATCGCCGTGAGCTTCCTGGCTGCCAGCGGCGACCATCAACTGGTGCTCAGCCTCGCGACCGGAGGCTTCATCGCCCTGATCCCGGTAGCCGCCGGCCTGTCGATCGCGAAGTACCACCTCTACGACGTGGACCAGATCCTCAGTCGCGCGGTGACCTACCTGCTGGTCTCCTGCATCCTCGCCATCACCTACGTCGCGGTCGTCGTCACCGTGGGCCGGCTGATCGGCGACCGAGGCGGCTCCGCGCTGCCGTCCGTTCTCGGCACCCTGGCCGCCGTCGCCGCCGCCCTTCCGGCGTACCGAGCCTTCCAGGACGCGGTCGACCGGCGCTTCAACCGGCGGCGGTACGACGCGGTGCGGATGGTCCGCGAGTACGTCCGCGCACCGACCAGGCAGTCGGTCGAGGACGTCCTGCGTACCGCACTGGCCGTCCCGGACCTGCGAGTCGCGTACTGGGTGTCCGATCGCGAACAGTGGGTCACCGAGGACGGCCGCCAGGTCGAGACCGAGCCCGACGAGATCGAGATCCGACGGCATAGCGCGCCGGTGGCCCGGATCGCCTACGACCGCGGCGCGATCGAGCCGGACATCGCCGAGGCAGCCGCCGTCGAGGCGACTCCGGAGCTGGTCAGCGCCGGGCTTCGAGCCGCGATCTCCCTGCAGCTCGCCGAGGTACGCGAGTCCCGGCGCCGGATCGCCGCAGCCCAACTCGCCGAGCGCCGGCGCATCGAGCGCGACCTGCACGACGGGGCCCAGCAGCGATTGCTGGCGCTGGCGCTCGAGCTGCAGGCCGCCCAGGTCAACGGCAGCCCCGAACGGCTGCGTGAGGCGGCTGCCACCGGCGTCACCGAACTGCAGTCCGCGGTCGCCGAGCTGCGCGAGCTCGCCAACGGCCTGCACCCCGCTGTGCTCAGCGACTCCGGTCTGGGTGCGGCGCTGGACGACCTGGCGAGCCGGCTGCCGCTGCCGGTCGCGGTGAGGGCCACCGCGAGCCGATATCCGCCACAGATCGAGTCCACGGCCTGGTTCATCGCGTGCGAGGCGATCAGCAACGCGGTCAAACACGGCGGCCCGGCCGAGATCGAGGTTAGTGTCGGTGCGATGAACGGCACCCTCATCCTCACCGTGAGCGACGACGGCGTCGACGATGCCGATCCACACGGCGCCGGGCTGCGCGGCATCGCCGACCGGGCCGAGGCGGTCGGTGGCGTGTTGTCCGTGAAGGCCCGGCCGGACGGTGGCACGGTCGTGATCGGGAGGCTGCCATGCGGGTCGTGATCGCCGACGACTCGGTGCTGTTCCGCGAAGGACTGGCCCGGCTGCTCGCCGAGGCCGACATCGAGACCTGTGCGATGGCGGGCGACGCCGACGAGCTCGAGAGCGTCGTCGAGGAGCATGGGCCCGACGTGGCGCTGGTGGACATCCGGATGCCACCGTCCTTCACGCACGAGGGCGCTCGGGCCGCCGCGCGACTACGCGACCAGGGCAACGGACTCGGCATCCTGCTCCTGTCGCAGTCCCTGGAGGGTCGCTACGCAGCTCGCCTCGCGCAGGACCATCCGAAGGGGTTCGGCTACCTCCTGAAGGACCACGTCGTCGACGTCGCGACCCTGGTCGATGCGGTCGACCGAGTGGCCGACGGCGGCACCGTCCTCGACCCCGATGTCGTGACGTACCTGCTCGGCCGGCGCACGGCTCGCGACCAGGTCGAGGGCCTGACTGCTCGAGAGCGGGAGGTGCTCGCCCTGATGGCCGAGGGCCGTTCGAACGCCGCGATCGGGCGAGAGCTCGTGCTCAACGAGCGCACCGTCGACAGTCACATCAGCAGCATCCTGACCAAGCTCGATCTGCTCCCCCAGCCGGACGACCATCGCCGCGTACTGGCGGTGCTGGCCTGGCTCCAGAAGGACTGAAGGGGGCTCGATATTTCACCTGCCTGACACATCGCGGTGACAGGTCGGTCAAAACCGCTGCCTAGCGTCGTCAGCGTCGGGCAGATCGCCCGGCCGGGCGAGAGGCGGGGAGTCGCCATGGTGGGACGAGGCATCGAGGTCAGCGGGCCGGCGTTCTTGAGTCCTCTGTCATGGCATCGAGGGGTGAGCCGCACCGTACGCGGGATCGTCCGCCTGCCGTCCGCGGATCGGGCCCGGCGCAATGCGTCGGCGGCCGCCGACGACCTGACGCGTCGACGTCACGAACGTGAGGAGGTCGACCGGTTCCTCCGCGCTCACGCAGCGCTCGTTCGGGACGAGTCGGCGACGGCGATCTGACGTCTCGGTGGCGACCTCCGGCCACTGACCGAGGGTCGCCACCGGATGCCGAAGCCGACCGGATCGGGCATGCTGGTCGGCATGGACAGCGACGCCACACCGCGCCGCCGGCGTCGGCGACGGACCCGTCGCCGCAAACGCGAGGGAGCCACGACGCCGCCGGCCGGATCGGACGAGGAGCCGACGACCGCACCGGCGCCGAAGCCGCGTCCGCAGCGTCGACAGCCCGAGGCCCGCAAGCCTCGCAGCGGCGTGCCGCATCCGGACCGGGCCGGCATCAGCGCCTCGATGGCGATGCGGGCCCGCGACGTCTCGCATTCCGACGGCTGAGCCGACGGGGCGGCGCCGTCAGGGCAGCGGCGGCAGCTCGCCGGAGTTCTCGTACGCCCGAAGCATGTCGATCCGCCGGACATGCCGCTCGTCGCCACTGAACGGAGTCGCCAGGAAGATGTCGACCAGCCGGATGGCGGTCTCGGTCGAGTGCATCCGGGCGCCGACCGCCGCGACGTTGGCGTCGTTGTGCTCACGAGCCAGTCGCGCGGTCTCCTCGCTCCAGATCAACGCCGACCGGATGCCGGTGACCTTGTTGGCCGACATCTGCTCGCCGTTGCCGGAGCCGCCGATGACGATGCCCAGACTCGAGGGGTCGCGCGAGACCGCACTGGCGGCGTGCAGGCAGTACGGCGGATAGTCGTCGCCGTCGCGATACTCCGCCGCGCCGTGGTCGACGATCTCGTGACCGGCCTCGGACAGATGCGCGACGAGATGGACCTTCAGCTCGTACCCCGCATGGTCGGACCCGATGTGCAGCCGCATGCGGCCAAGTCTGTCAGAGGCGGCGCCCGATCAGCCGGACATTCAGTCGAACGACGGCTCGCGAGTCCGGGTGCGCTTGAGCTCGAAGAAGCCGTCGGTGTTGGCGACCAGCAAGGTGCCGTCCCAGAGCCGGCCGGCAGCTTCGCCACGCGGGATCGGTGTGACGACCGGGCCGAAGAACGCCGTGCCATCAACGTGAACCACCGGCGTCCCGACCTCCTCGCCGACCGGCTCCATGCCGCGCTGATGCGAGGCGCGCAAGGCGTCGTCGAACTCGGCGGAGTCGGCGGCATCGGCCAGCTCGACCGGCAGGTCCGCCTCCTTCAGGGCCTCGACGATCAGGTCACGGTCGGCCTGGCGGCCCTCCCGATGGATCCGGTTGCCGAGTGCGGTGTAGAGGTCGCGGAGGACGTCCTCTCCGCCGTACTGCTCGGCCGCGATGCAGACCCGCACGGGTCCCCACGCACGGTCCAGGAAGCGGCGGTAGTTCTCGGGCTTGTCGCGTCCCTCGTTGAGGACCGACAGGCTCATGACGTGGAAGTGAGTACGCACCGGACGAACCTGTTCCACCTCGAGCAGCCAGCGCGATGTGATCCAGGCCCAGGGACAAGCCGGGTCGAACCACATGTCAATGGCCTGCGTAGCGGTGGCGTCAGAGTCGAGAGCGGCGGACGAACTCGTCGACGCGGTCACGTGATTACCTCCAGGCGGGAGCAGGAGTACGTACATTTTCAACAACCCCGGCTGCGTTGCCGGGTATTCCGGTACCCGGCCAGGACGGTCGATAACGTATCGCCGCCGGTTCGGAAAACGACTGCCTGACATGCGAGGATGGCGCGCATGCCAGGGAACAACCTCACTCGCGACGAGGCCGCCGGCCGCGCGAGGCTCCTGTCGGTCGGTTCGCCGCCCGTCGAGTACACGGTGGAGCTCGATCTCGCGGCGTCCGACACGACCTTCCCGTCGACGACGGTGGTCCGCTTCGGTTGTGCTGAACCTGGCTCCTCCACGTTCATCGACCTGGTCGACGCGACGGTCCACCAGATCACCCTCAACGGCCGCAACCTCGACCCGGACGAGGTCTACGCCGACAGCCGGATCCGGCTCGACGACCTGGCCGCCGACAACGAGCTCCGCGTCGTCGCGGATTGCACCTACTCCCGCACCGGCGAGGGTCTGCATCGCTTCGTAGACCCGGCCGACGGTCGGGTCTACCTCTACAGCCAGTTCGAGGTCCCCGACGCGCGTCGGGTGTTCGCCTCCTTCGAGCAGCCCGATCTGAAGGGCACGTTCACCTTCAGCGTCGTCGCACCGAGCCACTGGGTCGTGGCCTCCAACGCCGTCACCCCGACGCCGCAGCCGATCCGCGAGGGCACCAGTGTGTGGCGCTTCGAGACGACGCCGCCGATGTCGACCTACATCACGTGCATCGTCGCCGGCGAGTACCACGTCGTCACCGGCTCCTACACCGGTGACCATGGTGAGGTCCCGCTCGGGTTGTTCTGCCGCCAGTCGCTGGCCGAGTACTTCGACACCGACGAGCTCCTCACCATCACCCAGCAGGGCTTCGGCTTCTTCGAGTCGGCCTTCGCGATGGCCTACCCCTTCGGCAAGTACGACCAGATCTTCGTGCCCGAGTTCAACATGGGGGCGATGGAGAACGCCGGCTGCGTCACCTTCCGCGACGAGTACATCTTCCGGAGCCGGCAGACCAAGGCCGAGTACGAGACCCGGACCAACACGATCCTGCACGAGATGGCCCACATGTGGTTCGGCGATCTCGTCACGATGCGGTGGTGGGACGACCTGTGGCTCAACGAGTCGTTCGCCGAGTGGGCGTCGCACCACGCCGCGACCAAGGCCACGAAGTACACCGATGCCTGGACCGCGTTCTCCAACGGCCGCAAGACCTGGGCGTACCGGCAGGACCAGCTCCCATCGACGCATCCGATCGCCGCGGACAACTACGACCTCGAAGCGGTGGAGGTCAACTTCGACGGCATCACCTACGCAAAAGGCGCCGCGGCGCTTCGGCAGTTGGTCGCCTGGGTGGGTGAGGACCACTTCCTGTCCGGGCTCGCCGCGTACTTCCGTGAGCACGCCTACGGCAACACCGAGCTGAACGACCTGCTGGCTGCCCTGGAGGACGCGTCCGGCCGCGACCTAGGGTCGTGGGCCAAGGAGTGGCTGCAGACGTCCGGCGTCAACACGCTGCGACCGCGGTTCGCCGTCGACGACGACGGTCGGTTCACCTCGTTCGTCATCGAGCAGACCGCCGCTCCGGACTTCCCGACCCTGCGCCGCCACCGGATCGCCGTCGGCCTCTACGAGCGCAGCGACAACGGCCTGGTCCGGCGAGAGCGGTTCGAGACCGACATCTCCGGGGCCGAGACCGAGCTCCCGGACCTGGTCGGCCGCTCGCAGCCCGACCTGATCCTGCTCAACGACGACGACATGAGCTACACCAAGATCCGGATGGATCCGCGCTCGTTGCAGACGCTGGTCGAGCACATCGACGAGATCGACTCCTCGCTGGCCCGGGCGCTGTGCTGGGGCGCCGCGTGGGACATGACCCGCGACGCCGAGATGCGCGCGCGCGACTTCGTGAGCGTCGTGCTGCGAGGCGTCGGCCGCGAGACCGACCTCACCGCGGTCCGGTCGCTGCTCGCACAGGGGCAGGCCTCCGTCAACCTCTACTCCGACCCGGCCAACCGGCCCGAGCTCACCGCGCGATGGGAGTCCGGGCTGCGCGACCTGCTCGACGCCGCCGAGCCCGGCAGCGACCACCAGTTGGCGCTGCTTCGCGGCTACGCGTCCGCCGCCCGCAGCGACACCGGCCTCGCCTGGCTCGCCGGTTTGCTCGACGGCAACGACGGCCCGCCGGGGCTCGCCATCGACACCGACCTCCGCTGGTCCATCGTGAGTGCGCTGGCTCGCCGCGGCCGCATCGACGGGGCCGGCATCGACGCCGAGCTCGCCCGCGACAACACGATCTCCGGCCAGGAGCTGGCCGCGGCCGCCCGGGCCGCCCAGCCGATTCCGGCCGCGAAGGAGCAGGCCTGGGTGGACGCGGTGACCCGCGACGACGTGCCCAACGAGACGCAGCGCAGCATCGCCTTCGCCTTCCAGGTCGCCGGCCAGGAGGAGGTGCTCGAGCCGTTCGTGGATCGCTACCTCGCCGAGGCAGCCACGCTCTGGGAGACCAAGGGCGTGCAGCGGGCGTCGGTCGCCTTGACCTGGCTGTTTCCGCGGGCGAATCCGAGCGCGGAGGTGTTGGCGCGGGTCGAGTCGTGGCTGTCCACGACACAGGCGAACCCGGCCGCCCGGCGCCTGGTGGGTGAGGGCAAGGCCGACATCGAGCGGGCGCTCCGCGCTCGTACCCGAGACGCCGAGCCCGCCTGACGCCGCACGCGCCCCCACTGAGGGTAGGCAAATCCCGAAACACGCCGGCGTGTTTCGGGATATGGCTACCGCCAGTGGAGGTTGGCCTGTGGATGGCGGACAACGGGGCTCGCCTCGCGACTACATACGCAGGTGTGACCGAACTTCTACATACGCAGGTGTGACCGAACTTCCCGGACAGGCATTGCCGACGAGCGAACTCCTTCGACGAGGCGTCACGCCGTACGAGCTGCAGCATCCGCTCTGGCGGCATCCGTACCACGGCGTCGCCCGTCCGTCCGGCGCCGACGAGTCGGGCCCGCTAACGCGCATCCGCGATGCCGAGGCGCTGCTCCCCTCCTGCGGCTGCCTCGGCGGATGGGCGTCGCTGTATCTGCACGGCGTGGCCGGCATCGATGGTCGTGACATCGCCGGCAACCCGCGCGACGTCCTCCTTCACACCTGCGAACGCCATCGCCGGATCACCCGACCCGGCGTCGAGCCGACGCGGACCCGCCTCCTTCGCGATGAGCGCACTGATGTCGACGACCGCTCATTGACGACAATCGCCCGAGCCGCGTACGACGAGATGTGCCGAGCCCGAAGTGTTCTCGCAGCCGTCATCGTCGCTGACCTTGCTGTGAGCCGGGTCTCGGGTGGCGCGCACACCACCATCGACTCGCTTCGTCGACTGATCGGCCGGCACCGGAAGACCCGCGGGATCCGAACCGCCCGCGCCGCGATCGAGTTGGCGTGCGAGCGCTCGGCGAGTCCGCTCGAGACACAGACCCGTGTCCTGGTCGTACTCGAGATTCCGCGAGCCGAGTTCGTCGCGAACCAGCCGCTGTTCGACCTGCGTGGGCGGCTGCTGGGCGTACCTGATCTGCTGGACCTGCGAAGCGGTCCCGTTGTCGAGTCGGACGGAGCGCCACACGCCGAGTCGAGCCGTCGATCACGCGATCACCGACGCAGCGACCTGTTCGAGGGACACCACCTGACTGTCGCGCGGGTTACGTCGCACGACCATCGCGACCGTGACGCGCTCATGGCCCGGCTGCTCCGGGATCACCTACGCGCCCGGTGACGCCATCAAGGCCAGCCGGCACCATGGACGCTCGACGAGCCCGATTGGTGGCCCGGCTCGGAGCTGGCCCGCCGCTGGGGGTAGCCGAATCGCGAAACACGCCGGCGTGTTTCGGGATTTGCCTACCGCCATTGGAGCGGGAGGCGGTTACGGGCTGTCGGTGTGGAGGGACCTGGGGCGTCGGGCGTGGTTGCCGAGGAGTTGGAGGCCCTCGACGATGCCACCGGTCAGGTCGCCGGCGGCGAGCGGACTCTGGACGGCCAGCACGGCGAGGCCGGCCGAGGTCTCGTCGACGCGGATCTGCGCCTGGGTGCCGACCACGATCTCGACGTCGCGAGTGCCCGGATCCACCAGGAGCAGGACGCTCAGGTCCGGGTCGGGCAGGGCCCGATGCAGCTGCTCGGCTTGGGCTCGCGCGCGGCCGTGGCAGTCGCCGACGTAGACCGAGAACGGATGGCCGCTGGCCTGCTCGGCGAAGTCGACGGCGCGCTGGATCGACCGGCGCTGGTCGAGCGTGAATGCGCGAGCGCCCTGTGCCTCCTGCGTGCTGGCCACCTCGATCTCCGAGCTCGATGCCGCCGGCAGTACGCCGAACTGCTCGCTGCGGACCAGCTCGGTCCCACCCGGCCGGTAGCGATTGCCACGGGCCACAGACGGCGCCATCACGAGCAGCGCGATCAGTGCGAAGAGTCCGGCCGGGATGCCGACGAAGACCAGCAGCGCCTCGAGCGTCGACATCGTCTGATACTGGGGCCAGGAGGTCGGCGTGTCGGCCGACGCAGGGACCGCCAGGCCAGCCATCGCCGACGCGGTGACGGTGGCGACGGCGCTGAGCCGAAGCACGACGCGGCGCCTCGGTGACGTACGCAGCTGCATGCCGTCACGGTACCGACTGCGCGGCCATCCGTACGCGGCGGGCCGGAGCCTCTAGCCTGTCGATCATGACCGACCTGCATGAGCTGACCGCGCTGGAGCTCGCGGCGGCGTACCGCTCGGGTGAAACCACGCCGACCGAGGCCGTCGACCACTTCCTGGATCGGGTCGACCGGTTCGGCGACCAGGTCGGGGCGTTCATCACCGTCACGGCCGACGCGGCGCGCGAGGCAGCCGAGGCCGCGACCGAGCGGTTCCGCGCCGGCGACGACCTGCCGCCGCTGTACGGCGTGCCGACCGGCATCAAAGACCTGAACCTGACGGCCGGCGTACGCACGACGCTCGGCTCCAAGACGTACGCGGAGTTCGTCCCCGAGTTCTCCGACGAGGTGGTCCGCCGGATCGAGGCGGCCGGCCTGATCAGCCTTGGCAAGACGAACACGCCCGAGTTCGGATCGCCGGCGTACACCGAACCCGACGTGGCACCACCGGCGCGGACGCCGTACGACCTCTCCCGCTCGGCCGGCGGCTCCTCCGGCGGCGCGGGGGCGGCTCTGGCGGCGGCGCTGGTGCCGATCGCGCCGGGGTCCGACGGCGGCGGCTCGATCCGGATCCCAGCGAGCGTGTGTGGCCTGGTCGGCTTCAAGCCGAGCCGGGGCCGGATCAGCCAGTCTCCCCTGTACGGCGACGTCAGCGGATTGTCGACGGCCGGGCCGCTGGCGAACACGGTGCGCGACGCGGCGGTCCTGCTCGACGCGCTGGCCGGCCGCCATCCGGGCGACCCGACGTGGGCCCCGCCCCTGCCCGACGGCGAGACCTACCGCGACTGGTGCGAGCGCGACCCGGGACCACTGCGGATCGCCCGGTTCGCCACCCCCTCGGCCGGATCCGACGGCGTCGACCCTGCCGTCATCGCGGCGTACGAGGCGGCCACTGAGCTCCTGACCGGACTCGGTCACGAGGTCGTCGACATCGAGTCGCCGGTGCGGCCGGAGGCGGTCCCGGTGTTCGAGGCGGTGTGGTGTGTGCTGTCCTGCGGCTGGCCGGTGGCACCGCAACTCGAGTCGCAACTGCGGCCCCTCACCCGATGGCTCCGCGAGCGCGGCGCGGCCACGCCGGCTCCCGCGTTCGTGGCCTCGCTGGTCCAGATGCGCCAGATCGCCGCTCAGGCGTTGGTGAGCCTGCATCCCTACGACGCGGTCCTCACCCCGACGCTGGCCAAGCTGCCGATGCCGGTGGGTGGCCTCCGCAACGACGACGACCCCGAGGCCGACTTCAAAGCCGAAGAGAGCTTCACCCCGTTCGCCGCCGAGTGGAACGTCACGGGCATGCCGGCGGTGTCGCTGCCGACGGCGTGGACCGACGGCTCGGGCGATCAGCCGGTGCTGCCGATCGGCACCATGCTCGCCGGCCGTCCGGGCGAGGACCATCGGCTGTTCTCGCTCGCGGCGCAGGTCGAGGCGGCCTGCACCGATCCGGGCGGCCCGGCCTGGCGACGGCCGGCCCTGCCCGAGCTGCGATGACCCGACCGTTCCCGTTACGGGACGGACCTGTCACGGTCGATCGCTGGACCGCCGAACGGGTGGATCGGATCCGGCCGTGGCTGCGACCCGACGCCGAGTGGAAGGAGTGGGACGCGCCGTACCAGCCCGGACCGTCCGAGCCGGACGGGAAGCTGTTCGCGGACGGCCTGCTGGCGAACCCGTGGCAGCCGGATCCCTACACCGGTGAGCCGCAGCGGTTGTGCATCGCGGCCGACGACGTCGCGGTTGGCCTGGTGAGCTGGCACTGGATGGACGAGACCTCGGGCTGGCGCCGGATCGGCATCGTGCTCTACGACCCGGCGGTCTGGGACGGCGGGATCGGGACCCGCGCGCTGCGGCTGTGGAGCGACTGGCTGGCTGCGCTGCCCGACTCGCACCGGCTCGACCTCGCCTCCTGGTCGGGCAACGCCCGCATGCTCCGAGTCGCGAATCGCTGCGGCTTCACCGACGAGGCCCGGCTCCGCGGCGCCCGAATCGTCCGAGGCGAGCGCTATGACGCGGTCGTCCTGGCCCGTCTGACCTGACCATCGGCTGCTGCGACTGGCGATCGAGCCGTTTGCCCGGCTCGGCTACCGTGGCGCCTCGTGACCCCCGGACAGCCCCACACCAGCTCGTACCCACCGGCCCGTCGCGACGACCTCGTCGAGGATCTGCACGGCGAGCGGGTCGCCGACCCGTACCGCTGGCTCGAGGACCCCGACTCCACCGAGACCAAGGAGTGGCAGGCCGCCGAGGACGAGCTGTTCGCCGCCGCCCGGGACAGCTGGCCGGCGCGTGAGCACTTCGCGAAGCGGTTCGCCGAGCTGATGCGCACCGGCGCCGTCGGCACGCCGGTCTGGCACGGCGAGCGGGCGTTCTACATGCGGCGCGAGCCCGACCAGGAGCACGGCGTTCTCCTCACCCGCGATCCGGACGGCACTGAGCGCACGCTGATCGACCCGATGGCGATCGACCCGAGCGGCGTCACCACGCTCGACACCTGGCAGCCGAGCAAGGACGGCCGGCTGCTGGCGTACCAGATCTCGTCCGGCGGCACCGAGGCGGCGGACCTTCATCTGCTCGACGTCGAGAGCGGTGAGTCCGTCGACCAGCCGATCGACCGATGCCGGCACTCCCCCGTCGCCTGGCTGCCCGACAGCAGCGCCTTCTACTACGTACGGCAGCTGCCGCTCGACGGCCTGCCCGAGGACGAGGTGCAGTATCACCGCCGGGTCTGGCTGCATCGGCTCGGCACCGATCCGGCCGACGACCCGATCGTCTACGGCGACGAGCTCGACAAGACCGCGTTCTACGGCGTCTCGGTCAGCCTGGACGGCCGCTGGCTCACGGTCAGCGCGACCCTCGGCACCGCGCCACGCAACGACGTCTGGCTCGCCGATCTCACCGCCGGCCCGCTGGAGACGCCCGAGCTCCGGCCCGTGATCACCGGCGCCGACGCCCGGACCGGGATCTGGATCGGGCGCGACGGCCGGATGTACGTCCACACCGACCGCGACGCGCCACGCGGCCGGCTGCTGGTCGGCGATCCGACTGACCCCGGCCCCGACACCTGGCAGGAGCTGATCCCCGAGGACCCCGAGGCGGTGCTGGACGACGTCGCCGTCCTCGATGACACCGCAACTCCGGACGACCGGGGCGAGCCACTGCTGGTCTGCTCGTGGACCCGGCACGCGGTCGGCGAGATCAGCGTCCACGATCTCGCCACCGGCGACCGCCGCGGCGCGATCGAGCTGCCCGGGCTCGGCTCGGTCGGCGGTCTGAGCGAACGGCCCGAGGGCGGCCACGAGATCTGGTTAGGCTACTCCGACCACCTCACGCCGGGCCTTGTGCTGCACTACGACGCACGCACCGGCGAGACGTCGACCTGGGCCACCCCGCCCGGCGTCGTCCCGGACACCAGCGACATCGAGGTCCGCCAGATCGCGTATGACTCCTACGACGGCACCACGGTCCGGATGTTCGTGCTCCAGCGCCGCGGCGTCGAGGGTCCGCGACCGACGATCCTGTACGGCTACGGCGGCTTCGGCATCTCGCTGACGCCCGGGTACGCCGCGACGGTCCAGGCCTGGCTCGAGGCCGGCGGCAGCTATGCGATCGCGAACCTGCGTGGCGGCGGGGAGGAGGGCGAGGCCTGGCATCGCGCCGGCCGCCGCGAGCACAAGCAGCGGGTCTTCGACGACTTCCACGCGGCGGCTGAGCGGCTCATCTCGGACGGCGTGACCGATGCCTCGCGGCTGGTAATCATGGGCGGCTCGAACGGCGGGCTGCTGGTCGGCGCCGCCCTCACCCAGCGTCCGGACCTGTTCCGCGCCGTCGTGTGCTCGGCACCGCTGCTCGACATGGTCCGCTACGAACTCCACGGGCTCGGGCGGCTGTGGAGCGACGACTACGGGACGGCCGCCGACCCCGAGCAGTTGCGCTGGCTGCTGGCGTACTCGCCGTATCACCGGGTGCAGCCGGGCACGGCGTACCCGGCCGTGCTCTTCACCGTCTTCGCCTCGGACAGCCGGGTCGATCCGCTGCATGCCCGCAAGCTCTGCGCTGCGTTGCAGGCCGCCTCGGCGTCCGACCCGGAGACGCATCCGATCCTGATTCGTCTGGAGACCGAGGTCGGTCACGCCGGCCGGTCGGTGAGCCGGGCGGTCGGCAACAGTGCCGATTCGCTCGCATTCGTCGCCTGGGCCACCGGCGTGACTCCGGCCACGGAGGGTAGCCAGGCACCCTTGGGCGAGGTCGCGGAGCGGTAACTTGGCTCTTTCAACCCTCGTCCACCCATCCCGACTCGCGCACCGGAAGGGAGTCGCTCGACCGTGCTGATCCCCACCCTGGCCGACACCTCCTGCACCGACGATCCGAACAACGATTTCTGCCGCTTCGTCGAGAAGGTCACCGGCAGCGACTCCGCCGCCGACTGGGTGCACCTCGTGATCGCCAAACCCGGGGCGATCGTCGGCCTGATCCTGATCGGCTTCATCCTGCGAGCGCTGCTTGCCCGGGTCATCGACCGGCTCGCAGCCCGGGCGGCTGAAGGCACGGTGCCCGGGGTCTTGCAGAACAGCAAGGCCCGCCAGATGTTCCTGGAGACCAACTCGGTCGCCATCGAGCGCCGCAAGCAGCGCGCAGCCACCATGGCGTCGCTGCTCAAGAGCGTCTCCACCGGCGTCATCTTCACAATCGTGTCGTTCATGGTGATCGCCCAGCTGGGCTACAACATCGCCCCGCTGATCGCCAGCGCGGGCATCCTCGGCGTCGCGCTCGGCTTCGGCGCGCAGAGCCTGGTCAAGGACTTCCTGTCGGGCATCTTCATGATCCTGGAGGACCAGTACGGCGTCGGCGACGTGGTCAACGTCGGCGAGGCCACCGGCACCGTCGAGGCAGTGGGCCTCCGGGTCACTCGGCTCCGCGACGTCGACGGCACGGTCTGGTATGTCCGCAACGGCGAGATCCTGGCCGTCGGCAACATGAGCCAGAACTGGGCCCGGTCGGTGCTCGACATCTCGATCTCGTACCACGAGGACGTCGACCGCGTGACCAGAATCCTCCGTGGCGTCGCCCATGAGATGTGGGAGGACCCGGACTACCGGCCCAACATCCTCGAGGAGCCGGAGATCTGGGGCGTCGAGCGACTGGATCCCGATGCGTTCGTCGTACGCGTGGTGATCAAGACCGCGCCGCTCGAGCAGTGGGCCATCAGCCGCGAGCTGCGGCAGCGGATCAAGACCCGATTCGACGAGCTCGGCATCGAGATCCCCCTGCCGCAGCGGGTGATCTGGCAGCGGGACGACTCGGCTCCGGCGCCGGACCAGGCCTGAGGCCCCACGGTTGGCGCTTGATCGGGTCGGACAGAATGGCGGGGTGACCGACTCGCCCACGTTCTACGACGCCATCGGCGGCCACGAGACGATCAAGCGCATCGTCGACCGCTTCTACGCCGGTGTCGCCGACGATCCCGTGCTGCGGCCGATCTACCCGGAGGAGGATCTGGCGCCAGCGGCTCGACGACTGACGATGTTCCTCGAGCAGTACTGGGGTGGGCCGACGACGTACAACGATGAGCGCGGCCATCCCCGACTGCGGATGCGCCATGCGCCGTTCGCCGTCACGCACGAGGCCCGTGAACGCTGGCTGATCCACTTCCGGGCCGGGCTCGACGAGGCGCAGTTGCCGCCGGAGCTCGACGCGCAGTTCTGGGAGTACGTCCAGCGCGCCGCCCTCCACATGGTCAACACGGTGGAGCCGGTCGGGCCGCCGCACTGACCCAGTTGTCAGCCCGTGTTGGCCCCCAGGGGCGAATAGCGGCTGACAACTCTTCTGGGTCGAGGCGCGGTCACGGCGCGGGCGCGGGCGACGCGGACAGGTCGCCGAGCTGGTCGGCGTACCAGCGGGACTCCGCGAGGTGGGTGGCGATCTCCCGAAGGGTCCAGTTGTCGCCGCGTGGCGAGTCCCACTCGACCGACCCGGCCGCGGCGTACCGCAGCTCGAACGTCCGCGCGAGCCGGCGCAGCCGCTGCCCCGCCTCGACCAGATCGGACTCGCTGAAGCCGGCCCGATCGGCGTCGGTCGTGATCGCACTCGCACCCCACTCGTCGATCTGGGTCGGCTGCCCGGCGAGCAGTGCCTCGACCTCGGCGAGGTGGTCGATGATGTGGTCGCCCATCCGGCGGATCACCTTGTGCGGCGTGTAGATCCGCTCACCGTCGTCGGTCGGCCGCGGCCGCCCGTCCCATGACAGCCAGGTCGACGCCAGCAGCAGGGTGTGCTCGACCGCGTCGACGACGGCCGAGCCGGGATTGTGATCGGTCTCCATGGCCCGACGCTACGACGGACACGTTTCGGTCCGGACCGAAACGTGTCCGTCGTAGCGTGTTCGCATGGAAGCCGATACCGCCGCCGTGGCCGCCGTGATCGCCGATCCGACGCGTTCGGTGATGCTCGACGCGCTGATGACCGGCGAAGCGCTGACCGCTGGCGAGCTGGCCCGAGCCGCGTCGATCGCGCCAAGCACGGCGAGTGAACACCTGCGACGGCTCCGGGAGGTCGGCCTGGTCGACGTCTACAGCGCCGGGCGGCATCGTTACCACCGGCTGGCGGGGGCCGACGTCGCCAACGCGCTCGAGACCCTGGCCCGGATCGCCCCGCGGCGTACGACGACGGCCAACTCGCTGCGCCGGGTCCGGGCCGATGCGGCGTTGACGTACGCCCGGACCTGTTACGACCATCTGGCCGGGACCGTGGGAGTCGCGCTGCTCGACGCACTGGTCACGGCCGATCGGCTGACCTGGGAGGACAGCTCCCTACGGTTCGGGCCGGACGGCGACGGCTGGCTGACCGCGCTGGACATCGACGTCGACCGGCTGCGGTCGGGTCGCCGACCGGTCCTGCGCCCGTGCATCGACTGGACAACCCGGCGACCACATCTGGCCGGGGCGCTCGGCGCGGCCGTGGCCGACCACGCGCTGGCGTGCGGCTGGGTCGCCCGCCGGACCCGAGGGCATCGAGCGCTTCGCGTCACCGCGGCGGGCCGCGACGCCTTCCGCGACCACCTCGCCTGCGCCCTGCCACCGCCGCCGAGCTCCTGACCCGCGCCACTGGCGGTAGCCGAATCCCGAAACACGCCGGCGTGTCTCGGGATTTGCCTACCCTCAGTGGGAGGTGGGGACGAGGCGGGCCTCCAGCGCCCGGCGTTCGGCGGCACTGAGTGGGCGGGCGTGGCCGGTCTGGCGGTCGAAGCCGACGGCGATCGCCCGCGACGTCGCATAGACGCCCGAGCCGTCGCAGACCGCGGCCTGCAGCTCGAACGACGAGCGCCCGATCCGGGTCACCCAGGTCCGCACCGACACCGGGTCGGTCTGGAACTCCAGTGGCCGCCGGTAGTCCACGTCGACCCGCGCCACCACGAAGCTGCCGAGGTCGGCCGCGTCCTCGGTCTCCAGCGCCTCGCGTACGAAGAGGATCCGGGCCTCCTGGAAGTACTCGACGTACTTCACGTTGTTGACGTGGCCGTAGGAGTCGATGTCGCTCCACCGCACCCGGCAGGAGTACGCATGGCCGTCAGGCCCGTCGGCCAGCAGCCGGTCGGCCCGGATCCGCGGCGCCGGCTCCAGCAAGGCCGGCTCGGCGTAGCGCTGCAACGCCATGCGCTCGTGCTCGCCGATCCGGCGCGGACGATGGCTCGCGAACGAGAACGGCGCGAGGACCGACGAGGCCCGGACGTACACCTGCCGCTCGCCGTCCGGCCCCTCGGGATCGAGGATCTCGTAACCGAGCCGGAACGACGCGGCCCGCACCTGCTCGCACCAGCCCTCGACCCGCACCGGCCGATCGCGATAGACCAGCGGCCGGACGAACTCCAGCTCGTGGCTCACCACGACCACGCCCTCGGCCAGATCGGCCGCCTCCGGCCCGGGGGCATGGATGCGCAGCATGTCGACCCGGAGCTCTTGCAGGTAGTCGACGTAGACGACGTTGTTGACGTGGCCGAGCGAGTCCATGTCGGCCCAGCGCAGTGGGCAGTCGTAGACGTGGCGCACCCGCCGATCCTCCCAGACCGTGCGCGCGACGTTAGACGGCGTCGCTGGGAGTGACATTTCTACGGCCTGCGCCCCGGTTCAACTGCAGAAGTGTCACGCTCAGCGGGGTACGGGCGCGGCCGAGCGACGGTGTGCGACACTGCCGTCCGATCCCGACGTACGAGGAGGCGCACCGTGACCCAGCACAGCTCGGACGCTGACGTAGCCCGGCGCATCGCCATCGTGACCGGAGGCGCTCGTGGCATCGGCGCCGCCATCGCCCGCCGGCTGGCCTATGACGGGATGGCCGTCGCGGTGCTGGACCTCGACGAGGCGGCCTGCGCCGACACGGTCGAGGGCATCACCGGCGCCGGGGGCACCGCGATCGCGGTCGGTGCGGACGTGTCGCAGTCGGAGCAGGTGCAGGCCGCCGTACGCCGAGTCGCCGACACCGTCGGCCCGCCGACCGTACTCGTCAACAACGCCGGCATCATCCGCGACAACCTGCTGTTCAAGATGACCGAGGACGACTGGGACGTGGTCCTGAGCGTGCACTTGCGCGGCGCCTTCCTGATGAGCCGGGCCGCTCAAGCGCACATGGTCGAAGCCGGCTGGGGACGCATCGTCAACCTGTCGAGCACGTCCGCGCTCGGCAATCGCGGCCAGGTGAACTACTCCGCCGCCAAGGCCGGCATGCAGGGCTTCACCAAGACATTGGCCATCGAGCTCGGCAAGTTCGGCGTCACAGCCAACGCGGTCGCACCCGGCACGATCGAGACCGACATGACGGCCGCGACGGCAGCCCGGATCGGCGTCGACTTCAACGACTTCAAGGCGGCTGCGGCCCAGCAGATCCCGGTCGGTCGCGTCGGACGGCCCGACGACATCGCGCACACGGTGTCGTTCCTCGTCAGCGAGGGCGCCGGCTTCGTGTCGGGCCAGGTGATCTACGTGGCGGGAGGCCCGCGTGACTGACGACGGCGGCAGCGGCAAGCGGATCTTCCAGGGCGTCGCCGCACTAGCGGCCGCCGTGGGCGAGCACCTCGGCCACAGTGGCTGGCGCCGGATCACCCAGGCGCAGATCGACGGGTTCGCCGAGGCCACCGGCGACCACCAGTGGATCCACGTCGACGTCGAGCGCGCCGCCGACGGGCCGTTCGGCGGGACCGTCGCGCACGGCTACCTGACCCTGTCGATGGTGCCGACCCTCGGGCAGGAGGTGTTCGGCGTCGAGGGCATCAGGATGGCGATCAACTATGGGCTCGAGCGGGTGCGGTTCCCCGCGCCGGTGCCGGTCGGATCGCGCGTACGCGCGAGCATCGAGATCCGCGAGGTCACCGAGACCGCCACGGGCGTACGCGTCGGCTATCGCTACACGATCGAGCTCGAAGGCTCCGACAAGCCGGCCTGCGTCGCCGAAACCCTCGTGCTCTACATCCCCTGACCGGCTCGCGATGCCCGACGACGGATCACCGCGACTGCGCCCCGGCGCCCGGGCACTGGTGGTCGACCCCGACGAGCAGATCCTGCTCCTGCGCGTGCCCGTCGACGACGGCGTCTCGGTCTGGATCACGCCGGGCGGCGGCATCGAGACCGGCGAGTCACCACTCGACGCGCTCCGGCGCGAGCTCGTCGAGGAGGTCGGCCTCCGGCTCAATGACGCGCCCACGCACGTGTGGCATCAGGAGCACGTCGAGCCCGGCCACATCGAGGGCTACGACGGCGTCGTCAACGACTACTTCCTGGTCCACACCGAACACTTCGCGCCTCGCGGCACGATGACGCCGGAGCAGCTGCGGGCGGAGCTCGTGTACGGCCACCGTTGGTGGGGACTCGACGAGATCCGGTCGTACGCGGGCACCGACTTCTTCGGCCCGCGCCGACTCGGCCACCTGCTGGGCTCGCTGCTGCGCGACGGTCCGCCAGCGATGCCGATCCCGATCGGGCTCTAGGACAGCCGCTCGAGGACCATCGCCATGCCCTGGCCGCCGCCGACGCACATCATCTCGAGGCCGATCTGCTTGTCGTGATGGGCCAGCGAGTTGATCAGGGTCGAGGTGATCCGGGCGCCGGTCATGCCGAACGGGTGACCGACCGCGATCGCGCCGCCGTTGACGTTGAGCTTGTCGATGTCGATGCCGAGGTCGCGGTAGGACGGGATCACCTGGGCCGCGAACGCCTCGTTGATCTCGACCAGGTCGATGTCGTCGATCGTCATGCCGGCCCGAGCCAGCGCCTGCTCCGAGGCACCGACGGGACCGAGTCCCATGATCTCCGGCGACAGCGCCGTGACGCCAGTCGAGACGATCCGGGCCAGCGGCGTGATGCCGAGCTCGGCCGCCTTGGTGTCACTCATCACGACCACCGCGGCCGCACCGTCGTTGAGCGGACAGCAGTTGCCGGCCGTGATCGTGCCGTCCGGCCGGAACACCGGCTTCAGCTCCGCGACCTTCTCGATGGTGACTCCGGGCCGCGGGCCGTCGTCGGCCGCCAACTCGGTGCCGTCCGGCAGCGTGATCGGGGTGATGTCCTTGGCCCAGAAGCCGTCGGCGATCGCCTTCTCGGCGAGGTTCTGGCTGCGTACGCCGAACTCGTCCTGGTCGGCCCGGGTAACGCCCTTGAGTTGGGCCAGATTCTCCGCCGTCTGACCCATCGCGAGATAGATGTCGGGCACGTCGCCGCCCGACCGCGGGTCGTCCCAGGTCTCGGCGCTGCCCTCGGCCCGGCGTACCGACCGCTCCTCGGCGGCGGTGAAGACCGGGTTGTGCGTGTCGGGATACGTGTCGCTGTTGCCCTTGACGTAGCGGCTGACGGTCTCGACGCCGGCGGAGATGAACACGTCGCCCTCGCCGGCCTTGATCGCGTGGAACGCCATCCGAGTGGTCTGGAGGCTCGAGGAGCAGTAGCGCGTGAGCGTCGTACCCGGCAGGTGGTCGTAGCCGAGCAGCACCGCCACGACCCGGGCCATGTTGAAGCCCTGCTCGCCGCCCGGCAGTCCGCAGCCGAGCATCAGGTCGTCGATCTCGGCGGGGTCCAGCCGTGGAACCTTGTCGAGCACCGCGCGCACCATCTGGACGGTCAGGTCGTCCGGACGCAGCTGCGTGAGCGAACCCTTGCGCGCCCGTCCGATCGGCGAACGAGCGGTGGCGACGATGACGGCTTCCGGCATGTGTGACCCCTCTTCGAGCGTGGCCTCACGGTACCTCGCGGGCGGCCGGCCGATGGTGAGTCGTTGCTCACCCGGCCGTACCCGAAAAGACAGCAGCGCCATGCGACGTCAGGGGCGTCGCATGGCGCTGACTGATGCGGGTGGCTCAGGCGCCGGCCGGGTCGGACTCCTTCTGGAGAACTGCCTCGACCTGCAGGTTGATGGTCACCTCGTCGCCGATGACGAAGCGGTCGCCGTCGAACGGGATGTTGAAGTCCACCCCGAACTCCTTGCGGCTGATCTTGCCCCTCGCCTCGAAACCGACGCGGGTGCCGCCCCACGGGTCCGGTCCGACACCGAGGAACTCCAGCTCGAGCTCGATCGGCCCGGTCACGTTCTTGACCGTGAGCTCGCCGGTCACGATGTAGTCGTCACCGTCGGCGCGCAGTCCGGTCGACCGGAAACGCATCACCGGGTTCTCCTCGACCTCGAAGAAGTCGCTCGAACGGAGGTGGTCGTCGCGCTGCGGCGTTCCGGTGTTCACCGAGTCCAGCTCGATCGTGGCCGAAGCGGCCGACTCGATCGGGTTCTCGGCGATCACGATCTCGCCCTCGAACTTCTCGAACTTGCCTCGGACCTTGCTCACGAGGTGTCGTACGGTGAATCCGATGTCGGTGTGCGCCGGGTCGATGGCCCAGGTGCCTGGCACCAAGCCCTCAAGCTGCGTCATGGTCTAGCTCCTTGTTGGTTGAGTGTTCAACTAACTGGCTTCAACGCTGACACACTTTGATTTAATCCTCAACTAGCTGCCAGGTAGAATCTCATCATGACCAGTCAGATTTCGACGCGCTCGGCCTCCGAGGCCGACGTGGACGACTGCTTCCCCGGGGAGGCAGGCACGAACTGGCTGGATGCTGATCAGCAGCGCGCCTGGCGCTCCTACATCCTCGGCACGACCCGGCTGCTCGAGCGCCTCGACCGCGAGCTCCGCGAGGGCCATGGCATCTCGCTTCCGGAGTACGAAGTGCTGGTCCGGCTGTCGGAGGCCGACAACCGTAGCCTCCGGATGGCCGAGCTCGCCTCCTCGATGTCGCATTCGCGCAGCCGTACGACGCACACGATCGCCCGGATGGAGGCCGCCGGGCTGGTCGAGCGCTTCAGCTGCGACCAGGACGGCCGCGGCCGCTGGGCGACGCTCAGCGACAAGGGCTGGACGCTGCTCGTCGAGGCCGCCCACACCCATGTCCGCGGAGTGCGCGAGCACCTCGTCGACCTGCTCACGCCGGCGCAGTTCGCCACCCTCGGCGACGCCTTCGACGAGATCGGCGCCAAGCTCGCCGAGCCGTCAGCCTGACCTGCTGCCCACGTTCGCGCTGGTCAGCCGCGCACGAGCGTGTCCACCGCGCCGGCGCTCAGCACCTCGGTCAGCACCAGGTTCGCCGCCCCGACCACGCCGGTGAGCTCGCCGTTCGTCGTCGGAAGCACCCGTAGATCGCGCGACGCGAGCGTGACCGCGCCGCCGTAGACACTCTCCCGGATGCCGGCCAGCAACGGCTCGAACGCGGCGGCCATGTCGCCGCCGATGACCAGCGCCTGCGGGTTGAGCAGGTTGATGACGCTGGCCAGGATTTCCCCCACCTGGCGTCCCGACTCCCGGATCAGCGAGGTCGCGACCCCGTCGCCGTCGAGCGCCCGCGCGACTGCGTCCCGGACGTGGCTGACCCGGCGCCCGCGATCGCGCATCGCCTTGACCAGTGCCCACCCCGACGCGTACGCCTCGAGACAGTCCATCGAGCCGCAGCGGCACATCCGGCCCTCCGGCCGCGCGACCCGAGTGTGGCCGATCTCACCGGCGACGCCACCGAAGCCGCGGTGCAGCCGGTGGTCCAAGACGATGCCGGCGCCGATGCCGGTCGAGACCTTGACCAGGACTAGGTCGCGATACTCCCGGAGCAGCCCGTCTCGCTCGGCGAGCGCCATCGCGTTGCAGTCGCGCTCGAGGAACACCGGGACGTCGAACCCTTTTTGCAGTGGCGGCGCCACCGGCTCGCCGTCCCAGCCGACCAGCTCGGGCGCGCTCAGCGCCATCTGGCGTTTGAGGTCGACGACGCCCGGGATGCTGACGCCGATGCCGCGGATCTGGATGTCCGGCCGGTCGGCCTGCGTCCGCAGCTCCTTGAACATCGCCCGGACCCGCGGCAGCACGACCTGCGGCCCAGCGTCGACGTCCTGGTCCTCGGTGCGCAGCGCGAGCAGTTGGCCGGCCAGATCGCACAAGCCCACCTGGATCCGGCTTCGTCCGATCGCGGCCGCGAACACCGCACCGGCCTCTGGGTTGAACGACAGCCGGGTCGGCGGTCGCCCGCCGGTGCTCGCGGAGTCGCCGGTCTCGATGACGAGCCCGGCGTCGAACAGCCCGGCCAGCCGGGCCGACACAGCGGTCCGGGACAGCCCAGTCGCGCGGGCCAGCTCGCTACGGGAGTTCGCCTCGCCGGTACGGATCAGCCGCAGCATCTCCCCCGGTCCGGGGAGCTCGTGGGCGTACACGCGGATCGACATCAGACCGCATCATCGCAGGTCGCCGGACGGATGCCACTGACCGGCGACATTGCCATGTGGACCGGCCGACCGAGCGTCAGTCGCGGGTCAGCCGGCGATAGGTGACCCGATGCGGCCTGGCCGCCTCGGCACCGAGCCGCTCCACCTTGTTGGCCTCGTAGTCGGCGAAGTTGCCTTCGTACCAGAACCACTGCGCCGGATCCTCGTCAGTGCCTTCCCAGGCCAGGATGTGAGTCGCGATCCGGTCCAGGAACCAACGGTCGTGGGACACCACGACGGCGCAGCCGGGGAACTCCAGCAGCGCGTCCTCGAGCGACTGGAGGGTCTCGACGTCGAGATCGTTGGTCGGCTCGTCGAGCAGCAGCAGGTTGCCGCCCATCTTGAGGGTCAGGGCCAGGTTGAGCCGGTTGCGCTCGCCGCCGGACAGCACGCCGACCGGCTTCTGCTGATCGGAGCCCTTGAAGCCGAACGACGCGACATAGGCCCGGCTGGGCATCTCGAAGTTGGCCACCTTGATGTGGTCGAGGCCGTCGGACACCAACTGCCAGACGGTCTGCTTCGGATCCAGGCGCCCCCGGCTCTGGTCGACGTAGGACACGCTCACCGTGGTGCCGACCTTCAGCTCGCCGGAGTCGGGCGTCTCCTCGCCGACGATCATCCGGAACAGGGTCGACTTGCCGACGCCGTTGGGGCCGACCACGCCGACGATCCCGGCCCGCGGCAGGTCGAACGACAGGCCACCGAAGAGCTCACGATCGGTGAAGGCCTTCCGCAGGTCGTTCGCCTCGAGAACGATGTCGCCGAGCCGCGGACCGGCCGGGATGTTGATCTCCTCGAAGTCGAGCTTGCGGGCCCGCTCCGCCTCGGTGGCGAGCTGCTCGTAACGCTTGAGCCGGGCCTGGTTCTTGGCCTGGCGAGCCTTCGGGTTGGACCGGACCCACTCCAGCTCCTTCTCCAGGATCCGGGCTCGCTTGGCGTCCTTGCGTCCCTCGACGACCAGCCGCTCGCGCTTGGTCTCGAGGTAGGTGGAGTAGTTGCCCTCGTAGGGGTGGGTCCGACCGCGGTCCAGCTCGAGGATCCACGACGCCACGTTGTCCAGGAAGTAGCGGTCGTGAGTCACGGCGAGGACGCAGCCGGGGTACTTCGCGAGGTGCTGCTCCAGCCACTGCACGCTCTCGGCGTCCAGATGGTTCGTCGGCTCGTCGAGCAGCAGCAGATCGGGCTGCTGCAAAAGCAGCTTGCACAGGGCCACCCGCCGCCGCTCACCACCGGACAGGGTGTCAACCATGGCATCGGGCGGCGGGCACCGCAGGGCATCCATCGCCTGCTCGAGTCGCGAGTCCAGGTCCCACGCGTTGGCGTGGTCCAGCGCGGTCTGCAGCTCCCCCATCTCGGCGAGGAGTGCGTCGTAGTCCGCGTCGGGATCGGCCAACTGCTCGCTGATCTGGTTGAACCGGTCGACCTTGGCCTTGATCTCCCCGACGGCCTCCTCGACGTTGTCGAGCACCGTGGTGTCCTCGGTCAGTGGGGGCTCCTGCAGCAGGATGCCCACGGTCGCGTCGGGGTCCCGGATCGCGTCACCGTTGTTGGGTTGCTCGATCCCGGCCATGATCTTGAGCAGGCTGGACTTGCCGGTGCCGTTGGGACCGACGACGCCGATCTTGGCCCCGTGCAGGAACGACAAGGTGACGTTGTCGAGCACGACCTTGTCGCCGTAGGCCTTTCGGACGTTGCGCAGCGTAAAGACGTAATCCGTCATGATCATTCAGCCTACGGGCACAACCGTCGCCGATCCCAATCGGCTCCGGCGCCGGTCAGGCCGCTCCCAGGGTCGGAATCGAAGAGCCGCTCTGCGTGGCGTCGGCGCCGATCCCGTCGCCGACCGAGCGCTCCAACTCGCGGAACATCTCCTCGTCCTCGGTGGACGACTCCTCCTGCTGGACGGGTCGCTCGGCCCGTCGGAAGGCGCTCGTGCCCCTCGCGAGATCGTGCGCCACGGTGGTGGCCTCGAGCACGTCTCGCCGATGCTCGACGCCGTCCTCGCCCTTCCAGACCGACGCGCGAAGCTTGCCGACGACCACGACCGGCTCACCCTTGTTGATCGACGAGGCCACGTTGCGAGCCAGATCGCGCCAGGCCTTGACCGTCAGCCACACCGTGTCGGCGTCTCGCCACTCGCGGGTCGCGCGGTCGAACCACCGCGGCGTCGAGCCGATCCGGAACATGGCCCGCTCCGCCTTGCCGTTGCCGCCTCGAAACTCCACCTCGGTGCCGACGTAGCCGAACACCGTCACGCTGACCTCACTCATCGGACCTCCTCGCAGGATGCGGGCCCTGCGGCTCGCTCGTACGCCTCCACCCTGTGTCGGGCGAGCAGGCGATGGCCGGACACGAGCCGTACCTGTGGACAACCCCGCCCTCCGGCACCGCTGTGGATCGACTAGGAACCAGTGAGCCGCGCCGCTCGAGCGTGCAGATAGCGCTGCTGCGGGACGTTGGTCGTCCGCCGGGCCGCCTGGTCGTACGACTCGCGGGCCGCGACCGGATCGCCCGCCATCTCCTGCAGATGCGCCTGCACGGCGTAGAACCGATGGTCCTCGGCGACGCGCCGATCCGACGCCAGTCCCTCGAGCAACTCGAGCCCGGCCGCCGGACCCTTCGCCATGCCGACCGCAGCCGCATGGTTCAGCGCGACCATCGGATTGTCGCCGAGCCGGAGCAACACCTCGTAGAGCGCGACGATCTGCGGCCAGTCGGTCTCGTCGGCGCTGGGCGCCTCGTCATGGAGCGCCGCGATCGCCGCCTGCACCTGGTACGGCCCGGTGGCACCGGTCGGTAGCGCCTCGGATACCAATGCCACGCCCTCCGCGATGGCGGCGGCGTCCCACCGGTCACGGTCCTGGTCGGCCATCGGGATCAGCTCGCCGTTGGGACCGGTACGCGCCGGTCGACGCGCATCGGTCAGCAACATCAGCGCCAGCAGCCCGGTCACCTCGGCGTCGTCGGGCAGCAGTCGATGCACCGTCCGGGTCAGCCGGATCGCCTCGGCAGCGAGCTCAGTGCGCTGCAGGTACGGCCCGGACGTGCTCGCATAGCCCTCATTGAAGATCAGGTACAGCGTGTGCAGGACCGCATCCAGTCGGCCGGAGCGCTCGTCGT
>Ga0209382_10001736_pt1 | contig 33619 bp, 35 predicted proteins | sample SoiMetdeltSBSDD5_FD_187599 | JGI IMG/M metagenome (GOLD analysis project Ga0209382, IMG submission 187599) | Bulk soil microbial communities from a Populus tree surrounding site in Tennessee, USA - Soil MetaG P. deltoides SBSDD5 (SPAdes) (version 2) | ecosystem: Environmental > Terrestrial >... | reverse complement strand
TGACTTGCGGCCGACCGGCGTGCCGACGCACTTGTCGCCGGTGCAGCGCCAATTGACGCCGTCGATTTCGGTATCGGTGGTGGCTGGCAGCGCTCGCTCCAGCGAGGCCGCAGCCTGATAGTCAGCCGCACGAGTCTCCATCAATCCAAGCGTGCCCAGCGCGAACAGTCCCAAGGCCGCCGCCTTTCGCATCGTCGTCTCCTTCTCCATCCCAACAGAAACCGGTTATCTCCATGCGCCATTCGCTGGCGGATGCGATCGAGTGAGGCGAAGTGTAATCAGATTCCGCCGGCGCGCACCGTGCGGCGCGCAAATTTTCGCAAGACTTTGGCCGTTGAGTGCGGCACTGCCCGCTTTTGGTTCATTGAGTTAGCAACAGTGCACCGTTGCGGAACTGGCGGCGCGGCGTGCAGCCCATTCTGCGGAAAAAGCCGACGTGCAGTACTGCTGCACGTCGGCTTGCGGTGTGAAGACAGGTGAAGTCTGGTGAAGAATCAGGTGCTGGGAATGACGCCCTGCATCGCGCGCTTCAGCTCTTCGATCGTGGTCGTGCGACCGTGCACGCTGGCGATACGATCGACGCCGAGCTTCAGGTCTTGCAGCTTCTTCGCGAAGCTCACCGTCGTCGGCTGCGGCGGTCCGGTCTGCGCGTCGTTCGCGGGCACGAAGAACAAGTCGCCCTGGAACAGCACGCGCTCCTTCGGCAAATATGCGACCACCATTTCGCGCGCGTGCGGATTCGGGCCGACGTCGATGAGCTGCACCGTGCGCGTGCCATCCGTCAGCACGCGCTTGCCGCGCTCGATGAACAGGAACTCGGGCTTGCGCGGGCTCTTCGCCAGGCGATCGACCTGAGGAGCCGCCGCCATCATCTCGACGACTGGAGCGTTGTTTTTCGTGGTGATGACCGTCGCGCCCTCAGCGATGAAGCTGCGCAGGCCGCCGATGTGGTCGCCGTGATGATGCGTCATCGCGACGTAGCGAATCGGCTTGCCGGGAATCGCCGCCTTGATGCGCTTGATGACTTCGTCGGCGCCGGCGCTCGAGCCGGGCGCTTCGACTGCGACGATGTGGTCCTTGAACTCGACCGCGAGCGTGTTCTGGTTCTGGCCCGCGACGTTCTGGATCACGAACACGCCGTCGGCCAGCTTCTCGATGTTCTCGTCGAGATTGTCGGGCAACGCTGCAACGCGTGCGTAGCCATCGGCTGCGACGTCGAACGACTGGTCCGTCACTGCCGGATTGAGTTCGGCCTTGAGTCGCAGGTCCGTCACGATGTCGCCAGCCTGGCGCGTGCGCCAGGTCTGCGGCACCTGGGAATTGCCGGCGCGCGTGTAGTTGCCGAACATGATCTCCGACGCCTCGGTCCCGGTGAACGGATCGACGAAGATCAACTCGTACTTCGACACCAGATGCGTGGCCGAGTCGACGTACACGGCGACCTGCTGGGTGTCGGCCATGACGAACGTGAACACATCGTGCGGCTTGCCCTCGAACGTGTCCTGGCCGAGCGAGCGCAACGATGTCTCGCGATCGAGCGCCTGGCGCAACAGCAGGTGCGGCAGGCGGCGGTTGTACTGAACGAACTGTTGCTGACTCGATTGCGCCGCCGGAATCGGGGTGATCGTATGCGCCCGGTTGTCGTAGTTCGCGCCCTGTCCGGACTTGATCACGATGGTGTTGTCGCCGTCGAAGCCGGCGCCGCTGCCCTTCTGCTCCAGCTTCAGCCGATTGTTCTTGAGATCCAGCAGCAGCGTTTCCTGCTGCGTGCCGCCTTCGAAGGGCGGCGCGGCGGTCGGCATTTGCAGGCGCGGCCAGTTCTCGCCTTCCAGCCGCAGGCGCACGACCTCGATTGACCGCAGCGCCTCGGCTCCGCCAAGCGCGGTCACAGCCTGCTCCAGTACGGCACGCGCGGTCGCTTGCGAGCGCTCAGCAACGGTTTCGGGATTGTTCGTTTCGGCGTGCACGCTGCACGCCACCAGTAGCACTAGTGCTGTCCCCTTTCGCAACATGTTGGAATCCTCCTTCCAGGATGCCGCGACGCCAGGCGGCAAAAGTCACGCCTTTTGACGGCGTTGTCGAAAGGGCCTTGGCCGCTTTCGACCAGAAAACTAGCCGCGCGGCAGCGGAGGATCAATGCAATTGCGTCAGAGTGACGGCGGAGCGCGTTGAACGGTGTCGCCTTGAGCGACAGTTGCCCGACAGCTCTTCAAGCAGGCTATCGAGCGAGGTTGTACACCGCTGCGGCGCCGAAAAAGCCAGGATTGTTGGGAGCGCCGGCGAACAACGCATCGTTGTACAAGGCCAGCGCGTGTCCATGACTAGCGTCGTAGGCCATGACCTTGTTCTCGACCAGCGTGCCGCCCGACCAGCGATAGTCGATCACGTAGCCGGGCTCCCACGGGTCGACATTGTACGGCGCGCCGATCACGACATGCGTGCCCGAGGCGCTCACCTGGTAGCCGAACGACGCGTACCAGTTGAGCTGTTGCGCGCTGGGATGAAGCTTCTGCTGTTCTGTCCACGCAGAGCCGCCGCGCACGAACAGATAGGCAGACCCACCCGCGCGATGGTTCTGCTCGCTCGGCGGCTCGGCCGGATCGCCGGGTTCCCAATCGGCCGCATCAGCGCCGACGATCAGCACGCCGCTCGCGAGATCGACGGCGCTGCCGAAATCGTCGCCCGGCTGTCCATCGTTGGCGAGCAGCTTCTGACGCTGAGCGCATTGAGTCGCGCTGCACATGAAGACGTAAGCCGCGCCTTGCTCCGAGTTGTAGCCGGGGGCAGTTGCGGCGACGGTACTGCTGTACACGGCGACGTGCTCGGCGAATAGATCGCCGGCGACAGCGTCCGGCGGAGCCAGCCGCGCGATGCGCGCGAACGTGCCGTCGGCGTTCATGTGGAACACGTATGCAGCGTTGCCGGTCGAGTCGTGGGCGCCGACGACCACGGTGCTCCAATGCCAATCCAGATCGCGCACTTGTACGGTTCGCCCGAACGACAATCTGCCGGTTTCGCGCCATTGGTTCGACGTCAGCTGAAAGATGTAGACCGCGCTGCTCGATGTGATCAGCGCCCGGCCGTTGAAGATTGCGATGTGCTCGCCGAACAGGGCGCCTGGCGCCGCATTGCTCGCAGTCAACGTTTGCCTGCGAATCCACTTGCCGGTCCCGTCGCGCACGAATGCAGCGACACGGCCCCTCGCGTCGATCGCTCCACTCATTCCGACCAGCGCCACGTTGCCTTGCATCGCCATGCCCACGCCGAACCACGGCGGGCTCGGCGCTTCGTTCGGATCATCGATCCAGTCCGTGCTGTTGGGTTCGAGGATTTGCAGCGCGACACGCTGCGGCAGCTCCGCGTGTGCGAGATTTGCGGCGGCCAGCACTACGACGAACGCTGCGATCCGTCGGACGAACGTAGTCATCGCGGAGATCTCCCTGTGGTTGTCGGCACCACAACGGCTATGCGCTGCGTTCGTTCCGTCGCCCGACGCAAATCCGCGACGTGTGATGACAGCGCCGACACGCGTGTCGAGAAAACCCATGCGCGCACGAGTTTGGAACCGGTTGCGAACGATCGACATTCTCCTCATCTCAACGAGGAGAAAAGATCATGACGACTAGCACTGGACACACGTCCGCGATCCGCGCATCCAAAGTCATCGGTACGACCGTGAAAGACAGCGCCGGCGAGCGCCTCGGCGAAGTCAAGGACGTGGTGCTCGACAAGCAGTCGAACAGCATCCTGTTCGGTGTGATGAGCTTCGGCGGCGTGCTGGGAATCGGCGAGAAATATCACCCGGTGCCGTGGGCCGCGCTCGACTACGACGAGAGCGAAGGCGCGTATATCATCAACCTGACGAAGGACCAGCTGAAGGCCGCGCCGGCGGATTCGCTCGAAGAGCTGACGCGCAATGACGGCCGCGCGTATGCCGATCGCGCGTTCGACTACTACAAGGTGCCGCGCGCCTGATCCGCGTGCCAGCGCAGATGGTCGTCGATGAACGTCGACACGAAGTAGTACGAGTGATCGTACCCTTCCTGCATCCGCAGCGTGACTCGCTGGCGCGCTGACTGCGCGGCCTCGACGAAACGCTGCGGCTGCAGCTCGCGCTCCAGAAACTGATCCGCGGCACCTTGATCGATCAGGATGTGCGCACCCGACGGCTGCTTCTTCACGAGCTCCGTCGCATCGTAGGGTTGCCACGCTGCGCGATCGCTGCCGAGATATGCCGTGAACGCCTTCTGACCCCAGGGCACCTGCGACGGCGCGACGATCGGTGAGAACGCGGATACGGAGCGATAGCGCTGCGGATGCTTCAGATGCAGCGTCAGCGCACCGTGGCCGCCCATCGAGTGACCCGTGATGCCCTGACGAGTGAGATCGGCCGCCGGAAAATTCTCAGCGACGACCTGCTGCAGCTCCTGGGCAACGTATTGGTCCATTCGATAGTGCTTCTGCCACGGCTCTTGCGTCGCCGTGAGATAGAAGCCCGCGCCCTTGCCCAAGTCATAGGCCGCATCGTCCGGCACATCGTCCCCGCGCGGCGATGTGTCCGGCGCGATTACCATGAGACCGAGTGCCGCAGCCGTGCGCTGCAGTCCGGCCTTCGTCATCACGTTTTCCCACGTGCACGTCAGGCCCGACAGGTACCACAGCACGGGAACACGCTGCGACTGCGCCTGCGGCGGCGCGAACACCGCGAAGCGCATGTCGCAATTGCAAGCCTGCGACGGATGCTCGAAGACGGACAGCGTTCCATCGAAGCAGCGCCAACTGTCTTTCTTGACGAGCATCCGCACTCCTCGATCGTTCAAGCCTTCAGCACGCCCTTGCTCTTGGCGACGTGCGTCGAGATCGCGTCCATCAGTGGCGGCGACAGCGCATCGTACGGCTCGAGCCCCAGCTCCTTCAGCCGCGCGCGCACCTGGCCCATCTTCGCCGGATCGAAGCCGGACTCGATGATGCTCGAGACGAACGCCGCGAACTCGGGCGCCGACCAGCCGGAATCCGCTGACAGCTCCGTGTGCACGAAATCGAGCCCGTAGAACGGATGGCCTTTGTTCTCGATGCGGCCGTACATGTGCACGCCGCAACCCGAGCAGGCGTAACGCTGGATCGCCGCATTGGTGTCGACGATCTTCAACTTCTCCTGCCCCGACGTGACCTTGACCTTGTCTCGCGGGACGACTGCGACCATCGAGAACACTGCGCCGGTCGGCTTCCAGCACTTGGTGCAGCCGCACACGTGATTGTGTGCTGTCTGCGCGCCGAGGCTCACTGTGACCTGGCCCTGCGCGCACTTGCATTTCAACGTTCCGCCCGCGAACGAAGCGGACCCCTTCTTCACGCCGCCGTCGACGGAAGGATGGATTGAGATGGCCATGCTACCTCCGGTTCAACTCGTCTTATGGGAGTGTTCTGGAGCGGCTATGAAGCGCGCCGCGGCTTCCAGTGTCAATCCGTCACTAGCCCGTACTGGCGATCCGATCGATTGTCGCCAATTCTTCGGCGCTGAATGCCAGCTGCCGTACGGCCGCCAGATTCTCGCGTAGCTGCTCGACGCTGCTGGCACCGACGAGCGCTGAGGTCATACGCGGATCGCGTAACACCCAGGCAATCGCCAGCTGTGCGAGAGTCTGACCACGGGCGCGCGCAAGCTCGTTGAGAGCGCGGGCCTTGCGCAGAAGGTCCGGCGTGATGTGCTCAGGCATCAGTAACCGTGTGCCACGGCCCGCGCGCGAGCCTGCAGGGATACCACCGTCGAGGTAGCGATTCGAGAGCACGCCCTGCGCCAGCGCCCAAAACGCGATCATGCCCGCGCCGACCCGTTCGACGGCCGCGAACAAGCCGTTCTCGATCCTGCGCTGGAAAATGTTGTAAGAGGGCTGATGGATGAGCAGCGGCACGTTCCACGCGCGCAGCGCGGCCGCGAACTCCAGCGTCTTCTCGGGCGAATACTCCGAGATCCCGACATACAGCGCCTTGCCCTGCTGGACCGCGGTCGCGAGCGCGCCGGCGGTCTCCTCGAGCGGCGTGTCGGGGTCGAAGCGATGCGAGTAGAAAATGTCGACGTACTCCAGGCCCATGCGCTGCAGGCTCTGGTCGAGACTGGCGAGCACGTATTTGCGCCCACCGCCGCCCTGCCCGTACGGGCCCGGCCACATGTCCCAACCCGCCTTGGTCGAAATGATCAGCTCGTCGCGATACGGACGGAAATCCTCGCGGAAAATCCGGCCGAAGTTGCTCTCGGCGCTGCCGTACGGCGTACCGTAATTGTTCGCCAGATCGAAATGCGTGACCCCCAGGTCGAACGCCGTGCGCAGGATTGCGCGCTGACGATCGATCGGCGTATCGGCGCCGAAGTTGTGCCACAAGCCGAGCGATACCGGCGGCAGCTTCAGGCCGCTGCGCCCTACGGTTCGGAACGGTGCGTCGTCGTAACGGTTTTCTGCTGCGATGTAAGACATGCTTCGATGATCTCCAACCCCGCGACCGCGTCTTGCGGATCGACCGGCGGCGGTGCGCCGTTTCTCAGCGCAGCGACGACTCCTGCATAGAACTGCTGATAGGCACCCGGCTCGCTGCGCACGGGAACCGCGGTATCACCGACGCCCAACAATCCCCAATGTTCGCGCGGTTCCTCGCCCCAGCCGGGTTGATCAGGACGTCCACCCGAGCGCAGTGCAGCCTCCTGCACGTCGCTGTGCACTTTCAAGTATGCCGCACGTGAGCCCAGCACCCGCATGCGAGCGAGCGGCTGCGCGCTGAGCACCGTCGCGGTGAGATGCGAACGCACGCCCGACGCGTGCGTGAGTGCGAGGAACACATCATCGTCCGTTTCGACGCCGGCTCGGCGACGATCGAGCTCTGCGTACGCGTCCGTGACCGGGCCGAACAAGTGCAGCGCCTGATCTATGAGGTGTGTGCCGAGATCGTAGAGCAGCCCGCCCGCAAGCTCCGGCGCACCTTGCTCGCGCCAACCGCCCTTCGGTTGCGGCCGCCATCGTTCGAGGCGCGACTCGAAGCGCAGCACTTCGCCGAAAGCCTGTTCGACGAGCAAACGTTTGACAGTGAGCAGCTCGCTGTCCCAGCGTCGGTTGTGATAGACGGTCAGCAAGAGCTTGCGGCGCCGTGCTTCCGCGATCATTTCGCGCGCTTGGGCTGCGTGCACAGCGAAGGGCTTGTCGACCACGACGGGCAGACCCGCCGCCAGCGCTGCCATCGCGAGCGAATAGTGCGCGTCGTTGCTGGTCGTGACCACAACGACGTCATGATCCTGCGGGCGATCCCAGATGGCTTGCACCGAATCGACGATGCGCGCTTGTGGGTGCTCGCGAGCTGCCTGGGCCCGACGCTCCGGATTGCGAGTCACGATGGTCGCGAGGCGCATGCCTGGCGTGCACGCGATCAACGGCGCATGAAACGCGGCACCGCCGAGACCGTAGCCGATCAGCGCTACGCGTACGTCGGTATCAGCGCGCGACATCGATAACCTTCCGCATGCGGGGCGCCGGTCGGAAGCGCGTCGCAGCTTCGCCGACGGTGACGAAACCACAAGCGCCATAGAAGTCGAGCGCTCGCGTGTTGGCTATGACCCAGAGATTGGTTGCACCGTCGTGTGCAGCGATGCGCTCGGCTTGTTCGACCAGTGCGCGGCCGAGGCCCTGACGCCACTGCGATGGCTCGACGAACAAGCCATCGAGCTCCGCATCGCCATCTTCACGTCGCAGAACCACCGCGAAGCCGAGCAACTCGCCGACTCGCTCGGCGACGACCGTGCGGCCGTCGGTGATCTGCTCGAGCGGCAGCTCGATTGCATCGGGATGAGCCAGCAGCGCTTCGCGATCCTCTTCCCAGATCAGCGAAGCGCGACGCTGCAGCTCTTCGAGCGCGCCGCGTTCGGCCGGAAGTGCGAGCCTGAAGGTAGGAGGTGCGGCCACCCGCAGATCTTACCGCGCTTCGACGATATCCCCCGAATCCGGACTCGATCCGTCGGCGCGGGCGCGCGTGCCGCCGAGTACCCGGTCGAACTCCGCGAACTGCGACGGCAGACCCTCGCCCTCGGTCCCGGCGCTCGTAGCCAACTCGTAGTGCAGATGCGGGAACAGCGACGAGCCCGAAGTGCCGACCTGCGCGATCTGCTGACCGGCCCGCACCTTGTCGCCGACGGCTACCTTCACGCTGCCGGGCTTGAGATGACCTAGATGACTGAACTCGCCGTTGCCGTGATCGATCACGACATAGTTGCCGAAGATCACCATGCCGTTCTTCTTCACCTCCGCGATGCTCACTTCCCCCGAGCCCTCTTCGCTGACGCCATCGCCAACCAGCGCGACGGTGCCGTCGCCCGGCGCGAGGACCGGCCGCCCGTACGAGAAGTGATCCTCGTGCTTCGCACCGTCGCCGCGGTAACGATTGCCGGCCGCGTCGACTACCGTGAAGTCATAAGAGTAGCGGGCTACGTTCGCCTTGAAGCCGATCTCGATCGCGACCGGATGATCCAGATTGAAGCGGCGGTGGTGCGAATAGAAGTCGTGCCCGTCCCACACCAACAGGCGGCCATCGAGCGGCAGCCGCAGCCGCGTGCGTGTGACGTACGCCTTCGGTTCTACACGCACGCTCTGGACAACATCACCGTTCTTCCCGCCGCCGAATCGGAACGTGTACTCCAGCGACGCCAGCGGCCACTGTGCCGCCAGCGTATGGAATGGATTGAACAGCGTGATCCCGCCGCCGGCCGCGAGCTTGCGGTTCGGAACGATTTCGATGCCGGGCGCGATGCCGTTGTCGTTGAGCTCGAGCAAGGCAATGAGCGCGCCGCTGCGGTCGCGGACCGCCAGATTCACGACGCGCAGCTCGAGCTCCTCGCTGCCGCGATTGGCGATGCGAAAGTCGCAGTTCATCGCCTGCCCATACAGCGTGCGCTCCAGGAGCGGCTGCGCGGGCACGACTGTGACTTGCAAGGACTGCGCCGACTCTGCCGCCGACGCTACGTGAACAAACAGGGCGGCCGCAGCCGCGCCAACCAGTAGGGTCTTCATGCAAACTGCGACGCGAAGCGGGCCGAAATGGTTGCAACGGCTGCTAATATCGCTGCCGCATGAGCTCACCGCAAATCACGCTGCAGACGGTCACGGGGGTGGACGTCGAGCTGACGATCGCCGGCCCGGGCAGCCGCAGCTACGCCTTCATCATCGACTGGCACATCCGGCTGCTGCTGGCTCTGCAGTGGATGTTGGTCGGCCATCTCATCTATTTCGGCGGCCTGAAGATGACGCCGGACCCGCGCTCGGGCTACTTCCTGTGGGTCTGGCTACCGACGCTGCTCATCTACTTCTTCTATCATCCGATTCTGGAGATCGCGATGCGCGGCCGCACGCCGGGCAAACGGCTCGCCGGCGTACGCGTGGTCACGCGCGAGGGCGATATCCCGGGCGCAGGCGCCCTGCTGCTGCGGAATGTCTTTCGCCTGCTCGACAGCCTGCCCCTTTGCTATCTCGTCGGCTTGATAACGGTCGTTCTCACCGAGCACCACGTGCGGATCGGCGACATGGCTGCCGGGACGCTGCTGGTGATGGATCACGACAGCAGCGCGAGCTCGTTCGCGAGCACTGCAGCGGCCAAGAGCGGCTTGACGCCGCAAGCGGCAGACCTGATCCAGGAGTTGCTGGATCGCTGGCCGGCGCTCGACGAACAGAATCGCGCGACGATCGCGCGCACGCTGCTGGCGCGCGTCGAGCCGCAGATTTCGGCCGAAGAGCTGGCGCGGCTCAAGACGTCAGAGCTGCGCGACCGCCTGATCGCCAAGTTGGGTCAGCCATGAGCGAGTCACAATGACCGAGAATGGCGGACTGCAGGCTTGGGCGACCTCGCGCATCGCGGCCTGGAGCGACTTGGGCTCGATCCTCGACGCGCTGGAACGCAAGCGCGACCACACGGTTGCGGAAACACTGCGCGCGATCGAGTTGTATCGCGCGCTCGGCCGCGACCTTTCCTTCGTTCGGCGAACTCTCCCGGCCAGCCGCATGACTCGCGCGCTGGCGCACAGCTACGCGCGGCTGCACGCCGTGATCTATCGCAAGCCGCACAATTTGCGGCAAGGCCTGCGCTCGCTGTTCCGCGATGAGATCCCGCAAGTCGTGCGCGAGCTGCGCGGGCATATCCAATTCGTGGCGCTGGTGTTCGCGCTGTCTGCCGCCGCCGGGTGGTGGCTGATCAATACCTATCCCGAGTTGATCGGGCTGGTCGCCAGCGAGCAGATGATCAACGGCGTGGAAAGCGGCAAGCTCTGGACCGAGGACATCCTGAACATCGTGCCCTCCTCGGTGTTGTCGGTCAGCATTCTCGCGAACAACATCGCCGTCAGCATCTTCGCGTTCGTCGTCGGCGTGTTCTTCGGCCTGGGCACGTTCTACATCATCGCCATGAACGGCTTCATGCTGGGCGCGATCTTCGCCTTCACGCACCAGCACGGCATGGCCGGCGAGCTGATGAAGTTCGTGGTCGCGCACGGCATGGTCGAGCTCTCGGTGATCTGCGTCGCCGGCGCAGCCGGCATGATGCTCGGCGAATCGCTGATCCGCCCCACGCACGCGACGCGGCGCGAATCCTTCCGGCACGCCGCTAACAAGACCAGCAAGGTGCTGCTGCTGTGCGCGCTGCTGCTGGTCGTGTGCGGCTTTATCGAAGGGTACATTTCGCCGGACCCGGACTTCCCGATGGTCAATCGCCTGATCGTCGGGTTCGGCTGGTGGATCGTAATGGTCGGAGCGCTGAGCGGCCGGTTGTTCGGGCGCGAGGCTTAGACTCGGCGGCGGACGCGGAACTCGGCGTAGGCCTCGAACACCGCGCGCTCCATCTGATTCGGCAGCGCCAGCAATGTCGGCGCTCCCAGCGCGCGCAATGCCGCGGCATTTCTCGCAAGACGAGCGCAGTACTCTTGTGCAGCGAGCGCTTCGTACGGCGCGAGCCATCCGTTCGCCTGATCGTGCGCCAGCGCTTGCGCCTCCGGGCTCGCGAGGCCGGCCACCAGCGGCAAGTGCTTCGGCAACAGCAGCCGGGCTGCAGACGCAAGCTGGCCGGCGGCAGTGGCATCGTCGAGATCCGTCAGCATCACGACCAGGCTGCGATGACGCACGAGCTGGCGAATCCGTAGCACTGCATTGAGCGGGTTCGATTCGGCAGCCGCAGGCTGCGTCGCCGTCAGCAGCGCGCGAATCCGCGCAACGGTGCCGATGCCGCGGCCCGGTGCGATCGACGCGAGCGGTCGGTCCGCGAAAATCACCAACCCCACCTGATCGTCATGCGCGACAGCGTGCTCGGCGAAGCGTGCAGCGATATTCGCGTAGTGACCGAAGCGGTCGAGATCTCCCGCGCGCAGCGCACTCGCGCGGCCGGCATCGATCGCGAGGATGATCTCGAGATGCTGATCCTCGGAGAAGTCGCGACTGACCAGCCGATTGCTACGCGCCGTAGCCTTCCAGTCGATGACGTGCTGCGGATCGCCTTGCCGGTATTCGCGTAACTGCAGAACCTCGCCACCCGCGCCGAGCAGCGACCGCGCCCGTGTGCCGCTGCCGGTCGCGCCTGCTCGCTCGGCATCGTCACGCAACAGGTCTGGCGCGACACTCAATGTGAATTGCGCTGGCAGTGGTCGCGTCCACCACGCGAGCCCGAGCGGACCCGCAACGCGCGCACGCAACGGCGGCCAAGTTTGCTGACCGAGTCGCCGCGGCGTCGCGGTCAACGACAACTTCGCCCCTGCGGGCGGCACCACCAGCGTCCTCACAGCTCCATCCATTTCGACGGTCGCAGGAGCATCGGCCGCAATCTCCAACGTCAGCGCGCGCGCGAGCCGATGCGTGAACGTCATCTCCACCGAGGCCGGCCGGCCGAGAATCGAGCGCGGCTTCGACGCGCTGATGGCAACGCCGAGACCTGTGCGCATCACGAGCCAGCCCTCGTACGCCAGACCGAGCAGCAACAACGCGAGCGACAAATACCACAAGCGCGCGAGGTCAGGATCGCCGCTCCAATCGCCGACGATGGCCATCAGAACGGTCAGGACCGCGAGCGCAAGTGCGTTCTGGCGCAGACTCATGTCGGGTCGCTAGCGCGGCACCGGCGTCTGATCGAGCAGCTGTTGCGTAATCGTGCGCGCCGCAACACCTTCGAGCACCGCTTCCGGCGCTAGCACCAATCGATGCGGAATCACGAGGGGCGCGACTGCCTTGACGTCATCGGGCGTCACGAACTCGGCACCGCGCATGCCGGCATCGATACGCGCCGCACGCAGCAATGCCAGCACGCCGCGCGTCGACAATCCGAGACTCACGTGCGCGTGCTCGCGCGATGCCGCGGCAATATCGACGACGTAAGCACTCAGTTCCGGCGCAACGTGCACGCTCTCGACCGCAGCTTGCGCTGCAGCCAGCGCAGCACTCGCAACCTCCGGTTCGTGCTGGACCGCATGGGCGTCGGCGTTGCCGTACTTTGCAAGGATCTCCAGCTCGTGCTGGCGCCCGGGGTAAGTGAGATCGATGCGCAGCATGAAGCGATCGAGCTGCGACTCCGGCAGTGGATATGTGCCTTCGAATTCGCGCGGGTTCTGGGTGGCGATGACCAGGAATTTGTCCGGCAGGCGATAGTTCTTGCGGTCGATCGTGACCTGGCGCTCTTCCATTGCCTCGAGCAGCGCCGATTGCGTCTTCGGGCCAGTGCGATTGATCTCGTCGACCAGCAACACGTCCGCGAACACCGGGCCCTGGCGGAACACGAAATCGCGGCGCTCCGTGTCGAACACGTGTACGCCGGTGATGTCCGACGGCATGAGGTCTGCCGTGCCCTGTACGCGCTTGAACACGCCACCGAGTGCGCCAGCAAGCGACTTGCTCAGCAGCGTTTTGCCGAGGCCGGGAGCTCCCTGCAGGAGCACATGGCCGCGCGCCACCACCGCGATAGCCAGCGCGCGAACGACCGGCTCCATGCCGATCACGACGGTTCCCAGGTCCTGCTGCAGCTTGCGTTCGAACGATTCCAATGCGTTCATCGTGCGAGAGTCTCCGTCGCTCACCATGAGGTTCAGTCGTTCAATTCAGTTGCGCGCGCATCCGCGCGATCAGGTTGTACAGCTCGGCCAGATCGACGCGCCGCCGCTCCGCGACGCGCTGATGCAAATCCTGCAGCCGGTTCAGATCCGCCGCCGGAATCACGGCGTGCGCCGCAAGCCAGTCCCACAGCGGTGCGCCATCGGGCGTCATTCCGAGCCGGCTGCGGATCTCGTTGAAGAAGTTAGCGAACAGCTGCTCGCCGGCAGCAGCTGGACGCAGCACGCGCGCCATGAAGCCGCCAGTTGCGCGCACGAAGCTGGTGACGTCTAGCGGATTCCAGCCGGACGTCGCGCCGCGCAGACGTCGCGGCCCCAGCACGAACACCAGCCACAACGCCAGCAGCCACAGCACCGCGCGGTGCAGGCGCGCATCGCCGAAGAACTTGTCGGGATCGTAGAACGACACGAGCCCCTGATGCGCGTCGTCGATGATGACACGTCCCTTCTCGCCCAACGACCAGCGCACGATGTTGGCAAGCAGGCGCGCGTTGTCGCGCTCGCCGAGGGCCTTGTTGGTGAACAGGCTCCCGTAGGCGCTGACGATGACCTGGCCGTCTCCCAATGGCAGCAGCCACAGCGCTGGCACACCCGACTTGTGATCGCTCGCGAGCTCCAGCACGACGGCGCGCTCCGACGAGGCTTGCCAGCGCGCGCTCGGGAATTCCGAAACGGCCACTATCGACCGCACCTTGTCGAGCAGCGGATGCTGGCCATTGGGCGAGGATTCGAAGCGCTCGGGCTCGACCAGTCGCGTGAATGCCTGCACAGCGTCGCGTGGCGTTGTCGCCTGCTGGGCTGCCTCGCCTTCCTTGAGCACCGGCGGAGGAATCTCCTTGAACGTCAGACCGGTCATGGTCTGCATGTGGACCAGGAACTGCGGGTCCACATGGTCCATCGACCATTCCGGCGTATCCGACAGACCCGCGAGCACGACCAGCGTGTTGCCGGCCACGATCCAGTCTTCCAGCGGCTGCGCTTCGGAGTCGCGCAACGGATAGACATGAGGCGCGGTCGTGATCAGCAGATTGCCCGTCGGCGCAGTGGGAGCGATCGTCGCCAGCGCGCCATAGCGCTCGCGCAACGAAATGACTCCGACTCCCTGTTCAGCGAGCCAACGCTGTAGTCCGAGATAGCCGTTAGGGCCGTTTTCGGTGCTGAGGGGGCGGGTCACGCGCTCCTGCGGCGGTGCCGGCTTCGGCGCGATGACGACATAGAAAGCCGCGAGCGCGCCGACTGCCAAGGCGAGCGTGAGCAACCGGTCCTTCACGCCGATGCTCCGCGCAATTGCGCATCGAGCGCGCGCGCTGCTGCGACGATCGGCTCGACTTCCGTTGTCGACACGTCGCGGCTGCCGTAGACAGTGCGTTCAGCGAATGCAGCGACGCGCTGGAAGGACTCGCGCTGCCCGGCATTGTCGAACGTGGCCCGGGCACACAACTCGCGATGCGTGAGGCTGCGTTCGGTACGCAAACGTCCGCTCTGCACGAGCGTCGTCACAAGCATGCGCAACAGCATCGATGCCTTGCGATCCAGGGGAAGCGCGTCGAGGTCGATAGCGTCGTCCGCAGGAGCGACGGCGCTTCCCGCGATGCTGCCGGCTGCCTTCGCGGAACGTTGCCGGAACACGCCGGCGGCGCGCAGCTCGTTGAGGATCACGAGGATCGTCATCCCGAGAATCAGCGCCAGCGCAATGAACAGAATGGTGGTCGCGACGGCGTCGGTGACTTGCGCCTGGTCGAGCCAGCGCGACAGCCAGTGGTCCGGGTCGCGCTGCTGCCGATCCGCCATCGACCGCAGCCAGCGCTTGAAGCGCTCGAACCAACCCAGGGGACGCTCGGGTTCCTGTGCGCGCAGCGAATCGAGAATCGGGCCGAGCGTGCCGACATTCAGCTCGCGCGCGGCGGATCCTTGCTGCTCGTAGCGCGAGTGGATTTGCAACAGGTCGGAAAGATCGTAGGGATCCAGCGCATCGCGCTCAGCCGTCGACAGCAGCGGCAGGTAACCGGATCGCTCGAGAGCGCGCGTGAGACCGGGGCACTCCTCTTCGAGCGCCGTCAGGCCGATGGATTCTTCATCTGCGGAGTCGCTGCAGCGCTCGATGACGTCGAGCGGGGAGCGCCCCTCGTCCGGGCCGGCCACCTGACACCAGGCGGCCGGCGCAACTGCCAGCAGGACGAGGAAAGCGCTGAAACGCACGAACTACGCGGGATTGAGCGCACCGACGCGGGCGGCGAGATCACCGCCGTCCTTGCGCAACTTCAGATCCCAGTAGATCGAGATCGCGAGGCTGATGTAGAACGGGGTCACCAGCACGTTCATCAGCACGCCGATCAACAGGCCGCTGACCAGGCTGATCAGCAGCAGGTTCTCGGTGCCGCCGCCGCCCAACACCACGACCGGCGCGATCGCCCCGATGATCATGCCCGCGATCAGGTAGATCACGAAAATGATGAGGAAGCCGACGGTGAGGATCGCCGCCGTGCGCCACCAGTTGCCCCAGACCAGGCGGTGACTCTCGCTGAGTGCATCGACCGGGCCTTTCTCCTCGAACAGCGCCGTGTTGAAGCACAGCCCGAGGCTCACCATCAGGATGAAGAACGGGATGATCAGCAGGATCGCGCCGATGGTGAGTGCGATACCGAACAGGACCACCATGATGAGCACCGCAGGCAGACGGGTCAGCGCCTTCGCGAGGGCCGGGCCGATCGCGAGGTCGCCGCCGGCGCCGATGGCGCCGATCTTCAGATAGGCCGCCGACCAGGTCAGCATGGTGAAAACCAGCCCGACGAGCGTCGCCAGCCAGTAACCCCCGCTCTGCATCATGGCGAGCATCGCAAACGGATCGGCAGCATTCCCGGCGATGCCGCCGCTCGTGAACATGTAGATGGACTGCGGGCTGCTCGCGATCACCATGAGCAGCGACAGCGGGATCATTTTTACGACCGACGCCTTGTACAGCTGGAACGTGGTATCCAGAACGCCGCCGATCGACTGAGGCTGAGTAGGTTGTATGGACATCGTGAGTGTCTCCCTGTGAGTCGTTCGATTTGCGCATCGAATCTTGGCGGGCGAATACGATAGCATTTCGGCGGTTACAGGACCGCATCGGCGTCGCACTTTAGCCCTATGATCCGCCTCGCACTGCTGGCCGCAGTCTGTCTGCTCGCGGCTGTCCCCGCCTCGTCCGCCGACCTGCGGGTCGTGGCCTACGTCGTGGGCTGGGAGGCCCCGCCCGCCATCGACCCGACGCAGCTCACGCACATCAATTTCGCCTTCGGCAAGATCGAGGGCGGCAAAGCGGTGCTGCCGCATCCCGGCGTCGCCGCCAACCTCACTCATCTGCGCTCGCTGAAAGCGAAGAATCCGCGGCTGAAGGTGCTGCTCTCGATCGGCGGCTGGGAAGCCGAAGGTTTCTCGGACGCGGCGCTGACCGCCGCATCGCGCGACGCGTTTGCCGAGAGTGTCGTCGCGTTGCTCCGGGAGCACTCGCTCGACGGCGTCGATCTAGACTGGGAATACCCCGGCCAGAGCGTCGCGGGCATCAAATCGCGGCCGGCGGACAAGCAGAACTTCACCGCGCTGTTACAGACCGTGCGCGCGCGACTTGGATCCAGCTATCTGCTGACTATCGCCTCGGCCGATCGCGAGTACTTCGACTTCACGGAGATGGACAAGCTGCACGTCTATCTCGACTACATCAACGTGATGACCTACGACTTCTTCAACAGCCTCACGCCGACCACCGGCCATCACGCGGGGCTCTACGCTTCGGCCTACGCGGCTGCCACGGACAGGAATGCGGACGCATCGATCAAGCAGCATCTCGCGGCGGGCATTCCGCCGGACAAGCTCGTGCTCGGCGTTGCTTTCTATGGCCGCGGCTTCGCGGGCGTGAAGCCGGAGCATCGGGGACTCAACCAGCCCTACGAGCGCTTCGAAGCCGCGCACCCGTACGCCGAGCTGGTCGAGAAATACATCGGGCGCAACGGCTTCGTGCGCGAATGGGATGAGCGAGCGCAGGCGCCGTTCTTATGGAACGCGCAGACGCGCGCCTTCATCACCTATGACGATCCGCAATCGATCCGCATCAAAGCGGACTACGTCCGCCAGCACCGGCTCGGCGGAATGATGTTCTGGGAGCTGAGCCAGGATTCGGGCGGGGCGTTGCTCGACGCGGTCACTTCAGTTCGTAGACCAGATTGACCGTCGTCAGCGTATCGGTCTTCTCGAAGCTCGCCGGCGGATCGGTGTTGTGCCGCACGGAGTAGCCGACTGCGAGCGCGAGCACGTCGGTCATCTTCACCTGCAGCGCGATGTCGTTCTGCACGAACGTGTTGTCCGCGCCCGCTTCCACGATGAACTTGTCGAGCACCGAAGTCGTCGCCGTGAGCTTGTGCTCGTAGTCGAGCGTGCCGCGGAAGACCACTTCGCTGTCGGTGTCGCCGGGCTCGATCAGCACGCCGGCGTCGTCGAAGGAGTCGCGAGTCTCGAAGAACTTGTAGCCGACACCGGCCGTGCCGACGAATTTGGTGACGTCGGTATCGATGAACTTGCGGCCGAGACCGGTCGAGACGATTGCCTGGTATTCGAAGCCGCTGAACTCGTCGTCCTCGTAGCGCGCGGCGCCGAACCAGAACGTCCGCGGGCTGAAGTTGTAATCCGACTGCTCGAACGCTTCCCAGCGCTGCGCAGTCGTACCATCGTCAGCGGAAGACGCGTACAGGGCGGCGCCGCCGAACTGGTGCTTCCACTTGCCGATCTCGTTGGCGAACAGCAGCTTCGCGTTGGCGTTTTCCGTTTCGGTGTTACCGGTCGCAATGACCAGGCCAGCTTCGCCCTTGCCGGTCCAATCGGCACGTGCCGACGAGATGGCGAACAAGGGCACGAGCAGCGCGGCAGCAGCTGCTAGGTTCGATACGCGCATGAAGATCGCTCCGTGACATCTTTGTTATTCGGTGCGAACTATACGCGGCCCCACACCTGAAAGATCCGTGGCCAACCGAGAGTGGTTTGCGTGCATTCCGCGAACAGCTTCAGCTCGCGGGCGATCTCTGCAATTTCTGCCGCATCGGCCATGCCGGACTCGAGCAGCGCGCCGCGAATGGCGAGAAACGTCAAGAACTGCACGTGTTTGACGTCGCCGCTGCTGCCGTACGGTTGCACCAGCACCGAATCGACGGATGCAAAACCTGCGTTCCGCACCAGGCGCACGAGCTTGCGTCCGATGAACGGATCCACGCCGCGACGCTGTGCCGCCTGCACGAACAGCTCGCTGTAGCGATCGAACGCCGGGCACGGCGGATCGCAGAACTCGCCGCCATAGTCGATGTCTTCCACGACCAGGACTCCACCCGGCCGCAGCGCCTCGCGTGCGCGGGCCAGCATCCGCTCCGGTTCGGTCAAGTGCATGAGCACGAACCGCGTGTAAACCAGAGAGGCACCATTGACGGGCCATTGGCCGAGCACGTCGGTCTCGCGGAACTCGACGTTGTGGATTCCCTGGTCGGCGGCCGCGGTCCGGTTGAGATCGAGCTTCACCCCGTCGGCGTCGAGCCCGATCACGCGACCGGTTGGACCGGCGCGGGCGGCCAACTCGAACGTCACGTGCCCGCCACCGCAACCGGCGTCGATCAGCAGGCCACCCCGCAAAGGCTCGAACCGATCCAGCAGCGATCGCGTCGACGGCAACAGAACTCGCGAAAGGACGCCGAGGCGCGCGTGGCCTTCTTCACCGCCGGCAATGATGTATGCGTCGAGGGCGCTGGGTCGCGCAATAGTGCTCATGGTTGGAGTGCTCGAGTCAACGCAACGGCGCCTAGTACAGTGAACAGCGCGATGGGCAAGACATGGCCGACGAGCAAATGCTGCAAATCGCCGGAAGGACAGAATGCGAACACGGCAACGCCGCCCCATGCGCCGGCGGCTGCGCCGAGCGCCGCGCCTCGCAATGCGCCTGCCACCGGCACGGCGCGACGCAAAGCCACTGCAAAAATTGCCAGCGTGCTGGCACCAACGATCGTCGCAATGAAGATGCAGCGCCATCCCCAGGGCGAGATGGCGACGCCCGTGAAGGCGACATCATCGGCCGCACCCGAATGCAAAGGTTGCAGCACTGTCAGCGCGGCGTAGACGGGCACGACGAGTGCAGCGATAGAGATCAGCGAAGTCGCAGCGATACCGAGTCCGCCGCGGGCCTGCCACAGCGCAAACAGCGTCGAGCTCAGCGCCAGTCCCACGAGCAGCGCGAGAATCGTCATTGCCGAGCCGGGCGACGCGACGTCGATACCGAGGCCTGCCGCGGGTTGCCCGTACACCCAGTCGGATGCGATGAAGACAACCGTCGTCGTCAGCGCAGGCACGACGGCCAGCGCGACGAGTATGCGTGTGCGCGTTCGCGTGGTCGCCGCGGGTGTGTTTGCGATGGCACTCCGGATCCGCGCGTACAGCCAATCGGAAGGCCGGTCAGACGGGGTTGCCATATTCGCTCCAGCCGGCGCTGCTCAGCGCGGACTTGAGACTCTGATACGCGCGATGCGCGCGCTGCTTCACGACTTCGACACTGGTGCCGAGCACCGCAGCGGCTTCGCGTGCGCTCAGGTTCTCCTCTTTCAGCAGCACGTAGGCGATGCGATTCTTCTCCGACATCCTGCTGAGCTCGAATGCCAGCGTGTCGTGCAAGTGTTGCGCGGCGACTTCTGCTTCGGGTGTGGTGTCGTGAGCCTGCAGATCGCCGGCTTCCGCAATGTCGCGTGTCGCGCCGAGCTGCTCCGGCCGACGTCGCCAGTAACGCAGGCGGGTCAGATACACCGAGCGTGCGATCGCGAAAGCCCAATGCAGTGGATTCGCGCCGGTGGCGTACGTTGCGCGCGCGCGATGCAGCTTCAGGAATGTTTCCTGGAAGCAATCGTCCGCTTCGACGACGCTCGTCGCCAGCCGCAGACAGAAGCGGTACAGCCGCGGCGCGAGCAAGCCATACAGCTGCTCGAAGACCCGGTCCTCGCCCCGAGCGTAGCGTTCCATCAATGAGCTCAGCCGATCGCCGGTCGCATTCATCGTGCGCGATGATGGAAGCACGCGCGCGGCGGGCGCGAGCATACGAGGGGCGACGCCATCACACCTGGCCGACATTTCCATACCACCGCTACGCGTGGCGCGAGCAGAAGTGACATATTCGATCTGTGCGGCATTTCTGACGTCACCGCCGCGCCGCTGCGGCGTATGGCTGCGAGATCTGCAAGGAGGTCAGCATGGCGACGATCGACGTCGATCAGGTGCTCGAGTCGGCAAAACTGCGCGGTCCCACGTTGGTCGTCCTGCTCTGCGCAGCGTCCAGCCTGATCCTCGACGGTTTCGATCTTCAGGCAGCGGGTTTCGCAGCGCCGGCGCTGGTCGGCGATCTGCACGTGGAGCGGGCCGCGCTCGGTCCTGCGCTCGCTGCCTCGCTCGTCGGCATGGCGATCGGCGCCGCCGGCATCGGCGCTCTCGGAGATCGTTGGGGCCGTCGTCACACGCTGCTCCTGAGCACAGCGCTGTTTGGTATTGCGACCCTGCTCGCTGCCACCGCGACGAGCGTCGCGACTTTGGCAGTGTGGCGATTCATCACGGGTATCGGTTTGGGCGGAGCGCTGACGACGGCGACCGCACTCATCGCCGAGTTTTCGCCACGCAGGTTTCGCGCCCAGGCCATCGGCGCGGTGCAAGTGGGCGTGCCGGTCGGCGGCATGATCGGGGCAGCGCTGGCCGCCGAGCTGATACCTGCTTATGGCTGGCGCAGCATCTTCGTCATCGGCGGTGTTTTGCCGATCCTGGCGGCTGCAGTCATGTATTTCGTACTGCCGGAGTCGCCGCGCTTCCTCGCCACTCGACGCAGAAGCGCGCCGGCGCTCGCGGAGCTGTTGGCGAAAATCGATCCGCGCGGCCGCTACGCGCCGACCGACACATTCGTGCAGAGGGGTGAGGTGTCCACTGGACGATCCGGCGTCGGCGCGTTGTTCTCACCGCAGCTGCGCTGGGACACGGCGGTCGTATCGCTCGCGTTCCTGACGAACATGTACGCGGTCTATGCCTTCTTCAACTGGGCGCCGATCGTGTTGACGTCGCTCGGCTTCGAGCTCGTGACTGCGGTCAAAGGCGCGTTCGTGTTCAACGTCGCGGGCATCGTCGGCGTGATCGCGGTCTCGTTGCTGATCGCGCGCTTCGGCTCGCGCCGCCCGCTGGGTGTGTTCGCGTTCGTAGCTGCCGCGGCGCTGGCGTGGCTGACGTGGTTCGCCACCGGACTGCCTGCGCTGATGGGCGGAATCGCTTTAGCAGGCGCGGCGATCAGTGCCGTTCAAGTCGGACTGTACACGCTGGCCGCTCACGTCTTTCCGACACAGTGCCGCACGTCGGGGGTCGGCTGGGTGCTCGGCACGGGTCGCATCGGCGGCATCGCGAGCTCACTGGGCGGCGGCTTGCTGCTCACGCTGACCGGCGCGGGCGGCTTCTTCGGCTGCATCGCCGCCGTATTGCTGTTTACCTTCGCATCCGTGCTCGCGGTGCGCCGGCAGATTACTTCTTCGCGTCTTCTTCCGGCGCCTGATCCGGAAACAGCGGAATCTTCTGCCCCGGATACCAGAACTCCAGGTGGCAGCCTTCGCACACCTGATCCATCGTATCCCCCGCATCGATGAGTCCTTGAGGATTCTTTGCATCCGCGGCGTCGAGCATCGAGCGGCCGACGTCGCGCAACGCCTGCGCGAACGCGATGAAGGCGTCGCGGTTCTTGGCGATCGCCTGCTCCGATTCCTCGGCGGTCAGATTGCCGGGCGTGCCGTGATCTTCGAGCTTCGAGCCTTCCTTCACGACGTGACGGCCGTCCATCATGATCAGGTTCGCGCCTTCCGCGAGCAGCATCGCCTGGCGGCGCACCTCGGCCCACTCCTCTTCCGTGCGCGGCTGCTTCTCGACCGTCTTGCCCTCCGTGACCGTGGTGCTGACGGATGCCCACAGAAAGTCCGCGGCCGGATCGATCATGCCGGCCATGATGTCCTGGACGCCGGCGATCGGCTTCAGCGGGGAAGGGGCAGGCGCGCTTTGTTGGGCCGTGACCGAAGCCTCCTGCTTAGGCGCACAGCCGGTGAGCAAAGCCCCGAGGACCCCTGCGCACGCTGCCATCGTTTTCAATCCGCTGACGCCCATACAGACCTCGAGATCGTTGTCGAAAGCGGCGTGCATGGTACACGGGTCTGCGACGACGACCGACAAGATTACGTGTTAGCGCGTCGTTACCGGGCGGGTTGCAGGGCTGTTAACGCCGACTCGTTACGGCGGGTTCGACAGCACCACCGACGTTTCGATCTGCCGCTCCGGGATCGTCCAGTAGGTCCTGAGTAGCGCGGCGGCGCGTGCGGGCGGAGCGAGCTCGAACCCGTGACGCTGGTAGAAGCTGATCGCCCAGGTTGCGGCGGCCCACGTGCCCACGAGCATGCGCCGGGCGCTGCGTCGACGTATGTGCTCTATCAAATCCGCGCCGACGCCGTGCCGCTGTCTGTCGGGTCTCACGTAAGCGTGACGAATCAGATCCACGTCGCGCACCGGCTGCACGCCCATGACGCCGATCAGTCCCTCGTCGGTGTCGAGTCCCCAGAACTCGACGCCTGCGGCGATCTCCGAGCGCAGCTCGGATTCGGGCATGTACGGATCGTGCCAGCGATCGGCGGGAATGACGCCGCGGTATGCGACCGCGGCGTCGTTGACGATGGCGAGGATGGTCGCGAAATCCGGCTCACCGCACAGGCGAATGTTGCGCATGCGATGAGGGTGCAACCTGCGACGACTTCGCGTCTTGGACAAAAGTGCGGCCCAGGAAGTCGCGCATCAGTCGCGCGATCTCCTCGCCCTGATCTTCCAGCGCGAAGTGCCCTGTGTCGAGCAGATGCAATTCCGCGCGCGGCAGATCCTTGAGATAGGCGCGGGCGCCTGCCGCGGGGAAGATCACGTCGTTCTTGCCCCACACGATGAGCGTAGGCGGCTGCCGTTCGCGGAAGAACTTCTGGAACTGCGGATACAGCTCGAGATTCGTGCGGTAGTCGTAGAACAGGTCGAGCTGGATCTCGACGTTGCCGGGGCGATCGAGCAGCGCCTGATCCTGGACCCACGCGCTCGGATCGACGCGCGAGCGATCCGCCGCGCCGTCCAGATACTGCGAGCGCGTTGCTTCGAGCGTGGTGCCTGCACGCAGAACGTCACGCTGCGCCTGCTTGCCTGTCGCCCAGTACGCCTTGATCGGCTTCCAGAACTCCTCGAGGCCCTCCTCGTACGCGTTGCCGTTCTGAATCACGAGTGCGGTGACACGCTCAGGATGCTTCAGCGCGACGCGATAGCCGACGGGCGCGCCGTAGTCCATGACATAGAGCGCGTAGTGCGCGACGCCCAGACGCGTCAGCAGCGTATCGGTGATATCGGCGAAGTGGGCAAAGCTGTAACGAAATTGCGCACGGTCCGGCATGTCGCTGTGGCCGAATCCAGGATAGTCCGGCGCGATGACCCGATAGCGATCAGCCAGCTCGGGAATCAGATTGCGAAACATGTTCGATGAGCTGGGAAAGCCGTGCAGCAGGACGATTGCGGGCGCGTCGGCCGGGCCGGCTTCCCGGTAGAACACGTTCACGCCCTCGATGCTGGCGGTTCGATAGTGGACGACCGGCGCTGCGGCGGACGGCTGTGACGTTGCGAAACCGAGGGCAAGCAACGCGGCGGCGGCGAATCTGGGCAACTTCATGGGGGAGACTCCTCTACGATCTGTAACCTGTGACAAGTGTCTTTATAGGTTACGGCACTGTCACCTGTAAATTCACTTTTAAATGGTTACAATAGCGGCCACGCATGACTGACCCTGCCTCCCCTGCCCTGTTCGTCGCCGGCCATCCGGCGATCGATTTCCTCAACAGCGCCTATGCGCCCGGTGGCGTGCCGGTCGAGACGATCGGCGATGGGCGCGCGCTGCTCGATTGGATGGCGGGCGCCGGACTGCTCGACAAAGACGAGGCGGGGAAACTGGGGCGGCGTTTCACGCGCAAGGCACTCGATGCAGCGGCGCAGGAAGCGCGGACGGTGCGCGAGTGGGCCCGAACGTGGCTCCTGGCGTGGCGCGATAACCCGACCCGGGACTACGAGGAGGAGATCGCCGCCTTGAACAAGCTGCTCGCGCGTGAAAGCGGCGGTCGCGAGCTCGTTGCGACCAAGCGCCGGCTCGAGCTGGTCGAACGGCCGCACTTCACGGATGCGCGGGAGTTGATCGCGCCGCTCGCCCTGGAGATCGCGCGGCTCGTGACGCAGGAGGACCCGTCATTGGTCAAGGCGTGCGCCGGCGCAGATTGCACTCTGTGGTTTCTCGATCGCACCAAAGCGCATCGCCGTATGTTCTGCAGCGCCACGGCCTGCGGGAACCGTGCGAAAGTTGCGGCGTTTCGCCGCAGGGCTCAACGCGCGACGACTGCGTAGTGACTCGGGGTCACGCCGAACTGCCGCACGAACCAGCGAGTGAGATGACTCTGATCGTAGAAGCCGGCCCTCACTGCAACATCGGCCAGATCGCAGCCGGTGCGAATCAGTCGCTGCGCCAATGCGATGCGTCGCTGCAAGATGTACGCGTGCGGCGTCAAGCCGAGCTCGCGCGCGAACGCCCGGATCAGTTGATAGCGGCTCAAGCCTGATTCCTTCGCCAGCTCGATCAATGTCACCGGTGCCGCGGGGTCGGCATCGATCCTGTGCCGCGCCCGGCGGATGCAGGCGGTAGGGGCTCCGTCGCTCCTCGGTCGCGCAGTCGAATGCGCACCGAGTCGGGCAACCAAGCGCAGGATCGCGGTTTCGCATGGCATCGTGGCGCCCTGCTGCGGCCTTGCATACTGAAACGCAGCCTCGAACAACTGATGCAAGCTGCGATCTGCGAATACCGGGGCAGTAAAGGTAAACGAGTCGTGCGCGCCTTCCACGATGTCTGCGCGCACGTCCGCCATGACGGCGGGATCGAAATACAGAATGCGCCACGCGCGCGGCCGACCGCCTATTGCGTGTCCGTCGTGCACTTCGCCGGGATTCACGCTGATGAAGTATCCCGGCCCGGCCTCGACGTGCCCTCGCCCACTCCACGAAGCATGGCCGCCGGCGTCGACGACACCGATGCCGTACTGGTCATGCGTATGCCGCGGGAACGCGCGCGCGGTCACTGCCGACATCGCATCGATGCCGGCGAGCGGCAGGGCATGAAAATGAATGGCGTCGCGCACGGGTCCGTCTACTCTTATATTAGTGTGCCATGAACGTCCTGATCTTCGGCGCTACCGGCATGGTCGGCCAAGGCGTACTGCGCGAATGCCTGCTGGCCGGCGACGTCGAGCGCGTGACGGCTGTCGGCCGTACCCCCACTGGCATCCAACACGCGAAGCTGCGCGACCTGCGGGTGCCGGACCTGATGGACTATCGCAGCGTCGAAGCCGATCTGCGCGGCTTCGATGCCTGCTTCTTCTGCCTCGGCGTCTCGTCCGCGGGAATGGATGAAGCACGCTACACACGCCTCACCTACGACCTCACGCTCGCGGCAGCGGAAGTACTCGCGCGACTGAATCCGCAGATGACGTTCGTCTACGTCTCCGGCGTCGGCACCGACAGCACGGAGCGCGGCTCGATCATGTGGGCACGAGTCAAAGGTCGCACCGAGAATGCGCTGCGGCGCCTGCCTTTCAAGGGCGTCTATCTCTTCCGACCGAGCGTGATTCAGCCAATGCACGGCGCGCGCTCGAAGACGCGGGTCTATGCGGTGACCTACATGCTTGTCGGATGGTTGCTACCACCGCTGCGAGCGATGTTCCCGCGTCGAATCCTGACGACCGAATCGGTCGGCCAGGCGATGCTGGCGGTTGCTCGTCGCGGCGCGGCGCAAGCCGTACTCGAGCCCGGCGATATCTACGACGCGGCGCGCGGCGCGTAGACCTCAGGCGGCAGCGACAAGCCGGGGCGTTCGTTGTCCCAGACGATGCTCATGACGCGCCACTGCCCTGCTTCGCGGACCAGCGTGAAGAAGTTGACGCCGCGGCCGTGCCGAGTCTCCTGCGGCGATTGCCACGTGAACTCGTAGACGCTCGTGAGACGCGCAACGTTACCGAACACGACCGACTCCTGCGCGATCTCTACTTCCGAGAAGCGCGTGTCGTTGTCGAGCAGCTGCCGCACGTTCTCGATGTAAGCGTCGAGCGAGAACACGCTCACGAACGGCGTGCCGTCAGGATTGACGCCGGTGCGGACGAGACGCGCTTCGGGGTGATAGAAGGCGCGCACAGCCTCCCAATTGCGCTCCGCCGGCCGCGCAGAAACTACGCGATAGAGTGCCTGCGTCATGGCGCGAAAATCGACCTTGTCCGTCACCGCAATCTCCCCTTTTTCGGCGGAGTCTACTGGGGGGCTTGCGCCAATGTCATGAGTGACGCCCGAATTGCGATTACGCTTCATGGAAGCTCGCCCACTTCAGGGAGATCGCCATGACGACGCGCCTCGACGAGCGCTCGGTCCGCAGAATTGCCCTCACCGCGCTGGCCGGCACCAGCATCGAATGGTACGACTTCTTTCTGTACGGGACGGCCGCAGCGCTGATCTTCCCGAAAGCGTTCTTCCCGGCGGACTTGCCGCCCGTGATTGCGCTGCTCGCCTCCTTCAGCACCTTCGCCGTAGGGTTCATTGCCCGGCCGATCGGCGGCATCATTTTCGGGCACTACGGCGATCGCATCGGCCGCAAGAAGGCGCTGGTCGTGGCGCTGGTGCTGATGGGCGCGGCAACGACGCTGATCGGCTGCCTGCCTACCTACGCGTCCATCGGTGCGGCAGCCCCGCTTGCGTTGATCGTGTTGCGCTTCGCGCAAGGCATCGCGATCGGCGGTCAATGGGGTGGCGCCGTGCTGCTCGCGACTGAAAATGCACCGCCGGAGCGGCGCGGTTTCTACGGCAGCTTCGCGCAAGTGGGCGCGCCTGTCGGCGTGATCCTCGCAAACCTCGCGTTCCTGCTAATGAGTACGACCACCACGCCGGACGTATTCATGCAGTGGGGCTGGCGTGTACCGTTTCTCGTGAGTGTGGTGCTGATCGGCCTTGCGCTGTTCGTGCAGCTGCGGCTCGAAGACACAGTCGAGTTTCTCCAGTTGCAGCAGAGCGGCGGCGTGAAGCGCAGGACCGCGGCGACACCAGCTCCGCGTTCGCCGGTACTCGAAGCGCTGCGCACACATCCGAAGCAAATCGCGCTCGCAGCCGGGGCATTCCTGGCGGTGCAAGTCCCGTTCTACATCCTGATTGCGTTCGTAATCGCATACGGTACGGGAGCGTCTGGACCGGCGGTGTCGCGCAACACGATGCTGGCTGCCGTGCTGATCGGCGCAGTCGCGATGATTCCTGCGCTACTACTGGCCGCGGCTTGGTCGGATCGCTACGGTCGACGCGGCGTCTACATGACAGGCGCAGCGCTGCTTGCTGCCTGGAGCTTTGCGATCTTTCCGCTGATCGACACTGGATCGTTCCTGTGGATCTGCGTCAGCCTCGCTGTGGGACAAGTGTTCGTCGCAATGATGTACGGACCGCAGGCGGCGTTCGTCGCCGAGCTGTTCAGCACCGGCGTGCGTTACTCGGGCGCCTCGCTCGGCTATCAGCTGGGCGCGATCATCGGCGGCGGTTTTGCGCCGATCATCGCGACCGCGCTGCTCGCCGAATATCAGGACACCATCGGCATCTCGATCTACATGGCGATCGCATGCGCGATCACGCTGTGGTCGACGTGGTTGCTCGGCGAGACAGCCGGTGCGCGAGCTGCGACTTCGACCGCGACGTGAGATCACTGCGTCGTGAACGCGCCGTCGATCGTGTTCCAGGAATCGTTGCTGCCGTTGCCGGAGAAGATCAGAGTGAAGTCACGGCCGCCGTTGCGGAACCACTTCGGCGCGAAATTCCATTGGAACACGCTGCGTTCGATCCCCGGGAAAAATTGCGCACGATGGAACACGTGCCACGGCCCCCAGGGCTGCGCTGCCTCGGCGAGAGTCAGCAGCGACTGCGCAGCCGCATCGTCCGAGCCGGACCCGTGCTGATTCGCGTACACCATGCGATCGAGCCCGGGCACGAACGTCATCTGCGGGAACGGGCCGACACCGTCCCGATCCTTGTAGATCGCGATTCGATCGGCGGCATCGGTCGACCACTGCGGCTCGCCGCTACTATCGAGGCCCGCGAAGAACTCGTACGCACCGCGATCCGCAATCGAAGCAGCAGGCACGCGCACCAGCATCACGCGGCCCGGCCGCTGCACGATCAGTAGCGTCGACGTGTCCGTCACTTCAGTTGCGACGGTGTAGATGTACGCGTCGCGCGCCGCGGTATTGTCGCGGCCGAACTGCACGAAGCTTCCATAGCTGATGTGGTCACGCGAACGGACGAAGGCAACGCCGAGGCGGGTCCACGTGCAGCCCTTATCGCGGCTGCGATGGAGCGTGAATCTCTCATAACCCTCGGCGCCGGCACCGGGCGTGACCCACGTGTAAAGCACGCCGCCGATGCTGATCGGTGCGCCGTGTCCTTTGCCGGTGATAGTGGAGCGACAATGCGCGCCCTTGCCGCCAAAGCGATTCACGCCGCGATAATTGTGGCGATCGCCCTCGATGCGCGCGACGCCGAAGCTCGCGCGTCCATCCGCTTCGGTGCCGCCGAAGCCGCCGCCATCGCCCCACACTGCGTACTGATTGTTGTCGTTCGACCAGGTGACCGGCCAGTTGTCGCTGCCTTGCGCCGCTCGACGATGCGACTTCGCATTGAAGGTCGCACCGGTGATGACCGCGGTCGATGCAGTCCCAGCGGGTGGAGGCGGAGTGGGAGCTGGAGGCGGAGTGGGCGCTGGAGGCGGAGTGGGCGCTGGAGCCGGCGCGGGAGCTGGGGCCGGAGCAGGAGCCGGAGCAGGAGGCACCGGATCTGCAGGCGGAGTCTGACTACTCGGTGGGGGCGAATCACCTTCTCCGACTGAACCGCCGCCCGAGCCAGAGCCGCACGCTGCGAGCAGCAACGCGAGAACTGGACCAATTACACGAGCATTGCGCGACCACCTTTTTGCCACGGCATATCAAACGTCGCTCGCGCGCCGCGGTTCCGCTGGAGTTGCGTCGCTCGAGGACGACATTTTACTTGGTCGCCTTTCCGCGACGGCGCTTCTCGCTGATCTCTTTACGATGCGCTTCACCAACTTCTCGAACGTCGGTATCCGACTTACCGGCGCGCAGATCCTTGCGCGCCTGGCGCGCCAGCTCGCGATAGTCGGAGCAGATGCGCTCGAAGTCGTGGTCGTCGAGCTCTTCCAGGTCGAGCAGTGCCAGGTGCGCTCCCTGGATCGAGCGAATCAGCTCGTCGAGCTTGACCTGGATCGCCTGCGAGTCGCGGTTCTGCGTGTTCTGGATCAGGAACACCATCAGGAACGTGACGATCGTCGTGCCGGTGTTGATGACCAGCTGCCACGTATCACTGAAGCCGAACAGCGGGCCAGTGACAGCCCACGCCAGGATGATTGCAACCGCGACACCGAACGCCACCGGATGACCCGCCGCGCGCGCGGTGCTCTTGGCGAATCGCGTGAACCACGATCGGTGACGATTCTGTCGGGCCATGACGGCGCCCTCGCAACGTAGCTCGGTGCTACGCCCGTTGAATGCGAGAAGGCCGGGCTGCGTTCCTGGAGACCGCTACTTCGTGAGCATCGCCGCCATCTTCTGGTGAATCAGGTTGATGGCCTTGAGCGGCCGGATCATGACCTTGAACTCGACGATGCGGCCGGCGTCATTCCACTTGATCAGGTCGATGCCGTTGACCGCGATGCCGTCGATCTCCACCTGGAACTCGAGCGCGGCGTCGCGCGGCCCGGCGATCTCGCGGACGTAGCGGAACGACTCGTTGAAGAACACCTGGAATGCCGCCGCCAGGTAACGCGCCGTGATCGCCTTCCCCGCCTGCGGCGTATGCACGACCGGCGAATGAAAGACGACGTCGTCTGCCAGGAGCGCATCGAGGCCGGCGACGTTGCGAGTGCGGGCGACCTCGTGCCAGGCGTGGAGAGTAGACATAGCGGGCAAAGCATAGCATCAGCTAAGATTTCCGCATGCAGCAGCCTGTGACTCAGCTGCTCGCCCAATGGCGGGATGGCGATGAGCGCGCGTTCGCGCAACTGTCGGCGCTCATGTACGAAGAGCTGCGGCAGCTGGCGCAACGCCACCTGCGGCGCGAGCGCTCGAACCACACGATGCAGAAGACGGCGCTCGTAAACGAAGCCTTCATGCGCCTGGTCGGGCAGCAATCCGTCGATTGGCAAAGTCGCGCGCACTTCATCGGCCTTGCTTCGAAGCTCATGCGACGCGTGCTCGTCGACTACGCGCGGGCACGGCTGGCGGACAAGCGCGGCGGCGGAGCCGGCGTGCTCAGCCTCGACGAGATGGCCGCACCCGAAGCCGACGAAGCGCCCGACACGACGCCCACAGCGCTGCAACATCTCGACGCGCACACGCAGGAGGAAGTGTCTGCAATCGACCAGGCACTCGTGCGCCTGGAGCAGATCGACGCGCGGCAGGCGCAGATCGTCGAGATGCGATACTTCGGCGGACTCACCGTCGAGCAGACAGCCGAAGCCATCGGCATCTCCGAGGCGACGGTCAAGCGCGAGTGGACCCTCGCACGCGCGTGGCTGCGGCGCGAGCTGGGCAAGAGTTTCTGATGACTCCAGAGCGCTGGAACCGGGTCAAGGAGATTTTCGCAGGAGCCCTGGAGCGCGATCCGTCGCAGCGGACGACCTACGTCGACGAAGCTTGCGCGAGCGACGCAGAGTTGCGCGGCGAGGTGATCTCGCTGCTGCAGGCACACGACACTGCCGAGGGTTTCATCGAGCAGGAAGCCGCGCAACGCGTCGGCCTGGCGAGCGCGGCGCCCAGGAAGGACTGGATCGGCCGACGTCTCGGTCCGTATCGCATCGTCGGCGAAGCCGGCCGCGGCGGCATGAGCCAGGTCTTCAAGGCAGTCCGCGACGACCAGCAGTACGAAAAGCAGGTCGCGATCAAGCTGCTGAAGCCCGGCCTGGACACCGATTCGCTGTTGCGACGGTTCAAGGCAGAACGGCAGATCCTGGCGCAGCTGAGTCATCCCAACATCGCGCACTTGCTCGATGGCGGCGCGACCGAGGACGGCGCGCCGTACCTCGTGATGGAGTACATCGAAGGCCAGCCGATCGACGCGTATTGCGACGATCGCGAGCTCGGCGTGAACGAGCGTATCGATCTGTTTCGCTCGCTGTGCTCGGCCGTTCACTACGTGCATCAGCATTTGATGGTGCACGGTGATCTGAAGTGCGGCAACGTGCTCGTGACCGGGCAAGGCGTCGTCAAGCTGCTCGACTTCGGCATCGCCAAGCTACTGGGCCCGGCGCCGCAAGCAGCTGGCGCAGAGCCGCGCGCGACGACGTTCCTGGCGTTGACGCCCGAGTACGCGAGTCCCGAGCAGGTTCGCGGCGAGCCGATCTCCACTGCGAGCGACGTCTACTCGCTCGGCGTGTTGTTGTATCGCCTGCTGTCGGGCGATCTGCCGCACAAGGCGACGGGATCGACGACCTGGGCGCTGGCACAGCAGATCTGCGAACAGGATCCGGCGCCGCCGAGCGTCACTGCAGCCGAAGCGACGACCGGCTATGGACGCTTCGCGACGACGCTGCGCGGCGATCTCGACAACATCGTGCTCAAGGCGCTGAAGAAGACGCCGGAGGAACGTTATCCATCCGCCGAGCAGCTGTCCGAAGACCTGCGGCGCTATTTACGCGGCTTTCCCGTGGCGGCGCGACCCGACACCACCAGCTATCGAGTTCGCAAGTTCGCGCAGCGTCACAAGTCCGCAGCAGTCGCTGCAGGATTGTTCGTCGCTGCACTGATCGTTGGCATCATCACCACGAGCTGGCAAGCACATCGCGCAGACGTCGAGCGCATGCGTGCCGAGCGCCACTTGAACGACGTGCGTGAGCTGACGAGCGTCTATCTCGCCGACGTCTACGATGCGGTGGCCTACCTGCCCGGCGGCACCAAGGCGCGCAAGCTTCTGGTCGAGAATTCGATCAAATATCTCGCCGGACTCGAGCGCGAAGCGCAGGACTCGCCGCAGCTGCAACGCGACCTGGCAGTAGCCTACGACCGCCTCGGCGACGTGCAAGGCGACTACATCGGCGCGAATCTCGGCGACACGCAAGGCGCGCTGGAAAGCTATCGACACGCTTTGCGTCTGCGACGCGGACTCGTCGAGCACGATCCGACGCTGCAAGCGCGCCGCGAGTTGCTGCGTAGCTGCGTGAAGCTCAGCGAGCTGTTGATGGGTCAGAGCGCGGTAGTCGAAGCACTGCCTCTGGCGCGCGAAGGCGCGGAACTGGGAGACACGCTCTTACAAGACAAGGCGGCCACTGAGCGCGACAAGCGTTACGCCGCGGCTGCGTACATGAACTTCGGTTGGGCGCAGGGTCTCAGTACTGGCGAGCTCGAGCCCGGCATGCAGTTGATGAAGAAAGCGCAGCAGATCCACGAGCAATTGGCCGCCGCGAACCCGCAGGACGTCGATACGCAGCGCAATCTCGTGGTCGTTGCGGGACGCATGGGCGATGTCTATAGCGAAGGTCGCAACGAACCCGCCAAAGCACTACCGTACTACGAGCACGCGCTGCAGCTGATCGAACCGATTGCCGCCGCGAATCGGGACGACGCGGAGCTGCAGCGTGCCAAAGCGTTCGTGCTTGCTTCGATCGCCGACCTGCAAAACGACCTGCATCGGCCGCAGGAAGGACTCGCCAACTACCAGCGCGCACTCGACATCATCGAGCCCTTGCGCGCCGCCGATGCGGAGGACCAGCTGGCGCCGCAAGCGACGGCATTCATATTGAACGGGCGTGGCAGCAGTCACCTGCTGCTAGGCGACGCCGCGGCAGCGCTGCACGACTTCAGTCGAGCAGAAACCTTGGTGCGCAACGGACCGGCGCCGCAGCCGACGGACATCGCCGAGATTCGCACGTTGCCGGGTGTGACCTACGCGAACCTTGCAAGAGCCACGGCCGCGATGGCACAGCAGCCTTCGACACCGAAGCATTTGCGCGCCAACTACGTGCGCGAGGCACGCGAGTGGTCGCGTCGCGCACAGGAAGTACTGCAACCGCTTGCAGCCGATGCGCTCGAAGGCCGGCACGTGAAGCGCGTCATCGACGAGATGCATGCAGCCACTGATGCGCTTCTTCGAGATTGCCGAAGATCCGGATCTGGATCCGCGGATTGTCGTTGAGCATCTGGAACATCCGCGCGAAGCCGAACTGAACCGGACGATTCGCGACCAGCGCTGACCTGATCGGGGCAGTGACCTTGCGTTCTGCCCGCCGCTGCGCCAGCGCGAAGACCTCTTCGAAGCCCACGTCGATCCGCTCGAGCGCGGTCAGATCGGTCA
>Ga0209382_10001734_pt1 | contig 33651 bp, 29 predicted proteins | sample SoiMetdeltSBSDD5_FD_187599 | JGI IMG/M metagenome (GOLD analysis project Ga0209382, IMG submission 187599) | Bulk soil microbial communities from a Populus tree surrounding site in Tennessee, USA - Soil MetaG P. deltoides SBSDD5 (SPAdes) (version 2) | ecosystem: Environmental > Terrestrial >... | reverse complement strand
GCGCGGTGCGCACACCGTGCACGACGGCGGCCGGGTCGTGGCCCTCGTAGGCGTGGACCCGCCCGAGGAAGACCAGCACGGCGCGCCCGCCCGGCGTGCGCACGGAGCGGACGGCGCCGCTGTGGCCCGACACGGTGGCGGCCGGGAACCCGCCGAGCTGGGAGGTGGCCACCTCGGCCACCGTCTCGCCCAGCCGGTCGGCCGCGGGACGCCAACCCGAGCCCAGCACCACGGCCACCTCGTGGCGCTCGACACCGGTGGCCTTCGCCACGGCGCGTGCGGCTCCGGCGGCGCGGTCGAACGGGTCGGCGGGCTCGACGATCACGGGGGCCGACGGTAGCGCCCCTCACACGGGGGGTGAGCCATCTGCTCGATGACAGGCCCCATGACCCGGCAGGCGGCGCGTCGTCCCCCGTTCGGAGGGGGAAATGTGACTACTGTGCGGGCCGTGGCCTGCGGGTCACTCGTTCCACGACAGGGAGATACGAACGAGATGCGGCAAAGACGGTGGGTGAAAGCTATAGGTGTTCTGCTCGGATTGGCGCTCGTCGCCGCCGCGTGCGGCGAAGACGACCCGGACGAGTCGAGCGACACCACCGAGGAAGGTGGTGGCAGTGGCGGCGGTGGCTTCACCGCCTGCCAGGTGACCGATACCGGCGGGGTGGACGACCGCTCGTTCAACCAGACCGCTTTCAAGGGCCTGGAGGACGCGGCGGCCGAGCTGGACTTCGAGCCGAACTACCTCGAGTCCTCGAGCGAAGCCGACTTCGCCCCCAACATCGAGGAGCTGATGTCGCAGGACTGCGACATGATCGTCACGGTCGGGTTCCTGCTCGCCGACGCCACGGCCGAGGCGGCCGAGTCCGACCCCGACCAGCTGTTCGCCATCGTCGACAGCGACCTGTTCGACGTGGCCAACGAGGAGGACCGCAACTTCGACAACGTGGCCGAGCTGGTGTTCTCCACCGACCAGGCCGCGTTCCTCGCCGGCTACCTGGCCGCGGGCACGACCGAGACGGGCACAGTGGGCACCTACGGCGGCATCAACCTGCCGACGGTGAACATCTTCATGAAGGGCTTCCAGCTCGGCATCGAGCAGTACAACGAGGACAACGGCACCGACGTCAAGCTGATCGGCTGGGACAACGCCGCCAACGACGGCCTGTTCACCGGTGACTTCAACGACCAGGCCAAGGGCCGGGCCACCACCCAGAGCCTGCTCGACCAGGGCGCCGACATCATCATGCCGGTGGCCGGGCCGGTCGGCCTCGGCACCATCGAGGCCATCGAGGCCTCCGGGAGCAACGCCAAGGTCATCTGGGTCGACACTGACGGCTGTGTGTCGGTCGAGGAGAGCTGCGACCTGTTCCTCACCTCGGTCATGAAGAACATGGACGTGGCGGTGCGCGACGTCATCCTGGCGGGCGCCAACGACGAGTTCGAGGGCGGCACCAACCAGGGCACGCTGGAGAACGACGGCGTGGGCATCGCGCCCTTCCACGAGTTCGACAGCCAGGTCCCCCAGGAGCTGAAGGACCGCCTCGACGAGCTGAAGCAACAGATCATCGACGGGGACATCGAGACGTCGCCGCCGTCGTCGTCCTGAGCTACACCTGAGCGCATGAAGGTCGAGCTCCGGGGCATAACCAAGCGGTTCCCCGGCGTCGTGGCCTGCGATGGCGTGGACCTCTCCGTGGATGCGGGAGAGGTCCACGCCCTGCTCGGCGAGAACGGCGCAGGCAAGTCCACGCTCATGAACATCCTCTTCGGGCTGTACCGGCCCGACGAGGGCGAGATCCTCCTCGACGGCGAGCCGCTCGCCGCCCATTCGCCGGCCGATGCCATCGCCGCCGGGGTGGGCATGGTGCACCAGCACTTCATGCTCGTCCCGGTGTTCACGGTGGCCGAGAACGTCATGCTCGGCGTCGAGCCCACGGGGCCGCTGGGCCAACTCGACCGGGCCGAGGCCCGCCGGCGGGTGGTCGAGCTGTCCCGCAGCTACGGGCTGGCCGTCGATCCCGATGCCACCGTCGAGGACCTGCCGGTGGGCGTGCAGCAGCGCGTCGAGATCCTCAAGGCCCTCTACCGCGACGCCCGCTGCCTGATCCTCGACGAGCCCACCGCCGTGCTCACGCCGACCGAGATCGACGAGCTCATGGGGATCATCCGCCAGCTGGCGGAAGGGGGCCGGTCGATCATCTTCATCAGCCACAAGCTGCGCGAGGTCACGGCGGTGGCCAACCAGATCACCGTGCTCCGGGGGGGTCGGGTGGTGGGGAGCACCACCCCGGCTGACGCCGATGAGCAGGCCCTCGCGTCGATGATGGTGGGCCGCGAGGTCCAGCTGGTGGTGGACAAGGCCCCGGCCGAGCCCGGGGACCCGGTGCTCGAGGTCGAGGACCTGGTGGTGGCGGACGACCGCGGCCACCGGGTGGTCGACGGCGTCTCGTTCGACGTCCGAGCGGGCGAGATCCTGGCCGTGGCCGGCGTGCAGGGCAACGGCCAGACCGAGCTGGTCGAGGCCATCTGTGGGATGAGGGTCGCCGAGTCGGGCACGGTGCGCCTGGCCGGCGACGACGTGACCGGTGCCGGGCCCGACGACCTGTTCGCGGCCGGGCTGGCACACGTCCCCGAGGACCGCCAGCGCGACGGCCTCATCGGCACGTTCGCGGTGTCGGCCAACATGGTCCTCAACCAGGTCCGGAACGCGCCGTTCGCCCGCGGCCTGCGGCTCAACCGCAAGGCGGTTCGCCAGCACGCGGCGCGCCTGGTGCAGGAGTTCGACGTGCGCACACCCTCGGTCGACACCGCCGCCTCGACGCTGTCGGGCGGCAACCAGCAGAAGGTCATCGTCGCCCGCGAGTTCTTCCATGCGAACAAGCTGCTGGTGCTGTCCCAGCCGACCCGGGGCCTCGACGTCGGCTCGATCCAGTACATCCACCGCCAGGTCGTGGCCAAGCGCGACGAGGGCATCGCGGTGCTGCTCAACTCGTCGGAGCTGGACGAGGTGCTGGCGCTGGCCGACCGCATCGCCGTGATCTATCGGGGCCGCCTGGTGGGCGTGGTCGACCGCGGCGACGCCAACCGCGAGCTGATCGGCCTGCTCATGGCGGGCGCCGTGGCCGAAGCGGCCGAGGTCGAGCCCGTCGAGGAGGAAGAGGTGACGGTGACGTGACCACGGCGACCGATGCGCCCACCGAGCCGCCGGCCGAACCGGTCGCCGACCTGGGGCCCTCGGCCGAGGGACCGGGCGCCCGGGTCCTCGCCTGGCTGCGGGCCGCGGGCAACGCCCTGCTCATCCCCGCGCTGGCGCTGATCACCGCCCTGGCCATCGGTGGCCTGGTCATCATCTTCACCACGCCGGACACGCTGAACGAGTGGAGCTCCTTCTTCGCCGACCCGGGCGGCGCGCTCCGGGCGTCCTGGGACGTGGTCTACCAGGCCTACCACGCGCTGTGGGAGTCGTCACTGGGCTCGCCCCGCGCCCTCGGCCGCACGCTGGTGGAGGCCACCCCGCTGGCGCTCACGGGTCTGTCGGTCGCGCTGGCCTTCCGGGCCGGTCTCTTCAACATCGGCGCCGCCGGCCAGCTGGTGATCGGGGCCACGTGCGCCGGCTGGGTGGGCTTCACCTGGGACCTCCCGGCCCCCATCCACGTGCCGCTCGCCGTCGCGGCCGGGTTCGCGGGCGGGGCGGCGTGGGGCTCGATCGCGGGGGTCCTCAAGGCGCGCACCGGAGCGCACGAGGTGATCACCACGATCATGCTCAACTACATCGCCTACTACCTGCTCAACTACGCGCTGCGGTCCGACGCGTTCCAGCCCGCCGGCCGCGACGACCTCATCTCCAAGGCCGTCCGCGACAGCGCGAGGCTGCCGGAGTACTCGCTCGGCGAGCTGACCGTGCACGCGGGCATGTTCCTGGCCATCGCCGCGGCGGTGATCGTGTGGTGGCTGCTGGAGCGTTCGACTGTCGGCTTCCGGCTCAAGGCCGTGGGCGCCAACCCCTTCGCCTCCCGCTACGCGGGCATGAGCGTCGGCGCCATGTACGTGCTGGCCATGTTGCTGGCCGGTGGCCTGGCCGGGCTGGGCGGAACCGTGAACATCCTGGGCCGCCCGAGCTTCAGCCTGACCAGCCAGTACTACAACTTCCTGGGCTTCGACGGCATCGCCGTAGCCCTGCTGGCCCGGGCCAACCCCATCGGCGTGCTCGGCGCGGCATTCCTGTTCGGCGTGCTGCGCTCCGGCTCTACCGGCATGCAGGCCGCCACCTCCACGCCGGTCGACATCATCATCGTGATCCAGGCGCTGATCATCCTGTTCGTGGCCGCCCCCGCCCTGGTCCGGGCGATCTACCGGATCAAGGCCGGGCGGGGCACCGGCGCCACCTTCACCACGAGCTGGGGGACCTAGATGACGGCGACCGTCACCGACGAGCTCCCCCCGGCCGGCGAAGCGCCCGAGCCGGAAGCCCCCAGCGAAGCGACGCACGACCGGCGCCGAACCGGCTTCGGCGTGGCCACCATCCTGCTGGGCTTGGTCATGTTGGTGAGCTTCGGCTTCGGCAGCCAGTCCGGCCTGGACTCGACGTTCGCCTTCAGCCGCGAGGGCGTGCTCACCCAGGTCCCGGACCTCACCATGCCCGCCCGCACCACGGTGATGGCGCTGGCCGTGCTGGTCATCCTGGCCGGCATCGCAGTGGTGAGCGGCTGGGCCCGCCGCTACGCCTACGTGGTGTTCGGGGTGTCGGCCGCCCTGTTCACCATCGCCCTGTTGATCTGGGCGGGACGCGGCGGCTCGGTCAGCATCATCGGGCTCATCGACGGCACGGTGTTCCGCAGCACGCCCCTCGCGTTCGGCGCCCTCGCAGGCCTGCTGTGCGAGCGCTCGGGCGTGGTCAACATCGCGATCGAGGGCATGCTGCTCACCGCCGCGTTCACCGCCGCCATCACCTCCGCCGCCTCCGACAGCGCGTGGGTGGGGCTGGCCGCCGGCATGGCCGCCGGGCTGGTGCTGGGCGCCTTCCTCGGCGTGCTGTCGATCAAGTACCAGGTGGACCAGATCATCGGCGGCACGGTCATCAACCTGCTGGCCACGGGCCTGACCGCCTACCTGGCGGCGCAGATCCTGGCGGACTACCCGCACCTGAACCAGCCGGCCTCGTTCCGCCCGTTCGGCATCCCGCTGCTCGACCGGCTGCCACTGCTGGGACCGGTGCTGTTCCACAACACCATCTACGCCTACCTGATGTTCCTGCTGGTGATCGGCCTGTGGTGGGCGTTCTACCGCACCCGCTGGGGCCTGCGCGTGCGGTCGGTGGGCGAGCATCCCCGGGCGGCCGACACCGTGGGCATCAACGTGCTGCGCACCCGCTACCGCGCGGTGATGCTGGGCGGGGTGGTGGCCGGCATCGGCGGCACCTGGTTCACCCTCGATGCCACCGGCAGCTTCAACGAGAACATGACCGCAGGGAAGGGCTACATCGCGCTGGCCGCGCTCATCTTCGGCCGCTGGCACCCGGTCGGCGCCTTCCTGGCCGCGTTGCTGTTCGGCTTCACCGAGGAGCTGCAGACCCGGCTGGCCCTGCTGGACACGCCCATCCCGTCCGACTTCCTGCTGATGCTGCCCTACATCGTCACCATCGTGGTGGTGGCCGGGCTCGTCGGGCGCTCCCGCCCGCCCGCCGCCGACGGCCAGCCGTACGTGGCGGGCTAGGCGCGTCGATGGCCGGCACGCTGATCGACTGGGAGGCGCTGCGGGCCGCGGCCGCCGAAGCCGCCCACGGGGCCTATGCCCCCTACTCGAAGTTCCCCGTCGGGGCCGCGGGCCTGGTCGACGACGGCCGCGTGGTCGTGGGCTGCAACGTGGAGAACGCCTCCTACGGGCTGACGCTGTGCGCCGAGTGCGGCCTGGTCTCCGCCCTCCACGCCGGGGGTGGCGGCCGGCTCGTTGCAGTGGCGGTCACCGACCCGCACGGCCACGACCTGGCCTGCTGCGGCCGCTGCCGTCAGCTGCTGTTCGAGGCCGGCGGCCCGGACCTGCTGGTCAACGAGCGGCCCATGTCCGAGTGGCTCCCGGGCGCCTTCGGGCCGGACGAGCTCCGCTGATGGCCACCGACGTCCTCGACGTCATCCGCACCAAGCGCGACGGCGGCGAGCTGTCGGACGAGCAGGTGCGCTTCTTCGTCGAGGGCTACACCGCCGGGACCATCGCCGACGAGCAGGCCGCCGCACTGTGCATGGCCATCCTGCTGCGCGACATGGCGGCCGGCGAGCTGGCCACCTGGACCCAGGCCATGATCGACTCGGGCGAGCGCCTCGACCTGTCGGGCGTCGGGCGACCCACCGTCGACAAGCACTCCACCGGCGGCGTGGGCGACAAGGTCTCGCTGGTGCTCGCCCCGCTGGTGGCGGCCTGCGGCGCCGCCGTCCCCCAGCTCTCGGGCCGCGGCCTGGGCCACACCGGCGGCACGCTGGACAAGCTCGAGGCGATCCCCGGCTGGCGGGCCACGCTGTCGACCGGCGAGGTGGTGGCGCAGCTGCGCGACGTGGGCGCGGTGATCTGTGCGGCCAGCGACACGTTGTGCCCGGCGGACCGCAAGCTCTACGCGTTGCGGGACGTCACGGCCACGGTCGAGGCCATCCCGCTCATCGCCAGCTCGATCATGTCCAAGAAGATCGCCGAGGGAACCGGCGCCCTGGTGCTCGACGTCAAGGTGGGCTCGGGCGCCTTCCTGCCCGAGATCGACAAGGCCCGGCGCCTGGCCGAGACCATGGTGGCGTTGGGCCAGGCGCATGGCGTGCGCACCGTGGCGTTGATCACCGACATGGAAACGCCGCTCGGCCGCACCGCGGGCAACGGCCTGGAGGTGGCCGAAGCGGTCGAGGTGCTGCACGGCGGCGGCCCGCCCGATCTCATCGAGGTCACGCTGGCCCTGGCCCGCGAGATGGTGACGCTGGCCGGCCTCGCCGGCGGCGGCCCCGGTCCCGGGGGTGGGCGCCCGGCCACCGACCCCGCCGCACTGCTGGCCGACGGGCGGGCGCGGGCGGTGTGGGACGCCATGATCCGCGCCCAGGGCGGCGATCCCGACGCCCCGCCGGCCGAGGCCCCCGCCCGCCACGTGGTGGCCGCTCCCGGGAACGGCTACCTGCGCCGGCTCGACGCCCGGGCCGTGGGCGTGGCCGTGTGGCGCCTCGGGGCGGGCCGGTCCCGCAAGGAGGACCCTGTCTCCCCCACGGCCGGCGCCGTATGCCTGCACAAGCCGGGAGACACCGTCACGGCCGGCGAGCCGGTCCTGGAGCTCCACCTGGACGACGAGTCCCGCCTGCCCGGCGCCCTCGCCGCCCTGGAGGGCGCCATCGCGGTGGGACCGGAGCCGCCCGATCCCCGTCCCCTTGTCATCGAAAGGATCGCTTGACGGCTCAGGGTGGTTAGCCTGGCGCATGGCTCCCCCCACTCTCGAGCAGATCCGTCGGGCCCCGAAGGTGGTGTTGCACGACCACCTCGACGGGGGCCTGCGCCCTGCCACCGTGATCGACCTCGCACGCGACGCGGGCCACACCCTGCCCACCACCGACGTGGACGAGCTGGCCCGCTGGTTCGTCGAGGGCGCCCGCCGCCACGACCTCGACCTCTACCTGGACACGTTCGAGCACACCGTGGGGGTCATGCAGACCAAGGACGCCCTGGTGCGGGTGGCGGCCGAGTGCGCCGAGGACCTGGCGGCCGACGGGATCGTCTACGCCGAGGTGCGCTTCGCCCCCGAGCTGCACATCGACGGCGGCCTGTCGCTCGACGAGGTGGTGGACGCGGTGCTGGAAGGCTTCCGCCTGGGCAGCGCCGGGCGCAGCATCACCATCGGGACGCTGGCCACCGCCATGCGCCACGCCGCCAACTCCAGCGAGATCGCCGAGCTGGCCCTGCGCCACCGCGACGACGGCGTCGTCGGCTTCGACATCGCCGGCAGCGAGGCGGGCAACCCGCCCACCCGCCACCTCGCCGCCTTCCAGGAGATCGCCAAGGCCAATAGCCACATCACCATCCACGCGGGCGAAGCCTTCGGTCTGCCGTCCATCTGGGAGGCGGTGCAGCTGTGTGGGGCCGAGCGCCTGGGCCACGGGGTCCGGATCGTCGACGACATCACCGTCGACGAGGCCGGCCGGGCCCACCTCGGCCGGCTGGCCGCCTTCGTGCGGGACCGGCGGGTGGCGCTGGAGATGTGCCCCACGTCGAACGTCCACACCGGGGCCGCCCCCTCCATCGCCGAGCACCCCATCGGGCTGCTCACCCGCCTGCGCTACCGGGTCACCGTCAACACCGACAACCGGCTCATGTCCGACATCACCCTCAGCCAGGAGTTCCACAACCTGGTGGAGGCGTTCGGCTGGGGCTGGGACGAGATCGAGTGGTTCACGGTCAACGCCATGAAGTCGGCGTTCTGGCCCTTCGACCAGCGCCTGCGCATCATCCAGGGGATCATCAAGCCCGGCTTCGCCGCGCTGCGGGCCGAAGAGCTCTGACCAGGGGCCGGGCCGAACGCCTGGCAGTAACCTGAACAGGTGACCGCGACCGACCTCGCCGACGTCACGGCGTCGTCCGCCACGCTGCGCCGGTTCCTCCACGGCCTGCCCGGCGTCGACCAGGTGGGCGTGGAGGCGCGGGCGGCCGGGCTGGCCACCCGCTCGATCAAGACGACCGCCAAGCAGTTCGCCCTCGACCTGGCCGTGCGCATGATCGACCTGACCACGCTGGAGGGCCAGGACACGCCGGGCAAGGTGCGGGCGCTGTGCGCCAAGGGCCGCCGGCCCGACCCCGCCGACCCGTCGTGCCCGCCGGTGGCGGCCATCTGCATCTACGGCGACCTGGTGCCGGTGGCGGTCGAGGCGCTGGCGGGCTCGGGCATCCACGTGGCCGCCGTGGCGACCGCTTTCCCCTCGGGCCGGGCGCCGCTGGAGGTCAAGCTGGCCGACACCAGGGCCGCGGTGGAGGCCGGGGCCGACGAGATCGACATGGTCATCGACCGGGGTGCCTTCCTGGCCGGGCGCTACCTCGAGGTCCACGACGAGATCGTGGCCACCAAGGCGGCGTGCGGCGACGCCCACCTCAAGGTCATCCTCGAAACCGGCGAGCTGGCCACCTACGACAACGTCCGCCGGGCCTCGTGGCTCGCCATGCTGGCCGGCGCCGACGTGATCAAGACCTCGACCGGCAAGGTCTCCCCCGCTGCCACCCTGCCGGTGACGCTCGTGATGCTGGAGGCGGTCCGGGACTTCCGCTCCCAGACCGGCCGCCAGGTCGGGGTCAAGGCCGCGGGCGGCATCCGCGCCGCCAAGGAAGCGGTCCGCTACCTGGTGGTGGTGAACGAGACGTGCGGGGACGACTGGCTCGACCCGGACTACTTCCGCTTCGGCGCCTCGTCGTTGCTCAACGACCTGCTGATGCAGCGGCGCAAGCTGTCCACCGGCTGGTACTCCGGCCCCGACTACTTCACCCTGGACTGACGGAACACGACTGATGGGCTTCGACTACGCCCCCGCCCCCGAGTCGGCGTCGATCGTCGACATCGCCCCCAGCTACGGCCTGTACATCGCCGGCGAGATGGTCGACCCCGTCGACGGCACCCGGTTCAAGACCGTCAACCCGGCCACCGAGGAGGTGCTGTCCGAGGTGGCGGCGGCCGGTCCCGAGGACGTCGACCGGGCGGTGGCCGCGGCCCGCGCCGCCTACGACGGCACCTGGTCCCGCCTGCCCGCCCGGGCCCGGGGCAAGTACCTGTACCGGCTGGCCCGCATCCTCCAGGAGCGCTCGCGGGAGCTGGCGGTGCTGGAGTCGATCGACAACGGCAAGCCCATCCGCGAGAGCCGCGACGTCGACCTGCCGCTGGTGGCAGCGCACTTCTTCTACTACGCGGGCTGGGCCGACAAGCTCGACCATGCCGGCTTCGGCCCCGACCCCCGGCCCCTGGGCGTGGCCGCGCAGGTCATCCCCTGGAACTTCCCGCTGCTCATGCTGGCCTGGAAGATCGCTCCGGCGCTGGCGTGTGGCAACACGGTGGTCCTCAAGCCGGCCGAGACCACCCCACTGACCGCGCTGGCCTTCGCCGACATCTGCCGCCAGGCCGACCTGCCTCCCGGCGTCGTCAACATCGTGACCGGGGCGGGCGACACCGGCCGGGCGCTGGTCGAGCACCCCGGGGTGGACAAGGTGGCGTTCACCGGGTCGACCGAGGTGGGCCGGCAGATCGCCCGCTCGGTGGCCGGCTCCCGCAAGAAGGTGACGCTGGAGCTGGGGGGCAAGGCGGCCAACATCGTGTTCGACGACGCCCCGCTGGACCAGGCGGTCGAGGGCATCGTCAACGGCATCTTCTTCAACCAGGGCCACGTGTGCTGCGCGGGCAGCCGGCTGCTGGTGCAGGAGTCGATCGTCGACGACCTGCTGGACCACCTCAAGCGCCGCCTGGGCACGCTGCGTCTGGGCGACCCGCTGGACAAGAACACCGACATCGGCGCCATCAACAGCCCCGAGCAGCTGGCCCGCATCCGCGAGCTGTCCAGCGTGGGCGAGGCCGAGGGCGCCGAGCGCTGGTCGCCGCCGTGTGACCTGCCCGACCGGGGTTACTGGTTCCCGCCGACCCTGTTCACCGGCGTGTCCCAGGCCCACCGCATCGCGCGGGAGGAGATCTTCGGCCCCGTCCTCTCGGTGCTCACCTTCCGCACCCCGGCCGAAGCGCTGGAGAAGGCCAACAACACGCCCTACGGCCTGTCGGCGGGCGTGTGGACCGAGAAGGGCAGCCGCATCCTGTGGATGGCCCAACGCCTGCGGGCCGGCGTGGTGTGGGCCAACACCTTCAACCGCTTCGATCCGGCGAGCCCGTTCGGTGGCTACAAGGAGTCGGGCTACGGCCGCGAGGGCGGGCGCCACGGGCTGGAGGCCTACCTCGATGTCTGACGACGGCCGGGTGGCGGTGCGCAAGACCTACAAGCTCTACGTGGGCGGCGCCTTCCCCCGCTCCGAGTCGGGCCGCACCTACGAGGTGTTCTCCGCCCATGGTGGCTTCCTGGCCAATGCCGCCCTCGCCTCCCGCAAGGACGCCCGCGACGCGGTGGTGGAGGCCCGCAAGGCCGTCCCCGGCTGGTCCGGGGCCTCCGCCTACAACCGGGGCCAGGTCCTGTACCGCGTGGCGGAGATGCTGGAGGGGCGCCGGGCCCAGTTCGTCGCCGAGGTGGCCGACGCCGAGGGGCTGAAGCCCCGCCCGGCCGGCGAGGTGGTGGACGCCGCCATCGACCGCTGGGTCTGGTACGCGGGGTGGAGCGACAAGATCCACCAGGTGCGCGGCTCGTCCAACCCGGTGGCCGGTCCCTACTTCGACTTCTCGGTGCCCGAGCCCACCGGCGTCGTAGCCGTGGTGGCGCCGCCCGACTCGTCGCTGCTGGGCCTGGTGTCGGTGGTGGCGCCGATCATCGTGACTGGCAACACGGCTGTGGTGGTGGCGTCGGAGGAGCGCCCGCTGCCGGCCATCACGCTGGCCGAGGTGCTGGCCACCTCCGACCTGCCGGGCGGCGTGGTCAACCTGCTCACCGGCCGGGCGGCCGAGATCGCCCCCTGGCTGGCCTCGCACATGGACGTGAACGCCATCGACCTGGCGGGGGTCACCGACGAGGAGCTGGCCACCGAGCTGGAAGCCGCCGCGGCGGAGAACCTCAAGCGGGTCGTCCGCCCGCCCGCGGCCCCGCCCGACTGGGCGCCCGACCCCGGCCTCGACCGCATGCTGGCCTTCCTGGAGACCAAGACGGTCTGGCACCCGGTCGGGATCTAGCGCCTAGCGCCTGTCGAAGCTGACCCGCTCCTCGGGTTGCGGCGAGGCGGCGGGGCGGGCCGGCCGGATCACGGCCACCGCCCACTCGACCAGCTCGTACCCCTTGAACGCGAGCCAGCCGGGCACCGAGCCGAACAGCACCCACCACAGCGAGTACCCGGCGATGACGCCGGCCCAGAACTGGTGGCCCCACAGCAGCGCGGCGACCAGTGGTCCCAGCAGGCCGAGCACCACTGCCCACCACAGGCCGGCGAGCAGGCCCGCCACGAACAGGGCCGAGCCCAGGGCGGCGGCGATGCCCCACAGCACGAGGCCGAGGCGCTGGACCGGCACCCGCCAACGGGACCGGGCTACCACCGCGGTCCACATCAGGTAGGAGCGCACCAGAGGTACGCCCGACGCCTGCAGCAGGTCCCGGAAGCGCAGGTCGGCCTGCTCGGGGGTCAGCCGCCACTCGGGTGGCAGCTCGGCTCGCGGCGTGGGGCTCTCGTCGTTGCCCGTCAGGAGGTCGTGCACCAGCGACGCGGCGGTGTGCCGGCCGGCGCGGCGAGCGAACCAGCCCAGCCACAGGGGGATCGACGCCAGGTCGGTACGCGCGAGCCACTCGGGCTCGACGACCAGCGTCGTCCCCTCGGGCGGCGGCGGCCAGGTGACGACGAGGCGCTCCTGCAGCGCGAACTCGTCGTCCGACACCTGGCGCAGCACGATGCGCATCGGCTGCCGCGGGGGCGTATCGGCCGCGAACGGCGTGCTGTCCGTGGACCAGAAGCTCGGGATGTCAGACGTAGGCGCAGCGTACCCAGGCCGAGATGGTCGGACGCCCGCCACGACGGTGGTTCACTGGAGAGGTGAGCGTGCGTACCCGCGCCTACCGCAAGGGCGTGCTCGAAGCCGAGGACTTCCCTCTGGCCGATCTGTCCGAGCACCTGGCCCAGCCCGACTGCCATGTGTGGGTCGACCTGTGCCACCCGACCGAGGACAAGCTGGACACGCTGGCGTCGGAGCTGGGCCTGCACCCGCTGGCGGTGGAGGACGCGCTCGAGCCCCACCAGCGCTCCAAGATCGACCGCTACCGCACCCACGCCTTCCTGGCTGCCCACGCGGTGACGCTCGACATCGACGCCCCGGCGCTGAGCACCGTTGAGATCGACGCCTTCATCGGCGAGAACTTCCTGGTCACCGTGCAGGGCGAGGAGCGCTTCGACATGGACCCGGTGGTCGAGCGCTGGGACCGCTCGCCCGAGATGATCGCGGCGGGCATCGGCTTCCTGGTGTACGGCCTGCTCGACGAGATCGTCGACGGCTACTTCACCGCCATCGAGCAGTTCGACGAGTACTACGACGGCGTCGGCGACGCCATCTTCGCCGAGCAGCCGCTGGACCCGAGCCAGCAGCGGAACTGGTTCGAGATGCGCCGCGTGCTGTCGAAGTTCTACCGGCTGGTGGCGCCGCTGCGGGAGGCGCTGAGCTCGCTGGTGCACCGCGAGCTGGACGTGGTGAAGCCCGAGATCCAGCCCTACTTCCAGGACCTCTACGACCACCTGATCGTGGCCAGCGAGTCGGCCGACGCGCTGCGAGACCTGGCCACCTCGCTGGTCGAGGCCAACCTGAGCCTGCGCGACTACCGCCAGAACCAGGTGATGAAGAAGGTCTCGAGCTGGGCCGCCATCGTGGCGGTGCCCACGCTGATCACCGGGTACTACGGCATGAACGTGCCCTACCCGGGATTCAGTGAGACGTCGGGCGTGGCGGTGTCGACCATCCTGATGGTGGTGCTGGCGGTGGCGCTCTATGTCGTGTTCAAGCGGCGCGACTGGCTGTGACCGGCTCGGCGTCGCCGTCCGGCTCCACGTGAGCTCGCAGACCGGGCAGCATCTGGGCGGCCCACCGGAACGCCGGCGCCGGCAGCACCACCACCCGCAGGCCGTCGCCGGCCACCACGGTGGCGCCGTGGGCGGCGCCACCCAGGACCTCACGGGCGCCCAGCCACGAGCCGGGGCCGAGACGCTCGACCCCGCCGTGGCCCATGACGACGGCGTCGCCGTCGACCACGATCACGACCTCGCGGGCCTGCTCGCCCGCCCGGGCCAGGGGGGTGCCCGGGCGGGGATCGAGCCGGTCCGCGTGAGCGGCCAGCGGGGCGAGCGCCCGCGCGTCGTAGGCGGCGAAGGGCGCCGCGGTGCGGAGCACGGACACGTCGGGTCGGGACCTGGACATCACGCTGCCTCCTGCGTGCACATGGCGGGGGCGACGGGGAGCGTCACCTCGATCTGGGCGTCGCCCGCGTAGCGGGAACGGGCGCCGGGGGCGACGGCGAGCAGGAAGCGCACGGCCCGCTCGTTGTCGGCCTGCACGTTGGCCCGGATGGTGGCGAGCCGGGACCGGCACGCGTCCTCGGCCAGCGCGGCCCACAGCACCCGGCCCACGCCCCGGCGGGCCCAGGCGTCCTCGACCATGAACGCGGCCTCGACCGTGCCGTCGCGGCCGGACGCCAGCGTCGCGACGCCGTGGACGTCGCCGCCGGGCGACAGCGCCAACCACGAGCGGTAGTCGGCGGTCGGAGCCGCCACTCGGGCCATCTCCCGGCGGGCCGGCTGCTCCCCCGGGCCGTGGAAGCGCCGGTAGAGCGTGGTGGGGCTGCACCGATCCAGGAAGGCACCGAGCCGCTCTCCGTCCGCGGGCCCCGCGGGCCGGACCGTCAGGCCGATCCCGAGGGCAACGGGCAGGGTTTCCATGTACGCGACGCTAACTAGACCAGTCGTCATAGTCAATAGACCAGTCGCCATATTGCTATACTCAGGCTGTGGCATCCGACACACGTGAACGACTCGTCCGCTCCACCAGCCGCCTGCTGCGCACGCAGGGCTACGCGGCGACGGGGCTGAACCAGGTGATGGCGGAAGCCGACGCCCCCAAAGGCTCGATGTACTTCCACTTCCCCGGGGGCAAGGAGCAGCTGGCCGCGGCCGCGATCGACCTGTTCGCCGAGCGCAGCTCGGCTCGCCTGGACCGCCAGCTCACCGAGCACGAGACCGTCGCCGACGCGGTCGTCGCCATCTTCGACTCCTACGTGGAGCACCTCGAGCGCACCGAGTACCGCGAGGGCTGCGCGGTGGCGACCGTCGCGCTCGACGCCGCCTCCTCCCACGAGCTCCTGGCCGAGGCCACCGGGCGGGCCTTGCGTGCCTGGACGGACCGGGTGGCCACGGCCCTGGAGGCCGACGGCCGGGAGCCCACCGAGGCCCACGCCCTGGCCACGCTGGTCATCGCCGCCATCGAGGGCACAGTCGTGATGGCCAAGGGCGAGCGCACCACCGAGCCCATCGAGGCGGCGCGCGACGCCTTGAAGGTGATCCTGGGCGGCGAGGAGAAATCCAGCAATCTGGCTTGATGCATCCAACCTGGATGATGTAATTGTGGAGGCGTGGGAGCACCACCCGCCGCCCGAGAGCTGACCCCGCCGGGGTTCCTCCAGCTCGCGGGGCATCCCCTGCGCTGGCGGCTGCTGGGCGAGCTCGCCCGCAGCGACCGGACGGTGCAGGAGCTGACCCGGCTCGTGGGCCAGCCCCAGAACCTGGTCTCCTACCACCTGGGCAAGCTGCGGGACGCGCGGCTGGTCTCGGCCCGGCGCAGCTCGGCCGACGGCCGCGACGCCTACTACACGGTCGACCTCGGCCGGGTCGGCGAGCTGCTGGCCACGACGGGGGCAGCCCTGCATCCGGGACTTCGGCTCGCGCCGCCCCCCATCCCGGGGCGGCCGAACGGCACGAAAGTGCGAGTGCTGTTCCTGTGCACGGGCAACAGCTCCCGCTCCCAGATGGCCGAGGCGCTGGCCCGAGCCCGCTCGGGAGGGCGGATCGAGGCCCACAGTGCCGGTAGCGCCCCCAAGCCCCTGCACCCGGACGCCGTGCGCGTGATGAGCGAGGAGCACGGGATCGACCTGGCCGGGCACCACCCCAAGCACTTCGGCTCGTTCGCCGAGACTCGCTTCGATTGGGTGATCAGCCTGTGCGACCGGGTACGCGAGGTGTGCCCGGAGTTCCCGGGGCAGCCCGAGACGGTCCACTGGAGCATCCCGGATCCCGCGGCCGACGAGGCCGGCTACCCGGCCTTCCAACAGACGGCCGACGAACTGGAGACCCGCATCGGGTTCCTGCTCGCCGCCGTCACGACACCGGAGGAGAAGCCATGACCCAGCAGGACGAGTTGGTGAGCGTCCGCTACATGGTCGACGACGTGCAGGAGTCCATCGACTTCTACACCAAGCACCTGGGCTTCGAGGTGCGCATGAGCGCGGCTCCCGCCTTCGCCGACGTCATCCGCGGCAACCTGCGCCTGCTGCTCAGCGGGCCGACCAGCAGCGCGGGGCGGCCGATGACCGACGGCGAGAAGCCGGGCCCGGGAGGCTGGAACCGCATCCACTTCGTCGTCGACGACATCGACGCCGAGGTCGCCCGGCTCACCGAAGCCGGGCTCCCGTTCCGCAACGAGATGGTGAAGGGGCCGGGCGGCTCCCAGATCCTGCTGCTGGATCCGTCCGGCAACGTGATCGAGCTGTTCCAGATGGCCGGGACGTAGGCACACCCATACATACGTTCGCTATAGTGGCGGGATGACCGCCATCCGCTGGGACCAGGTCGAGGAGCCCCAGGCCCAGCAGACGCTGTTCGACGAGCCGGTCTTCGAGCGCCAGCCGGGCCGGGGCGAGTTCCGGGGCATCGAGTTCCTGCACGTCCGGGCCCGGCGCATCGTCAACGAGGTCAAGGGCGCGCCGTTCGGGTTCCGGTTCTCGATCAACGCCTACCGGGGCTGCAGCCACGCCTGCACCTACTGCTTCGCCCGCCCTACGCACACCCACCTCGACCTCGACGCCGGTGCCGACTTCGAGCGGAAGATCGTGGTCAAGGTCAACGCCGTGTCGCTGCTGCGGGCCGAGCTCGACCCCCGGCGCTGGGGCGGCGAGCTGATCGCCATGGGCACCAACACCGACCCCTACCAGCGGGCCGAGGGCAAGTACCGGCTCACCCGGGGGATCGTCGAGGTGCTCACCGAGGCGGCCAACCCGTTCTCGATCCTCACCAAGTCCACCCTCGTGCTGCGTGACCTCGACCTGCTGGCCGAGGCGGCCCGGCGCACCCAGGTCCGGGTCAACCTGTCCATCGGCACGCTCGACGAGGAGGTCTGGCGCACCACCGAGCCCGGCACCCCGCACCCGGCCCGCCGGGTGCGGGCGGTCGAGGCGCTCAACGCCGCCGGCGTGCCCTGTGGGGTGTTGATCGCCCCGGTGCTACCTGGGCTGTCCGACGGTCCCGACCAGCTCGACGCGGTCGTGCGGGCCTGTGTCGAGGCCGGGGCCCGGTCGGTGTCCACGGTCCTGCTGCACCTGCGACCCGGGGTCAAGGACGTGTTCTACGCCCACCTGGCGGAGACGCATCCCCACCTGCTGGCCGACTACCGCCGCCGCTACCGCGACCGCGCCTACGCCCCACAGGCCGACCAGCGCGAGCTGGCCACGGTCGTGGCCCGCCTGGTGCAGCGCCACGGCGGCATCCCGGCCGAGCGCGGCGACCCCGAGCACATGGTGGGCCCGGCGGCCGCGCCGCCCGAAGTCGAGGTGGACGTGCGCCCGCGCCGCGACGACACCCAGCTGTCGCTGCTCTAGCCCCAGCGCGCCCGCAGCACCGCGGCGGTGGCCGCGTCCGCGGGGAAGAACGACTCGACCGCCAGCTCCTCGACGGTGATGTCGCGGGCGGTGCCGAACGTGGCCAGCATGGAGAAGAACGTCAGCACGCCCTCCCCCGTGCGCAGCACCAGCGGGACGAACACCTGCCCGGCGGTGTCGCCCGGCGAGGCCGAGCCGGCCACGCCCGGGTAGGCGCACATCTCGTCGTGCAGGGCCAGCAGCCGGTCGTCGGCGTAGGCCTGGGCCTCGCGCCGCAGCCGGTCGACCAGGTGGGCGGCGTACTCGGCGAAGTTCTCGATGTTGGGCGCCAGCCCGTCGGGGTGCAGGGTGACCCGCAGGGCATTGACCGGCGGCTCCAGCAGGTGAGATGCGACACCGTTGGTCATGATGCCCAGCGCCGGCCGGTTGGCCGACACGACGTCCCAGTGACGGTCCACCACGATGGCCGGGAACGGCTCGTGGCCGGCCAGCACCTGGTCGAGCGCTTCCCGCACCGGGGTCATGGCCTCGTCCTCCAGGGGCGTGCGGCCGTAGCTGGGGGCATAGCCCGCGGCCAGCAGAAGCGTGTTGCGCTCCCGCAGGGGCACCCCCAGGTGCTCGGCCAGGTGGAGCACCAGCTCGCGGGAAGGCCGGGACCGGCCGTTCTCCACGAAGCTCAGGTGGCGGGCCGACACCGCGGCCTCGTTGGCCAGGTCGAGCTGGCTCAGGCGGCGGCGCTGACGCCAGTTGCGCAGCAGCCCGCCGACGCCGGGACGACTCTCGGTGGTGGCAGTGATCGTGAGCGCCATCGATTCGACCCTAACGCCGCCTGGTCACCACAGCGCCTACCCGTCAGGTAATGGCTGCGGGCCGGGCCGCCGCGCATGGTGGTCGGCGTCCCCGCAACACTCCGGGAGGAGACTCCGATGACCGACACCACCGCCGTCGATCTCAGCGCCGTGGTCGACGCCTACTTCGCCGCCTTCAACGAGACCGATGCCGCCCGCCGCGCCGAGCTGATCCCCCAGGCGTGGGCCGAGGACTGCGCCTACGTCGACCCGCTGGTGTCGGCCACCGGCGCCGACGAGATCAACGCCATGATCGGCGGCCTCCAGGGCCAGTTCCCCGGCCACGCCGTCACGCTGTCCAGCGGGCTCGACGCCCACCACAACCTGGTCCGCTTCGGGTGGGACCTGACCGACCCCGACGGCGCCGTGGTCATGCAGGGCCTCGACGTGGGCATCGTGGCCGAGGACGGCCGCCTGTCCCGCATCGGCGGGTTCTTCGGCCCGCTCCCCGAGCAGTCCTGAGGCCCCTCGTTTCCGGCGGCCCTTGGACGCCCCCGAGTGTTACGGTGTGTAGCACCAGCACCGGGGGCGCCAAGGGGGATCCGACGATGCCGTACGCCGAGGGCCGCACGTACTACGACGCCGACAGCCACATCATGGAGCTGCCGGACTGGCTCGGCGGCTATGTGGCCGAGGAGATGAAGGACCGCATCGGCCCGCTCCAGCTGGGCGGGGCCGGGCGCATGGCCGAGACCGCGGTGCGCCAGGCCGAGGCTCGCCAGTCCGACCCCGAAGCCCGGGCCGAGCTGGAGGCGGGCGTGCTCAACGCCAAGGGATGGAGTGCGCTCGGCGCCTTCGACCCCGATGAGCGCAGCCGGGCCCTCGACCTGCTGGGCTTCGACCGCCAGCTGGTGTTCCCCACCTTCGCCTCGTCGCAGTTCCTCGGGCACGAGGACCGGGACGTGCGGGCGGCCGGCAACCGGGCCCTCAACCGGGGCATCGTCGACTTCTGCTCCCACGACGAGCGCCTCATGGCCGTGGCGTTCGTGCCCCTGGGCGACCCGGCCCGGGCCGAGGCCGAGGTCGAGGCCAGCCTGGACGACGGCGCGGCCGCCATCCAGGTGAGCCACGACGCCCCCAAGCGCCACTCCCACACCCACCCCGACTACGACGGCGTGTGGGGCCGGCTGGCCGAGGCCGGCGTGCCGTTCGTGCTCCACGTCGGCGGCGCGCGCCTCAACGTGCCCCGCTCGCTGCACGACAACGGCCTGGCTCCGGTGACCGACTTCCTGGGCGGCGGCGAGAACCTCCGCTCGAAGGACTACATCGCGCTCAGCCACGCCCCCGAGCTGTTCCTGGCCTGCATGGCCATGGACGGGGTGTTCGAGCGGTTCCCCGGCCTGCGGGGCGCGGCCATCGAGCTGGGTGCCGCCTGGGTGCCCACCCTGCTGGTCAAGCTCGACCAGGTCACCCGCAACTTCCGCAAGTCCGAGCCCCAGCTCAACGCCATGCCCCTCTCGCCCCGCGAGTACATCGAGCGCCAGGTGTGGTTCACCCCGTTCCCGGGCGAGCCGGTCGGCGACATCATCGATCAGTGCGGCCCGGACCTGCTGCTGTTCTCGTCCGACTACCCGCACCCCGAGGGCACCCGCGACCCGCTCGGCCGGTTCGAGGCCACCATGGAGGACGTCTCCGGTCCGGCCCGCGAGCGCTTCTACTCCGGCAACTTCGCCGACCTCATGGGCCTGGCGCCTGCCTGAGGAGTTACCGCGTTTCCCGCTCTTGGCGCCGGCGCGGAGCGCCGCCTCTAGGCGATCCCCTCGGCGGCCGCCGGGTCCGAGCGGAGCGGCATGCCCCCGTGGACGAAGCCGTTCCACAGCACCGCGGTGAGCCGGTCCGCCAACTCCTCCGCGCTGCAGGTGCGCTCCTCGACCCAACGGCTGGCCGCCGCCTCCAGGCCGCCCACGAACAGGTCCGCCCCCGCCAACGACATCCGCTTGCCCCAGCCCGCGGTGCGGAGGTGCTCGGCGGTGGAGTCGGCGACCAGGCGGGAGAAGCCGCTGTGGTGGGTCACGGAACGCTCGCGGTCGGGGGGCACCTGGCGGTTGAGGAACCGGTACACGTTCGGGTCCTCGTCGATGAACGTCAGGTAGGACAGGATCTGGTGGTGCAGCAGGCCATGGCCCGGTGGGAGGTCGCGGGTGCCGCGCCGCAGGCGGGCCAGCAGCGCCCGGCAGAAGTGGTCGGCCACCGCCGCGTACAACCCGGTGGCGTCGCCGAAGTGCCGGTAGAGGATGGGACGCGAGATGCCGGCCTCCGCCGCGATGTCCTCCATCGCCACCCGGCCCTCGCCCCGCCGGATCACTCGCAGCGCGGCCTCGAGCAGCTCGGCCCGGCGGGCCTCGCGGCGCGTCAGGCCCACCGTCGGCCGCTCGTCACGCGAGGTCGTCTTGGCGGCGGTCCCCCGTGCCATCGGGGTGCAGACTACCTGGACACTGCGGTGACGAACGGTACGGTGCCGTCCATGGAGCCCACTCTCGGCATCGGTGCGCTGTCCGAGCGCACCGGCCTCCTCGGGACGCCGCCTCAGTCGGCCAGGGCGCCGTAGACGATCGACTTCAGCTGGCCCCGGAAGTTGAACGTGCCCGAGGGCATGAGCTGGGTCATGAACACGCCCACGATCTCCTCCACCGGGTCGATCCAGAAGGCGGTGGAAGCGGCGCCGCCCCACATGTACTCGCCGGGCGAGCCGGCCGACTGGGTGAGCGCCGGTCCCCCGCTCACGGCCACGGTGAGGCCGAAGCCCATGCCGTCGAAGCCGACCTCGCCGTAGCCGCCGGGCAGGGCGAACTGGCGCAGGTCGCCCCCGCCGGGCAGGTGGTTCGTGCGCATCAGCTCGACGGTCTTGCGGGACAGGATGCGCACGCCGTCCAGCTCGCCCCCGTTGACCAGCATGTGGCAGAAGCGCAGGTAGTCGGCGGCCGTGCCCACCAGGCCGCCGCTGCCCGACAGGAACTCGGGATGGCTGCGGTAGCCGCTCGTGAGCGGGTCGTCCAGGAGCCGGACCGAGCGGTCGGGGGCACGCCGGTAGAGGGCCGCGAACCGGCCGACCTTGTCGTCGGGCACCGAGAAGCCGGTGTCGGCCATCCCGAGCGGGTCGAAGATGGTCGCCTGCAGGTACTCGTCGAAGCGCCGGCCCGAGAGCACCTCGACCAGCCGGGCGCACACGTCGGTCGACCACGAGTACAGCCAGCGGGTGCCGGGATGGAAGCGCAGCGGCACGGTGGCGAGCCGCTCCATCAGCGTCTGCAGGTTGCCGCCCCCGCCGAGGCGCAGGGAGGGCGGGCGCTGGCCCAGCGTCGCCAGGTCGAGACGAGCGCCGGGAGGGCCCATCCCGATGCCGGTCATGTGCATGAAGGCGTCGCGCACCGACATGGGGCGCTCGGGGTCGACCTCCGCCTTGGTGCCGTCCTCGCGCACCTCCCGCACCTTGGTGGCGCGGAACTCCGGGATGTACCGGTGCACCGGGTCGCTGAGCGCGAACGCTCCGGTCTCGTACAGGGTCAGGAGCGCCACGCCGGTGATCGGCTTGGTCATGGAGTACAGGCGCCAGATGGTGTCGTCGGCGACCTTGACGTCGTGCTCCCGGTCCGCCAGGCCGAAGGTGGCGGCGTGGGCCACCTGACCCCTCCGGGACACCACCACCTGGCAGCCGGCGATCTTGCCCGGCTCGATGTAGCGGGTACGGAGGTGGTCGTCGATCCGGGTCAAGCGGTTGGCGTCGAACCCGGCGGCGTCAGGGTCGAGCTTGAAGGTCACGGCCGCAGGGTAACGCGGAGTAAGAGCGCGTGTCGGAGGATCTAATACGAGTGTTCCGACGTCGTGAATCCGTAACATGACGGGCCGCGCACCGTGCCTACAAGTCACTCCCTACCGATCGCGGCCGAGCTCAGCTCCCGCCTCAGCGCGCTGACGCTGCTCGACGAGCAGCGCCTGCGCCGCCGGCTCGACCGCGCCCGCACGGCCGCTGACGGCGACGAGGCGCTGGCCGCGTTGGCGGTCGAGGTGGCCGAGGCCGAGGCGCGGGTGGCCGGTCGCCGCCTGGCCGTCCCCGAGGTCGGCTACCCGCCCGAGCTGCCCATCACCGCCCGGCGCGACGAGCTGCTCGCCACCATCCGCGACCACCAGGTCGTGGTGGTGGCGGGCGAGACCGGCTCGGGCAAGAGCACTCAGCTCCCCAAGCTCTGCCTGGAGCTGGGCCGGGGCGTGCGCGGCCTGATCGGGCACACCCAGCCGCGGCGCCTGGCGGCCCGCACGGTGGCCGCCCGGGTCGCCGAGGAGCTGGGCACGCCGCTGGGCGAGGGCGTGGGCTACACGGTGCGCTTCACCGACCAGGTGGGCGAGCGCACCCTCGTCAAGGTCATGACCGACGGCATCCTGCTGGCCGAGCTCCAGCGCGACCGGCTGCTGCGACGCTACGACACGCTGATCGTGGACGAGGCCCACGAGCGCAGCCTCAACATCGACTTCCTGCTCGGCTACCTCACCAACCTCCTCCCCCGCCGGCCCGACCTGAAGCTGATCGTCACCTCGGCCACCATCGACACCGAGCGCTTCGCCGGCCACTTCGACGCCCCGGTCGTCGAGGTCTCCGGCCGCACCTACCCCGTCGAGGTCCGCTACCGGTCGCTGGGCGACGAGGCGGCCGACCAGGTCGACGGGATCCGGCGGGCGGTGGACGAGCTCCGGGCGGAGGGGCCGGGCGACATCCTGGTGTTCCTGTCGGGCGAGCGGGAGATCCGCGACACGGCCACCGCGCTGGGCGAGGCCCGGCTGGACGGCACCGACATCCTGCCGCTGTACGCCCGCCTGTCGGCCGCCGAGCAGCAGCGGGTGTTCAAGCCGCATGGAGGCCGGCGCATCGTGCTCGCCACCAACGTGGCGGAGACCTCGATCACGGTGCCCGGCGTGCGCTACGTGGTCGACCCCGGGACCGCCCGGATCTCCCGCTACAGCCGCCGCACCAAGGTCCAGCGGCTCCCCATCGAGCCGGTCAGCCAAGCCTCCGCCGACCAGCGGGCCGGGCGCTGCGGCCGGGTGGCGCCCGGCATCTGCATCCGGCTCTACGACGAGGACGACTACCTGTCCCGGCCCGAGTTCACCGAGCCGGAGATCCTGCGCACCAACCTGGCCTCGGTCATCCTGCGCATGGCCGCGCTGGGCCTGGGCGAGGTCGAGTCGTTCCCGTTCGTGGATCCGCCCGACGCCCACGCCGTACGCGACGCGGTGGCGCTGCTGGGCGAGCTGGGGGCCATGCGCGACGGCCGCACGCTGACCCCGCTGGGTCGCCGGCTCGCGCGGCTCCCCATCGACCCGCGCTTCGGCCGCATGATCCTCGAGGCCGACGCCCACGGCTGCGTGCGCGAGGTGCTGATCATCGCGGCCGCCCTGTCCATCCAGGACGTGCGGGAGCGGCCCACCGGCCAGGAGGCCGAGGCCGACGAGCTTCACGCTCGCTTCGCCGATCCCGACTCCGACTTCACGGCGGTGCTCAACCTGTGGCATTACCTGGAGACCGAGCAGCGGGCGCGGTCCTCCAGCGCGTTCCGCCGGCTGTGCCGGGCCGAGCACCTCCATCACGTGCGGGTGAGGGAGTGGCAGGACCTGGTGCGCCAGCTGCGCGACGTCGCGGCCGAGATCGGCATCCGCCGCACCCGCCAGGCGGGCCCGCCCGAGGCCGTGCACCGCTCGCTGCTGGCCGGCCTGCTGTCCCACGTCGGCATGTACGACCCCGCCACCCGCGAGCACATCGGGGCCCGTCAGGCCCGCTTCCTGGTGGCGCCGGGGTCGTCCCTGCACCGCCGTCCCGCGGCGTGGGTGATGGCCGGCGAGCTGGTGGAGACGACCCGGCTGTGGGCCCGCATGGTGGCCCGCATCGACCCGTCGTGGATCGAGCCGCTGGCCGAGCACCTGGTGCGCCGCAGCTACAGCGAGGCCTGGTGGGACGCCAAGCGGGCGGCGGCGGTCACCAGCGAGCGGGTCACGCTCTACGGCCTGCCCATCGTCGACGGCCGCCGCGTGCAGGTGGCCCGCGTCGACCCCGCTCTGGCCCGCCGCATGTTCATCGAGCACGCCCTGGTCGACGGCGACTGGACCACGCGGCACCCTTTCGCGGCCGACAACGCCCGGCTGGTCGAGGAGGTGCGGGACCTGGAGGACAGGGCCCGGCGCCGCGACCTGCTGGCCACCGACGAGCGGCTGGTGGCGTTCTTCGACGAGCGGGTCGGACCCGACGTGACGTCGGGCCGCGAGTTCGACCGCTGGTGGGGCCGGGCCCGGCGCCGCCGGCCCGACCTGCTGACCTTCACGTGGGAGGACCTGGTGGCCGCGGGCGCGGTGCCGGTCGAGGGCGAGGACTTCCCGACCACCTGGCACCAGGGTGGGCGGGACTTCGACGTGACCTACACGTTCGGGCCGGGCGCCGACGACGACGGGGTGACCGTGCACATCCCGCTGGCGGTGCTCAACCAGGTGTCCCCCGACGGGTTCGACTGGCAGGTCCCCGGCCACCGGCTCGACCTGGTCACCGCGCTGGTCCGGTCGCTGCCCAAGGCGGTGCGCCGCCACCTGGTGCCTGCACCGGACCGGGCCCGCGAGGCGCTGGCCGGCATCGGCCCCGCCGACGGCCCGCTGCTGGAGGTGCTGGCTCGCCGCCTGGCCTCGCGGGCGGGCGAGCCGGTGGCGCCGTCGGACTTCGACCTGGCCCGGGTGCCCGCCCACCTGCTCGTGCGCTTCCGCGTCGAGGACGCCGACGGCCGCGAGGTGGCCGCCGGGCGCGACCTCATCGCTCTGGCCCGGCAGCTCGGCTCGCAGGTGCGGTCGGCGGTGGCGAGCGCCACCCCGGGCATCGAGCGCGGCGGCCTGCGCGCCTGGGACATCGGCACCCTGCCCCGGGTGGTCGACACGACCGCCGCGGGCCAGCCGGTGCGGGGCTATCCCGCGCTGGTGGACGAGGGCGAGACCGCGGGGGTGCGGGTCCTGGCCAGTGAGACCGACCAGGCCCGGGCGATGGCCGCCGGCACCCGCCGCCTGCTGCTGCTGGCGGTGCCCGCGGCCCGGCGGGAGGCCGAGCGCCGGCTGCGCACCATCCCGGCCCTCGCGGCCGTGCCGGCCCGCTACCCCGGCGTCGCCGCTCTGGCCGACGACAGCGTGGCCGCCGCGGCCGACCGCATCGTGGCCGCCGAGGGCGGCCCCGCATGGGACGAGGCCGGCTTCGCCCGGCTGGAGGCCGCGGCCCGCGCCCGGCTGGCACCGCTGGCCGCAGGGGCGGCGGGCCAGGCCGGCGACCTCGTGGCGGCGGCGCTGGCGCTGGAGACCCGCCTGGCCGGCATCCGGGCCCCCGCCCTGGTCCCCTCGGTCGCCGACATGCGGGCGCAGGTCCGGTCCCTGGTGGCGCCGGGCTTCGTGGCCCGGGCCGGCCTGGCCCGGCTCCGCGACATCGGTCGCTACCTGGAGGCCATCCGCCTGCGCCTCGACAAGCTCGGCGAGCGTCCCGAGCGCGACCGCGAGCTCATGACCCGGGCCCGGGCGTTGGAGGCCGCATTCACCACCGCCCGCGACGCCCTCCCGGCCGAGCGCCGCGGCGCGCCCGACGTCGTGGCGGTGGCATGGCTGCTGGAGGAGCTGCGGGTCAGCCTGTTCGCCCAGAAGCTGGGCACCGCCCAACCGGTGAGCGAGCCCCGGGTCCGCCGGGCCATCGCCGCCCTGGGCTAGCTGGAGCTAGCCGACGCGGCGCTCGACGCCCTCCCAGTAGGGCTCGCGCAGCTCACGCTTGAGCAGCTTGCCCGAGGGGTTGCGGGGCAGGACCTCGGCGTAGTCGACCGACTTGGGCAGCTTGTAGCCGGCGAGGTTGTCACGGGCGTAGGCGATGATCGCGGCTGCCGTCTCGTCGTTGGCCTCGACGCCGGGCGCGGGGACCACGATGGCCTTCACCGCCTCGCCCCAGCGCTCGTCGGGCACGCCGATGACGGCCACGTCGGCCACCGCCGGGTGCTTGGCCACCACGTTCTCGACCTCGGCCGGGTACACGTTCTCGCCGCCGGACACGATCATGTCCTTGACCCGGTCGTGCAGGTAGATGAAGCCGTCCTCGTCGAAGTAGCCGGCGTCGCCGGTCCGGAACCAGCCGTCGGGAGTGATGGCCTCGGCGGTGGCGGTGGGGTTGTTCCAGTAGCCCTTCATGTTCTGGCGCGAGCGGGTCCACAGCTCGCCCACCTCGCCCGGCGGCACGTCCTCGCCGGTGGAGGGCTCGACCATGCGCACCTCGACCCACGGATAGGGCTTGCCGCACGAGCGCAGCAGCCGGGGCCTGTTCACCGGATCGTGGTCGACGCCGTCGAGCTGGGTGATGGCGCCGGTCGTCTCGGTCAGCCCGTACACCTGGATGAACTCGCAGCCGAGCGTCTCCATGCCCTTGACCAGCACCGTGTCGGTGATGGGCGAGGCGCCGTAGACCAGCGCCCGCAGGGTCGAGAAGTCGGTGGACTCGACGCCCGGTGTGGCCAGCAGGAACTGGATGACGGCGGGGACCATGAAGATGTTGGTGACCCCGAACTCGGGGATGGCCGCCGCCACCGCGGCAGGGTCGATGTCGCGCAGCACGACCGTGCGGCAGCCGTGGTGCAGCCCCACCATCGCCCAGCCCGCGCCGGCGATGTGGAACATCGGCATCATGGCGATGTTCACCGAGTCGGTGGTGAACCGCCATTGCTCGGCCAGGCCTCCGACGCCCTCGAAGAAGTTGTCGTTGGTGCACATCACGCCCTTGGGCAGCCCGGTGGTGCCCGAGGTGTAGAGCTGGAAGGCGACGTCGCCGCCCGCGGCGCGCACGCCCGGGTCCTCGGCCTCGTGCCCGGACATCCACTCCTCGTAGCCCGGCCAGCGGTCGTGGCCGCCCACCGCCACGATGGTGTGGACGCGCTCGAGGCCGTCCTCGATGCGCTCGACGTGGCCCACGAAATCGGGGCCCACGATGACCACCTCGGCCTGGGCGTCGGCGATGATCTGGGCCATCTCGGGCGGGGCCAGGCGCCAGTTCACCGCCACGTTGATGGCGTTCAGCTTGGCCAGGCCGAAGGTGACGTCGAAGAACTCCAGGCCGTTCTTGTCGATGAAGGCCACGCGGTCGCCGGCCTCCACTCCTGCGGCCCGCAGCGCCTGCGCGACGCGTGAGGAGCGCTCGTCCAGCTCGCCGAAGCTGACCGTGCGCCCGGCGATGTCGAGGGCGGGTGCCTCGGGCCGGCGGCCGGCGTGGACTCTGACGATGTCGGCGAGCGTCTTGATGGCGGTCAGATCATCGGTGCCGGCAGTGTCGGCCGTGGTCATGCGGTGGTCCCCCCGGGTCTGCCCTGAGTCCAAGGTAGTTGCCTTTGGGTAGCATCGGGCGGCTGCCGTACGGAGGGGACCCCACGGCTGCCACGAAGGCTTGTGATCGTGCTCCCAGATCGGGGTAAGGGGTAGTCCGCGACCGCGGAGACAGACGCATGAGGCGCATCGACGACCAGCGCACCGGCCGGTGGGCGGGCCGCGGGGGGCGCGCCCCGGGGGATGGCCGCGCCTCGGCAGCCGATCCGCCGGTCGCCGCCGACCCGGCCGCCGTCGCCGGGGCGGAGCCGGTGGCCAACGACCTCGTGCACCCGCCGGTGGTGCGCTGGGCCGGCACAGCCGGTGCCGTGGTGGTCGGCGCCTCGCTCGTGGCACTGTCCGCCACGCTCAGCGACAGCGACCGCGACTTCCTGTTCATCCACGCCCTGGCCAGCGTCCCGTTCTCCGCCGCGGGCCTGGTCATCACCCACCGGACGCTGCGCCACTGCCCGCCCGAGTACCAGGGCTTCTGGCACCGCTGGTGGCAGGGGCTGGCGCTGGCCACCCTGGCGGGCCTGGCCGCTCTGGGCGGAGCAGCCTTGGACTCCCGGGCGCTCGTGGGCCTGGACATGCTCCTGATCGTGGCCGCCATCCCGGTCTGGACGTCGGCCGGGATCCGCATGCTCCAGGCCCAGGCGGGCAAGCTGGACATCTCGGTCGATCTCCTCGACACCGCCATGGCCCTGTGCGTGCTGGGCGCGCCCATGGTGCTGCTGATCGCCGAGCCGCTGAGCGAGAGCACGAAGCTGATCTTCGCCATCCCCTTCGCGCTGGCGGTCTTCGTGGCCCCGGCCGGGCTCTACGTCTCGTTCCTGAACCTGGCGCGGATCCCGCCGGGCCAGCGGGTCACGCAGGGCTTGGGCGTGGCGCTCGCGGTCGCGTTCAGCATCGACGCCACCATGCAGCTGGCCCGGGTGCTCGGCGGCATCGACCTCGCGCTGCCGTGGTTCGTCGTCGCCCACGCCACCCAGATGGCCCTGCTCATGCTGCTGCCGCTGTGGGCCCATCGCCACACCACGGGCCGCCTGGCCCGCCTGGCTCCGGACCAGCAGCTGCGCGCGAGCAACCCGATGCCGTATGTCAGCGCGGTCGTGCTGCCGCTGCTGGCCCTCTGGGTGCTGGCGACCCGGGACAGCCGCCCCTGGGAGGTCGTCTTCCTGATCGTGGTGTTGCTGGTGATCATCCTGCTCAACGCGGTCCGCTACACCCTGATGAGCCGGGAGGCCCGGCACCTGAGCGCCGAGCTGGGCACCATGGCGGAGGAGCGCCGGTTGCTGCTGGCCAACATGGTGCGGGCGCTGGAGCACGACCGCCACCGCACCGTGACCGAGCTGCACACGCAGGCCGTGGGCTCACTGGCCACGCTGTCGGCCATCGTCCAGAGCGTGTCCGTGAGCCTGCCGAGCGAGACCGCCCTGGCGGTGCGGGAGACGATCGCGCAGCTCCAGGGCGACCTCGGCGACCGGGCCGAGGAGCTGCGCCAGCTCATGGTGGCCATGCGCCCGCCCGCGTTCACCCGCAGCGGCGACGATCGGGCGTTGGAGGCGGCGCTGGCCGCCTACGCCTCGGAGCTGTACCAGGAGCAGTCGACCCGCCCGGTCACCGTGCACGTCGACCCCGAGCTGGAGCTCGACCGCAGCACCATGACCATCGTCTACCGGATCGCCCAGGAGGCCCTGCTCAACGCGGCTCGCCACTCGGGCGCGCACAGCGTGGCGGTGTCGGTGACCGAGCAGGGCGGCAACGTGCTGGTCGAGGTGGTCGACGACGGCGTCGGGTTCGAGCTGAAGGCCGTCGACGGCGGCTCGGGCCTGGCGGCCATGAAGCTGTTCACCAACTTGGGCCGGGGCGAGCTGACGGTGCGGTCGAGCCCGGGCGAGGGCACGCTGGTCCGCAGCCTGCTCGGCGTGCGCGCCGACGAACCCGATGCCTCGCCCCCGCTGGCGCCCGAGCGGGGGCTGGGCCGCCTGAGGCTGATCGTCGGCTCGCCCGACCCCCAGGACTGATCAGACCAGCTCGAGCGCCTCGAGGCCCGCGCTGAGGAAGGCCAGCGCGGACGCGGCCGCTTCCTCGCGGCTGAGCTGGCCGGCCATGCGCAGCTCGCAGACGTGGAACAGGGCGCCCAGCGCGGCGGCACTGCCCGCCATCGTGATCGGCAGCGGTTGCCCGGCCGCGGCCAGCAGGCCGTTGAGCTCGCCCGCGAGGCGGGCGCGCGCGGCGATGGCCTGGGCGACCACCCCGGGGTCGCCCGAGCCCCACGGCTCCAGGATGAGCAGCCGGTAGGCGTCCGGGCGCTCGTCGAAATAGCCGACGACGGTGGTGACCAGCGCCGCGAGCCGCCGCTCGGTGGTGGTCGGCGCTCGCACCGCGGCCTGGACCGCCTCGACCACTTCACCCACCAGGCGCTCCATCACCTCGCGGTAGAGCTCGGGGCGCCCGTCGGGGAAGTAGTGGTACAGCAACGTCTTGGACACTCCGGCCAGCGTGGCCACCTCGGCCAGGCCCGCCTGGGTGTAGCCCCGCGTGGCGAAGGTCTCCTCCGCCGCCGCCACCAGCAGCGCCTTGCGCTCCTCGGGTGCCAGCCGGCGTGTGCTCGGTTCGCCCACCAGTCTTCTCCTCCCCACTGATAAGACTGCGGCGCGGGTCAGCACGCGCCGCGAAAACCACCAGCCACGCTACTGGCCGCGTCAGACCTCGGCCGCGCGTTGAATGTAAACCTTCGCTGTCTGTTTACTGACATGTCAGCATACGCTCTGCGATCGGCCCTGCAAGCCCTGTTCGCGGGGCCTGCACCTCCGAGAGTGCTGGTTGTGGGCTACCGTCACCGCCCATGCATCGCCGCTGGGGGGCGCGTGCGACCCTGCTGGTCGCCGCGACATTCGCCGTCATCGCCTGCGGATCGTCACAGGATGACAATCTGGGGGCAACCGGGCCCACGAGCACCAGCGCGCCGGCCGCGGAGCTTCCGACGACGGCCCCGGCCCCGACCGAACCGCCGTCGACCTTCCCGCCGCTGCGCAACCGCGCGGTGCACTCCGACCGCCCGGCCAACCCCGCGGTGGCGGCCGGCAATCCCGGGGGCGGAGCCGGGGTGCCCGCCGAGGCCCGAGCCGTCGACACATCGCACCCGGACCGGGTCATCGGCGATGGCAGCCCCGCCAGTTGCACCTCGGGCGCGGTGGTCGCGGCGGTGGCCGCCGGCGGGATCACCACCTTCAACTGCGGCCCGAACCCGGTCACCATCACGCTGACCGCCACCGCCAAGATCCGCAACGACACCGGGCCGGAGATCGTGCTCGACGGCGGGGGCAAGGTCACGCTGAGCGGCGGCGGCCAGCGCCGCATCCTCTACATGAACACCTGCGACGCCGCCCAGGTGCACACCACCTCGCACTGCCAGGACCAGGACCATCCCCGGCTCACCGTCCAGAACCTCACGTTCGTCGACGGCAATTCCACCGGGGAGATGACCGAGGGCGGGGGCGGCGGCGCCATCTTCGTGCGCGGGGGGCGGCTGAAGGTGGTCGGCTCGCGCTTCTTCCGCAACGTGTGCGACAGCACCGGGCCCGACCTCGGCGGCGCCGCCATCCGGGTGCTCGACCAGTCGCAGGACCTGCCGGTCTACATCGTGGACAGCACGTTCGGGGGCGCGCCCGGCCAGGGCGGCTCCTGCTCCAACGGCGGCGCGCTGTCGAGCATCGGCGTGTCCTGGGAGATCTACAACAGCGTGTTCAGCCACAACGAGGCCATCGGCAACGGCGCCAACCCGGCCAAGGCCGGCACGCCCGGGGGCGGCAGCGGCGGCGCCATCTACGCCGACGGCGACCGCTTCACCATCCGGGTCGTCGGTACGGTCATCGAGAACAACCATGCCCGCGAGGGCGGCGGCGCCGTGTTGTTCGTCAGCAACGACCGCACCGGCTCGCTGGCGTTCGAGGGCTCCACCCTGCGGTCCAACCCCAGCGACGGCTTCGAGACGAACGGCTATCCCGGCATCTTCTTCCTGGGCGCGGGCAACCCCTCCACCGGCGGCTCCACGCTCGAGTAGTCAGGCTTCCGCCGCCTCCGCCAGCCGCTGGCGGCGCAGCTCGCTGCGACGCACCTTCCCGGCGTCGTCGCGCAGGGCCTGATCGACCAGCTCGACCGTGCGCGGCACCTTGTAGCGAGCCAGGCGCTCCGCCACGAACTCGATCAGCTCGGCCGCGCTCACCGCGCCGGCGTCGGCCTCCACGATGGCGTGGACGCGGTTGCCCCTGTCCTCGTCGGGTAGGCCGATGACACAGCAGCTGCGGACCGCCGGGTGCTCGGCCAGCGCAGCCTCCACCTCGGCCGGGTACACGTTGGCGCCGCCGGTGAGGATCATGTCCGACAGCCGGTCTCCCAGGTACAGGTAGCCGTCCTCGTCGACGCGACCCATGTCGCCGAGCGACTCCCACCCGCCCTCGCGCCGCCTCGCCTCGGCACCGATGTAGCGATAGGTGGGCCGCTCCCGCCCGCTGCGCATCCAGACCTCGCCCTCGGTGCCGGGCGGGACCGGCCGGCCGTCGGCGTCGCAGATCATGATCTCGCCGCTCACCGGGCGCCCGACCGAGCCCTTGTGCTTCAGCCACTCCGTGCCGGTGATGACCGTGGCCACCTGGGCCTCGGTCCCGGCGTAGAGCTCGACGATGCGCTCGGGGCCGAGCCAGTCGATCCACGCCTCCTTGAGCCACACCGGGCAGGGCTCGGCCAGGTGCCAGACCACCCGCAGCGACGACAGGTCGTAGCGCTCGCGCACCTGCGGCGGAAGCCGCCAGATGCGCTTCATCATGGTGGGCACGAGGTAGACGACGTGGGCCTCGTGGGCCTCGATGGCGGCCAGTGTGGCCTCGGCGTCGAAGCGGGGCAGGACCACCACGTGGCCACCCTGCATCAGCGCGGCGCAGGACCACACGAGCGGCCCGTTGTGGTACAGCGGGCCGGGCATGACCAGCCGGGTGCGGGGCACGAAACGCAAGGGCGAGCGGGCTTCGGGGTCGACCAGGCCCGGCTCGCCCGCCACGATCAGCTTGGGCCGCCCGGTGGAGCCGCCCGACGTCGGAGCCTTCCACGCGGGCGACACCGCGTCGGGCAGCGGTGGAGCATGCGGTGGCACGGGCTGCGGCTGGTAGCCCTCGGGGAGCCACGGGCGGCCACCGGCCGCTTCGGCGGTGGCGCCGATGACCACCGCCGAGTCGGCTAGCTCGATGATGGCCGCCAGCTCGGGCAAGGGCAGGTGGGCGGCCACCGGCTGCGGGGTGGCCCCGAGCTTCCAGGCCGCGACGGCGGCCACGAACCACTCCACCGAGTTGGGCAGCGCGATGGTCACCATGCCGCCGGTCGTCACGCCGCGGGCGGCCAGGTCGTGGGCCAGCGCCGTGGCTTCGTCTTCGAGCTGGCGACGGGTCAGGCTCGCCTCGCCGCACGACACCGCGAGGCGCCCGGGATCCGCGTCGGCCAGGTCGCTCAGACGACGCGCGTACGAAACGCGGCTCACATCCCCCACTTTCTCATGCGGGCTTGACCTTTGCAGCGGAGCCCGGCCCGATCCACGGCGCCACCACCGTGACGGGTGCCGCGCAGGGCCACCCAGCTGTCGAGAAACGCCCGCACCGCCGCCATTCTGCCCGCCCGCCGCCGCCTCGACCATCCCCTCGCACAGCTGACTCAATCCGGCGCACGCTTGTTATTTACTGACGCGTCAGTTTAATGTGAACCCCGGCACACGGTGCTCGCCTGTGCCACATCGAGGGGGGAAAGCATGAGACAGAAGTCAGCCCGTGCCTTCGTCGCTTTCGTGGCCTTCGTGGCCATGGCGCTCGGGGCGCTGATCGCGCAGCCGACGACGGCCGGCGCTCAGTCGAGCCCGTTCGCCAAGGGCCCGAACCCGACTGCGACGAACATCACCCAGAACGGGACCTTCGCCACCACCACGGCCACGGTCCCGG
>Ga0209382_10001732_pt1 | contig 33669 bp, 31 predicted proteins | sample SoiMetdeltSBSDD5_FD_187599 | JGI IMG/M metagenome (GOLD analysis project Ga0209382, IMG submission 187599) | Bulk soil microbial communities from a Populus tree surrounding site in Tennessee, USA - Soil MetaG P. deltoides SBSDD5 (SPAdes) (version 2) | ecosystem: Environmental > Terrestrial >... | reverse complement strand
TCACCTTTACCAATTGACGGTGGAACTTAAAGACAGCCGAGGCGTCTTTGATCGTTATACACTTCCGGTTGGCATTCGCACGATCAAGATCGAAGGCGATGAAATTCTGCTCAATGGTCAACCGATATACTTGCGAGGGTTTGGACGCCATGAAGATTTTGCGGTTGTCGGGCGCGGGTTGTTGCCGGCGCTCATCGTCAAAGATTACGCGCTCATGGAATGGATTGGGGCCAACTCCTTCCGCACGACCCACTACCCGTACTCGGAGCAGATGATGGACTTAGCCGACCGACTGGGTTTTTTGGTGATTGACGAAACTCCGGCGGTAGGCCTCTTCTTCGCCGAGGAAGGCCTGGAACGCCGCCTCGAGCTCTGCCGCCAATACACGCGTGAGATGATTGCCCGAGACAAGAATCACCCCAGCGTGATTGCGTGGTCACTCGCCAACGAGCCGCATTCCAATCGTCCCGCCGCCAAGGCCTTCTTCCGCAACTTGTATGATCTAGCCAAATCCCTGGACCCGACTCGACCCGCCACCGTCGTGACAACCGTCGGGGTCGCAGAGGAGGCCTTTGAGTTTGTAGACTTTATGTGTCTCAATCGTTACTATGCCTGGTACACGGAGCCGGCTCAACTCGATCTCGGTTGTCAGAGACTTTCGGCTGAGTTGGATGCGCTGTACGAGAAATATCACAAGCCACTGGTCTTAAGTGAATTTGGCGCCGACACCGTGCCCGGCGTGCACGCCGAGCCGCCAGAAATGTTTAGCGAAGAATTTCAAGTGGAAATGCTGAAGCGCTATATCGAAGTCTTGCGCACCAAATCCTTCGTCGTCGGTGAGCATGTTTGGAATCTGTGTGATTTCAAGACTGGGCAGGCGGTTAACCGGATGAACAGCTTCAATTTTAAAGGCGTCTTCACCCGCGACCGGCGACCCAAGATGGCGGCTCACTACCTACGGCAACTTTGGAAACGAACTTGATTTTTTTTACGAACGCATTTTAATCACGAATACGCTTCGCGCGAATAGGCCAAATCGCTTCGCGCGAATAAACAAAAAAATTCGCGTTATTCGTCCATTCGCGGCATTCGTGATTAAAAAATAATTGATTTGGGTAAGTTCAGCTTTCCTCCAAAGCATAACTGATCGCCGCTTCACGCGAGAGCGCATGGCCGGAATTCCAGGCGGCAGCAAACGCCTCCGCGTCTAGCCGGGTCTGCACATCCGCCGCCGTGCGACTGTAGTATTTGCCGAACACTCGGAACTCACCGACATTGATCAACAGCATTTGGGCAGCGCCCAGGAGGCGAGCCGCGCGCTCCAACTGACCATACCGAGTGGCCAGGCTGGCTAACCCCACCAGGCACCAGCCAATTCCCCAGTTCACGCCGCGCGCTTGAAAAATACGCAGACTCTCCGTAAACAATTCGGCGGCCCGCCGCTCATCCCCCCCCATCTCCGCCACCCGCCCCAGGTGATTAAGGACCAACGCGCCACCCCCGTGATCACCGGCCGATTGAAATAAACCTAAGCTCTCGGTGAGCAACGCCGCCGCCTGTTCAGTATGGCCTTGAGCCAGGGAGACACCCGCTAAATGCTCTTGGGCCCACGCAATGCCGCGTTGGTCGCCCGTCCGGCGAAACAACTCCAATCCTTCCGAATAAAGTTGCGCGGCGCGTTCGGACGCGCCCTGAGCCGTCGCCACATCTCCAAGATTAAGTAAGACCCAGGCCGTATTCCAAGTAGCGCCCTCCTCTCGAAACATCGCGAGACTCTCAGTGCCCAGCAGACTGGCCTGAGCCGTGTTGCCTTCTAAGAGCGCGACTTGCCCCAGGTGATTGAGCGCCCAAGCCCAGCCGTGTTTATCCCCGAAGTCACGAGAGAGTTGCAAACTTTCTTCGAGCAGGGCCTGCGCTTGCGGATAGTCGCTTTGCACCCAGGCCAGGAGGCCGGCGCCATTGAGCGCGCGCGCGCGCGGCAGGCTGGGCGCTGTAGATCGCTCCAGGATCCGCGCGAGCCACATTTGCCCTTCGCCGACATAGCCGCGAACCAGCCAGAACTGCCAGAGCACGCCGCTCAACCGTAACCCGATTTCAATCTCGCCTGCCTCGGAACAAGACCATTGCAACACCGCCCGAAGATTATCATGCTCATCCTCCAAACAGTTGAGCCAGGTATCTTGTTCCGGACCATGAAGCTTGGCTTCGGCTTTCTCCGCCAGGCCCACGAAGAAAATTGCATGCTGCTGCCGGAGTAATTCCAGTTCGCCCAGAGCTTTCAAGCGTTCAAGCGCATACTCGCGCAGAACCTCCAGCATCCCAAAGCGCGGCTCACCGGTTATGCCTTCCGTCGCTTGCAACAAACTCTTGTCCACCAGCGCGCCCAAAGCACTCAGGGTCACCGGCGAGGTCTTAAACCGAGCCCGGGCCGGCTCCGAAAGTTTAAGTCCACTAAAAATAGCGGCGGCCGCTTCCTGGGTTCCACCGCCCACAAAAATACCCATCCACCGGAATAACTCTTGTTCTCTCTCCGGCAGTTGCTGGTAGCTCCAATCAATTGTCCGGCGCATGGTCTTATGGCGGTCGGGCAAATCTTGCGTCTGCCCGGCCAGTAAATCAAGCGGCGACTCGGGTGAGGATCCTTCCAGCCGGGCCAAGAGCGCTGGGGGAGATAAGAGCTTGCTGCGGCCGGCCGCCAGCTCAATCGCCAGCGGCAGTCCATCCAGGCGCGCGCAGATTTTTGCCACGACCGCGATATTCTCCGGCGTCAACGCAAAATCAATTTTGACCGCCTGAGCGCGTTGGATGAAAAGCGCAACGGCCGGCGATTGCATCAAGCCATTGGTGGAGGGCGAGGGTTGCGGCACGGGCAAAGGCGACACCACAAATTCATGCTCCCCAGAAAGATGCAAAACGGCGCGGCTGGTTACCAGTAATTTCAGACCGGGCGCCACCGATAGCAATTCAGCGAGCTCTTGGGCGGCGGGGATGACCTGCTCGAAATTATCAAGCAGGATTAACATTTTTTTGCGGCTCAGGTAGTCCGAAAGAAATTCGAGCGCCGGCCGATTGTGGAGTTCCTTGATCCCCAGCGCCCGGGCGAGGGTCGGCATGACTAAATCCGGGTCGCTGACCGGCGCCAGGGCCACACAATAAATGCCGTCGGCAAAATCATCATGTAAAGTCTCGACGACTTGAATCGCCAGGCGCGTCTTGCCCACTCCGCCCGGCCCGGTCAAAGTGAGTAAGGGGATGTCCGGACGCCGGAGGAGACTACATACGGTCGTTACATCCTGACCCCGGCCCAGGAGGGGCGTACGCGGCATGGGCAAACGAGAAACAGTGACCGGGGTTGGGGGCGGCAGTTGATCACGGAACAAATCCGAAGCCAACGGGGAAAGGCTCAATGAATCCAACAAGAGTTCCGGCCGCGCCAGGCGCATGAACTCGACTTGTTCCGCGGGCACGATCCTCAGCGCGCGCGCCAACAGCTCCGCCAATTGGACGGATGGCCGCCGCTTGTCCGCTTCGATTTTCTTAATGGTGGTCTTTGAGCAAGTTACCCGATACGCCAAGTCCGCCTGAGTCAAATTTAGCGCTTGGCGCCGGCGTTTAACCCAGGCCCCAAAGGTTGGCGCGGCCTCCATCAAACTCCTGCTCCTCTCAGAAATACTCTTTTGTTTCGGACCCTCATTGTATCCTTAATTTGTAATGCTTGGCTTTACCGCTCACCCTTCGGCAAACCGAGGAGGGCTTCTTTTTTTATTGTCTGAAAGTGGGGCTTTTAAGTCGGGTGTAATAGCCAATAGTGATCAACTAGCATCCTGAGCGGAGCGGCGGGCGCGTCCTTCGACTTCATACGGAAAATCACCGCATTCCGCTCAGGCTGCGCCCACCGCGTAGTCGAAGGGGCGGCCAAAAAGTGCGAATGCACCCTTTCAAGTTTGAGTAAGTCGGGCTATCTGCCAGTGGTGGCCCGGCGAGGTGGCAAAGGGGTTAACTCGTTGCTAAACGAAAGCTAGTGTATCTTTCCACGACCGAGGATTTCAGTAACCGAACCCACTAACTCTTCCGAAGCAAAAGGCTTAACCAGATAACCCGCCGCGCCCGCCGCAAAGCCGGTTTGTTTTTCATTTTGGTCGCCGCGCACTGTCAAGAATAAGACGGGAATATCTTGCAGCGTCGGCTGAGCTTTGATCAGCTTACAGGCATCGTACCCATTCACCTTGGGCATCTGCACATCCAAGATGATCAGATCGGGTTTTTCTGTTAACGCCAAATCTTGAGCCGCTTGCCCATCACCGGCCGCAATCACGTCATGCCCGGAGTGGCGCAAAATCAGCGTGAGCAGCGCCTGAATATCGGGTTCGTCTTCAGCAATCAGAATTTTTGCCATGGCCGACTGAGTTGCCAGACTCGAGCGGTATCTATTCAATTTACGGAATACGCAATACGCACTATGGGGTGTTACAAGATATTCCGTATTGCGTATTCCGTAAGCTAACCTGGAATTGGCTGTCGCCTTCGCTATCGCACCACGATTTTTCCATCACCCGCAACAACCCGCCCAATCACCGAGTGCCTTTCCCCGGCGACGCTTAGTTTATCTCTCAAAAGTGGCAACTTTTCTTCCGGGATTGAGATCAGCAGCCCGCCGGAAGTTTGGGGATCATGCAGCAGCCGCTGTTCCCAATCCGGCAACGCGCCAGCGCATTCGTAACGAACCCAACTCCCAAAATAGGCCTCATTGCGTTCCGCGCCGCCCGGAAAAATTCCGGCCTCGGCATAATCCCGCGCCCCCGGCAACCAGGGAAGACTCCGGCTCTCAATTTCAATATCGACGCCGGACAGATGCGCCATCTCATGCGCGTGTCCCAACAACCCAAAGCCGGTGACATCCGTCAGCGCATGCGGCGCAACATGCTTGGCGGCTTCGGCGGCGCCGCGATTCAGCCGAGACATACTTTTCACCGCCGCTCGCAGATCGGCAGATTCTACCTGATCACGTTTTTGAGCCGTGGTAATGACTCCCGCGCCCAAGGGCTTTGTCAGAACAAGTTGATCGCCGGGCTGCGCGCCGCCTTTGGTGAAGATGTGGTCCGGATGAACCAAGCCGGTCACGGCCAAACCATATTTAGGTTCTTTATCCGTGATCGTATGACCGCCAACAATGGGAATCCCGGCCTCGCGCGCTTTCTCGGCTCCCCCGCGCAATATTTCTTCCATGATCTCCAGCGGCAGATCCTCAGGAAATGCAACCAGGTTAATCGCAAAGATCGGTTCGCCGCCCATGGCGTAGACATCTGAGAGAGCATTCGCCGCCGCAATCGCGCCAAACGCATACGGATCATCTACCACCGGCGGAAAAAAATCCGCCGTCTCAATGATCGCCTGTTCGGCGTTAAGCCGATAAACCGCGGCGTCATCCGGAGCATTCAACCCCACGAGCAGATTGGGATAATCTTTTGCCTGAAATAGATTTGCCAAAGGGCGCAAGACTTGCGCGAGAGTCGCCGGGCCTAATTTGCTCGCGCAGCCGGCGCAGGCGGCCAGATGGGTTAGACGAATCGGAGGGCTTACATTCATGCCGGGTGCTTGCTCCACTTGCGTTCAAGTATAGCAGTATAATGCCTCGAGATGAAGAGCCAATGGGCAAGTATCGAAAGGCATATCGAAGCGCTGGTGGAGGGGACGTTTATCCGCTTGTTCGCCCAACGGCTGTATCCGCACGACGTGAGCGTGCAACTTGCTCGAGCGCTCGAAGATAGCGCCGCTCGCGGCGCGCCGGCGACGAGTTATCTGGTCTACGTCCATCCGGATGACGCCCAGATTCTGCTCAGTGATCAACCGAACCTGGCACAGGCACTGGCCGAAGAACTCTTGAACATGGCGCGGGAAGCCAACCTGACCCTGACGCACAAGCCGGAAGTTTTTATTCGACCGGACGCGGGACTCCAACTCCGCAGCTTGATCGTCACGCCCGAGAGTCAGCCTGAAAGTGGGACGACGCCAACGCGGGGGATGAGTCCGGTAGCCCCTGACACCCCCTCCGCTACCTTGCACGCTTTTCTGATTCTCGAAGGCCGGCATACGGTGCCGCTGACAGAGCCTTTGATCACGCTCGGGCGGCGGCTGAACAACCCGATTATCCTTGACAGCCCCTCTGTCTCGCGCGCGCATGCTCAACTCCGGCTGCGCTATGGGCGCTACGTGATTTATGATCTCGGTTCAACCGGCGGTACATTCGTCAACGGGCAGCGCGTGGAGGAATGCGTGCTGCGTCCCGGCGACGTGATTTCCCTGGCCGATGTGCGCTTGATTTATGGGGAAGACGAACTCACAACTGAAAATCCAAAATCCCAAATTGAAAATCCAAAATCCCAAGCCCCAAATCCCAAGAAAACCTGAGGACGGTTTGGTGGCTGTTGGTTTTTTGGGTTTTGGGATTTGGGGCTTGGGATTTGGTCCTTGGTCCTTCGTCATTTCTATGTCTCCCGCCCTCCTCCTCTTCCTCCTTCGCCTGAGCTTGGCCGTTCTGCTCTACACTTTTTTGGGAACGCTGCTGTGGATGCTGTGGCAGGATGTACGCACCGCGGCGAAGGTCACCTCCACCCGCGCCCGGCGGATGGGGCGGTTAGTGATTCTGGATCCATCTGCCTCAACGCTGACTCCCGGCGCAGCTTTTCCATTGATGCCTATGACCTCCCTCGGACGCGCGCCAACGAATACGGCCTCGCTCCCAGATGACACGGCCTCACTCGAACATGCGCTGCTTTATTTAAAGGATGGAAAGTGGTGGCTGGAAGATTTAGACTCGCGCAACGGCACCCGCCTGAACGAAACGCCCATTACGCAACCCTCCCTCGTCGTGCCGGGGGATGTGATTGGGATTGGTCGGGTAAAATTGAAAATGGAATTGGATTGATTGAGGATTGCTGATTTTGGATTGCTGATTGATAATTTTGTCCTCTCAAGTTCCCAAAGTTTCTTTAGTTCCCTTATTTCTTTTAGTCCCCTTTCAAGGAGAATAGCATGTCTGATAAGATCACCCTCGGCATCATTGGCGGTTCCGGCCTGTACAACATGGCCGGCTTGAGCAACGTTGAAGAACAGAATCCGGTCACGCCTTTTGGCCCGCCCAGCGATCCCATCGTCATTGGGACGTTGGCGGGGCAACGGATAGCCTTCCTCGCCCGACACGGAAGAGGACATAGGATTACGCCTTCGGAAGTCAATTACCGCGCGAATATCTTTGCGCTTAAGCTGCTGGGCGTCGAACGGATCGTCTCGATTTCCGCCTGCGGCAGCCTGCGCGAGGATTACGCGCCGGGGCACATCGTTATTCCCGATCAAATCTTCGATAACACCAAAGGCCGTGAGCGGACTTTCTTCGGCAATGGGCTAGTGGCGCATGTGGGCACCGCCGATCCTTTCTGCCCAATGTTGTCGGAGCAACTGTTCGAGGCGGTGCAATCCAGCGGCGCGACGGTTCATCGCGGCGGCTCATTTGTCACGATTGAAGGCCCGCGCTTTTCGACGAAGGCTGAGAGCAACGCTTACCGCCAGTTAGGGATGAGTCTGGTGGGGATGACGGCGTCGCCCGAGGCGTTCCTCGCGCGCGAGGCCGAGATTTGCTACGCCTGCATGGCGCACGTGACCGACTACGACGTTTGGCACGTCTCCGAGGCGACGGTTACGGTGGAGATGATCATCAAGATTCTTAATCAGAATACGGCAATGGCGCAGCAGGCGATCGGTAAACTAGTGGCGATGCCCGCCCGCCGCGATGCATGTGAGTGTGGCTTGGCGCTGGCAAGTGCGTTGATTACGGCTCCGGACAGAATTCCGGCTGAAACGAAAGAGAAACTTAAACCGCTGACGGGGAAGTATCTGAAGTAAGAAGAGTAGCAACTCAAAGGAAGGCACTGTGTATCCAATCCTCTTCACCCTCAACGGCATCCCCATCTATTCACATGGCTTCTTCTTATTACTGGGCCTACTCATTGGCCTCGCCATGCTCATCTACGAGGCGCAGCGGCGGCACTGGCCGAAGGAAGAAGTCATCCCTATCACCCTCGCCGCGTTCGTGGGCGGCATGATTGGCGCGCGTCTCTCTATCCTGTTCTTCAATGGTTGGGAGACCGCGCCGGTCGTGCTGAATTTTTACGCGCTGTTCGATCCGCGCATCGGCCCCGGCTCGATTCTCGGCGCGGTGGCGGGCGCCTACCTCGGCGGCTACATCGCCAGCCGGGCGATTGGCAAAGCCGGCTGCGCGTGCGATGCGTTTGCCCCGGCTATGGCGCTCGCCACCGCCGTCGGGCGCATTGGTGATTTTCTCGCCGCCGAAGATGGACTGGGCAAAGCGACGACGCTTCCCTGGGGCGTCCCGGTCCCGGGCGTGGACTACCTCGTCCATCCCGCGCCGCTGTACGACGCCGGGTTCAACCTGCTCTGGTTCGCCATCCTCATCCTCTTACGCGATCATCCCAAGATGCAGGATGGCAACCTGCTGAAGTTCGGGCTGGCCGGGTACGCCGTGTTTCGCTTTTTCGTCGAGTTCGTGCGCAATAACCGTGTGATGGCCTTGGGGCTGACAGGACAGCAATTCTTCTGCCTGGCATTGCTCATTGGGCTGGCGATCTATTATGGGCGGCAGATGAGGCAGCGGACAGCGATGGCGTGAGGGAAAGAAGATACGGTGAACCTTACCCAGCATACCTATACAAAGCGCAGTGAGAAGATAAATGACTTTACCATTGGCTTTGTCATCTGGGGCGGCCTGAACCTTATGGCCGGATGGACGCTGGCTTCTACCTCACTTCTCTACCCTGACCTTTCTGCGTTTAATCTTAATGCTCCAAATTCGATCACCTACCTAATCGTAGGTCTAAATTGCCTGATCCTGCTGCTCAACATTGGCGCACTGATTTACTTCGGCTTCACGCGCTACTGGATCGCGCTCGGTATACTGGCGGCGTTTGCGGTTGGCCTGCTTATGGTTTTGCTCATCGGCCTGATGCTCAACGTGCTGTGCTACGTTATACCTGCTTGGATACTGGGAAAACCATGACTGCGACAACAAGCCGGGGAAAGCGGAAGTGGCAGGCCATGCGGCGGACGACGGCGGCCTAAGGGAAAGACAAGACTCCAATGCGCATTACTCGTCACTCCTACACCAAGCGCGGCGAAGAGACGGATGACTTTATGGTCGGCTTAGTTGGCTGGTTCATCTGCAACGTGATCGTCGGAAGTGCGGTCTATTTCGGCCCGATATTCCTCACCCCCATCATGGTGGCGGGCGAAACGGATCCTCAAAGGATCGCCGCCGCTCAAAATATCGTCAACCTTATCGCAATAGAATTAGGGTATCTGAGCCTGGTGCTCAACATTGGCTTAATGATCTACTTCGGCTTCACGCGCTACTGGATCGCGCTGGGTATGCTGGCGGGGTTTACATTGATTGGCGTGGGGATCCTGCTAATCCAGGCAGCATTCGACGTTGTATGTTCCGCAATTTCCCGTGGGATAATAGGACACTAGGACCATGACTTTAACCACACGCCTAGAAAAAGTGGATCGCCCCGAAATCTTCTGGGAGTTCACGCGTAGTCTATGCCCGACATGCCGGAAGGTGATTGACGCACATATCTTGCTGCGGAACAACCAAGTGATCATGCGCAAGCGCTGCCCGGAGCACGGGCCGTTTGAAGCGCTAGTGTTTGGGGACGCCGAACTGTATACGCAGATCCAGCGCTACAACAAGCCCGGCACGCTTCCGCTGGAGTTCGCCACTGAAATCAAAGACGGCTGCCCCTCGGATTGCGGCCTGTGCCCCGACCACCAGCAGCACGCCTGCCTCGCGCTGATCGAGGTCAATAATGCCTGCAATCTCGATTGCCCATTGTGCTTTGCGAATGCCGGGACGCACCTGGAGCACACCTTTGAATTAACCCTTGAGCAAGTAGACTTCATGCTCGACCGCTTCTGTGCCTATGAGGGGAATCCCGAGGTGGTTCAATTTTCGGGCGGCGAGCCAACCCTCCATCCCCGCATCCTGGATTTCGTCGAATTGGCCCAACAGAAGGGCATCAAATACGTCATGATCATTACTAACGGCATCCGGATTGCCCATGACGATAAGTTCCTCGCGGGCTTGCAACGTTTAAAGCCGCACATTTATTTGCAGTTCGACGGCTTTGAAGCCGAGACCAACCGGATCATCCGGGGCAAGCCCAATCTGATTGAAGATAAATTGCGGGCCTTAGACCGCCTGGCTGAGGCGGATGTGCGCGTGGTGCTGGTCAGCGCCATCGAGCGCGGCGTCAATGAACACGAGGTCGGGCGGATTGTCGAGTTTGGGCTACGTCACCCCGCCGTCTTCGGCATCAATTTCAACGCCGCGTTTCGCGCTCAACGGCATAACATCCCGTCCGACCCGCTGACTCGAATGACGATTCCCGATATTGTGAAAGGGCTTGAGACTCAGACGAACGGCCTCCTCAAGTTAAGCGACTTCGTGCCGGTGCCGTGCTGCATGCCGGTCTGCAACTTCGTCACCTATGCGCTGCTTGACGGCGATGCCGTCACACCGATTACACGGGTCGTGGAGGTGGATCAGTATCTCGATTACATTAAGAATCGTACGCTGCCGGCGCTGAATGATGAATTGTTGCATACACTGGAGCGCTTATGGAGCAGTTCGGCCAAAGTGGGTTCGGATGAAGCCGCGCATGACATTACAAACATCGTGCAAGGCCGGATTGGGAGCGGCACTGGCAATTCTCTGCCAACGACGCGGGCGGAAGAGCGATGCACCTCCTGCCATGCGCATCTGCCTCTCAGCGAACATACGCCGCGCGACTTGGGCCGGCATCTCTTCATGCTCAACGTCCGTGACTTTATGGATCCGTGGACTTTCAACGTTAAGAACGCGATGAAATGCTGCGTGGAATTTCTCACGCCTGACGGGCGGATGATCCCGTTCTGCACCTACAACACGGCCGGCTATCGGGAACAGGTCACCGAGGCGTTGCTGAAACGGACGTCTCATTAGAAAGGGGCCAGGAGAAAAAAATGGAATCTATTGATCTGAGCCCACTCTTGAGTATCTGCTGTACATGTCTTTCTCTTGGAGGCATTGGCTTGGCGATCTTCGCTTACCTCCGTTATGCCCAAGCTAAACGCATGGCTTGGGAACGTGGCTGGCGGGAGTTAGCTACCCGCACCGGACTCACGTTTGAAACCAATGTGTCGCTCACTGATCCAACCACGAACACCGCCTCCGGCCCAATCAAAATCAGATTCGGCTCCCAGCCGCCGCACACCACCCGCGTCACTGGTCGCTATAAGAACCGAGCATTGACCCTGGATACATTCACCGAGAGTCGAACCAGCAACGAAACAATGGCGACCACGACGTTTACTCGCTTGACTCTCGAGGTAAGCCAGCCGCCCAATCGTTCTTTCTCACTCGCGGAAAAAGACTTGCTCTCCGAAGGAAGCTCTGTCCTGCTGGGTGATGAGCCTTTTGATAGGCGCTTCGTGATCGTCAGCCGCCCTGAGGAGTTTGCACGCCAGGTCTTGGCTTCAAGCGATATACGCCAGCGGCTCTTGGCCTTGCGCCCACGCATTCGCGTAAACGCAGAGGGTCAAGAACTGCGCCTAGCGCAAGATCAACTGCACACTGATCCGGATTTCCTTGCCTCGCTCATTGAACTAGGAAATGATCTGGCCGCCGCCATCGAGCAAGCCTCATCCATATAAACTAAACCCGACACACCAATCCCTTTAGGTACTCTCCTTCAGGAAAATTTAGCGCAACCGGATGATCGGCGGCCTGGGTGAGGCGGCGGATGATTTGGGCTTCGCGATTAGCGTCGAGGGCAGCGTCGGCGACGATTTTTTGGAAGAGGTCAGGTGGGATGAGGCCGGAACAGGAGCAGGTGAAGAGGACGCCGCCCGGCCGGAGCAACTTGAACGCGAGCAGATTGATGTCTTTGTAGCCGCGCGCGGCGCGCTCCACCTGGCTGCGCGATTCCGCGAACTTGGGCGGGTCGAGGGCGATGAGATCGAATTGGCGGCGTGAGTCGCGGTAGTGGCGTAAGACTTGAAAGACATCGCCGGTGACGTGTTCGACTTTGGCAGTGTCCAATTGATTGAGTTCGAGGTTGCGCTGCGCGAGTTCGAGCAGCCCGGCGGAGGATTCAATGTTGGTGACTTTGGCCGCCCCACCCTTGAGCGCCCAGACGCCGAACGCCCCCGTGTAAGCAAAACAGTTTAGGACTTCTCGGTCACGAGAATACTCCGCAAGGAGGGCGCGATTGTCACGCTGATCGAGGTAGAAGCCGGTCTTGTGGCCGCGCTGAACGTCTACGGCGAAGCGACAATCGTTTTCTTGTATTTCGATTAGGTCAGGCGGCGGGTCGCCGGATAATACGCCGGTGATTGGAGCGAGGCCTTCTTTTTGGCGTACGTCCACATCCGAGCGTTCGTAGATTCCGGTGTTGGGTACAAGCTCGTCGAGGAGTTTGACGATTTCCGGCTTCCAGTGTTCTGCGCCAGCGGAGAGAAACTGGCAGACGAGGTAATCGCGATAGCGATCAACGATGAGGCCGGGGAGGAAGTCGGATTCGGCGTTGACGAGGCGGTAAGAGGAAAGTGACGCGTGAGGCGTGACGCGTGACGAAGAGAGAATGTTAGGGTCGGGATAAAAGCCCAAATCACGGCGAACGGCCAGGGCACGGTCGAGCCGCGCGCGGAAAAGTGTGGGGGTTATGGGTTGTTCGGGATCAAGACTCCATAAGCGGACGGCGATTTGGGATTGGGGCGAGTACGCCCCCCAAGCGAGGGGACTCCCGCTCGACGCGCGCACTTCCACCGTTTCACCAACGCCCGGAGTTCCTTCAATTTTTTCGATTGCGCCAGAGAAGATCCACGGGTGATGGCGGAGGACGGATTTCTCGCGTCCGGGTTTGAGGGTGACGGAGGGCATGGAAGAAAGTGACACGTGACGCGTGATACGTGACCGGGTTTTCACGCGTCACGTATCACGCGTCACATTTTCAAATAATACCTATCTTCTTTCCAGCGCTTTCAAAGGAGTGCAGCGCGCGATCAATTTCGGCGGAGGTGTGGGCCGCGGTGACCGTGGCGCGCAGGCGCGCGGTGCCTTCCGGGACGGCGGGCGAGACGACCGGCAAGACGAAGATGTCGTCGTGCTGGCAGTGTTTGACCATTTGATAGGCGCGTTCGTCCGGGCCGCACAGCACCGGGACAATGGCCGTTTCGGTGCGCATGGTGTCGAAGCTGAGTTGCTTGAGGCTGTTGCGGAAGTAGCGGGCGTTCTGATGCAGCGCTTCGACGCGCTCCGGTTCTTCGAGAATGACTTCGAGCGCGGCTTGCGCGGCGGCGGCCTGTGCGGGCGGCAGCGCGGCGGAGAAGATGAAGGCGCGCGAGGCGTGACGAAACATATGGATGAGGTCTTTGTCGCCGGCCAGGTAGCCGCCGACAGAGGGAATGGTTTTGCTTAACGTTCCCATTTTCAAGTCAATGACACTTTCCAGGCCAAAGTGTTCTTCAATGCCGCGCCCGGTTTTTCCCAGGACGCCTAACGAGTGCGCCTCGTCTACCATGAGCCAGGCATTGTATTGGCGACAGAGTTCGGCGGTCCGGGGGAGGTTGATGAGGTCGCCATCCATGCTGAAGACGGCATCTACGACGACGAGTTTGGCGGCGCTCGAGTCGGCTTGACGCAAACAACGCTCCAGGTCAGCCATATCATTGTGACGGAAGCGGACGAAATCGGCGCCGGAGAGCATGCAGCCGTCTACAATCGAAGCGTGATTAAGCTTGTCGCAGATGACGACATCATGCCGCCCAACCATGGTGGAGATGACGGTGAGGTTGGTGACATAGCCACTGGAGAAGGTGATGGCGTCTTCGGTTCCCTTGAAGCGAGCGATGGTTTCTTCTAATTCGCGGTGCAAGGTGAGCGTGCCGGCGAGCAGGCGTACGCCGTGCGTGCCGGTGCCATATTTATCAATCGCGGCTTTGGCAGCGGCATTGATTTTGGGATGCCCCAGCAAGCCCAGATAGCAGTAGGAGGCGAACATGAGCATTTCCCGGCCATGCACACGGACGCACGCGCCGCCGCGCACTTCTTCGATGGTTTGATTGAAGAAATAAAGTTCGTCTTCTTTGGTTTGATTGACGCGCTCCAGCCAGGCCTGTATCCGCGCCCCAACCTTGTCCTGATTCCTCAACATCTCCATACGGCTCAAAATCCATTTTCCTCCCGTTGCATCGAGTCGCGGGGACTATATCACAGATTGAAGCATCAGGTGTGGGTGGCCGAGGGCCGATGGCCGATAGCAGATAGCCAAGGCGCTTGCCATTCGCCATCGGCCCTCGGCTATCAGCTACCTGCCACCTAGTTTGCGTAAGGCCGCTTCGTCAATGACCGGCACGCCCAGGCTTTGGGCTTTGTCCAGCTTTGAGCCGGGCGACTCCCCGACGACAACATAGTCCGTTTTTTTGCTGACGCTATCCGTACACTTGCCACCCCGCGCTTCGATGAATTCTTTGGCTTCGTTCCGACTCCAAGCCGGCAGTGTGCCGGTGATGACAAAAGTTTTTCCGGCGAAGACGCCGCCCGCCACCGCCCGGCGCGGCGTGGCGGTGGGCCAGACCCCGGACTCTTTTAACTTTTTTAGGACGCGTTTGTTGGCCTTGTGTGAAAACCAATCGGCCACGGCCTCCGAAACATTTGGCCCGACGCCGTCCACGGCTTGCAAAGTTTCGGGGGTGGCCGCAAGCAGCGCGTCGAGCGAGCCGAAATGCGCGGCGAGGTCGGCGGCCATGACTTCACCGACGCCGCGAATGCCGAGGGCCGAGATCAGACGCGCGAGGGGACGACTCTTTGCCTGTTCAATCGCCGCCAAGAGCTTCTCGGCTTTTTTATCCGCAAAGCCCTCCAGTTCTAGCAACTGCTCTTTCGTGAGCCGGAAGATGCCCGCGACATCCTTGACCAATCCAGCCGCGACGACCTGGACGGCTATTTTTTCTCCAAAGCCTTCGATGTCCATGACGCCAGCAAAATGCTCGACGGTGCGCGTTAATTGCGCCGGACAGGTGATGTTTACACAGTAGTAAGCGACTTCGCCATCCACGCGCTCGATCGGTTCGCCGCACGTTGGGCAGTTCGCCAGAGGCCGATATTTCTTCTCGCCGCCTTTACGCGCTTCGACGACCGGGCCGATGACGTAAGGAATCACGTCGCCCGCGCGTTTGAGGAGAACTCGATCACCCAAGCGGATGTCCTTGGCGGCGATGTAGTCGAAGTTATGGAGGGTGGCCTGTCGGACGGTGACACCGCCGACCTCGACCGGTTCGAGGATGGCGTACGGGGTGAGGACTCCGGTGCGGCCCACGTTGACGCCAATGTCGTTCAAAACCGTCGTCACTTCACGCGCTGGGAATTTGTAGGCGATGGCGCTGCGCGGATCTTTGCCCACGACGCCGAGATCGGCGGCGAGGCGCAGGTCATTGAGCTTGATGACCATGCCATCCGTTTCAAAAGGCAGCGTGTCGCGTTTATCAACCCAGCTTTGGCAATAGGTCAACGCTGCTTCTAAATTGGAAAACTTCTGTGCCACCTCTGTGACTGGGAAGCCCATCGCGCGCAAATACTCGAGTATTTCCCATTGCGTAGTAAAGCTCAAGCCACGGCTCTCGACGATGGCGTAGCAAAGAAGAGAGATGGGGCGAGAAGCCGTGAGAGCCGAATCAAGTTGACGCAGCGCGCCCGAAGCGGTGTTGCGTGGGTTGATGAACATCCGCTCCCCCTTGGCGGCGAGCTGAGCGTTCATTTTCTCGAAGTCTTGAGTGAAGATGACGGCTTCGCCGCGGACGACGAGGAGAGACGGAGGACGGAGGACAGCAGACGAAGGACCGCTTCGCGGGACGGAGGGCGAAGGTTCTTTCGTCTTTCGTCTTTCGTCTTTCGTCCCGCGTAGTGGTCCTTCATCTTTCGTCTTTACAGGAATTCTCAGCGGCAACGTCCTCAGTGTTCGCAAATTCGGCGTAATATCCTCTCCAATTTCACCGCTGCCGCGCGTGGCGCCTTGGACGAAGACGCCATTCTCATAATGCAGCACGACGGTCAGACCATCTATCTTCGGCTCGACGACAAACTCGGCTTTCTCTACCCGCTCGTCCAAGCGACGAATGCGCTCGAACCAGGCGCGCACATCATCGGCTTTGAAGGCATTACTGAGGCTAAGGATGGGTGCCGGGTGACGGACTTTCTCGAACTTTTCCGAGATGAAGCCCCCCACTCGCTGCGTGGGCGAATCCGGTGTGATGAGCTTGGGATTTTCAGCTTCAAGGGCCTGCAACTCGCGGAAGAGCGCATCATATTCCGCGTCCGAGATGAGCGGCGCGGAAAGGACATGATAGCGATGGATGTGGAAGTTCAGCTCCCGCCGGAGTTCTTCCGCGCGGGCAACGGCGTTATTGCGTTTGGACATGCGGGGGATTATACTCCCACCCTGGCCCTCCTCCATCTCGGCTATTGAGCGTTTTGATTCGCCAACATTTGTTAACCGAGATGGCGCGCAAGCGGGGTGTGGGAGGAGGCTATTCTACCGGCGGCAATCCTACCAGGATTTCATTCCCCTCGACCTTTACCGGATACGCAGGAATATCTACGATCGCAGGAAAGGAAAGGACTTTGCCCGTGCGCACGTCAAAATGAGCGCCGTGTCGGGGGCATTCAATTTCGTAGCCATGCAAATCGCCCTCGGCGACCGGGCCGTCGTCATGGGAACAAATATCGGCGATGGCGTAGTATGCGCCCGCAATGTTGAAGACGGCAAGCGGGCGGCCATCTACTTCAATAATCTTGCGCGCGCCATTCGGCAACTCGTCCGTCGTGGCAACGGCGATAAATTCGGCAGTGGCGGGATCAATTTTGTCGTAGGAAACCATAGTTTGGCAGATAGCGAATGGCTGATAGCAGATAGCAAGTGGCAGGTGGAAAGTGGCAAGTCACTATTAAACCTGCCACTTTCCACTTGCCACTTACGACTTTGGACTGACCGACTTAATCATCATCTTCGTGATAATGCTGCCCATCAATGCCATAAGCGCCGGCTTTGAGGACTTTGAGCGAGAGCAGCGCGCATTTCAGGCGCACCGGGCCTAGTTCGATGCCCAGCATTTCGAGAATATCATCCTTGCCAATCTGCTTCACTTCATCCAGGGTCTTGCCCATAATCGTCTCGGTCAACATTGAAGCCGAAGCCTGAGAGATGGCGCAGCCCCGGCCCGTGAAGCCAACTTCTTTGACACGCTTGTTCTCGTCCAAGCGAACGTCAATCCGCAGCTTGTCGCCGCACAAAGGATTTTCATCCTCGTACGAGAAATCGTGCGGATCGAGCGTGCCGTGATGGCGGGGGTTTTTATAATGATCGAGAATGACTTCGCGATAGAGATCGTCCATAATTAAAGCTGGGAACTGAAGGAACTAAGGGAACTACCGGAACTTCGGCAACTGTGGGAAGTTCCCACAATTCCTTCAGTTCCTTTAGCTCCTATGTTTCCTTTCATTCCTTTTGTCCTTTCATCCGAACATCTTCTTAACTTTATACAGCCCTTGAATCAGTTTGTCTACTTCATCGGGCGTATTATACAGGTAGAAGCTGGCGCGGGTCGTGGCCGGAAGTTGGTAACGGTCGTGCAAGGGCATCGCACAATGATGTCCGGCGCGCACCGCGATTCCGTCTCGATCCAAAACCTGAGCGACATCGTGCGGATGCACGCCCTCTAGACTGAACGCGGCGACGCCGCCCTTCTTCTCCGCCGAGGGGCCATAGACTTTCACCCCCGGCACTTCTTCCAGCCGCTCCAGCGCATAAGTAATAAGTTCCTGTTCGTGGGTGTGGATGGCTTCCATCCCAATCGCGGACAGATAATCCACGGCTGCACCCAAACCGACCGACTCCGCAATGGCCGGCGTCCCAGCTTCGAACTTGTACGGCAATTCATTCGGCTTGAACTCGCGCAAATAGACGCGCTTGATCATATCACCGCCGCCCATGAAAGGTGGCATCACTTCGAGCACGGCCTGCCGTCCCCACAGCACACCAATGCCGGTCGGGCCGCACATCTTATGGCCGGAGAACACAATAAAATCCGCGCCGAGCGTTTGCACATCCACCGGCAGATGCGGGACCGCCTGGGCGGCGTCCACGAGCACCAGCGCGCCGGCGGCATGCGCCTTCGCTGCCATTTCAGTCACGGGATTGATCGTCCCCAACACGTTCGACATATACGTGAAAGAGACCAACTTGGGCGATTGCTGGAGGAAGGCGTCGAAGGAGGATAGGTCAAGTTCGCCGTTATCCGTCACCGGGAGAATGTTGAGGATCGCCCCTTTTTCGGCAGCTAGCATTTGCCAGGGCACCAAATTGGAATGGTGCTCCATCTCCGTCAGGATGAGGCTATCCCCGGCTTTGATGTTTGCTCGGCCCCAACTGTAGGCGACTAAGTTGATCGCTTCCGTAGCATTACGAGTGAAGATGATTTCCTTGAGCGACCGAGCATGGATGAATTTGCGAATGCGTTCCCGACCACTTTCATACAGCGTCGTCGCTTCCTCGGCCAGGGTGTGGATCCCGCGATGGACGTTTGCATTCGACAGACGATAGTAACGATCCATCGCCTCGATGACCTGCACCGGCTTTTGCGAGGTCGCCGTGGAATCGAGATAAATGACCGGAATGCCGGGCTTAACTTCCCGCTTCAGAATGGGGAAGTCTTCTCGCAGGCGAGCCGCGTCTAAGTGTTTAACTTCTGTTGCAAAGAGATTAGCTGCCAACGTTCACTTCCTAACTGTTCAGCCTGCCTCACCCCCCGGCCCCTCTCCTGAAGGTGGTTCTTTCGCGTTCAGGAGAGGGGCCGGGGGTGAGGCCGAACTTTCTGCTTCTCCCAATCGTCGGATATTCCGTGAGCCATGCGCACACCACAAAATCCGATTAGGGATCAATAACCTATTGATTGAAAAAACATCTGTCTCAAACTGCACCGCCGCCATGCGCAAATCCACCTGCACCACTTTACCGGCCAGCCAGTCATTGACCCGCTGACCATCCCGGAGATGATCGCAGAAGACTTCGACTTGTTCACCGACGACGAATTTAGAACGAGACATCTCTTCAATTCGTGATACGTGACGAGTGACGCGTGATCCATTGAGTCACGCGTCACTCGTCACGTATCACTTTATCCCATCTTCCCCTCAATCGCTCTCTTCAGCCTCTGCCGCACACCTTCAAAGGGAATGCGCTGGAGCACTGGATCGAAGAAGCCGTCCACCAGCAATCGCTCGGCTTCGGCGCGATCCAAGCCCCGGCTCAACAGATAAAACACATGCTCGGCTTCCATTTGACCGACCGTCGCACCGTGCGTGCAGCGGACATCGTCGGCGAGAATCTCAAGGCCGGGAATTGAATCCGCGCGCGCGCCCGGGCTTAAGACCAGATTACGGTTGGCTTGATAACCATCCGTCTTCTGTGCGCCGGGCGCGACGTAGATCATCCCCTGCCACACGGAGCGGCTCTGATCCTTCAACGCGCCCTTGAAGAGCAAATCGCTCGTCGTGTGCGGGGCATAATGATTCTGTTGGGTGTCGTGGTCCAGATGCTGATCATCTTGCGTAAAGTAGAAGCCGGACATCTTGCCCACCGCGCCTTCGCCGTCCAGGTCAATCTCGGAGAAGTTCTTGGTCACGTGCGAGCCCACAGCGGAAAAAATCCAATCCACCTTTGAATTCGCGCCCACCCGCACCCGTTCATGCGTGAAGTTCCAGACGTTTAAACCCAGCGATTGCAGTTCGACAAAGGTCAGATGCGCTTGCTTGCCGACGATCACTTCCACCGTCGCTGCGTGCAAGGCCTGGCCTTGATCTTCCGGTGAAGCGCTTTCATGCACCACAGTGGCCGAGGCGCCATCGTCCACCACAATCAACACCCGGTTAAAGTGTGCCGGGCCCGTGAGCCACGCCACAGAATGTAATGGCAAGTCGAGCTTGACGCCTTTAGGAACGTAAACGAATATACCGCCATCCGCCAGCGCTTCTGCGAGCGCAGCGAACTTGCCTTCACTAATCTTGACGCACTTCCCCAAATATTTCTTGACCAATTCAGGGTATTTCTTCGTCGCCGTCAGGAAGTCGGTGAAAATTACTTTCTGGCGCTTGAGGGCTGGATCGAGGGAATATTCTTCCACTTTCCCCCCGGCCAGCACCAACTGCCCCCCTTGCTCACTCCCGACCAACGGCTTAAGCAGCGAACTCGGCACGCGCCTGCTTGAGACTTTCCCGTTAAGCCGATGCGGCAGCGTGACTTGATTCCACTTAAACGGGCGAATGTCGGTCCGCCGCCAAGCTTCATCATTCAGCGTAGGCATGGGCATCGCTTGATAGGCTTTCCAGGCGGCCAAGCGGCGGCGCGCGTACCACACCGCATCTTTTTTGGCGGTGGAGAGCGCCTGCACTTCAGACTTCGGCAGATTGAATTCCGCCGCTTGCGGCTCTTCCCGTTTTCGACCGGTCGTGATGACCGTCCGTTGATATTTAGGCGTTGTTACCGGTGCTTCAGTCGTTGTCATCCTTGTTCCCTCGCTGCCTGAGCTTGTCGAAGGCAGCGTCTTGTTGTTATTCCTCCGCTGTGGGCTTCGACAAGCTCAGCCCACGGCTCAGTTATAGACACAAGCGAAGGGGCGGGTTCGCCGCTCAGGGCGTCGTCACCCGCCCCAATCATTGAGCGGTTAATCTTGGCTCTTAGACCCTAAAGGTCTCGCGAAGCGGACCTTTAGGGTCTGTCTTTTATCCAATACTACCTTCCATCTGCAACTGCACCAACCGGTTGAGTTCGACCGCATATTCCATCGGCAATTCCTTCACGAGCGGCTCGATGAATCCGCCGACGACCATGCTGGCTGCCTGCTCTTCCGAAAGCCCGCGACTCATCAGATAGAAGAGCTGATCCTCACCCACTTTGGAGACGGAGGCTTCGTGACCGATGGTCACTTGGTCTTCGTCAATCTCAATCACCGGGTAGGTATCTGAGCGAGACTTGTCGTCAATCAGCAGCGCATCGCAGACGACGTTTGAGCGCGAGTGGTGCGCGCCTTTGTAGACTTTGAGCAAGCCCCGGTACGAGGCGCGTCCGCCGCCCTTGGAAATGGACTTGGACGTGATCTTGCTCGAGGTGTGCGGCGCGCCGTGTACAACTTTGCCGCCTGCGTCCAATTGCTGACCTTTCCCCGCGAAGGCGATGGAGAGCACTTCGCCGTGCGCGCCGGGCTCCATCAGATAAATCGCCGGGTACTTCATCGTCACCTTGGAGCCGAGATTGCCGTCAATCCATTCCATCGTCGCATCACGGTAAGCCGCGGCGCGCTTGGTCACCAAGTTGTAGACGTTCGTAGACCAATTTTGGATCGTTGTATAGCGGCAGCGCGCGCCCGCCTTGACGATGATCTCCACGACGGCGCTGTGCAGCGAGTCACTGGAGTAAATCGGCGCGGTACAACCTTCAACATAGTGAACGTACGCGCCCTCATCCACGATGATCAGCGTGCGCTCGAACTGTCCCATGTTTTTAGCATTGATGCGGAAATAGGCTTGCAGCGGCATTTCCACTTTCACGCCCTTGGGGACGTAGATGAACGAGCCGCCCGACCACACTGCGCTGTTGAGCGCCGCGAACTTATTGTCCGTGGACGGAATGATCGTGCCAAAGTATTCCTTGACGATGTCGGGATGCTGGCGCAGGCCGTCATCCATTGAGAGGAACAGGACACCCTTCTCCTCCAAGTCCTTGCGGATCGAGTGATAGACCATCTCCGACTCATATTGCGCGCCCACCCCAGACAGAAATTTCTGCTCGGCTTCGGGGATGCCCAGCTTATCGAAGGTATTCTTAACTTCCGCCGAAACATCGTCCCACGATTTGACGCTCTCTTCCGAGGGCTTGATGTAGTAGAAAATGTTATCGAAATCAATCTCGTGCAGGTCGGCGCCCCACGTGGGCATCGGCTTTTTGTAGAAGATCTCCAGCGCCTTGAGGCGGAAATCGGTCATCCACTGCGGTTCGCCCTTCAGGCGGGACATCTCCAAAACCACTTCCCGGTTAAGCCCGCGCTTGGCCTTGAAGGTGTAATTCTCCGGCTCGGAGAAGCCATATTCTTCCTTGTAACGATCTTTTGAGTCTAAAACCAATTCTTTCTCAGACATGCGGCACCTCTTCATGTTTCTCACGCACCCAGTCATAACCGTGCTCTTCCAGGTGCAACGCCAGATCCGCCCCGCCCGACTCGACGATTTTGCCATCGAGCATGACGTGAACGAGATGTGGCTTGATGTAGTTCAGAATGCGTTGATAGTGGGTAATCACCAGCACCCCCAAATTCGGGCCGGCGAGCGTCTCCACACTGGAGGCCACAATCCGCAACGCGTCAATGTCCAGGCCCGAGTCCGTCTCGTCCAGCACGGCAATCTCCGGTTCGAGCGTCGCCAACTGCAAAATCTCGGCGCGCTTCTTCTCGCCGCCGGAAAAGCCTTCGTTGAGATAGCGACCGGCAAAATCGTGCGGGACTTGCAGCAAGTCCATTTTGGCTTTCAACAATTTGCGGAACTCCGGGATGGGCATGCCTTTGTCGTCCGGGTTCACCGCCCGACGCCGGGCATTGATCGCCGTCCTCAGGAAATTCGCCACACTGACGCCGGGGATGGCGACTGGATACTGGAAGGCGAGGAACAGTCCCAAGCGGGAGCGCTCGTCTGGCTCCAATTCCGTCAGATCAATGCCTTTGAAAATAATCTGTCCAGCAGTGACGGTATAATTGGGGTGCCCCATGAGCGTGTACGCCAACGTGGATTTGCCCGTGCCGTTGGGGCCCATCAAGGCCTGAACTTCGCCCTGCTTCACCACCAGGTTCACACCCTTGAGGATGGGCTTGTCCTCGACCGAGACATGCAGATTACGAATTTCCAGAACAGACGTCATTCTCGCGTTTTCTCCCTGATAAATGTGTTAATTTCCACAGACAACGCGATTATACCATTCGGCACAAGCGACTGTCAATATTTCTGATAAGCATCATAATTATTCTAGAGGGGAAAAGCGCATAAAAGCGTACACGGATTACACGGAAAAGGCCGGATGGCACCGAAACCCATCAGAAAAAATCCGTGAAATCTGTATTTGTCCGTGCAATCCGTGTACGGTTTTCCCTGAGCCAAACGAGATTGCCCTTTCGCGTTACAATAGCCCCATGATCACCGAAGAAAACCTCGACCAAAATTTACGACCGGCGACGATTGTTGCCAACTTGCGCGAGATTGCGCAAGCGCTCTCGGCAGCGTGGGACGTGGACACGACGCTGGACTTGATCACGCGCAAGACGACCCACGTGATGCAGGTCGACTCCTGTTCCATCTATCTACTGGAACCCACGGACAAGACGCTGTGGTTACGCGCGTCCACCGGACTCGCGCCGGGCGCGCTGGGCCGGACGCCGCTTAAGATGGGCGAAGGGTTGACCGGTTGGGCCGCGGAGCACGGCGTCCCGGTGGCCGTCCGCGACGCGCAGGCTGATCCGCGTTTCAAGTTTCTGCCCCAAACCGACGAGAAGATTTTCCACTCCCTACTCGCCGTTCCGCTGATGAACCGTGAGCGGGTGATTGGCGCGATGAACATCCAGACGAGCGCGCTGCACGATTTCACGCCGGAGCAGATCGAACTCGCCTCGCTGATTAGCGATTTGGCCGCCGGCGCCTTGGATCGCGCCCTCCTGTACGATAATATGAACCGGCAGATCAGCGAATTGACGACGCTCGCCAAAGTCAGCGAGACCGTGACCTCCCCAATTTACCTGGACGAGATGCTGGAACTGATCGTGGAAATGGCGGCGAAGGTGATGGGCGCGCCCATTTGTGCCCTGCGCCTGGTAGACCCCGACAGCGGCGAAGTCGTCATCCGCTCGGCGAAGACGGATAGTGCGGCCTACCGCGAACGGCTACCGCTTAAGTCCGGTCAGGGCATCACCGGTTTGGTCATCCAGGAACGGAAACCGCTGGCCGTCGCCGATGTCCGCACCGATCCCCGTTATCATTTTGGGGACCTGGCGCGGCAGGAAGGTTTGGTCTCCATGCTGTCCGTGCCGCTCATCGTCCGCGAGCGAGTCATCGGCGTGCTCAACTGTTACACCACCGAGCCACATGTTTACACGGATAAAGAAATCGCGCTGTTTTCCACGCTGGCTAATCAGACCGCGCTGGCGATTGAGAACGCGCAACTCGTGACCAACGCGGCGGTCGTGCGCGAGATGCACCATCGGATCAAAAATAATTTGCAAACCGTGGCGATGCTGCTGCGGATGCAGGCCAGCAACGGTTCGGCGCTGACCGCTGAAGATGTGTTACACATCAGCGTCAATCGCATTTTGAGCATCGCCGCCGTCCACGAAGTCCTAGCCCAGGAAGGCTTCCGGCTGGTCAACGTCAAAGAAGTCACCGAGCGCATCGCCCACATCGTCGCGCAGAACATGTTGCGACCGGACTTGCAGGCGCAGATTCACGTCGAAGGTGAGCCGATCATCCTCCCTTCCCGACCCGCGACTTCGCTGGCGTTGGTCATCAACGAATTGCTGCAAAATGCGCTGGAGCACGCGTTTGTGGGACGCGCCTCCGGCACGGTGCAAATCAATCTCGGGCGCGGGCCAAAAGATTTTGTGGTCGAGGTCACGGATGATGGTGTCGGCCTACCCGAGGAGAAACCTTCCAGCCTCGGACTGGAAATCGTGGAAACACTCGTGCGGGAAGACCTGCGGGGCCAATTAGATTTCAACAGCACCTCCAGCGGGACGCAGGCCCTTGTGCGCTTCCCGCATTCCATCGCGGAGCAAAGCACCGAATGAAGCGACTCAAGATCTTAGTAGCCGACGACGAATCCATCATCCGCATGGGACTGCGCACCATGTTGACGGCCATCGGGCATGAGGTGCTCCTGGCCTCTAATGGCCGGGACGCGCTGCAACTGGTGCGAACAGCCAGCCCCGACCTGGCACTGCTGGATATTCAAATGCCGCTCACCGATGGGCTGGAGGTAGCCAAAGTGATCGCGCGCAAGTATCCCATGCCGATCCTGATCCTCACCGCTTATAGCGAGCAGGACTTAATCGAGCGCGCCGCGCAGCTTCCCATCCAGGGCTACCTCGTCAAACCGGTCAGCGAACGCGACCTCGCCGCCGCCATCCAGGTGGCCGTGGCGCGCTTCGAAGACTCGCAGGCCTCCGCCCGTGAAATTGCCGAGCTGCGGGAGAATCTGGAAGCGCGGAAATTAGTGGATCGGGCCAAAGGCCGCCTGATGCAGGGTGGCATGAGTGAGTCCGAAGCTTATCTTGCCATCCAACGCCGGGCCAGAGAAGCTCACTTGACCATGCGTCGAGCAGCGGAAGAAATCTTAAAAGGGTAATTACCTGATCGGTCATTACCCAAACTGGTCATTGAAGACTTTAGTCACCCATGCTAAACTCGCTCAGGTAATCGGATACCTCCAAGGGCCAGGCGCCTTCACCAATCCCAAATTGGTCGAGGGCTTTTTTGCGGCTCGGGCAGGCATAATCATCCCTCATATAAGGAGAAGGAGAAACTACTATGGCAGTCAAAGACGCACCCAGTAAGTTGACGAGCGCGAAGGAGGTCATCGCCTACGCCAAGGCCCAGGGGCTCAAGATCGTGGACTATAAGTTCGTGGACCTGCCCGGCACCTGGCAGCACTTCAGCTCCCCCATCGCCGAACTCGACGAGTCCGTCTTTGCCGACGGCGTCGGCTTCGACGGCTCCTCCATCCGCGGCTTCCAAGCCATCCACGAAAGCGACATGCTGCTTATCCCCGATCCGACCACCGCCATTGTGGACCCCGCCTGCAGCATTCCGACCCTCAGCCTGCTGTGCAATGTGTTCGATCCGCTCTCGCGCGAACCCTACTCCCGCGACCCGCGCCACATCGCCCAGAAAGCCGAAGCCCACTTGAAGAAGTCCGGCATCGCCGACACCTCCTTCTGGGGCCCGGAAGCCGAGTTCTTCATCTTCGACCACGTCCGCTTCGAGCAGACCCAGAACATGGGCTACTACGCTGTCGACTCCAACGAAGGCATCTGGAACAGCGGCGAGAACGGCGGGACGGAAAACCTGGGCCATCGCCCGCGCTGGAAGGAAGGCTACTTCCCGGTGGCCCCAGCCGATCAACTGCAAGACCTGCGCTCGGAGATCGTGTTGAAGTTAGCCGAGACCGGGGTGCCGGTGGAAGTCCATCACCACGAAGTCGCCACCGGTGGGCAGTGCGAGATTGATATGCGCTTCAGCCCGCTGGTGCAGATGGCCGATCATCTGATGATGTACAAGTATGTGATCAAGAATATTGCGCTGGCCCACGGCAAGACGGCGACGTTTATGCCCAAGCCGCTGTGGGGCGACAATGGCTCGGGGATGCACGTGCATCAGTCCTTGTGGAAAGACGGCAAGACGCTGATGGCTGACAAGGACGGCTACGCCGGGTTGAGCCCGCTGGCCAAGTATTACATCGGTGGGCTGCTCAAGCATGCGCCCGCGCTGCTGGCGTTGGTGGCCCCGACGGTGAACTCGTATCACCGGCTGGTGCCGGGCTTTGAAGCGCCGGTGAACCTGGTCTACTCGCGGCGCAACCGCTCGGCGGCGGTGCGGATTCCGATGTACTCAGAGAACCCGAAGGCGAAGCGGATCGAGTTCCGTTGCCCGGACCCGGCCTGCAACCCGTATTTAGCCTTCAGCGCGATGCTGCTGGCGGGGTTGGACGGGATCAAGAACAAGATTGATCCGGGCGAGCCGGCGGACTACGATCTGTTCGAGACGCACAACGGCGGGCATGCCTCGCCCAAGCAAGTGCCGGGGTCGTTGCCGGAAGCGTTGGCGGCCTTGGAAGCGGATCAGCAATTCCTGCTGGATGGGGGGGTGTTTACGCCGGATGTGATCGAGACTTGGCTGAGCTACAAGCGCTCGCGCGAGATTGATCCCCTGCGCCTGCGCCCGCACCCCTACGAGTTCTATCTCTACTACGACGCCTAAGCCTGAAGGCTGAGCTAATAAAAAATCTTCCGAAGGCCAATGATCTTCGGAAGATTTTTTGTTTTTGATGATTTTGCTTGACAAGCCCTAGGCCCTCGGCTAAAATGCGCACGGTTGTGAATGCCCTGCGTGCTCTCTGTGGGGTTATTGGCCGAGATAGCTCAGTTGGTAGAGCACGCGACTGAAAATCGCGGTGTCCTCAGTTCGATCCTGAGTCTCGGCACCTGTCGTCGGCCACACTCAGCGATAACCGGGATGGCCACCTTGCGGGCTTAGTTCAGTTGGTAGAACACCTCCTTGCCAAGGAGAAGGTCGTGGGTTCGAGTCCCATAGCCCGCTCACTCACACAATTGCCTACTGCTTATCGCACTGGAGTCATGGCGTAGGCGGTAGGCGAATTTATTTTGTGGATATGGCGACGTCGCCAAGTGGTAAGGCAAGGGTCTGCAAAACCCTCATTCGACGGTTCAAATCCGTCCGTCGCCTCTAGCTAAAAAATTTCGCAGAAAAAAGCGGAAAGACCCCAACAGACGGGGTCTTTTTGTTTTAACTCGCCAAATCTGGCGGGGCAGTCTGAAAATTAAAAAAACGAATAAGGGAATTTTAGGCGAATCGAATAAGGGACTATACCACGGCCGTTAAACACCAGTCCAGAGAATGGGTGCGTCCGTTGGGGGCGATACCTGATCAATCGTCATTGAACATCAGTGTCCAAAAAGCGATAGGAGGCAGACTAGGATGGATGCAAGGAAACAAGTTCACCGTCAAGAAGGTCTTAGGATGAAAGTTGACCAACTGATCCAACTCTATTTACGGACCGGCAAGCTCGAGGGCAAGACCGAGTCCACATTGATCTGGTACAGGCGCCGCCTGGGACAGTTCGAGCGTTTTCTCCAATCCCGCAGCCATTCTATGCTGTTGTCTGAACTGCGCCAGGAGGATGGGGAGGCCTACATCGCGGCGCTCATGGAACAAGACGAGCGCTGGCAGGATCACCCCAACCAAAAAGGACATAAGGGCGAGAAACTCTCGCTCTACACCATCCACGGCCATGCTGCCGTGTTGCGTGCGCTGTCGAATTGGGCGTGCCAGCAAAATTATCTGGAGGAGGATCCGTTCGAGAACCTGCCTCTACCCAAAGTGCCCAAACAGGAAAAAAATATCCTCAACGAAGAAGAGATCGCTCGCATCTTTAATTGCCTCAACCCAGCGACCAAGCAGGGAAAACGCATTCACACGATGATCACGCTGTTCTTGGACACGGGGATTCGGGCCAATGAACTCCTCACCTTGAAAGTGGAAGATGTGCATATTGATGAGGGCTTTATCAAGGTCTTTGGCAAGGGGCGCAAAGAGCGAACGGTGCCTATTGGCCTGACGACCCAGAAAGCCTTGCTGACCTATATCCAGTTCCATCGGTGTCAGCCTGCGCACCCCGACATTCACAATGTCTTCCTGACCGATAAAGGGTTTCCCCTCACCCCCTCCGCCTTGTGCTCAATAATTGAGCGGCTCAAGCGACGATCCGGCGTGCCTCGGCTTCATGCCCACTTGTTCCGGCATACCGCACTGACACTAATGATTGAGCGTGACATTCCTGCCTTCGTGGTGCAGCAGATTGCCGGACATTCATCCATCAAAACGACCGAAATCTATATGCATCTGGCTCAACGCCGAACAAACATGCGTTACCAAAAGAACAGTGTTGTAGATGGTCTGCAGATCCTCCAGCGTAACTCGAGGAAGCGAGGTAGCTCTCGCAAATCCAGAGAACTAGTGGCGGCCTAAACCGTAACTTCTTCTATAAACTGTATTCCGGGCAGACTCATCTCAAACTCAGAGGAGCCACCCATGACAGGCACGCTATTTGTTCAATCGGTTTTCGACGAAACCGGGGATACGGGTGTGGGTCCTCGATCCTCGCGCTTTTTGGTTGTGGCCGGACTGGTCTGTTCCAATCTGGAACCTTTGCGGAAGGCGGTAACTCAGACTCGGAAGTCACTGGGCAAGCGGTTACGAGATATTCCGGAAATAAAAGCCTGGCATACGCCGCCGGAGATCACCGCACAATTGTTGAAGCGCTTGGCGGCGCTGGAGATCGAGATCGATGCGGCAGTTCTCGATAAACAGGGAGCTCGACGACCGGAAGACGCTGAGGACTGGTATCGGCAGGTCTGCACCGAAGCCGTCCGGCAAGCCACGGCGCGTTACACTCGGGTCAGTGTAACTCTGGACAAACGCTATACCAAGGCTGCGCTCCAAGACAAGTTAATAGAGACGATTGTTGCCGGAGCGCAACAACGTGGCGCAACGTTGTCGTTTGTCTATGTTGACTCCCAACGGGAACGCGCCTTGCAAGCGGCCGATGCTGTAGCCTGGGGGATTTACCAGAAGTACGAACGGAAGGAGGAGAGGTTTTACAATCTCATTACCAAGAGGATTACCGGCGAGATTCTCTTGCGGAGATAAAAAACTAACCGGCTCACCCTGGGGGCTGATTCTCACCGTTCGCGTCTGATGATTAGACGGGCCTTCACCCATAGGGTGCAGGCCGACGGAGTATCACCGACTTACATCGGAGCAGCCAATCCAGGCCTTACGAGTCCGGTCTGGCTAGACTATAAACCCAAAGGTTCTGCTGCGTCAAGTAGTTTTCTGGTGATCGTTGGATGGGTAGTAGAAAGCAACCCGCCCCGCTAGCCCGACCATTAGAGTGGGCAGGCCGCCACAATCGGCGACCGTTCGCGGGGCAGGAGAAGCTGCGAGGCTTTTACGTGATTAGTATAAGACCTTTTATTCTAGCCGGTCAAGATCTTTGTAGTTAACGGGCGCATTTCAGGCTGGGGGCGAGTTTGCTCACAGCCCGCGTCCGCGCGGGCGTTCTGGCCAAGTATTCCGACCGCGCGGACGCGGTCTGGGAGCGTGTTGCCCCTAAGTTGAAATGCGCCCGTAGTTAACCTTCTTTTTTCTACCTCTTTAACTCTCCTCTCCAGCGATAGGTTCGAGGACTCTTCGAGGATTCACCTAGCCCCTTTTGGGGTTATTCTCAGTTGGAAAGGCCAAGCTGATGGCCGTGCCGTATTGATGTATTTCAACTGTATGGAGCTTCGAAGATGCTTAAGAGTCAGCCGTTATCAAATCAAGGGGTATCTCTGAAGTCCGCTGGCAATGATCAGGATTTGCGCTTGGCGCGCTTGCTCCGGGATGCCCATGATCACAGTAAATTGCCTGGGGCCGTGGTCGCCGGGTTAAGCGGTATTTCCGAATCGTATTTATCGAAGCTGATGCTCGGCTGCCGCCGACGTCCCAGCCGGGATGTTTTGCTCACCCTGGGCTATGTGTGGGGTATCCGGAACCCGGATGAAGTGGACTGCATCCTGGAGGCCGCCGGTCATCCCAGACTTTTGCGTCCGCTTTCGCCAAATGGATTTTGATTATGCAAAAGAATGGGTTGCTTGAAACTAAAGTTGATCTATCTGTACTGCTCCAAGAAATGATTGCCAGAAGTGGTTTGTCCTACCGCGAGTTAAGTCCAAGACTCGGACTGAGCGTTGGTACGATTTCACTTATTGCCCAAGGCAAACGCCACCCCTCTCGGGATGCGATTGTGGCGATTGGGTACGAATGCGGCTGTGAGCGGCAAGAATTAGATTGCGCCTTGAAAGCCGCCGGTTACCCCGTATTAATGGAAGATGGGCCGGCGAGTCTGCCTCCTTCTGTTCCGATTGAACAACGTTGAATTCTTGTATTGGGTGTGTTTGATCAGTTTGGATGTTTTGTGAAATCTGTGCAACGTGCCGGGAAATAAAAAAGGCCGCACGGTTGGGCCCATGCGGTCTAAGAATGCGACTTTCACTGTTATGGTGAGGACATTGTTAGCCTGACTTTAAAGTTTTGCCCAATTTCAGCGTGGGAGGGAAAAGCCATCGCCGCTAACTCGCCAGCGGCAAAGCGGGTTCATGCAGGTCGAGGTCAATAGCGTGGCCGCTCGCAGTCGCGCGCAACTGTTCGGCGCGAACATGGGATAAGGTTTGTAACGCTGCTTCGCGATCCAGTTTGATCTCATAAAACGCTGACCACTGCGCGAAGTCCTCAGTATGGTCGCCGTCGTCAAGCAGGCCCTGCTGGTAGAAGGCGTAGAAGTCAGCGGAACTGAGCCAATACCGGCGCTCATAGTGACGTGTGATCTCATCCGCCGAGCGAAGATCATCCAGGATTTCAGTAATTGTCACTTCCATTTCGCACCTCCAAGAGTGTGCCACGCCAGCCTGCGCGCTTCTAAACAAATTATAGTGTAAAAGAGCGGCACAAAATAGTTATCTCTTTACCTGCGCCTCTTGTTCCGGCTCTTCTGTCCTTAACCAGGAAGGGGAAGGAACGGGGGGGTGGTAGAATTACACATAGCCCAAATGAAGTCTGGTTCGCTGGGTATGTTTCAGAAAGCGTATGCCGCTCAGGAAGTACTATGACTATCTCCCTCGCCAAGCAGGTGGATATTTTATTCAAGCATGGGCGTAATCAAGGTTTGCCCGCCACGTATCGAGCCGTGTCGGAAGCCACCGGAGAAACCGCCAATAATCTTTTCCGTATTCGTCACGGCCAGAATAGGAACCCGGGTTTGCGAACCATCTCGGCCCTAGTCGAATATTTTGGTACCGATTTGGGCTACTTCTCGTGTCGGACCAAAGCCAATTGCCTTACCTATCTCAACCGAACCGTTCCGGCCAAAACCAAGGGAAGCCGCCGCAATCACAGAACTAGATCAAGATGAACATGAGAAGTCGCCAGGCTTGCAGCAGTATTTGTGCCCGGTCTTCGAGGTTATAATACCTGGAGAGGAGCAGTCATGCGACCACGCAAGCGGACAACCCGGCAACTTATCCAAGTCATGGTGCAGCGGCTTGTCAGGCAGTTCGACCCTGAACAGATCATCCTGTTTGGCTCACAGGCAAGGGGCGGCGCCGGGCCGGACAGTGATGTGGACTTGCTAGTGGTGACGCCGGTCCACGGGTCGAAGCGGGATGTCGAAGTCAAGATGCGCATCGCCCTGCATACTGTCCGAGTCCCAAAAGATATTATCGTGGTGACACCGGAAGAAATGGAGCGCGACCGCAATATCACCGGCACGATCGTTTATCCAGCGCTGCGGGAAGGCAAGGTGCTGTATGCTCGTGGATAACACTGCCCTGGTGATCGCCGTCAGAAAATGGGTCGAGAAAGCAGACAACGATCTCAACACCGCCACCCGCACGCTCAAGCCCCCGACAGCAAATTGCCCGACCGATACCGTCTGCTTTCATGCCCAGCAGTGCATTGAGAAGTACCTTAAGGCACTCCTGACGTGGCGCAGCTTGCCGGTCCCGAAGACCCACGACATCGCCGACTTGGCTATACACCTGCCGCAACGAGATCGCCCAGAACTGAGTGTTGCAGAAAGCGAAATCCTCACCCGGTATGCAACGGTGACTCGTTATCCGGGTGACTATGAACCGATCTCGGTGACTGAAGCGCGCCAAGCGGTGAAAATCGCCCGGCGCGTCCGTAAGCAGATCCGCGCTCGTTTACCCAAACAGGCCTTTCCGTAATACTTCAGGACGTTTTCGCCTACCCAGCCCACCGATTTGCAAAGGGAGAATCGGCGATGACCACAAGCTTTGATACGAGCAAAACAAATGATAAGGTGGGAGTTACCGGCGGCAAGAAAATTCCCAGCTTGCCGGGTTTGCCTATCCTTGGAAACTTGCTGGATGCGGGTCGTGATCGGCTTGGATTCTTAATGCGTGTCAGTCGAGAGTGCGGCGATATTGGGCAGTTCCGTGTTGGACCGCGCCGAATTGTCATGCTTAACTCACCGCACTATGTCCAAGCCGTTTTAGTTGACAACGACTATGCCTTCTTTGAAAAGTCGCCCGTCTTGCGGCAATATCTACGCCCAGTCTTCGGTAATGGTCTACTCTCCATAGATAGCCAATTCCACAAACAACGCCGCAAGCTCCTCGCACCATCTTTTCAACCGCGCTGCATTGCGGCCTATGCCGAAGTGATGGCCGATTATGCGGAGCAGTTGCAGCAGATCTGGATGGAGGAACAAACAGTCAACGTTGCTGACGAAATGATGCGCCTAACCTTCCGGGTGGTGGGCAAAACGCTGTTTGACGCCGACTTATTGAATGAGGCCCATGAAGTGGGTGAGGCGCTCCTGACGATCTTGCGCTACAACAACGCCGAACTCAACTCTTTCTTTCATTTGCCTCATCATTGGCCAACACCACGCAACCGGCGCTTCCAAAAGGCACTGGCCCGACTCGACGCCATCATCTACCGGCTCATTGAGGAACGGCGCACGATTCGTCGGGAGCGAACCGACTTACTCTCTTTGTTGCTTCAGGCGCGAGATGAAGAAGGGGGCGGCGCCTTGAGTGATCAAGAAGTGCGAGATGAAGCCATCACCTTATTTCTGGCTGGCTATGAAACGACGGCCAATGCATTGACCTGGACAT
>Ga0209382_10001731_pt1 | contig 33682 bp, 34 predicted proteins | sample SoiMetdeltSBSDD5_FD_187599 | JGI IMG/M metagenome (GOLD analysis project Ga0209382, IMG submission 187599) | Bulk soil microbial communities from a Populus tree surrounding site in Tennessee, USA - Soil MetaG P. deltoides SBSDD5 (SPAdes) (version 2) | ecosystem: Environmental > Terrestrial >... | reverse complement strand
CAGCCGCTGGGTCGGGGGCGAGACCGAGCCCCGCCTGCGCGAGCTCCGCCGCATCCGCGAGGTCTTCGGCGAGGCCCCGCTCGGGTAGCCGGTACCGACCGGTCACGGGCGGCGGCCGGAGGTCGTTCACGGCCGCCTCACCGCCACCCCACCCCACCGACCACACCGAAGACACCAGGCCGCCGCCTGAACCCCGGCCGGCAGGCGGGCCATGATCCCATGACCCGCCGACCGCGGAGCAGGCGGATGCCGGTTCAGCTCGCCGGGCCTGAACGCGTGGACGGGAGGTCGGCCAGCAGCGAGGCCAGCTCCTCGGGGACCGAGAACATGGGCCAGTGGCCGGTGGGGAGCTCCCGGAACGACCACTGCGGGCCGGCGAGGGCGGCGAACCATAGGTGGCCGGCGGCGATCATCTGGCGCACCTGGTCCAGGGGCAGGCTGCAGATGATCAGCAGCTTGGGCAGCTCCTCGCGGGCGGGGTTCTTCAGCGACAGGGGCTGGGTCCAGGTGCGGAGCGGTTGGGCGGTGGCGTGGGCGCGCATGTGGTCGCGCTCGTCCTGGCCGAGCCCTTCCAGGCTCGCGCCCATCACCCCCTCCAGCTCCTCCCATGAGGGCAGCGGGACCCGCCGGCCCTCGCCGGCCTCCTCCACCAGGCGCTCGATCAGCTCCCTGGCCGCCGGCGGCTGGAGGTCCATGAACGCGGCCCCGTCGGGGCTCGGCCCGGCGTCGAGGTAGGCGAGCAGGGCGATGCGCTCGGGGACCCGGTCGGCCACGCCCGTGATCACGTGCCCGGCGTAGCTGTGGCCGACCAGGACGACGTCGCGGAGGTCCTCGGCCTCCATCAGGTTGACGACGTCGGCGATGTAGGTGTCGAGGTCGACCTCGGGACCGGCAAGCTCGGAGCGTTCTCCCAGCCCGGTGAGGGTCACCGGGTGGACGTCGTGGCCGTGCTCGCGCAGCTTGTCGGTCACCGGCTGCCAGGCCCAGCCGCCCAACCAGGCCCCGGCGACGAGGACATAGGTGGCCATCAGCGATCCTCCTCTCCTGAGTTGTACGTTGTACAATTACTGTACGTTGTACAATAGCCTCATGTCAACCTCCGGGCGGCCACGCCACCGCGGCGCCGGGCAGCGGGCCGGCCTGACCCGCGAACTGGTCCTGGCCGCCGCCCGCCGCATCGCCGACGCCGAGGGGGTGGACCGCCTCACCATGCGCCGCCTGGCCGCCGAGCTGGGGGTGCTGCCCAACGCCCTCTACACCTACGTCCCCGACAAGGAGGCGTTGCTCGACGCCCTGATCGACGACCTGCTGGCCGGCGTCGAACCCGAGGGACCGGCCGAGGGGGACTGGCGGGACGGGCTGGCCAGGGTGATGGACTCCTCCCGCCGGCTGCTGCTGGCCCATCCCCAGCTGGTGCCGGTGTTCCTCACCCGCCCGGGGCTGGGTCCCAACGCGGCCCGGCTGGGTGAGATCACCTTCGGGCTGCTGCGGCAGGGTGGCCTGGAGGGCGAGCGGGCGGTCGAGGCGTTCCGGGCTCTGCTGGTCTACTCCCTCGGGTTCGCCGCCTTCCAGGCACGGCGGCTGCCGGAGGATGACCGCACCCGCTCGGCCCGGGCCGAGGCCGCCTTCGCCAGCCTGCCCGAGGACAGGTTCCCCGAGATGCGCCGGGTGGCGCGCAACCTGGCCAGTCCCAGCACCGACCGCCAGTTCCACACCGGCCTGCGCTGGCTGCTCGACGGCATCGCCGCCCAGTCCGGTCAGACCGGCTGACGGTTCCGACGCAGCCGCAGGAGGCCGACGGTGTAGGTGGTGGCGGCGACCAGGCAGACGACGGCCGCGGCGAGCAGGGAGGGGGTGGTGGGGAGGGGGAAGGCGACAGGGAGGACAGCGCCGGCGACCCAGGCGAGCTGGAAGGTGGTCTCGGCCCGGGTGATGGCGGTGCCGCGGGCGGGTGCGGGGACCTCGCGCTGGACGAGGCTCTCGAAGCCGAGGCGGGCGGCGGCGATCCCGGCGCCCATGGCCAGGCCGCCGGCGGCCGCCGTCTCGACCCCGACCCGGCCGGCGAGCAGCCAGGCGGTAGTGCCGCACAGGAGCAGGCCGCCGGCCAGGAGGCCGTCCTCGCGGACCAGGCGGGCCGCCCGGGGCAGCAGGAAGGCGCCGACGACCCCGCCGACGCCGACGGCGGCCAGGAGCAGGCCGAGGCCGGCGGTGCCGACGCCCTGGCGGCGCAGCTCGAAGGCGAGCAGGAACAGGGTGAACCCGCCGACCGCCCTGACGCAGGTGTTGGCCGCCCTGGCCAGCCGGACCCGTCCCGGCGGCCGGACCAGCCGCGCCGCCCTGCGGTCCAGCGGGTGGCGGCGGGGCTCGGGAACCGGGTCGCGGTGGGAACCAGGGCCCGGGGCGCGCTGGGCGCCCGGGCCCGGGGCCCGGCGGGACCGGGTTGTCGGGAGCGAGAGGGCCAGGGCGGTGCCGGCGGCGAACACCAGGGCGCTGGCCCACAGGACCGCACCACCGCCGGCCAGGCGGTCGAGGCCGACCCCGAGCAACGCCCCGGCGGTGCCTCCCAGGGCGGCCACCCTGGCCATGCGGCCGTTGACGGCGACCAGGTCGCGCTCGTCCCGACCCACCGGGGCCAGGAGCTCGGGGACCATGGCCGTGCGGCTGATCCCGTGGGCGCGAGAGCAGACCAGCAGGCCGAAGGCGAGCGGGTAGAGGAGCAGCGACTGGGTGCGGGCCACGGCCAGGGCGGCCAGGACGGCCCGCAGGGCCATGGCGGCGGCCAGGGCCAGGCGGCCGGCCCCGCTGCGGCCGTCCAGCAGCCGGCCGAGCAGCGGCGCCACCACCGCGAACGGGGCCACGGTGAGGAGGAGGTACAGCGCGACCCGGGGCCGGGCGGCGGCCACCGGCACGGCGAAGAACAGCGTCCCGGCCAGGGCCACCGCGACCAGGGCGTCGCCGCAGGTGCTGACCGCGTGCACCCAGGCGAGCCGATCCAGCGGCCGGCGGGACGACCGCTCGCGCATCGCCCGTCCCCGGACCACCCCGTCCATGGACGGCATGCTAACGGCGAAGCCCCCGGGGATCCCGGGGGCTTCGCCTATCCCTGGGGTGGGACAGCTGGGACGCCTACTCCTTGCCGGCCAGCTCGGCCGGGGGGGCGTCGATGTCGGTTGGCTGGTCCAGCGAGCGGAAGGCGACCTCGCCGTTCTCGGCGTCGACCACGACCAGCTGGCCGGCCGTGAACTCCTTCCACAGGAGCTTCTCGGACAGCGGGTCCTCGACCAGCCGCTGGATGGTCCGCCGCAGCGGGCGGGCGCCCAGGGCCGGGTCGTAGCCCTTCTCGGCCAGCAGGTCCTTGGCCGCGTCGGTGACCTCCATGGCGATGTCCTTGGACTTCAGCTGCTCGTGGACGCGGCGCATCATCAGGTCGACGATGCTCTTGACCTGCTCCCGCGAGAGCTGGTGGAAGACGATCACCTCGTCGATCCGGTTGAGGAACTCCGGCCGGAAGTGGCGCTTGAGCTCGTCCATGACCTTGCCCTGCATCCGCTCGTAGTCGACCTTGGCGTCGGGCCGGGCGGTGAAGCCCAGGGTGGCGCCCTTGGCGATGTCGCGGGTGCCCAGGTTGGAGGTCATGATCAGCACGGTGTTCTTGAAGTCGACCGTGCGGCCCTGGGCGTCGGTCAGGCGCCCGTCCTCCAGGATCTGGAGCAGGGTGTTGAACACGTCCGGGTGGGCCTTCTCGATCTCGTCGAACAGGACCACGCTGAACGGCTTGCGCCGGACCGCCTCGGTGAGCTGGCCGCCCTCCTCGTAGCCGATGTAGCCCGGCGGGGAGCCGATCAGCCGCGAGACGGTGTGCTTCTCCATGTACTCCGACATGTCGAGGGCGATCAGCGCGTCCTCGTCGCCGAACAGGAACTCGGCCAGGGTGCGGGACAGCTCGGTCTTCCCGACGCCCGAGGGGCCGAGGAAGATGAACGAGCCCGAGGGCCGCTTGGGGTCCTTGAGGCCGGCCCGGGTCCGCCGGATGGCCTGGGAGACGGCGTGGATGGCGTTGTCCTGGCCGACGATCCGCTTGTGCAGCTCGTCCTCCATGCGCAGGAGCTTGGCCGTCTCCTCCTCGGTCAGCTTGAACACCGGGATGCCGGTCCAGGAGGCCAGCACCTCGGCGATCTGCTCCTCGTCGACCTCGGCGACCACGTCCATGTCGCCCGACTTCCACTCGCGCTCGCGGCGGGCCTTGTCGTTGAGGAGTGTCTTCTCGGAGTCCCGGAGCGACGCCGCCTTCTCGAAGTCCTGGGAGTCGATCGCCGACTCCTTGTCGCGGCGCACGTCGGCGATCTTGCCGTCGAACTCGCGCAGGTCGGGCGGGGCGGTCATGCGCCGGATGCGCATGCGGCTGCCGGCCTCGTCGATCAGGTCGATCGCCTTGTCGGGCAGGAACCGGTCGGAGATGTAGCGGTCGGCCAGGTTGGCCGAGGCGACCAGGGCGTCGTCGGTGATGGTGACCCGGTGGTGGGCCTCGTAGCGGTCGCGCAGCCCCTTGAGGATGTCGATGGTGTGGGCCACCGACGGCTCCTGGACCTGGATCGGCTGGAAGCGGCGCTCCAGGGCGGCGTCCTTCTCCAGGTGCTTGCGGTACTCCTCCAGGGTGGTCGCGCCGATGGTCTGGAGCTCGCCCCGGGCCAGCATCGGCTTGAGGATCGAGGCGGCGTCGATCGCGCCCTCGGCCGCGCCCGCGCCCACCAGGGTGTGGAGCTCGTCGATGAACAGCACGATGTCGCCGCGGGTGCGGATCTCCTTGAGGACCTTCTTGAGGCGCTCCTCGAAGTCGCCGCGGTAGCGGGACCCGGCGACCAGGGCGCCCAGGTCCAGGGTGTACATCTGCTTGCCCTTGAGCGTCTCGGGGACCTCGCCCTTGACGATGGCCTGGGACAGGCCCTCGACGATGGCGGTCTTGCCGACGCCGGGCTCGCCGATCAGCACCGGGTTGTTCTTGGTGCGGCGGGACAGCACCTGCATGACCCGCTCGATCTCCTTCTCGCGCCCGATCACCGGGTCGAGCTTGCCCTCGCGGGCCAGCTGGGTGAGGTTGCGCCCGAACTGGTCGAGCACCAGCGAGCCCTGCGGCTGGGACTCGCCGGGGGCGCCGCCGCCCTGGCCCTCCTTGCCGCCGGCGTAGCCGGACAGCAGCTGGATGACCTGCTGGCGGACCCGGGACAGGTCGGCGCCCAGCTTGACCAGCACCTGGGCGGCCACGCCCTCGCCCTCGCGGATCAGCCCGAGCAGGATGTGCTCGGTGCCGATGTAGTTGTGGCCCAGCTGCAGCGCCTCGCGCAGCGACAGCTCCAGGACCTTCTTGGCCCGCGGGGTGAAGGGGATGTGCCCGGTGGGCGCGCTCTGGCCCTGGCCGATGATCTCCTCGACCTGGGCCCGGACGGCCTCCAGCGAGATGCCGAGCGACTCGAGCGCCTTGGCGGCGACCCCCTCGCCCTCGTGGATCAACCCGAGCAGGATGTGCTCGGTGCCGATGTAGTTGTGATTGAGGAGCCGAGCCTCCTCCTGCGCGAGCACGACGACCCGTCGAGCCCGGTCGGTGAAGCGCTCAAACATGCCAAACCCCCAGGGATACGGCGGCAGCGGTTCCTTGCCGCCAATCGACTATACACCTGGCCTTCCGACCCCCTGTACGGGAGATGCAGGACGTCCAGGTACGCTCTTCGTCTACTCCGTCAACGCCTCGGTGCCGGCCCCTGTTCCCGTTTTCGTCTCCGGCCCGCCGCCGGTTCATCGGCGGTGACCGCCGGAGGCTTACAGCTCTTCCGGCCGGAGCTGGGGGAACAGGAGGACCTCCCGGATCGAGGAGAGGTCGGCCAGCAGCATGACCAGGCGGTCGACCCCGATGCCGAGGCCGGCGTTGGGCGGGAGGCCCAGCTCCAGCGCCCGCAGGTAGGCCTCGTCGACCACCATCGCCTCCTCGTCCCCGCCCGCCTTGGCCAGGGCCTGCTCCTCGAAACGGGCCCGCTGCTCGTCGGGGTCGGTCAGCTCCGAGAAGCAGTTGGCGTACTCCCGGCCCAGGATGATCAGCTCGAACCGCTCGGTCACGAACGGGTCGTCGCGGTGGGGGTGGGCCAGGGGCGAGACCTCGACCGGGTAGTCGGTCACGAAGGTCGGGCGGGTGATCCGGTGCTCGGCGTGCTTCTCGTACAGCTCCAGCACCAGCTTGCCGGTGCCCCAGCCCGGCTCCCAGGCCACGTCGTGCTCGCCGCACAGCTCGCGGACCCGGTTCAGCGGCCAGTCATAGGCCAGGTCGGGCTGGCCGATCGCCTCGCGGACGGCGCCGAGCAGGGTGACCTCGCTCCAGTCGCCGTCCAGGTCGACCTCGCGGCCCCGGTAGGTCAGCCTGCGCCCGCCGGCGGCGGCGTCGGCCGCCTCCTGGATGACCCCCCGGGCCAGCTCCATCATGTCCCGGTAGTCCTGGAACGCCGAGTTGGACTCCAGCATGGTGAACTCGGTGTTGTGGGTGGAGTCGATGCCCTCGTTGCGGAACATCCGCCCCAGCTCGAACACCCGGTCCACCCCGCCGACCAGCAGGCGCTTGAGGTACAGCTCGCTGGCCACCCTGAGATAGAGGTCGGTGTCGAGGGCGTTGTGGTGGGTGGTGAAGGGCCGGGCCAGGGCGCCGCCCGGGACCGGGTTGAGGATCGGGGTCTCGACCTCGAGGAAGCCGCGGCGCAGCATCGACTCACGCAACGCCTGGACGACCCGCGAGCGCACCCGCATGGCCCGCATGGCCGCCGGGTTGACGGCCAGGTCGAGCTCGCGCTGGCGGGAGCGGACCTCGACGTCGGTCAGGCCCTTCCACTTGTCGGGCAGGGGCCGCAGGGCCTTGCCGAGCAGGAACACCTCGGTCGCCTTGACCGACAGCTCGCCCCTGCGGGTCTTGACCACGGGCCCCTGGGCCCCGACCCAGTCGCCGACGTCCAGGTCGAGCACGACCTCGAACTGCTCGGCCCCCAGGGCGTCCGCGGTCAGCATCACCTGGAGCTCGTGGCCGTCGTGGCGCAGGGTCCAGAAGGCGAGGCGGCCCATGGTCCGCTTGAGCACGATCCGGCCGGCGACCCTGACGACGTCGCCCGACTCCTGGCCGGCCTCCAGCGCCTCCTCCCAGCCCCGGCGGACCTCGTCCAGGGTGTGGCTGCGCCGGAAGCCGACCGGGAAGGCGTCGATGCCGGCCGCCCCCAGCCGGGCCAGCTTGACCCGGCGCGCCTGCTCGACCGCGGAACGGTCTTCGTCGTCGGGCACGGGTCGGGTGGCTCCTCGGGGGCGGGCGGTGCGCTCAGACCGCATGCTACCCGAGGGGCCGCCCTCCCCCGCCGTCAGGGCTCCCGGTCGTCGGCGCTGCGGTCGTCCTCGGGACCGGTGGTCAGGTCCTCCTCGGCCACCACGGTGCCGGTGCGCCTGGTCACCAGGACGTTGACGGCCCACAGGGCCAGACCGCCGATCAGCAGGTAGATGGCGGTCTGGTAGACCTCGCCGGTGCGGTTGATGGGCAGCAGGAACACCAGGGCCACCAGGGCCCCGATGACCGGCAGGAACACCGGGGCCGTGAAGTGGCGGTGGCCCACCGGATCGCGCCGCAGCACCAGCACCGAGATGTTGACCAGCAGGAACACCGAGGTCAGCAGGAGCACGGTGGTGTCGGACAGGCCGGTCAGGTCCTCGGTGGTGACGATCAGCAGGATCGACAGGGCGGTGGTGAACGCGATCCCGAACCAGGGCGTCTTGCGGGGCGAGACCCAGGCGAACGGGGCCGGCAGCACCCCCTGGTTGGCCATGCCGTACAGCAGCCGCGACGCCATCAGCATGTTGATCAGCATGGTGTTGGAGACGGCGATCATGGCGATGACCGAGAACAGGGTGCTCGCGTCCCAGTCCAGGCCCCGCTCCACCACCTCGAGCAGCGGGCCGGAGGACTCGGTGAGGACGTCGAGCGGCACGGTCATGGCCGCGGTGAAGCCGACCAGCAGGTAGATGATGCCGGCGGCGACAATGCCGGTCAGCAGGGCCGGCGGGAAGGACCGGATCGGGTCGCGGACCTCCTCGGCCATGTTCACCGAGTCCTCGAACCCGATGAAGGCGTAGAAGGCGGTGGCCGCGCCGGCGGTGATCCCGGTCAGCGCGCCGAAGCCCGACTCCTTGAACTCGAACGCCTGGCCGGGGTCGCCGTCGCCGCTGAGCAGCACCTTGGCCCCGACCAGGATGATGAAGATCAGGCCCGACAGCTCGATCAGGGTGATGGCGATGTTGACCTTGATCGACTCGCCCACGCCGCGGTAGTTCACGGCCGCGACCAGCAGGATGACCAGGATGGCGATGAGCACGGTGGGCGGGTTCTCGGTCCCGAACACGCCCGTCCAGTAGCGGCCGCCGACCCGGGTGGCGGCGAACGAGGCCGACGTGACGCCCGAGGCCATCACGGCGACGGTGACCATGAAGCTGAGGATGCCGACGTGGAAGGCCCGGTGGACGTACAGGGCGGCCCCGGCGGCCCGCGGGTACTTGGTCACCAGCTCCAGGTAGGCGAAGGCGGTGACCAGGGCGAGCAGGAACGAGAGCAGGAACGACGACCAGATGGCGCCGCCCACGTCGGCCGCGACCTGGCCGGTGAGGGCGTAGATGCCGGCGCCGAGGATGTCGCCGAGGATGAAGAAGGTCAGCATCGGCCGGGTGATGACCCGGTTGAGGCGGGTCTCCTCGGGGTCCTCGATGCTGGTGACGTGCCCTGGGGCACCTGGGGGCGGACGGCCCTCCGGCTCGCGGTCCATGCTGTCGGTCATGCTGACCACCTCTCCGTCGGGGAGGCTCCCACCGAGGGCATGCCCCCTCGAACCATCGCAATAACGCAGGACGGGACGAAGAGGTTCGCGGGGGCTGTCGTTACCGCCCGATTAGACCGTCGCGCCATCGTTTGTCCCGGCTCCCGGCGGTCCCTCGCGATCGGGCACCCCTACCCCGCCGGAGCCGCGCCGATGACGACGACCGCGTTCCCCAGGCAGGCCCACCGCCGGGCCGCCGCCGCGCCGAGGGCAACTGTCCTCCACCTCGGCGTCGGGTCGTCGGGGTCGCCAACCGGACCGGCCGTCTCGGTTCCCGCCGAGGCGTGTGGAGCGACCCCCGAGTCCAACCCCGGCCCCCTTCCCCCCATCCCCCAGGGGCCGGGGTTGGACGCTCGGCGCTCCTAGCGGGGTCGCGCGGCGACCAGGGCGGCCAGGGAGGCCACGATCATCCCGGCGCCGAGGAGCTGGCCGGAGGGGCCGAGGCCGACGGCGCTGCCGTAGATCACCAGGAACAGGCCGGCGAGCAGGGCCAGGCTGGCCAGGCTGCCCATGCCCGAGCGGCGCCTGGCCCGGGCGAAGTCGGTGCGGCCGCGACGGCCCAGGAACCCCTCGAGGACGGCGGCCGGGTGCTCCTCCTCGGCCAGGTAGAGCCAGGTCTCGCCGGGGCCCTCGTCGACCAGCAGCAGCCAGCCGGCGGCAGGCGGGCGCTCGGCCACGGCCTGGACCCGGGCCGCGCGCTCGCCCATGGCCGGGACGCGCATGGCCCGGTCCCTGGACGAGGTGGCCGCCACCACCACCCGCACCGGCAGCAGCCCGTCGGGGTCGACGGTGGCCGCGGCGGCCAGCCGGTCGAACACCGGTGCGTGCTCGGCCATGCGCCGCCAGACGGCCACGCCCTCGCGCCGCACCAGGCCCTCCTGGTGGGCCGGCGGGCCGAGGATGACGGCCTCGATCCCGAACGGCCGGAACGCCCGCGGCGAAAGGGCCCGCCCCTCGACCCGGTCCGGCCGCGGCAGCCGCTCAGCCATGGTCCTGCTGCTCCGGGGGGCTACCGCTCCGCTCCTTGAGCCCCCCGGCCCCCCCGGTATTTCTGTCCCAGATGATCCGCAGGCCGTGGAGGGTGAGCCAGGGCTCGTGGTGCTGGACCGTCTCGCAGGCGTCGAGGACGGCCCCGGCCAGGCCGCCGGTGGCCAGCACGGTGGCCGTGCCGCCGAGCTCGGCCACCATGCGGCGCACCAGACCGTCGACCTGGCCGGCGAAGCCCCAGATGGCCCCGGCCTGGAGGCTCTCCACGGTGTTCTTGCCGATGACCGACCGGGGCGTCACCAGCTCGACCCGGCGCAGCTGGGCGGTCCGCTCGACCAGGGCGTTCATGGAGATCTGGATGCCGGGGGCGATGGCCGCGCCCAGGTGCTCGCCCCGCTCGGAGACGGCGTCGAAGGTGGTGGCGGTGCCGAAGTCGACCACCACCACCGGCCCGCCGTAGGCGGCGTAGGCCGCGATCGCGTTGACCACCCGGTCGGCCCCGACCTCGCGCGGGTTGTCGGTCAGGATGGGCAGCCCGGTCCGGACCCCAGGCTCGACGACCAGCGGCTCGACCTGGCAATAGCGCCGGATCATCTCGCGCAGGGCCTGGGTGAGCCGCGGCACCACCGAGGACACCACCACCCCGTCGGCGTCGCCCAGCCCCAGCCCCTCCTGGGCCAGGAACCCGTCCAGCAGCAGGGCGTGCTCGTCGGCGGTGCGCTCGGCCACGGTCGCGGCCCGCCAGTGCTGGACCAGCTCCTGTCCCTGGAACACCCCGATGGTGATCTCGGTGTTCCCCACATCCACCGCGAGCAGCACCGTCTACGCCTCCCAGTCCAGCGCGATGTCCAGGGACGGGGCCGAGTGGGTGAGGGCGCCGACGGCCAGGAAGTCGACCCCGGTCTCGGCGACCGCCCGGGCCCGCTCCAGGGTGATGCCGCCCGAGGCCTCGGTGCGGGCCCGCCGGCCGCAGGCGGCCACCGCCGCGGCCATCGTCTCCAGCTCCATGTTGTCGAGCAGCAGCAGGTCGCAGCCCAGGTCCAGGGCCTCGACGACCTGGTCGAGGGTCTCCACCTCGACCTCGAGGGGCAGGCCGGGGCCGGCCGCCCGCGCCGCCTCGACCGCCCGGCGCAGGCCTCCCGCGGCCTGGATGTGGTTGTCCTTGACCAGCAGGGCGTCGTACAGGCCCATGCGGTGGTTGGCCCCGCCGCCGCAGCGCACCGCATACTTCTCCAGGTAACGCAGGCCCGGGGTGGTCTTGCGGGTGTCGCGGACCACCGCCCCGGTGCCGGCCACCGCCTCGACGAAGGCCGCCGTGAGGGTGGCCACCCCCGACAGGTGGCCGAGCAGGTTGAGCATGGTCCGCTCGGCGGCCAGCAGGACCCGGGCCGGGCCGGCGAAGCGGCCGAGCACGGCCCCGGCCCCGACCGGGGCGCTGTCGGCCAGCTCGGGCCGGAACGCGGCCGGGCCCAGCCGGAGGCGCTCCCTGACCTCGGCCAGGACCACGTCGACGGCGGCCAGCCCGGCGACCACCCCGGAGTCGCGGGCGACCAGCAGCGCCGCCGCCCTGGCCCCGAGCAGCCGGCTGGTCGGGTCCCCCTCGGCCCCCAGGTCCTCGTCCAGGGCGGTCCGGACGGCCATGGTCAGGGCGCCCGCCGGGAGGGTGATGGTCACCGGCCCGCCCCCGCCGCCGCGGGCACGGCCAGCAGCCCGGCCTCCAGGCCGCCCGCGGCGGTCCGGGTGAGGGTCTGGCGGACCCGCCAGACCTCCATCGGGGCCGGGTGGTCGGACCGCCAGTGCCCACCCCTGGACTCCTCCCGCCTGGCCGCCTGTTCCGCCACCGCCCGACCCAGCTGCACCAGGTTGGCCGTCTCGAACGCCTCAGGCCCCGAGTCGCCCAGGACCACGGCGAGCCCGGGATCGCCCGGGTCGCCGGCGAGCCCCAGGTCGCCCAGGGCCGCGGCCAGGGTGTCCAGCTCCGCCAGCGCCTCGGCCAGCCCGCTCCCCGACCGCACCACCCCGACCTTCCCGGTCATCAGCCGCCGCAGCCGCCCCCTCAGCTCGCCCGGCCCGGCTCCCGGCCCGGCACCCGGGCGCGGTCGACCCCGACCCGCCGCGGTCGGGCCCCCCGGTGGGGGAGCGTAGCCGACCCGGGGGTGGAGGTGCGCCGGGTTGTCCACAGCCCCGGCGGCCCCGGTCCAGGTGCCTTCCGGCCAGTCGGCCTCGTCCAGGGCGCGACCGATGCGGGCGGCGAAGACCACGCCTTCCAGCAGGGAGTTGGAGGCCAGGCGGTTGGCGCCGTGGACGCCGGTGCAGGCGGCCTCGCCGACCGCGAACAACCCGGGCAGGCTGGTCCGGCCGTCCAGGTCGGTGAGGACCCCGCCCATCAGGTAGTGGGCCGCGGGCGAGACCGGGATGGGCTGGCGGGACGGGTCGATCCCGGCGGCGCGGCAGCGGGCAAGGATGGTCGGGAAGCGGCGCTCCAGGTGGTCGGCCGGGATCGGGGTGGCGTCCAGCCACAGGTGCCTGGCCCCGGTGGCGGCCATGCGGGCGGCGACGGCCCGGGTGACGATGTCGCGGGGCGCCAGGTCGCCGAGGGGGTGGACGCCGGCCATCACCGGCGCCCCGTCGCCGTCGCGGAGCACCGCCCCCTCCCCGCGCATGGCTTCCGAGATCAGCGGGCGCGGGTCACCTTCGATGTGCAGGGCGGTCGGGTGGAACTGGACGAACTCGAGGTCGGCCAGGACCGCGCCGGCCCGCAGGGCGGCCGCCACCCCGTCGCCGGTGGACAGGGGCGGGTTGGTGGTGTCGGCGTACAGCTGCCCGGCCCCCCCGGAGGCCAGTACGACGGCGTGGGACCGCACCACCTGGGGCCGGCCACCGCTCCACAGCAGGGCCCCGGTGACCCGCCCGTCGCGGGTGAGGAGGTCGACCAGGAAGGCGTGCTCGAGGCTGCGCACGGCCGGGTCGGCCCGCACGGCCTCGGTCAGGGCCCGTTCCAGCTCGGCCCCGGTGGCGTCGCCGCCGGCGTGGACGACCCGCGACCGGGAGTGGCCGCCCTCCCGGGTCCGGGCCAGCTCCCCGGCCGGCCCCTCGCGGTCGAAGCGGACCCCGCGGGCGCGCAGGTCGGCGATGGCCTGGGCGCCCTCGGCGACCAGGGTCTCGACCGCCACCGGGTCGCACAGCCCGGCCCCGGCGGCCAGGGTGTCGGCCACGTGCTCGGCCACCGAGTCGGTGACCAGATCCAGCACGGCCGCGATCCCGCCCTGGGCGTAGCGGGTGGCCGAGTGGCCCAGGCGGTCCTTGGTGGCCAGCAGCACCGTGCGGCCCGCCGGCACGGCCAGGGCGGCCGACAGCCCGGCCACCCCGGAGCCGACCACGAGGACGTCGACCTCCTCCGCCGGCTTCCGCGGGAGGTCGGCGGCCAGCAGGCCGCGTGGGATCAGCATCCGGTTCGCTCCTCGGTCCAGGCCCGGGACGGGTCCCGGCCCCCTCAGGGCTTCCTCACAGGATGACATTGTCGATCAGGCGGGTGCGGCCGACCCGGGCGGCGGTGGCCAGGACCTGGCCGGGCTCGGCCTGCTTGGCCGGCTCGAAGGTGGCCGGGTCGACCAGGGCCACGTAGTCGGGCTCGACCCCGGGCTGGTCCTCCAGCAGGTCGCGGGCGGCCGCCTCCACGGCACCCGGGTCGCGCCGGCCGGCCAGGAAGGCGGCCCGCCCGGCCTCCAGGGCCCGGTACAGGGCGGTGGCCCGCTGCCGCTCGGGGCCGGACAGGTAGGCGTTACGGGAGGATACGGCCAGCCCGTCCGGCTCCCGCACCGTCGGGCAGGCCACGACCCGGTTGGGGAAGGCCAGGTCGTCGACCATGCGCCGGACCACCGCGAGCTGCTGGGCGTCCTTCTGCCCGAAGTAGGCCCGGGACGGCCCGGCCAGGTGGAGCAACTTGGCCACCACCGTGGCCACCCCGTCGAGGTGACCGGGCCGGTGCAGCCCTTCCAGCCGCTCGGCCAGGCCGCCGCCGACCCGCAGCCGGACCTCCGGCGGGGACGGCCACATCTCCCGCTCGGACGGCAGGAAGGCCAGGTCGACCCCCTCGGCCTCCAGGACGGCCAGGTCGGCGTCGCGGTCCCGGGGGTAGCCGGCCAGATCCTCGGCCGGCCCGAACTGGAGCGGGTTCACGAACACCGAGGCGACCAGGAAGCCGTTCTCGGCCCGGGCCATGGCCAGCAGGGCCCGGTGGCCGGCGTGCAGGGCCCCCATGGTGGGCACGAGGCCGACCCCGGCGCCGCGCTGCCTGGCGGCGTCGGTGGCGGCGCGCAGCTCAGCGCTGCTCGCGACCTCGAGCACGCCGCCCCAGCCTCCGGAACAGCTCGAGCCGCTCGTGGGACTCCTCGCCCTCCACGGGGCCGTGCAGCCCCGCCTCGACCCGGGCCCTGGCCTCCGGGTCGAGGCGGCCGGCGGCGGCCGCCCGGTCGGCGACCAGCCGGGCCAGGGCGACATAGACGTTGATGACCTTCTGCTTGCGGGCCAGGGCCTCGGTGTGCATGGCCACGGTGCGCCCGTCGCCCCGCACCCAGGGCCCGGACAGGCCGGCCTGGCCGGTGGAGAGGGCCGCGTCCACGCTGGCGTGGATCAGCCCGCTGAGCACGGCCGCCGGGTCGATCACGCCGCCGGCCCGCAACTGGTCGGCGGCGGTGGCGGACAGGGCGGCGCAGCCGTTGGCCGCCAGCACCAGGGCGGCGTGGTAGCGCACCCGGCCGGACTCGGGCACGTCCATCGGACGGCCGCCGAGGGCGACCACGACCTCCTTGCCCTCCGGGTCGCCGGTGACCCCCCAGACCGTCCCGGGCAGGCGGCCCAGGGTGGCCTCCAGGTCGTCGTTGAAGATCTGCACCGGGTGGCAGGCCGCGATCCGGGCGCCGGCGGCGGCCGCCGGGGCCAGGAGCCCGGGGCCGTCGACCCCGGCGGTGTGGATCACCACCTGCCCGGCCGAGAACGCGCCGTCGGCGGCCAGGGCGGTGACCAGCGACGGCAGCTCGTCGTCGGGGACGGCCAGGATCACCAGGGAGGCGCCCCGGATCGCCTCGGTCGGGTCGGCCATGGCCAGCCCGGCCGCCTCGACCCGGCGGCGGCCGCGCTCGGAGCGGGTGCCCAGGGTGACCTCGATCCCGACCCGGTCGAGGGTGATGGCGAGCGCGAGCCCGACACGGCCCGGGCCGATCACGGCGGCGGGCGAGAGCTTGCTGCTCTGCGATGGCGGCATGGGACCCCCGGTATCACCGGTAGCAGACGTCACAGCGTATCTCCGGGCAACTCACGACGAAATACCCTGCACCGGGCAACCAGGTGCAGGGTCCTGGCGCTCGAGCGGTAGGGCTCGCGGCCGGCGACCAGCCGCTCCAGCTCGACCAGGGTAGCCAGCTCGTCCGGGTCCAGGTCGTCGTCGGCGTCGGCGAACACCCCGACCCCGGACGCGGTCACCAGCTCGAACCCGGCCTTGTCCAGCTCCACCTCGGCCTCGGCCAGGGTGATGGCCTCGCCGGCTCCGGACCCCCCGGCCACCAGCCGCAGGGCGGCCGGGTGGTCGCCGCGGCGGCCGGCCCGCAGGGCCAGCCAGTCGCGGTTGGCGAACCCGAGCGAGAGCACGCCGCCGGGGGCGAGGACGCCGGCCAGGGAGGCGAGCAGGGCCGCCTGGTCGTCGACCCGGGTGAGGAGGTCGTGGCAGACGGCCGCGTCCTGGCCGCCGGGGCCGAGCAGGCCGGGCAGGTCGGCCGCGTCGCCCTGGACGGTGGCCACGCGCCCGGCGACCCCGCCGCCCTCGTCGGCCGCGCGCTGGGCGCAGGTGGCCAGCATGGCCGCCGAGGTGTCGACCACGGTGACCCGGAAGCCGTGCCGGGCCAGGGCCACGGCCAGCTGGCCGGTGCCGCCGCCGGCGTCGACCACCGTGGCCGGCGCCGCCGGCAGGGCGTCCAGCACCTGGCCGAGCAGCAGCTCGAAGCCCAATCGACTCACCCGGGCACCCGCTTGGGGTTCCCCGGACCCCTCCGGCGGCGCATCACGCCTCCAGCTCCCCGACCGGGACGACCCCGGCGACCGGGCCGAGGCGGGCCAGGGCGGCGGCGGCCGGCTCGCCGTCGGGGAAGCGCGCGAACGGGTCGGCGTCGCAGAGGGGCACCAGCACGAACGCCCGCTCCCGGGCCCGCGGGTGGGGCACGGTCAGCTCGGGCGAGTCGACCGGCGGGCCGTCGTACAGGATCAGGTCGAGGTCGGCGGTGCGCGGCCCCCAGCGCACGGAGCGGACCCGGCCCAGCCCGTCCTCGGTGGCCAGCAGCAGCTCCAGCAGCTCGTGCGGGCTGCGGTCGGTCTCCAGCACCGCCACCGCGTTCAGGTAAGGGCCCTGCTCGGGCCCGCCGGCCGGCTCCGTCTCGTAGACCCGGGACACGGCCATCACGTGGGTTCGCTCGTCGGCGTCCAGGACCCGCACGGCCGTGTCCAGGATGGCCATGCGGTCGCCCAGGTTGGAGCCGAGCGCGACGTGCGCCCGTGTCATGGTCGTCCCTCCCCCGTGGCCTCGCGGTCCCGCGTGATCTCCACCGCCACGCGGGCGTCCACCGGCAGCGGCGCCTGCGGCTTGGTGACCCGCACCCGGACCTGGCGGACCCGCTCGTCGGCCAGGACCAGCTGGGCCACGTCCTCGGCCACCGCCTCCAGCAGCTTCCGGGGGCGGCCGCCGACCACCTCGGCCACCCGGCCGGCCAGGCTACCGTAGTCCACCGTCCTGGCGAGGTCGTCGGCGCGCCCGGCCGGGGCCAGGTCGAGGGCCAGCTCCAGGTCGACCACGAACACCTGGCCGAGCTGGGCCTCATGCGGCAGCACCCCGTGGTGGCCGCGCACGCGCAGCCCGTGGAGGAGGATGCGGTCCTGGGTCATGGACGCAGGACCGGCGAGCCGTGGTGCAGGACCATCCGCCAGCGTCCGCCGGCGCGGCGGAAGACGTTGGTGGCCAGCACCTTGGCGTCCTCCATCTCCGGGCCGCCGGCGCCGCCCGAGAGGATGTTCTCGGCGCAGCTGACCCAGGCGGAGTCGGCGTCGAGGTGGACCTGGATGTCGGTGAGGAAGAACTGGATGTAGGCCGAGTTGGCGAAGATGGCCGCCCACGAGCGGCTGACCTGGGGCCAGCCGGTCATCACGTCCCAGCCCGGGTGGATGCAGCGGACCTCGTCGTCGTGCAGCCAGCAGGCCTCCATGCGGTCCAGGTCGAGGGCCTCGAAGGCGGCGTAGAACTCCTCGTTGGCCTCGGTCACGGCCTTGACGTCCGCCGGGTTCACGAGGCGTCCCAGCGCAGCATGGCCTCGGTCATGCGCACGGCCTTGACCATGGGGGCGACGTCGTGGACGCGCACGATCCGGGCCCCGCGCTCCACCGCCCACACGACGGTGGCCGCCGTGCCCTCGATGCGCTGGTCGGCGGGGCTGTCGAGGGCCCGGCCGATGAAGGCCTTGCGGCTGGTCCCGACCAGCACCGGGTGGCCCAGCCGGGTGAGCCGGGCCAGCGCGTCGAGCAGGGCGTAGTTGTCCCGGTCACGCTTGCCGAACCCGATCCCGGGGTCGATCACCAGGGCCTCGTGGTCGACCCCGGCGAACTCGGCGGCCAGGCAGCGCTCGGCCAGGAACGCCTCGACCTCGGCCACGACGTCGTCGTAGCGGGGGTCGTCCTGCATGGTGGCCGGGGTCCCGAGCATGTGCATCAGCACCAGCGGCACCTTGGCGTCGGCGGCCACGCCGAGCAGGTCGGGGTCGTGGCGGCCGGCGCTGACGTCGTTGACCATGGACGCCCCCGCGGCCAGGGCGGCCGCGGCCACCGCGGCCTTCCTGGTGTCGACCGAGACGGGCACCCCGGCCGCGCCGGCCAGCTCCTCGATCACCGGCAGGACCCGCTCCCGCTCGACCGCCTCGGGGACGTCGCCGGCCCCGGGGCGGGTCGACTCCCCGCCCACGTCGAGCAGGTCGGCGCCCTCGGCGGCCAGGGCCAGCCCGTGGGTCACGGCCGCCGCCGGGTCCAGGTAGCGGCCGCCGTCCGAGAACGAGTCCGGGGTGACGTTGACCACCCCCATGACCAGGCAGCGCCGCGAGGTCGGCAGGACCCGGTCACCGACCCGGAGGTCGTGCGGGGCGAGCGGCGCGACGGACAACGACAGACCTCCCGGGACGACGGACCCTGGTCATACTAGTCAGCCGAGGCGGGTGACTCCCAGCAGGTTCATCGCCTCCAGGCGGGTCGACATGGAGTCCCGGAAGGAGCCCCGGACGGCCGAGGTCACCGTGACCGTTCCCGGCTTGCGCACCCCACGCATGCTCATGCACAGGTGCTCGGCCTCGATCACCACCAGCGCCCCCCGCGGCTCCAGCCGCTCCACCATGGCGTCGGCGATCTGGGCGGTGAGCCGCTCCTGGATCTGCAGTCGCCTGGCCAGCCCGTCCACCAGCCGGGCCAGCTTCGACAGCCCGGTGATCCGCCCCTGCTCGTTGGGGATGTAGGCGACATGGGCCTTGCCGTGGAACACGGTCAGGTGGTGCTCGCAGTTGTGAGCTAAATGGCCACTGACCAAGAACGTCGGATGCGGGTCGCAGGTGAAGCTGTAGACCGTGAACGGCTTCTTCCCGTCGGCATGAACCGGTCGTACCTCCTCCACCGGTACCCAACGCGACTCGATAAGATCGGTCCGGTGGGACTCCCGAGGGAAGCCGTGACGGCGCATCCAGCTGTCGGCGATGTAGAGCCTGGAGGCCCTGGTCGAGTTGGGTGAGAACCGGGCTCCGATGATGTTGGACAGATCGATGAGGAACGGCACGTTGCCGCTCACGACCGTTCGGCCTGCCGACTGCTTGGAACGACAGCCGTCACCATCCACGTAGCCGTCCAGGAACCCCGAGAACGCGCTCTCGTCGCTCAGCACGACCCTTGGAAACCGTTGCCGCATGTGATGTGCGTCCCCGCCGACGTACTGGCGGACCAACTCGGCCAGATACGAGGAGACGATGCGCACCCGCCAGCCGGCCACAGGACGCCCCAGGTATCCCGAGGGACGTTCGACCGCCTCGAGCTCGGCGCGGACGTTGAAAGCCCGCTCCATCGAGACCGCAAACCGCTTGGCATACTCATGGTCGTTGACGACCAGAGAGACGTAGCGCTTCCCGACCGTCCCGTCGGCGCAGATCGTGCCGATCGCATACCCGAAGTCGTAGCCGACGGTCGGGGCGTATCGGGGGCGGCACAGGCTGCGCGGCGCCGTCCACTCGACGAAGGTCCCTTCGAGGTCCTTCGCCTCGGTCCAACCCTGAGGTGTCGCGAAGGGATGGTCGGGCGTGACCCGGAAGGTCCCCTCTTCGGTCCGGACCTCGACAAGCTCTCGTGTCTTGCGAACCTGCACTCGGGCCACCCGCGTTGGCCGGACACGGCCGTTCACCAACGTCCAGAGCTCGTCGCCGACCCTGATGTCACGCGCCGGCTTCTGGCCTGCCACGGCATTGACCATCTGCATGCTCGGCACGCACAGGCTGTACAGGGGGATGTCGCGGACCATGACCAGCTCGTCGTGGCCCTCGTCGAACACCGCTTCCAGGACCCGGGTCGGGTCCTCGCGGAGGCCGGAGGTGATCTCCTCGTACATGCGCGCGACCCGGGTCGGGGTGTCGCGCAGGCCGGGGCGGTCGAGGTCCTCGCCGATGCCCTCGAGGATCAGGCGGACGCCGGCCTCGACCTTGGCCAGGTCGACGCTCCCTGGTCGGGCCAGGCCGCCGGCCTGGCCGTGGCCGTCGTGCTGGGCCGTCACGGGCGTGCTCAGTCGGACGGTGAGGGTGAGCTGTCCTGGGCGCGGGCGATGCCGGCCTCGTCCCGGGAACGGCCGCCGTTGGAGCGGACGTGGCCGGTCGGGGGGGCCATGATGCCGCGGGCCGGGCGCTTGACCACCGGGGCGAGGATCCGGGCCAGCTCCTCCTTGCCGATGGTCTCCTTCTCCATCAGCGCCTCGACCATGGCGTCGGCCACGTCGCGGTAGGTGGTCAGGATCTGCTCGGCCTCGGCGTGGGCCTCGTCGACGAGGCGCCGCATCTCCTTGTCGATCTCGAAGGCGACCTGCTCGGAGTAGTCCTGCTGGTGGCCGAAGTCGCGGCCCAGGAACACGTTCTCCTGCTTGGTGCCGAGCACCAGGGAGCCGAGCCGGTCGCTCATGCCGTACTCGCAGACCATCTTGCGGGCGACCTGGGTGGCCTTCTCGATGTCGTTGGAGGCGCCGGTGGTCGGGTCGAGGAACCACAGCTCCTCGGCCACCCGGCCGCCGAGCAGCATGGCCAGCTCGTCGATCATCTCGCTCCGGGTGACCAGGAACTTGTCCTCCACGGGCAGGCTGAGGGTCCAGCCGAGGGCACGGCCGCGGGAGATCACCGACACCTTGTGGATCGGGTCGGCGTTGGGCAGGGCGTGCCCGACGATCGCGTGGCCCGACTCGTGGTAGGCGATCATGCGCTTCTCCTTGTCGGAGATCACGCGGGTCTTGCGCTCCGGGCCGGCGATGACCCGGTCGATCGCCTCCTCGAGCTCGTCGTCGGCGATCTCCTTGCGCCCGTGGCGGGCCGAGAGCAGCGCGGCCTCGTTGACCACGTTGGCCAGGTCGGCGCCGGTGAACCCGGGGGTGCGGCGGGCCAGGACCTCCAGGTCGATCCCAAGGGCGAGCGGCTTGCCGCGGGCGTGGACCTTGAGGATGTCCAGGCGGCCCTTGAGGTCGGGCCGGTCGACGGTGATCTGGCGGTCGAAGCGGCCCGGCCGCAGCAGGGCCGGGTCGAGGATGTCGGGCCGGTTGGTGGCCGCGATCAGGATCACGCCCGACTTGACGTCGAAGCCGTCCATCTCGACCAGCAGCTGGTTCAGGGTCTGCTCGCGCTCGTCGTGGCCGCCCCCGAGGCCGGCGCCGCGCTGGCGGCCGACGGCGTCGATCTCGTCCACGAACACGATCGCGGGGGCGTTCGCCTTGGCCTGCTCGAACAGGTCGCGCACGCGGGAGGCGCCGACGCCCACGAACATCTCCACGAAGTCCGAGCCGGAGATGGAGAAGAACGGCACCCCGGCCTCGCCGGCCACCGCCCGGGCGAGCAGGGTCTTGCCGGTCCCCGGGGGGCCGAACAGCAGCACGCCCTTGGGGATCTTGGCCCCCATGGCCTGGAACTTGGCCGGGTTCTCGAGGAACTCCTTGATCTCCTGGAGCTCCTCGACCGCCTCGTCGACCCCGGCCACGTCCTGGAAGGTGATCTTGGGCTGGTCCTTGGTGACCAGGCGGGCCTTGGACTTGCCGAAGCTCATCACCCGGTTGCCGCCGCCCTGCATCTGCTGCATGAGGAAGAAGAACAGCAGCAGGAGCACGGCGAAGGGCAGCAGCTGGATCAGGATCTGGACGAGGACCGACTGGCCGCGCGGGTCGACCTTGGCCGGGATGCCCTTCTGCTGGAGCAGGTTGAACAGGTCCTTGCCCTGCTGCTCGGTGTAGGCGGCCTCGAACTTGCGCCCGTCGGTGTAGGTGCCGGTGATCTTCTGGTCCTGGTCCTTGAGGACCGCGTCCTTGACCCGCTTGCCGTCGATGGCGGTGACCACGTCGGACAGGCGGGCCTGCTCGACCTGGGGGCTGGCGGCGAAGAACCGGAAGAACAGGAAGACCAGGACGAGGATCAACAGCAGGTACGCCATTGGTCCACGGAACAGTCGGTTCAGATTGGGCATCGTGTCATCCTGTCGCTCCTCCCCGGGACCATAGTGGCACGTGCTTGCCGTTTGTGAAGCCGGGAGGACCGGGCCATGCCCGGGTCGGAGGGGCGGGAAACGAAACGGGTGGTCAGAAGGGTCATCGTAGCAGCGCCTCAGCGGCCGCGGTACACCTCGGGCTTCAGGGTGCCGACGAACGGCAGGTTGCGGTAGCGCTCGGCGTAGTCCAGCCCGTACCCGACCACGAACACGCTCGGGATGTCGAAGCCGGCGTACTTCACCTCGATGTCGGCCTTCAGCTGCTCGGGCTTGTAGAGCAGGGCGCACACCTCGAGGGTGGCCGGGCGCCGGCTGCGCAGGTTCTTGAGCAGGTAGTTGAGGGTCAGGCCGGAGTCGATGATGTCCTCGATGATCAGCACGTCGCGGCCCTGGATCTCGCGGTCGAGGTCCTTGAGGATGCGCACCACGCCCGAGGTCTGGGTGGCCGAGCCGTAGGAGGACACGGCCATGAAGTCGAACTCGTGGGGCACGGTCAGGTGCCGGGCCAGGTCGGCCATGAGGATGAAGGCGCCCTTGAGCACGCCGACCAGGAGCACGTCGCGCCCGGCGTAGTCCTTGGAGATCTGCGCGGCCAGGTCGCGGACCTTGCCCTGGACCTGCTCCTCGGTGAGCAGCACCGACTCGATGTCGTCCTCGTACACCAGCGCCAGGCTCCTGTGGGGATCCGCTCGGTCGGGGGGCCGGGGCTCAACGAGGAGCGGTACCCCCCCGATGGCGGGGGTAAGCCTAACGGCTGCGTCAATCCGGCGGGAAGGTCAGGCGGACGACCGCCCCCTCGCGCGTCGCCGACCCGCCGGGCCAGCCGGTCCGGTCGCCGTCCGCCGCCCCGGTCAGGGCCAGCACCCGGTCGGTGGCGGCGGCGTCGGGCGGTGCCGCCGCGGCCCGCCGGGCCGCCGCCCTGACCACCCGCCGGGCCAGCCCCACCGGCAACGCCGCCAGCGCGGCGGCGTCGAGCGCGATGCCGTGGGATTCGGGGCGTGGGGCACCCTCAGCCCGGGATGGTGGGGCCCCTACCGGGAGGGTAGCCGACGGCGGGAAGCGGAGGGCGGCGCTGTCCACATCCCCCGACGGCGGGAAGGGAAGGGTGCCGCTGTCCATGCCCTCCGCCCGCGGAACCGTGGCGGCCAGGGCGGTGGCGACCAGGGGAGCGAGCCAGACGCGTTCGTCGGCGGCCAGGGTGGCGGTGCGGGCCAGGGTGCTGGTGGCGCCCGGGCGCAGGTCCTCCAGGAGGGGGAGCAGTCGGGTCCGGACCCGGTTGCGGAGCGGGGTGTCGTCGGCGTTGGTCGGGTCCTCGCGCCAGGGGAGGCCCATGGCGGCGCAGGCGGCACGGGTCCCGGTTCGGCGGGCGCCGAGCAGGGGGCGTAGGAGGCGGCCGGTGCGGACGGCCATGCCGGCCAGGCCGTCGGGGCCGGCGCCCCGCAGGAGCTGGAGCAGCACCGTCTCGGCCTGGTCGTCCAGGGTGTGGCCGGTGGCCAGCCAGGGGCAGCCGAGCTCGTCGGCGGCCGGCCACAGCGCCCCGTACCTGGCCGCCCTGGCGGCCGCCTCGGGGCCGGCGGCGCGGTGGGGCTCCAGGTCGCCGGGGGCGAGGGTGAGGACCCGGGCCGGGAGGCCGAGGGCCTTGGCGTGGTCGGCCACGAAGGCGGCGTCGGCGGTCGAGCCGGGCCGCAGGCCGTGGTCGACGGTGAGCACGGCCAGCCGCCACCCGCGCGGGCCGGCCAGGGCCCGCAGGGCGTGGAGCAGGGCCAGGGAGTCGGCGCCGCCGGAGACGGCGACCGCGACCCCGTCGCCGGGGGTCGGGGCGCCGGCCGCGGCCAGGGCCTTGGCGGCCAGGTCGGCGACCAGGCGGAGCTCGGCCGGCGCCCGGGTCATGGGCGTCGACCCGCCGGCCGGCGAGGGCGGCCCGGCGGTCCCCAGGGCATGGCGACCGCGCTCTTAACCGGCCCGGGCGAGCCAGCGGTCGGGGTCGCGGACCTCGTCCAGGGTGGGCAGGGCCGCCGGCTCGGCGAAGACCCGGTTGACCGTGGCCATGCCGCCACGCTCGAACAGCCGGCGCACGAACTTCTCCCCCATCGCGTACTGGTCGAGCTTCTGCCGGAAGCCCAGGAGCTGCTGGATCAGGCGCTCGGCGGCCCCGGGGGCGTTGCGGCGGGCCCGCAGGGTGTCGTGCATGTGCTGGTGGTTGGGGACGAGGCGGTCGCCGAGCTGGTCCATCACGAACTCGCCGTGGCCTTCGAGCACGGTCATGGTCGCCTGCACCCGGTCGACGATGGCCCGTTGCTCGGGGCTGACCAGCAGGTCGAGCAGCTCGATCTTCTCCCCGGCGATCACCCGCCTGGCCAGGCCCTGGAGCCGCTGGGTGAGGCGCCTGAGGGCCTCGTCGTCGACCTCCACCGACCCCAGGTACTCGTCCAGCAGGCCCTGGATGTGGCCGGGCAGCCAGGGCACCCCGCGGAACTGGCGGCGGTGGGCGGTCTCGTGCAGGGCGATCCAGAGGCGGAAGTCGCCAGGGCGGAAGCGGTGGCGCCGCTCGGTGGCCACGATGTTGGGCACCACGTACCAGACGGTGCCCTCGCCGTGGGCGCGGACCGCCAAGGCGCCGTCACCGTTGGGGGAGGCGGCCTGGTCGGGGCCGGGCATGGGCAGGTCGTACTGGCCGAGGACACGCTGGCCGACGTAGCCGAGCAGGGTGCCGGCCTGGGCCCCGGCGATGGCCCGGGTGCTGGTGCGCATGGCCGCCGGCATGGGGCCGCTGGCCTTCCAGGCCTTGCGCTCGGCCACCTTCTCGGCCAGCGGGCGCAGGATGCGGCGCAGGGTGGCCAGGTTGGCCTCGACCCACTGGCCGCGGTCCAGCGGCTCGGCCACCGGCGGCGGCAGGTCCCCGCCGAGGCCGGTGAACTCGGCCACGGCCTGGTCGGCGGTGGTCGACAGCTCGGTGAACTGGCGCGACCAGGCGGCGCGGGCAGGCAGCTCCGACCCGCCGGCCACCCGGCGGCCGACCCGGGCGGCGAGCTGCCAGTCGACGAGCTCGGGAATGTCGGCGGGAAGGGCGGTCGAGACCACGGTTGCTCCAGGAACGAGGCTGCGTGCCGATCCCAGGCTACGCCAGCGCGACCGGTTGGGCGGGGCGGGGCGGCGTCAGGACTTGGAGCGGCCGAAGCCGGGCGAGAAGCGCACGTAGAGGGCGATCAGGCCCAGGGCCAGGAACGCCCCGAGGGCGAACAGGCCCCAGCCGGCCCAGTAGATGGCCGGGCGGCCGGCCGAGGGCGGGGCGGCCGCGCTCGGGGGCGCGACCACGTTGCCGCCGGCCCCGCCGGCCGCGGCCGTGGTCGTGGTCGCGCCGCCGGCCGCGGCGCCGACCTGGATGACGCCCTTCATGCCGAGGGACACGTGCACCTCGCAGAAGAACGGGTAGGACCCGGCCTTGGGGAACTTGACCTGGCAGGAGTCGCCGACCTTGCTCATCTTGTCCAGCCCGCAGCCGGAGGCGTCGAACTTGCCGTCGCCGTTCAGGTTCGAGCCGTCGCCGGACTTCACCGGATGGGGCGGCCCGCCGGCGACCTTGAAGGTCACCGTCCCGCCCGGCTTGATTGTGACGTTTGCCGGTTCCCACTTGAGCGCCGCCGTCCCGTCGATCGTGGCGTTGGACTGGGCCTGGGCGGCGGCCGGGCCTCCGGCGGCGAGGACCAGGGCGGCGCCGAGCACGGCGACGGCCAGGGCCAGGGGGAGGAGGCGGGGCAGGCTGCGGGCGGCGAGGGGCATGGGCTGCGGTGCGCTCCTGTCGGGGTCCGGGGCCGCGACGCCGGGGCCTCCGGGCGGTGGTTCTGCTGGCGGCCGGATTGTAGCAACTGCGACCCAGCTCAGGGCGGGCCGATCACGTCGACGCCGCCGGGGTCGGCCGCTGGCCGCCCTGCTGTCGCTGTCCCGAGGCGTGGTGCACAATCCCACGCGTGGACAGAGCCCGAGCGCAGCGGGGGGCCACCGCCGTCGCCTATGCGGTGATGGTCGCGATCATCGCGTTGCTGCTCGTCGGCGGGGTCTTCGTGCTCTCCGACAGCGTCAGGGGCGCCTTCACCGGCGGCGCCGAGTGCGTGGCCAGCCCCGGAGACTGCGAGGGCGGTTCGGGGGGCGGCGGGGGCGGCGGCGGCGGCGGCGGCGGTGGTGGTGGAGGCGGCGGGGGCGGCGGCACCACCACCTCGACCCGGCCGGCGTCGCCCACCACCACGGCGACCACCGTCCCCTGAGGGCGGGCGGCTACTCCCGGCCCAGACGGCGCAGGCCGGTGGTGGCCACCTGCTGGAGGGCCTCCAGCTGGGCGGCCAGGACCTTGGCGCCCCGCTCGGACAGCCGGTAGGGGCGGCGGCGGTCGTCGGCCGGCAGGGCCTCGATCAGCCCCTGGTGCTGGAGCCGGGCCAGGGCGCCGTACAGCGTGCCCGGCCCGAGGATCACCCCGGCGAACCGCTGGATGTCCCTGGTCATGGCGTAGCCGTGCTTGGGCCCGTCGGCCAGGCTCGACATCACCAGCAACGACGGGTCCGAGAACCGCCCGTGGTCGCCGGGGTCAACAGACGCCATGCACCCCTCCCCCTGGGACGCCAGCCCCAGTGTCCGGGCACCGCCGACCACGGTCAAGCGCTGCCCGGGCCCGGCTCCGGACGAACCGGCGGCGAATCCTGCTACCTTGCCGCTATCGACGTCTCCAGGCGAGGTAGGACGATGCGAATCAGGAAACGGCTGGCACAGCTCGGGCTCATCATGGTCGCCCTGCCGCTGGTCGGATGGGGGCTGGACCAGCTGGCCAAGCGGGCCGAGGAGCGCCGGCCCGGGTCCGGCAAGTGGCTGCGCCAGGGATCGGACTTCGCCCACGGCTTCGGGCGCGGCCCCCTGTCGAGCAGGCTCCGCAATCCCCAGCCCTGACACGGGCGCCGGGACGGCTTGGGAGGAGCATGAGGACCGCACCGCGCATCGGCTCGGGACTGGTGGGGTGGCGCCGGCTGGCCGTGGTGGCGGCCCTGGCCGACGCCGTGGTGCTGTTCGGCTACGGCCTGGCCAGAGGCGACCGGGAGGCGCTCGGCCTCGCCGTGGTCATGCTGGTCGGCCTGGGCCTGCTGCGGGTCGGCAACGGCCTGCTCGGCCTGCTGGTGCTGGCCGCCCTGTTCGTGAACATCGAGTTCTGGATGTTCCCGGCGGCCAACGACAACGCCACCTACCGCGTCGGGCCGGTCGACCTGCTGGTCCCGGGGTCGCTGGTCGCCTTCTCCCTGGCCGGCTTCATCGGCGCGGTGGCCGCCATCGTCCACCTCCACGACCCGGAGGCCGGGCGGGGCACGGCCGGCCCGACCGGGATCCTGGCGGTGGTGTTCGTGGTGGCCAGCCTCGGGCTGGTGTGGGCCATGACCAACGCCGCCCCCCAGGCCGCCCCGAGGGGGGCGCTGGAGGTGCAGACGGTCAACGTGGCCTACCATCCCGACAGCCTCCAGGCGACCGGCGGCGGCAAGGTGACGGTGGCGCTCCAGAACCGCGACCTGTTCTGGCACACCTTCACCATCGACGCCCTCCACGTGGACATCAGGGCCCCGGTGGGCCGCCTGCGCGCGGCCACCTTCGAGGCCCGCCAGGGCACCTACTCCTTCTACTGCCGCATCCCCTCACACGCCGCCCTGGGGATGCGCGGCACCCTGACCGTCCGCTGACGGCATCGACCGGGCCGGTTCTGGGTATCTCTGTGCTGGCGCCTCGGCTCTGAACGCTCCCCCGGGCAGGGCCGGGGCGTCACCGACCTCGCGCGGGAACTACGGCGATAGGGGGTGGTTGGCGGCCGCCAGGCGTCGTCCAATAGAGAGAATGAACGATCAACCCATCCCGCACCCCAGGCCGACCAGGCCGCGCCTGCGCGGCCGGCTCCACCTGATCGCGTTTCTGGCCTCGCTCCCGGCCGGGGCGGCGCTGCTGGTGGCCGCCGGCTCGTGGCGGGCCCGGCTGGCCGCGCTCGTCTACGTGGTCAGCCTGGCCGCCATGTTCGGCACCAGCGCCGCCCTGCACGGGCGGCACTGGTCGGCCAGGGCGTGGCTGCGGATGGACCGGCTCGACCGGGCGATGATCTACGTGCTGATCGCGGGCAGCTACACGCCGGTGATCCTGCTCGCCCTCCGCCCCGGCTGGCGGGTCGCCTTCCTGGCCCTGGTCTGGACCGTGGCCGCCGTCGGCATCGTGCTGGTGCTGCTGCGCACGGCCAACCCGGTCGTCGGCCTGACCCGCATGCTCCTGTACCTGGGGCTCGGCTGGATCTCGGTCCTGCTCCTGCCCCAGCTGGTGGGCACCCTCGGCCTGGGCAAGGTCAGCCTGGCCATGGTCGGCGGCCTCTTCTACACCGCCGGCGTGGTCGTGCTGATCCGCCAGCGCCCCGACCCCGTCCCCCACGTGTTCGGCTACCACGAGGTGTGGCACGCCTTCACCGTCGCCGCCGGGGTCTGCCACTTCGCCTTCATCTGGCTGCTGGCCACCGCCGGCTGAGCCCGGCCAGGCCCCGGGATGTCCCTGAGGGCATGCGCCGGATTCCAGGGACAGGTCCAGGGTCGACCCCGATGTCCCCGGCCCGCGGTTCGTCGACCCTGCCATCGGGACGGCATCCGGAGGCGGGAGGGACGATGGGACAGATCGCGGAAGGCCTGCTGTCGCTGTCCGGCTGGGCGGCGCTGGCCTGCCTGTTCGTCCTCCCGGCCCTGGAGGCCCCGGCCTTCCTCGGGCTGGTCCTGCCGGGCGAGGTGGCCCTGGTCCTCGGCGGCGTGCTCGCCTCCCAGGGCCGCATCCCCCTGGCCGCCGCCCTGGCCGTCGGCACCGCGGGCGCCCTGGCCGGCGACTCGGCCGGCTACTGGATCGGCCGCCGCTGGGGGCCGCGGCTGCTGGCCACCCGCCCCGGCCGCCGGGTCGGCCCGGCCCGCCTGCACCGGGTCGAGTCGCTGCTCCTGCGGGGCGGCGGCGGGCCCCTGCTGGTCGGCCGCTGCACCGCCGGGGTCCGGGTGGTGCTCCCCGGCCTGGCCGGCGTGCTCGGCCTGCGCTACCGGGTCTTCGCCCTCTGGACCGGGGCGGCCGCGACCTTCTGGGCCGTCGCCCATGTCCTCGTCGGCTACGCCGCCGGCGCCGGCTGGCGCCAGGTCGACCGGCTCACCGGCAGGCTGGGCCTGGCCCTCGCCGGGGCGGTCGTGGTCGCCGCCGCCGTCACCTGGACGTTTCGCCGGGCAGGGGGAAGTCGCGCAGCCGCTCGAGCTCGGGCGGCAGCCAGCTCGGCCCCGCCGCCTCGGTGACCGGGCGGGCGGCCGCGAGCAGTGCCCGGGCCTGGCGGAGGTAGCCGGGCAGGGCGTCCTCGCCGACCGGTCCGGACCCGGGGCCGGAGCGGCCCTCGAGCAGGTCGGCGAGGGACGGCACCGCGTCGGGCGGGGCCAGGCGGTGACGCCACTGGCCGCTGCGGGGGTCGAACCGGTAGTCGCCGAGCAGCCGGTGCCCGTGGGTGGCCAGCAGGTCGACCGCGTCGACCAGGAAGTCGGCGACCGCGTCGGAGATGAAGTAGTTGAAGCTGACCCGGACCCAGCCCGGCTTGATGCCGAGATAGCCCCGGCCGGCCTGCTCGCTCAGGGCCCGTGACCGCTCGGGGTCGATGCCCAGCAGCCGGTGCCCGTAGGGGCCGGCGCACGAGCAGCCTCCCCTGGCCTGGATGCCGAACAGGTCGTTCAGCATCGCCACCACCAGTTCGTGGTGCAGGTAGCGGTGGCCGTGGCGGACCCGGAAGGACACGATCGGCAGCCGGTCCGCCTCCAGGTTGCCGAGCAGCTCCAGGTTGGGGTTGCGGCGCCAGCGCTCCAGCGCCCGGCGCAGGAACCGCTGCTCCCGCTCCCGGATCAGGTCGGTCCCGACGGCCTGCTTGAGGGCCATGACCAGCCCGGCCCGGACCGATTCGACGATCCCGGGGGTGCCGGCCTCCTCCCGGGCCACCGGGTCGTCCAGGTAGCGGTGGCCGACCGGGTCGACGAAGGCGACGGTCCCGCCCCCGGGCACGGTCGGGACCCGGCCGTGGACCAGGTCCCGGCGGACGACCAGGACCCCGGGGGTCTGGGGGCCGCCGATGAACTTGTGCGGCGAGAAGAACACGGCGTCCTTGTGGTCGCCGGCCCCCGGGGCGCTGGCGGCCATCCGGATGGGCAGGTAGGGGGCGGCGGCCGAGTAGTCCCACACCGACAGAGCGCCGTGGCGGTGCAGCAGGGCGGCCAGGCGGTCGGTGCCGGTCAGGATTCCGGTGACGTTGGAGGCGGCCGAGAAGGCGCCGACCAGCAGCGGCCGTCCGGCGTGGCGGACCAGCTGGGCCTCCAGCTCGTCGAGGTCGATGTGGCCGTCGGCGTCCTCGCCCACGGCGACCACCTCGGCGGCCGACTCGCGCCAGGGGAGGAGGTTGGAGTGGTGCTCATAGGGGCCGACGAACACCACCGGCCGGGCGCCGGCCGCCGGCCGCGGCGGGCCGCCCAGCTCCAGCAGGCCGACCAGCTTGGCCACGGCCGCCGTCGCCCCCGACCCGCAGAACACGACCAGGTCCTGGTCGGTCCCGCCCACGGCCTGGTGGATCGTCCGGCGGGCCTGCTCGCGCAGCCGGGTGGTGTGGCGTCCGGTGCCCGAGCTCTCGGTGTGGGTGTTGGCGTACCAGGGCAGGACCTGGTCGCGGATGGCGTCCTCGACGAAGCGCAGGGCCCTGCCCGAGGCGGTCCAGTCGGCGTAGGTGATGCGCCGCGGCCCGTACGGCCCGGCCAGCAGCTGGCCGTCGCCGACGACGGCGCGACGGACCCGCTCCACCAGCGCGGGCGCCGGGTCGTCGACGGCGCGCTCCGGCTCGACCAGGTCGGCGGTGGTCATGCCGGCCCCCTTCCGGGTCAGCCGGTCTCCAGTGGGCGCCGGGCCCGGATCATCGGCCAGGGGGCGAGCGCGTCCACCCGCTGGGTGAACCCGTGGCCCTCCAGGCACCAGGTCTTGACGTGCTCGACCGGCCCGGCGGTCGAGGCCAGCACGAACCGGTCCACGATCCCGGCGGGCACGCCGCAGCCCGGCTCGGGACAGGCGATCAGCTCCGGCAGCACGGTCCCGGTGGTCTCCAGTTCCATCTCTCCCGCCTTTCAGAGGTGCATCCGGCCCTCAGTCTGGGCGCGGCGGCGGCGGGCAGGCTGTGCCGTGCGACACCGCGGGCGGGTGCCCTCGGTCACGCCAGGGCCAGCACCCGGCGCAGCCAGAAGGCGGTCGACTGGGCCATGTGGGGGTCCATCGGCGGCTGGGTGGCCAGCGACCGGTAGCTGACCGCCTGGTGCAGGGCGCCCAGCGGGGCGGCCAGCTCCCAGGCCCGGGCCAGCCGCCCGGGCGGCTCGAACGACGCCCACTCGGGGAGGTAGGCGTCGCGCAGCCGCTCGCGCAGCTCGTCCTCGCACGCGGCGTCGTTGAAGGCGGTGCCCCGCCGGATCGCCGCCAGGTCGAGGAACGGGTGGGCCACGCAGGCGTCGGTCCAGTCGAAGAACAGGTAGCCGCCCGGCCCCCTGGCCACGTTGGACAGGTGCAGGTCGCCGTGGACGATGGAGGGCGGGACGGCGTGGCCGGCCAGCTCGGCGCAGCGGGCCTGGAGCCGGGGCACGGCCGCGCGCAGCCCGACCTCCTCGTCGCGCGACAGCCAGGTGGCGGCGTCGACGCCGGGCAGGTCGCCGGTGGCCTTCACCCGCATGCGGGCGTAGGTCCGGGCCACCTCCGCGACCACCTCCAGGGGCGCCTCCCAGCCGACCTCCTCGCCGAAGTCGGCCAGCACCATCCAGCCCCGCTCGGGGTCGACGGCCAGCGGGGCCGGCACCTGGCCGGGGAACAGCCCGGCCAGGGCGCCCATGACCACGCCCTCGTTGGCGAACAGGGGCGAGGTCGTGTTGGCCTTGAACCAGACGTCGCCGTCGCCGGTGGGGGCGCGCAGGACGCAGGAGAGCCGCCACACCCGGGCCTGGCGCACCGTCCCGGTGACGGGCCGGCCGAGGCGCTCCATGGTCGCGCGCAGCCAGCGCTCGGCCTCGGCGAACCAGCCGCGGGCCGCCCAGGGCTGGCCGCCGTCCCGGCCGGGGCCGCGCTCCAGCCCCTCGACCACCAGGGCGGCCACGGCGGCGTCCCCGGTCTGGTCGCCGGCCAGGCCGTCGCGCCCCACCCAGGCCATCCCCTCGGGCAGGGCCAGGGCCCCGTCCCGGCGGGCCAGCAGCACCTGGGGCCGTCGGGATGGACCACCACCCAGCGCAGGCGCGTGCGCCAGCGGTCCTCGTCCATGGCCGAACCCTAGAGGGGGCCGGGTGGCGGCGCACCCGCATTTCCGGTCCAGCGCGGCACCAGCCGCGACCCGCAGATCCGGTGCAGCCCCCAGGCCAGGCCGACCGCGATGAGCACGTCCCCGACGCTGAAGACGTTGCTCAGCGGCCAGGAGGCGGGGACGGCGAACACGTCGCCCAGGAAGGCCAGTCGCGGGTCGGCCAGGACGGCCGAGTTCTGGAACCCGGCCTCGTCGACGGCCAGCCCGGCCGTGGCCAGGGCGGCCGGCGACGCCGGCATGACCCCGCCGTTGGCGGCGATGGCGAGCAGGTTGAGGGCGGCCCCGAGGGCGGTCAGGAGCATGCCGGGGACCCGCCAGTTGGCGGCCAGGAACACCGCCCCGACCGGGTAGGCGGCCACCAGCAGCAGCGAGCGCAGGCCGTCGGGCAGGCCGGGCAGCCCGATGGCCAGGACGGCGAGGCCGAGGGCGGCGTAGACCGCCCACAGGTGCCGGAGGTGGAGCTCGACCAGGGCGCCCAGCCGGCCGCCGGCCAGCGGCACGGCCAGCGCGCTCAGCACGACCACGGCGACGAGGGCCACGCCGCATACCCTACGGGAACGGCCGGCGGGTGCCGGCGCCCGTCGCCGACCCCGGCTACGATGCCGCCATGGACCGACCGGGTGGGGACCTGGACCGGACCCTGCGTCGCCAGGAGGCGTCGGAGGCGGTCGGCGGCCTGGGTTGGCGCCTGGTCCTGGGCCAGCTGCGGGCCAGCGTGCCCGCCGGGTCGCTGGCCGAGGCCGCCGACCTCGCCGGCCGGGTCACGGCCGCCTGCGGCCCCGAGGCCGACGGCCGCCTGTGGATCGACCTGCGCCACGACCAGCTCGTCCTGAGCCTCCAGTCGCCCGCCAGGGCCGCGGTCACCCCGCGCGAGATCGCCCTGGCCAGGCGGATCTCGGAGGTCGCGAGCGGTCTGGGGCTGGCCACCGGGGCCGGGGTGGGGGGCGGCGGCCCGCGGTCGGTCCAGGTCGTGGAGGTCGCGATCGACGCCATGGACATCGCCGCCGTGCGGCCGTTCTGGAAGGCCGTGCTCGGCTACGCCGACGAGCCCGGCCGCTCCGGCCCCGAGGACCCCCTGGTCGACCCCGTCGGCCAGGCCCCGGCGGTCTGGTTCCAGCAGATGGACGCCGCGCGGCCCCAGCGCAACCGGATCCACCTCGACATCTCGGTCCCCCACGACGAGGCCGAGCGCCGCATCCAGGCCACCCTGGCCGCCGGCGGCAGGCTCGTCTACGACGCCGAGGCCCCGGCCTTCTGGGTCCTGGCCGACCCCGAGGGCAACGAGGCCTGCATCACCACCTGGCAGGGCCGCGACCCCCCGACCGGGGAGGGACGACCATGACCAAGGTGGCCGCGGTATCACGACCGCGTCCTGGGCTGACCGGGAGGGGGACGCCGTGAGCGCCAAGACCGTCGCCGAGAAGCTCCTGATCAGGCCGGACACCACCCTCTGGTGCTCGGACGCGGCCCGCCCGGGCCGGCTCGCCCGGCCCGAGGTCTTCTGGGTCGCCTACCCCAAGGCCAACCGGGCCGACCTCAACCGCGACACCCTCTGGCCGGTCCTGGTCGAGTACGGCATGCGACCGGTCAGCCAGGTGGCGGTGGACGAGGTCTGGTCGGCCCTGCGCTTCCGCCTCCT
>Ga0209382_10001730_pt1 | contig 33693 bp, 28 predicted proteins | sample SoiMetdeltSBSDD5_FD_187599 | JGI IMG/M metagenome (GOLD analysis project Ga0209382, IMG submission 187599) | Bulk soil microbial communities from a Populus tree surrounding site in Tennessee, USA - Soil MetaG P. deltoides SBSDD5 (SPAdes) (version 2) | ecosystem: Environmental > Terrestrial >... | reverse complement strand
CAGTCGATCGATCTTGCTTTCTTGCTGGCGGAGCTGCTCAAGGAGCGTCGGCTTCACAATCACAGGTCGCCTCAGCATTTCGCAGGAATGTCGTGATCGAGTCGGGCAATCCTGGTAGTCGAAGCCTGACTGTCGATCCCCAGTGGGATCCCAGTCGCCGCCCGCGAACGCGGGCCTACCGTGCCCCAACAGCCACGCAAGTTAGTCGATTTCGGTCCAAGGTAGCGTGAATTTCGCCGAGCGGTTTGCGCGACGGTGTTGCGATCGTCGCAAGCTCCCTAGCCCTATTTCCCATCGCTGTGCGTTGTTGAAACTCTGACACCCATATTCTGACCGAGCAACATCGCAGACCTTTGTGCGGTGTGCCAACTTATCTACCGCATGTTTGGATTTCTCACACCCTAGATAAATGCGAAGCGCAGCTTCGAGGAAATGTGCGCTGTCGATGCGCGCGCCCGGGTCGGTCCCGACCTATCAGTCATTCGCGAGACGGGTGCAGTAGCCCAAGGTTCCTCTACCGAAAGGGGCGAGTCGATCGCGGCAAGTGCTGCGGACGGACGTCTTGACCGATGGTGTCGAAAAGGTGTTGAGAGCCGCTTGAAGCGTGATTCCGATCACTGATTGATCAGGGACAGCGGGGTGGGCGATGACATGCGGCGGCAGCGGCGGGATCAGGGGCGGCTGTTCTACGAGTTCCGTCTAGAGGATCGCATCCCCTGAGAACCATCTTCTCCGCCGCATCAGCTGTTCGTGACGGTGACGCACCGACCCGCGCCAGGGGCTCACGCCCTACTACAGCGACATCGGTCCCCGTCGATCGAACCCGAGTTGATGATACGGATGCTCATCGTCGGCTACGCCGAGGATGCCGTCAACTGCGTCTCATGCTTCAAGCTGGAGAACGCCAGTCGGATATACTCACCCAGCTTAGTGTCGTGCGATACGGCGCTAGATGTCAGAATTTCGCAGAAGCGCTCGAAGTCGTCATTCGACATGTTCTGAGCTGCAAGTCTCATAGCCTCCCTCACGAGCCCTTCTGTGGTCCCATACTGAGAGCCATCTACATTCGTTGGAACAATGTCAACCTCGCCGTCCTCATGGCGTTGGTCTCCGCATAAGCCCTTCAACTCTCGTCGCATTACCAAAAGAGAGGGAAGGTCCTGGCCAGCATCGATCTTCTTCATGATGTTGATCACATAATCACTTGGGGTGCTGCGTGCGGAGAGAATGTACAGCATTGTTGGGGGCAAATGCGCAACTTTTGCATTCTTGTTGGCAACCCACTGAGCGACGCGCATATAGGCCTGCGCAGTTCGGGGCTGCATTCCCGCTTGCTGGTCGACCCAATGAATAAATTGACCGTGCCGCAAGTAGTGCTTGGCGCGAATGAGGGCCTTACCTATCTGCACTATGGACGTCGCATATTGGTGGCGAATTCGCTTGGCCTCACCCTTCAGATAATTCGCGACCTGAGGCTCTACGCAGTTGTAGTCGAAAAGGGTGCCTGGATGGCTATTCAGGTTCGGGGGATCATACGCATCCGACATTTCTACCCCATGATCGACTGAATGAGAATTATCTGGTGGTAGCGCCGTGGATTTCGACGTCCTCTCTAAAGGGAGCATATTGCCTCCGGCCCCGCACGCATCGGAGCGCGCATGAATGGGTTTAGCCGTCTTTGGGGCCGACGATCCGACAGCCCGTCGAACCGGATCTGTCGACACCCAATCGGAATCGAAGACCTAGGTGAGGAGGGAGACCAGCTCATGTCGTCCATCTCCTCAATTGAGGCTGGCGCAACAGCAGCCATCATCGACCGGCCGCACGACGTGCGCCAACACCACGCTTCTTCTATCCCAGAGGCCCACCCGGCCGCTAAGCGCTATTCCCGCTGACATCCCGTCGACCGTGTGACCCACTAGATGACGGGGTCCACGGAGGGAGTCCAACATAGATGACGGGGTCCACGGAGGAAGTCAATCCAGCCAGGCGGCGGTGCGCGGTAACATTGACGCGAGGGCAAGTGGGCCATGCTGCCCCGATTTGTCGGCAGAAATAGTCAAGTCGCTACCAGACGAGACTCGAACCCGCCCGACTCTCACTCGTGGGATGCATGCCTCTCCCCTTGGGTCCCGGTGCGCCGGGAAGACCGGCCAGGAAGTGGGTGGTGAACGTCCTTGCGCCGTGCGAAGGCGCGGTTTCCCCAGTGGGAGGCAGTCACGCTCAAGGCTGTGCAGCGTCCCGATGTGGCAATAGCCGATGGGGCGGCCACCCTCATGGCCTGCGCAATCGCGTGCTTGCCGGCTCTTCGACATTTTCTCCTCGTTGAAGCCAACGCCAGGCTCGCTATCCGCAGAGCGACGAGGGCTGAGCGGTGCCTTTGGCAGCGCAGCGGTAGACCGGTTTTTGCCGCTTGGGCGCTCGGGCCGGATTGCAAAATACGGATGCGATCATCCGTTCAGCCCGGCGACGATGGGCATGCGGGCCGCGCGTATCGCCGGAAACACGCCTCCGACAAGGCCCACCACGAGCGCGAGCAGCAGGCCCTGACAAATCAGCCGCGGACTGAGCTCGAAATGGAACACCACCTGACCGAAATTGCCGCCCACCGTCGACGCGGTGAAACCGTCGAACACCAGATAGGTGGCCGCAGCCCCGATCGCACCACCGATCGACGCGAGGATCAGCGACTCGACCATGGTGCCGACGAACGTCGAAAATCCGCCGAAACCGATGGCGCGCAAGGTCGCGATCTCGGTCGCTCGCGCTGCGACCGAGGAGTACATGGTATTGAGCGCACCGGCCAGCGAGCCCAACGCCATCGCGATCGCCAGCGGCCAGCCGAGCTGCTGGATCAGGTCCAATGTAGACGAAGCCTGCTCGGCGAAGTAGTCGGCCTCCGACGTCACGTCGAGCTTGAGGCGCGGATCGTTGTCGCTGTAGGCGCGCAGCGCCTCGATCGCCGCCGGGCTGGTCAACCGCGCACGAACCGTCTGCAACGCGCCCGCGCGCTTGAACAGGCTTTGAAGCACCGGCAGATCGGCCCATACCTCCGACTCGAATACGCCGCCGTCGGCCGAGAAGATTCCGACCACCGTCCATCTCGTGTTGTTGAACGTGACCGTCTGGCCGAGATCGAAGCCCTCGAATTCGCTGCCCAACGCCTTTCCGACAATGACCTCGTTGCTGCCCGGATTGAACATCCGGCCCGCTGTAATGACGATGCCGCGGCGCAGCGCGGGCCCCTGCGGGCCGAGGCCGCGCAGCGGCAGGTTCGCCTTGGTTCGAGTGCCGCGCTTGATGCCGTCGACCGTGACATAGATTTCGGCCGAAGTCTGCGGCTTGCCGTCGACCCCCCTGGCAATGCCCGGACCTTCCTCGATCAGTCGGACCTGGCTGAGCGATACCGTGCTGTTGAGTTCAGCCCGCGCGCCGGCGCGCAGGACCACCGCAATATCGTCGGCGCCGGAGCCGGCGATGGTGCGCCGGAAGCCGTTGGCCATCGCCAGGAAGGTCAGCAGCACCATCACCACGAGGCCGACCGCGACCACCGTCGCCAGCGACAGCCACAGCCGCTTCCGCAGGCTCTTGAGGTTGATGGCGGTGACCGCCAGCATCTGTAGCAAGATCGAGCGCATCGCGTCAGTTCCGGCCCAGTGCGGTGACGATTTTGAGGCGCATCGCGCCGAGCGCCGGCAGCAGGCCGGTGATGGCGCCGAACAGGACCATGAGTCCGACCGCCGCTGCCGCGATGTCGGGGTATAGCGACAGCGTCGGCACGAAGCTCACCAAGCTGCTGCGTACCTGTGTGATCAGGAGCAACGCGATGCCGAGGCCCGGCAGGCCGCCGATCAGCGCCAGCAGGATCGATTCGCCGAGCACCATGCGCAGGATGCGGCCGCCGGAAAAGCCCAGGGTCTTCAGCACGCCGATCTCGCGGGTGCGCTCGCGCACATTCATCACCATTGTATTGCCGACGATCATCAGGATCGTCACAAAAGCCGCCCCGACCACCAATTCGACGATCAGCGCGACGTTGCCGAGCCGCGCGGCAAACGACTTCTGGAAGGCCTTCTCGCTGTCGGTCGTTGTCTCGTAGGGGGAGTTGGCGAACATCCCGTCGATCGCGTTCGTCACTCTCTCGTTCACGGCCGTGGAGGTAGTGCGCAGCATCAGCCAACTGATCAGGTCCTTGCCGAACGAGCGCGTCTCGTTGAAATAGCTGTAGCCCATCAGCATGATGTTGGTGTTGGCCTGCGGAACGCGGGCGGTGAAGCTGCCAACGATCGTGAAGTCCCAGGTGCGCGGGCCGTTCTTCTGGGTGTAGATGCTGCTCGAGATCGGAATACGGTCACCGACCTTCCAGCCCCACTTCTCCAGCATCCGCGCGCCGACCAGAACGCCGGTACGCTCACGGATGAAAGCCTCGCTGGCCCCAGGGGAAAACACGAAGTCGCTGTCGCGAAGCGTCATCCAGTTCTCCGGGTCCACCGCAAAGGCAGAAAGGGAGTTCTTCGGTTCCTGGTAGTAGGCCCCGAACCAGCTGATGTGGGAGATCTGGGCGACGCCGTCGATGGCGGAGACCCGATTGTAGTAGGAGATCGGCAGCGGCTGGGTTTGGTTGATCTTGTTGAGGACGACCAGGCGGTCGGGCGTGGCACGGTCCTGGCCGGCGTTGAAGGCGCGCTCGAAGCTCGCTAGCACACCGTAGATCGCAAACGCGATCAGGATCGAGACGATCATCAGGATCGCCCGCAATTTCCGGCGGAACAGATTCTTGCGAATCATGACGAGGTCGTTCACGCTGCGAGCTCCTTCTCGATGAAGTGGCCCTTGTCGAGATGCAGCGCCCGCCTGGCGTATTGCGCCGCCGCCGGGTCGTGGGTCACCATCACGATGGTCTTGCCGAGATCCCGGTTGAGCAATTGCAGTATCGACAGGATCTCATCGGCTGTGCCGCGATCGAGATCGCCCGTGGGCTCGTCGCACAGAAGCAACGCCGGGTCAGACACGATGGCGCGCGCGATGGCGACGCGCTGCTGCTGCCCGCCCGACATTTCCTTGGGGTAGTGCTTGGCCCGATCGGAGAGCCCGACCACGCCCAGCGCGGTCTCGACCCGCTCACGTCGCGCCTTGCGGCCGAGCCGCGTCAGCATTAGCGGCAATTCGACATTCTGGGCGGCGGTCAACATCGGCATCAGGTTGTAGAACTGGAAGATGAAGCCGATGTGGGATGCCCGCCAGCGCGCCAGTTCGCCCTCCGACAATCGCTCGATGCGGACGCCGTCGACTTCGATCCCGCCTGCATCGGAACGATCGATGCCACCGAGGAGATTGAGCAGCGTGGTCTTTCCGGACCCCGACGGCCCCATCACGGCGACAAAATCCGCCCGCGGGATGGCAAGGTTGAGACCCTCGAAGATCGCGATCGTCTCCTTGCCCTTGGTGAACCGCTTGCGTAGATCGACGATACCGATCATTGGATCACTTGGTGACGACATCGTTCCTAGTCTCGCTTGCTGGGGGGGAGTCCGACCGTGCCGCACCGTCTTCCAGGAACGTCACCTTGATCGCCATGTCGGGCAGAATACGCGGATCCTTAGTCTCCAAGCCGACCCGTATCTTGACGGTCGCCTTCTCGCGATTAGCCGTCGGCACGATGGCGATGACCGCGCCCGGCACGGTCCGGCCCGGATAGGCATCGAGCACTGCTGCGACCCGGATACCCGCATGCAGACGGCCGATCGAGGCTTCGTTGACGTCGACCTCGACCTCGATCGAGTTCACGTCGACGATAGTGCAGATGCCGGTACGGGTGAAGCCACCGCCGGCCGACAAGGGCGAGATCATCTCGCCGGGTTGCGCACTGCGGTCGACCACGATACCGGCAAACGGCGCACGGATCTGATGTTTGCCGAGCACCACCTCGAAGCGCTGGGCTTCCAGCCGTGCCGCTGACCGCTGGGCTTCCGCTTGACGGAGTTGGGCCCGCAGCACGCCTACTCTCGCCTGCGATCTATCCAGATTGGCCTCGCTGGCGACATTCTTCTCCAAGAGCGTCTGGGTTCGATTGAGAATGCGCTCGGCGTCGCGCAGATCGGCAGCGATCGCGGCAACGGCTGCGTCGGAGGCTTCGGCGCGCGCCTGGGCCAGGGCGTAATCCTTGTTGGCCACAACATCGTCGAGCCTGGCGAGAACCTGGCCGGCCTCCACCACCATGCCCTCCTCGACCAGGAGCTCGATGACCTTGCCGGTGACCTCGGCGGCGATGGTGGCCCTGCGGCGCGCCACGACGAAGCCGGATGCGACGAGCATGCCCGCGCCGCGTGGCTCCGGCGCAGGGGTCTTCCGCTGCACGGATTCTGGTTGGGACGGCTGCGCCGCGGCAACTTCAGCTGCCGGCGCCCTCGCGGTAGGCGACGCAAGCGCGAACCACAACACCGCGCCGGCCCCGACCAGAATCACGAGATTCGCAACTCCGATGGCCGGTAACAGCCATCTTTGGCGTGTCCCCGATGACTTCGCGGGCTGGAGCCTATCGATGGCGAGTGAGCGCAACAACTGCGTCTTGTCGTCCATGAGACCGGCCTCCCGGTTCGAACCAAGCCGCGGTTGTCGAATATATAACAAGGTTTTTCACGGAATCGAGTGGCGGTTTTGGATCATGGCGGCGGAAGCGAGTAAGATGAGGACCTTGGCGCGGAGATATTCGTCGTCGCGCAGTCCGCAGGCCATCACTCGAAGAACGCGGAGAAAAAGGCGGCCGAACGCGCCATCCCCGCAAGTTATCGCATTTGACTCAGCATTTTAGCATGAACTCGTCGTTCCATCCCGTTCTTTTCAGCTTGGCAGTCAGCGATCGCTTGCTCTGATCGAGGAGCGGGCAACGTCGAGCGCGAGCCGGCGAATGACCGCGATGTTTGCGGGGCCATTGTCCTTGCGGTTGCGCGCGGCGTCCTCGCCGAACGAGACGTCGCGCTGCCGGCGGCAGCCAATTCTCGATTTGCCAGTGACCACAAGCGCTGCGTCCCTCGCGATGCCACACGAATCAGGGCGGCTCTCTGTGGGAGTTTTCCCAGGATCATGCCGCGAGGTCGCCGCGTCACGATCGCCCCGTTGGTGCCACAAGGACGCCGGCTACCGAGGTGACCGTGGCCGTTGCAGCACGCGTCGTGCTGCACCGATGAATCAAGTTTGCCCAGCGACGCACCCGCTGCTCGAGCTCAAGCATCGCACGACCACCCGGATTCTCGTCGCTCTCTAGAGATCATTTGGATAAATCCACAGCTCGGCAATGTGCCACACAAACAAAAGCGCAACCATTGCGCTTTTGCCCCCGTTCATCTTCGCATTTCATTTTCATCGTCACCTCCCAGTTTCTGCAATCGCAGGGGAACCGCAAATGACCTGAGCTGAACGGGTTTGCAAAGACACAACTTGGGACTCTTCACGATGCAGCTCTTCCTGACCCCCGTTCGAGGAGCGGTTCCGATCCCAGAGCAGAGAACGTCCGGCACGATCGCGTCGAGATCCGCGCCGCCATTCGGCCTCGTCCGTTTGCGCCAGGCAGGAGCGTGCGCATCCGACAAGCGAAAGCCATTCGCCGACCCGCGCTCGACGTTGGCCCCCTTCGATCAGAGCACGCGATCGCTGACTGCCAAGCCGAAAAGAGCGGGATGGACGACGAGTTCATGCTAAAATACCGAGTCAAATGCGATAGCCCTGCGTTCAATCGCGCTTCGTCAAGCGTAGTCTGATAATAAGATTGTAGCGCGAAAAAATAAAACATGAGTTCACCCGTATTTTATGTTTCGCGATTTATGGCACGACATTACTATTACTGTCTGTCGACCGTTGCGCGCTCGTGCGTCAGGAGCAATAGCCATGAAGACTCTTGTCATCGACAACTATGATTCCTTTACCTACAACCTCGTTCATATTCTCGCGGAGCTCTCTGAAGAGGCTCCGATGGTGGTACGAAACGATGAAGTTACGTGGGAGGAGCTGCGCAAATGTCGCTTCGACAACATCGTAATATCGCCCGGGCCCGGACGGCCGGATCGCCAGGCTGATTTCGGCGTTTCGAAGGATGCGATCCTGTTCGCCGATGTGCCGCTGCTCGGGGTCTGCCTTGGGCACCAGGGAATCGCCGCGCTGGCCGGCGGGACGATCGTGCGTGCACCGACACCGTATCACGGACGCACTTCCGAGATCCATCACACGGGAACTGATCCTCTCTTTTACGGGATGCCCGCTCCGTTCGAGGCGGCACGGTATCATTCGTTGCTCGCCGCGCGTCCGCTGCCGCGATCGCTCGTGGAGACTGCCTGGACCGAGGATGGGCTGATAATGGGTTTGGCTCACCGTGAACGACCACAGTGGGGCGTTCAGTTCCACCCTGAGTCCATAATCACGGACTCTGGCCGCCGCCTTCTAGAGAATTTCAAGGAATTGACGCGGGAGACCATGCGCGGCCGGCGAAGGGGTACTGGCACTTGTAGCAACGTGTGCTGCAATTCGAGAGGCGAACGAAATCGCCGCCGGGCATTTTGGCGTCAAATTCCGGCGCAGATCGACGCCGAAACCGCGTTTACCGCTCTGTTCGCAAGCTCCCCTGCCGCATTCTGGCTGGACAGCAGCCTGGTCGAGCCAGGTCGGTCCCGTTGGTCCTACATGGGAGACGCATCGGGACCGAATGCCGCGGTGGTTCAGTATCGATGCAAGGACAAATCGCTGACCATCTCCGACCAGGAGGGCTCGCGAACCGAAACGATCAGCATCTTCGATTATCTCGATCACGCTTTGCCGGATTCGCCGTCTTCCCCTCCGCCGTGTCCATTCGTCGGCGGCCATGTTGGCTGGTTCGGCTACGAACTGCGCCACGAATGTGGTTCACCGACGGGGCGAACGGCGAGGACACCGGACGCATTCTTCATTCGTGCCGACCGCTTCATTGCCATCGATCACGAAAAGAACGTCAGCTATCTCGTCGCAATTGACGTTCCCGCGGAAGCCAAGCGTGCCGAACGATGGATATCTGAAACCCTCGATCGGATAAGCAACGTGGCTCTGCTTCCGCAAGTGGCCTGCTCGAAAGCGGTCGGCGGGCCATTGGACTTCACTCTTGATCGCAACCGCCAGACCTACCTTTCCGACATAAAGCAATGTCTCGCCTGGATCGGTGAAGGAGAGACCTATCAGGTCTGCCTTACGAACGAAGTGCACTGTCAAGCCGACCTGGACCCGTTGTCTCTTTATCGAACGCTGCGGCGTATCAATCCGGCGCCTTATGCGGCCTTCTTGAAATGGCCTGACGGTGCCGTGCTCAGCGCCTCGCCGGAACGCTTCCTGAATGTCGATCCGCGTGGGTTGGTGGAAACGAAGCCAATCAAGGGGACCATCGGCCGTTTCAAGGATGCCGTGCGCGACAGCGAGCTCGCGGAGCAATTGCGCCGGAGCAAGAAGGACCAGGCTGAGAACGTGATGATCGTCGACTTGCTCCGAAACGATCTGTCACGGGTTTGCGAACCGGGTTCGGTTGTTGTGCCGAAGCTCTGCGCAGTTGAGAGTTACGCAACGGTTCATCAACTTGTGAGCACAGTCAGAGGCATGCTGCGCCCGGGGCTTTCCGTCATCGAGCTCATCCGCGCGAGCTTCCCTGGCGGATCGATGACTGGCGCGCCAAAAATTCGGACGATGGAGCTGATCGATGCGCTGGAGCAGCGCCCAAGAGGGATCTATTCCGGCGCCCTCGGCTGGATCGGCGACGATGGCGCGACGGATCTTAGCATTGTGATCCGGACCATCGTCGCTACCGAAAACCAGCTTTCGATGGGTGTCGGGGGTGGCATCGTTGCGCAATCGACTCCCGAGGGAGAGTTCTCCGAGATGTTGCTCAAGGCAAAGGCATCCTTGATGTCCATCATTGCAGCCTGCGGAGGAGAGTTTGAGGAGCCGCTTCTTCATACCCTGGTCGAATCGCAATGCGCGGAGCTTACCAGCTGATGCTGTCTCGCGGCTCCACAGCTCTTGGGCGACGTTGCGCTTCCCGCGCAAGTACGGTCACTACTCGTGATCACTGACTACTGATCCTTGGTATCGGCATGACCCCGTCTGCGATCGCCGTCGAGCGGCTTGTGAAAACCTACGACGGCCGTACGGCCGTCGACGGCATCGGCTTCACGTTACCGGCGGATTCACTCACAGGCCTTCTGGGCGGAAACGGCGCCGGTAAAACCACCACCATCGCCATGATCATCGGCCTTCTGACCCCGACTTCCGGCGAGGTGCGGGTGCTGGGCGCAGATATGCAGCGCGAGAGATATCGTGTGCTGCATCGCATGAACTTCGTAAGTCCGTATATCGACATGCCGATGCGGCTCACCGTTCGCCAGAACCTCACGGTATTCGGCCGCCTTTATTGCGTCGGCGACGTTGCCGATCGGATCGGCGCGCTGGCGAGCGAGTTCGACCTCGAAGACTTGCTCGATCGGCCGACAGGCAGGTTGTCTTCCGGGCAGAAGACGCGGGTATCGCTCGCCAAGGCCCTCATCAATCGGCCGGAGGTCTTGTTGCTCGATGAACCGACGGCATCGCTCGATCCCGACACGGCCGACTGGGTGCGTGCAAGGCTGCAACGTTACCGCGCGGAGTCCGGCGCCACCATCCTGCTTGCCTCTCACAACATGAATGAGGTCGAACGGCTTTGCGAGCGTGTCATCATCATGAAAAAGGGACAGATCGAGGATGACGGGACGCCGGCCGGACTTCTGCAGCGCTACGGCCGTCATACCCTGGAAGAGGTCTTCCTCGACGTCGCCCGCGGCAGTTCGGTCGTGCGGGAAAGCGTGCCGTGACCATGGGGCCGCCATGAAACCAAGCGTGCAAACTGCAATTTCGGATCATGCGATCTCCTGGCGCCGAATCGCCGCGATGATCGTGCGGTACTCGTATGTCTTACGGTCGTCGTGGCCGCGGCTGCTCGAACTCGTGTATTGGCCAGCCGTGAACATGCTGATGTGGGGCTTTCTGCAACTCTACATCGGCCAGAACGCAGGGTATTTCGCCCGAGCCGGAGGGATTTTCATCGGCGCAGTGCTGTTGTGGGACGTCTTGCTCCGTACCCAACTCGGCTTTTCAGTTTCGTTTCTAGAGGAGATGTGGTCTCGCAATTTCGCCAATCTGATGATAAGCCCGCTCAGGCCGGTCGAGCTCGTCATCGCCATGATGATCATGAGCATCATTCGGCTCTTGATCGGCTTGGTGCCCGTGAGCCTCATCGCGATCGCATTTTTCGACTTCAACCTTTACGGTATGGGGCTCGCGCTGGCCGCCTTCTTTCTTAATCTTATTCTGACCAGCTGGGCGGTCGGCATGCTCGTGTCCGGAGCGATCCTGCGCAACGGCCTCGGTGCCGAAAGTCTCGCCTGGACTGTCATGTTCCCGCTAATGTCTTTGACTTGCGTGTTTTACCCGGTGTCGGTGTTGCCGCCCTGGCTTCAGATAGTGGCCTGGTCACTGCCGCCAACCTATGTGTTTGAAGGCATGCGGGCACTGTTAATCGACCATCAATTTCGGGCCGACCTGATGATCCAGGCATTTCTTCTGAACATCGTCCTGTTCGCTGCCGCAGCTGCGGGTTTTCTGCGGTTGCTAGGTTCGGCCCGGCGCAAAGGCGCGCTACTCCAAACCGCGGAGTGACTTTGGCGCCTTCGGAAATCTTCAGACCGTCCAGCATATCGGCTAGGCGCGCATAGCTCGCCATCTGGCGGCCGTGCAGCTAGCTGACGAGCGCAACGATGCCAGGGCCCATGGGGGGGCCGGGCGGCATGTCGGCGGGCGGCTCGGCCGTGACGGGCTTCCTGCATCAGGGACAATCAGCGCGGTGCAAGTTGATCCGCGTCGTGATGGGCCTGATGGGCGGCAGTTTCGACATCGTCGTAGGCGTGCGCACAACTGATCGGTGGGCGCCAGCTTCCTACCGCAGGCACAGCGTTCGGCATAGATGTTGCGCGTCACGTCGGGGTTCGCACAGAGCTCGCACGCGATGCCGGGGCGGCCTTTGCGGCCCTTCCTCGTGGTCGATGCGTCCGCGACGGCTTGCCTTCTGCCCTCAATGCCGTACCGCTGAGTCATACAGGTACAGCGGCTGGGTAGTTACCTCCGAAGCATTGATCTGTTTCCTCAACCCGAGCTGTGAAGTTGTCGATCTTGTTGCTTCGCGGTCGTCTCGAGTAGAATGGGTCCGCCGCAGTCGGGCTGCAGATATCCGCAACGCTGCATCATGGATTCGTGGGCGCGGGAAATCTCCTCTATCTGTCCGTTGGACAATACGCCATGCCATTGGCCGGCGCGGCCTTCACGAAAGAATTGGTTGGAACTGTCGGGCCTTTCAATGAAGCCCCGCGCGGCCTCTTGCCCCCGAAGCACGGCGAATGAGGATTTTGCAACAGCCCGCTTCAGTTGTTCCTCGCTCGGCGTCAACCGCAGGAACCGCGCCAGGGCCGCAAAGCTCTGCTCCGGATTCGCCAGCATATCCTCATAACGCATCAGATAGACCGGCCGGTCGATCAGGCTGAGCCAGCTCGCAACATTTTGGCTCCAGGATCCGAGTATCTCGGAGACCCTTTGCGCATGCGGTCTCCATCTCATGTCCGGAGTGGCCATTTGCCGGATGACAGCCTCTATTGGCTGCGCGGAATGGTGCGCAAAGGAGATCGCCACGTCCAACGGATTGCGCACGACGTGGATCGCAGCCAACGTCGCTTCGAGGTTGATCGTCGGATAGTGATGGTCGTGGCAGAGATACAGATGAGTCTTGACGAAGAACGGTCCTTTTTTCCCGTTTGCCAGCCAACGGTGAACCTCGGGCCGGGCTCGGGCGATCTCGCGTTCCGTTGCTTCCGCAGCATCCTTGCCAAGCACTTGCTCGAAGAATGTCACCCAATTTTCGCGCAGTGAATGCTGGTACAGATGATTGATATCCTGGACGCCCTCGGAGTCTCCGGAAAATTCGTTCAGCAGATTATGAAGAAAGACCCGTACCCAAGTGTTGCCCGATTTCGGATAGGAGGCGACCCAAATGATGCTCTTCGCGGACTCCGGCAACTCCTTTTTTGGGACTGCATTCATCACGCCACCTTCGTTTGTCGCGATCGTTGTTTGAGCCCCCCGACTCGGATCGGTAGCGTCAAACCGTTACATTTGCAGAAACCCTCTCGATGCTCTGGTATGATTAACACCGAGAGCGGGACAGTATAGATAGCAGAGTCCTGTTCGCAAAGCTTTCGCTGCCCGCGAGCTGCCTCCACCGCTACGAGCACATCCAACGCGGTGCTCGACACGAGAAGTGAAGTCAAGCCGATCAAGAAAGACAACACCGCATCGTCTCTTATGTAGCAGAAGCCGAAACACACATTTACAATACGTCGGACCACTCCTCGGAAATGTTGCGAGGTGCTTCTCGTCATGAAAGAAACCCTGAAATTCGATCAATTGATGCAGACCTCGCGGCAGCGCACCAAGCTGGACGGCTTTGGCGTGGGCGGTGAAACCGTGCTCGAGGGGTGGCGGCGCCTTATCGAGGCCGTCAATAGCTCGCGGCGTTACGATGCCCGCGGCGTGGAGATGCTGAGAGAAGAATTCTCCATCCGCCTGATGACCGAACTGCAGCTGGAGCAAGATCTCGCGCGCTTCCCGGAAATCCGCGATGTTCCAATCATCGCCCCGGTATTCATCGTGAACTTCGGGCGCGCCGGCAGCACATTTCTGCACAATCTCATGGCGCAGGACGAGCGCGCGCGCACACCGGCGCTTTGGGAGCTGTGGAGCCCCAGCCCACCGCCAAGTTGCGACGAGACGGATCGCGAAGCACGGATACGGGCTGCACGCGAACGCATCGAATTAGTGGAGAAATGGACACCGGAGGTCCTAAAAATACATCCCTTGGTCGCCGAGCAGCCTGACGAGTGTCATTGGCTTGTGAGTCACGGAACCCATCATGCTCTGCAGCACGTCGCTCTCCCCTATTGGGAATGGCTGAAAGGCCTGAGGCCCGACCGACTGCATCAGCTGATGGCACGATACCGGCTGCAAATTCAGCGGCTGCAGCTTTTCCGCCGCGGCGAATATTGGCTCAGCAAGTCGATGTCGCACCTGCACTATCTGCCGGCCCTTCTCCATGCCTTTCCGGACGCAACGGTCATTTGCCTGCACAGGGATCCCCGCCGTGTCGTGCCTTCCTTGTGCAGCCTTTATCGGAGCGTCGGCTCCGGCTTCGTCCATAGCGGCGCCGATGCGGAGCTCGGCGAGCTGGCGCTGGACGTGTTCGTCGACGGCATGGACCGGCTAATGACTGCCGTGCGCACCTGCCAGACCGCGCGCTTCATAAATGTGCGATTTGAAGACCTTATCGCAGATCCGATCGGCACCCTCCGGCGAATTGCCGAAGCCGCGGGCCGTGAATATACGGAGGGCTGGAATAGGCGTTGTCACGCCTATCTGACCCGCTCCGATACCACGCCGCGTTACCAGCACAACTACGCACTCGAGAACTTCGGATTGTCGGAGGAACTCGTCATGACACGTACGGCGGCGTATTGTCGTTGGCTCGACAAATTGGCTTGACAGCGCAAGATAGACCGTCGGCCAGGGCGTGTCGCTTTTGCTTTCCCTTAGATCATGCCGCCATTTACGCCGATCACCTGTCTGGTGATGTAGGAGGCGGCGTCGGAAAACAGGAACGCGACGAGGCCAGCCACTTCGTCGGGACGCCCAATCCGGCTCATCGGAACGGATTTGAGGAGCGCGTCGAGATCGACGCCTCTTAGCACCTCGGTATCAATTGGACCGGGTGCCACGCAGTTGACGGTAATGGCTCGACTGGCCAGCTCGACGGCGAGGGCTTTGGTGGCGCCGATGATGCCTGCCTTGGCGGCGCTGTAGTTGACCTGACCACGAATCCCGAGGACTCCGGAGACCGAACTCAACGTGACGATCCGCCCCCCGTCTCTCCGTTGGATCATCGGCATCACCAGCGGGCGCAACACGTTGAAGAATCCGTTCAAGTTGGCCGAGATGACATCATCCCACTCTTCAGACGTCAGCGCGGGAAAGGCCCTGTCGCGAATGAGACCGGCATTAGCGACGACTCCATAGTAGGCGCCTGCGCCGGCAACACTTGCGGAAAGGGCCGCGGAGGCAGCGGCACGGTCGGCAATGTCAAAGTGAGCAAGATCTGCAGAGCCGCCGGACGCGCGGATACTTTTGATGACGGCTTCGGCTTCCTGGATGCGCTGCCGGCAATGCACCGTCACTGAAAATCCGTCGCTGGCGAGCCGCTCTGCAATGGCTCGGCCGATTCCGCGGCTTGCACCCGTGACTAAGACGCGACGCACTGTTGCCAATGGAGGATCTCTTCTTGTCCCTAGGCGACGTGGCATGGAGGGAATGCGCTGCAGCAAGCCCCTTTTCCCGCCCTGCCGCCGCGCACGCCGGCGTCTACGCCCACTTTCACGCCGACAAAGCTACTCATCGAAGCTCTTCGCGGCGATGTGCAAGGTCTGAGGGTGACTTGAGCAAACCGAGGCCGAGCATGAGAACGAGCGCCCTTTGTCGGGCCTCACCGCTAGCGGTCCCCGCTTGGCGCATCTCTTTTGGCAGCCGCTCCATGGAAGTGGACCTTGGCATTGTTCGCCACGATCTTTTTGTAACTCTCTGACAGCGCGGGGTCGAAATCGCGCGCTGGTCGCTGCTCCAGACTGAAATGATGATATCGATCTTGTCCCCGCACCAAGGTCGCGCTGTCCTCGCCGAGGGTTTGCTTGACGCAGGTGGGTATATATCGAATTGCGAAACCCGCACGCCTGTGCTCGGACGCGTTGGGCGGCGAGTTGTGGACCAGCCGGCAATGATGCAGGGACATCTCGCCGGCCTTCAGCGCTATCGTATCGCGATTGGCCTCATCGATTGCGACAACGATTTCTTGTCCTCGTGACAGGAGATTATCGGCTCCGAATGTGTCGCGGTGCGGCAGCTGACGCAGGGCGTGCGATCCCGGAATGAACTGCATTGCGCCGTTCGCCTCCGTGCTGTCCGTAAAGGCAATCCACGCAGTGACGACATCCGAGCTGCTTAGCCCGAAATAGGTGGAATCTTGGTGCCACGTCACATGAGCGGGCGTCCGACCTTCCTTGATGAAGAAATTTGCATTCCAGCACAGAATGTCCTCTCCAATCAGGTCCTCGACGGCATCAAGGATCTTTGGATCTCGCACGAGCTCCGCGAGCCACGTCAGCTGCAAGTATGGCTTGTGGGGAATGGAGCGTGTGCCTCCCGCTGCATTGAGCGCCAGTATACTGTCCAGCCGAGCACGATATTCGCTCACGACATCATCCGACACGACCTTGATTGGATAGACACAACCGATCCGGTGGTATTGCTCGATTTGGATTTGATTCAGCATCTTCGCCATCGTGAGCCTCATGGATTAGACCGCGAGAAGCGGCGTTCAATTCCATGCCACTAGTGCCGCAGTGCCCCAGGATATAGGGTTTTGATCGTTGGTCCAACATATCGCAGCAAGTAATCTTGCCCGCGTGTTGCATGCGACATGCATGCGCAAGCAATCAGTTACGTATTTACGGAGCCACCCTGTGAACGCAGGGCTATCGCATTTGGCTCAGCGATCTTAGCGTGCACTCGTCGTGCTCGGTGCGAAGAGCTTCGCTTGGCTCATCGTTGCGGGGGACGGCAGTTGCCGTGCCAGCCCCAATCACAACCCCCGAACGCCACAAGTTGCGCGCCTTTGCAAACCCCCCTAGCTCAGGTGATTTGCGATTCCCCTGCGATTGACGGGAAATGGGAGGTAACGGTGAAAATGAAATGCGAAGATGAAACGGGGCAAAAGCGCAATGGTTGCGCTTTTGTTTGTGTGGCACATTGTCGAGCTGAGGATTTATCCGAATGATCTCTAGAGCGACGAGAATCTGGAGAGATCGGCGATGCTTGAGCTCGAGCAGCGGCCACGTCGCTTGGGCGATCTCGATTCATCGTTGCAGCACGACGGCGCTGCGTCCATCGCGCGATGCCACGCGAATCAGGGGCGGCTCGCTCCGGGAGCTTCGCGTTTCGAGCCGGAATGCAACGCAGCGGGTCACGTCTCACGACGTCAGCAAGAGTTGGAGGAAAATGTGTCATCAGATGCCCCCCCCATTCCAGACCAACTGTGCGAGTTGGTCCTGGCACGTCTCGGAATAGAGAGACCGATTCCCGTCACGCTCGACACGCTGAGACGGCTGTTCCGCGCATGGTGTCGCTGCACCGGTTGGGATACGGTTGCTCTTGCCCTGCGTTCTATCGAACTGAGGGCCGGGCCTGCCACGGGCTTTCCGGCACCGAACTATTTTCGACGCTGGCTTGCCTATGGCATCAGCGACGTGTGTTTTGCAAATTCGGAGGCTTTGTTGGCGCTGCTGCGAGCGCTCGGTTTCGTCACGGAGCGGGTGCTGGGCACCGGGGGCTCCAACTCATCTCATGGCAGCGTGCTCGTCCGAATTGATGACCGGCGCTATCTTGTCGATCCAACATTCCTCGCCGAGGAGCCCCTACCGTTATTGCCGAGTGAGCGCAGTACCGCGGGAGCCGGGCCGCTCAAGGTTTGGGCCGATACCGATGGAACGATCCGCTGGCAGCCGCCCCAATGCAGGTTTCATGCGGTCTTCCGCATCGAGGAGTGCGACTGCAGTTTCGCAAGCTTTCGCGCTCAGCATCAATTGGTCGAGGCTGGGGACGACGAACATGCGCTGGCGCGGCTCTATCACGATAAGCTCTTCGTTCGTCGCAATGTTGATGGTGGTGTCCGGACCTACGATAATGGCCTCATCATCAGCAAGTCGGAGCGCCGGAGTAATATCGCCAAAGCGATTGGCGACCAGCGCCATCTGCTCACGACTGAATTCGGAATCGCGGCAGAACTCGTTGCTCAGATCCCACCGAGGTTTTTCTCGCATTGCGAAGCTCAAAGTGCTCGCTAGCCTAGGGGCGGTTCTAGATACGGTGTGGAGGAAAGGATGACGATGACTCTGGAACAACTGACCACCGGTATGCGCAAGCGCGTGGCTACGCGGTCCGGCCTCGATGGTACGGTCAAATACGACTTCGGCGCCGATGGCGTGATTTTTATCGATAACTCGACAACTCCCTTCTCGATCTCGAACGAAAGCAGGGATGCGGACTGCGTCATCAGCATGTCGCTCGAGGACTATGTGGCGATCGTACGCGGCGAGCTCGACGATAACCTGGCGTTTGTGATGGGGCGGTTGCGGGTCACCGGCAATATGGCCGTCGCGATGAGCCTGCCGTCGGTATTGGGCAGCATGAGCGCCAATCCATGACGCAACGATCGCGTACAATTTCCTTCCATGAAATGCCCCACCGAGGCGAGCGCCATGAAAAGCGGGACTTGTCGTGTGGTGGCCTAATGATTCTGAGCGCGACAGCTCAGACGATCGCGCCGTAAGTCGCGGGCTGGTGACACCATGGCGATGATCTGGCTGAACGGCGGCCTCGTCGAGGAGGAGAGTGCGCGGCTCGCTCCGACAGATCGCGGCTTCGCCCTCGCAGACGGGGTGTTCGAGACCGTTCGGACCGTCGCAGAGCGCCCGTTGTGGTGGCCCGACCATCTGCTTCGGTTGAAGTCTGGCGCCGCCTGCCTCGGCATCGCTCTTCCTTTCGAAGACAGGGTCATTGAAGGTGCGATATCCAATTTGTTGGCCGTGGCAGGCCACAAGGAGGCTGCGATACGGGTAACGCTGAGCCGAGGCCCAGCCACACGGCGCGGCATCTGGCCGCCTGGGGATGTTCGACCGACTCTCCTTGTGACGGTGTCCCCGACGCCACTCGCAAGGTCGCCGCAAACGGTGGTGATTGCACGCAGCACTAGACGCAACGAGCACTCGCCACTTTCTCGGATCAAGTCTCTCAACTATGGCGACAACATCCTCGCACGCCGCGAGGCAATGGAGCGCGCGGCCGGCGACGCGTTGCTGCTCAACGCAGGCGGCAATCTCGCGTGTGCGACTGCTGGCAACATCTTTCTGCGCTTCGGCGACAGCTGGTTGACGCCACCGCTGACGGATGGCGTCCTGGCCGGTATTGCTCGACAGCGGCTCATCTGCCTCCTTGGAGCGCGGCAACAGACCATCGCGGCGGCATGTATCGAGCACGCTGACGCAGCCCTCATCAGCAATAGTCTCGGTTGGAGCAGTGTCGTGCGGCTGGAAGGACGTGATCTGCCGCCGGCCGATGAGGCGCTCGATCTCGCCTCGCTCTATTCGTGCTGACGACAGCTCATGCGCCGTGGAATGTGTTCACGGGCCGTGGAATGCGCGGGGATCAGAAGATGGACAACACCGCTTTTTTGTCCTGCTCGGACCTGGTCGTCGCCTTGCGCGGGCGGTCGGTTTCGGCGCATGAGCTGTTTGATGCGGCGGTAGCCCGGATTGAGCGCCTCGACCCCGAGCTCAATGCTGTCGTTGCACGCGACTTCGAGCGAGCTCGCACCGCCGCGATTGACGCCGACCGTGCGCTGGCAGCCGGCGACCGGCGCCCCCTCCTTGGCGTGCCGATCACGGTAAAGGAGTCGTTCAACGTGGCGGGGCTGCTCACGAGCTGGGGCATGCCCGACTATCGCGACTGGCGGCCGCGTATCGACGCCGAAGCGGTAACACGACTGAAGGCGGCCGGGGCGGTAGTGCTTGGAAAGACAAACGTCCCATATGCGCTTTCCGATTGGCAAACGGTAAATGATATCCATGGCCGCACCGTCAATCCCTGGAATTTCGCGTGCACGCCTGGAGGCTCATCCGGCGGCGGCGCCGCGGCTCTGGCCGCCGGACTGGTTGCACTGGAGCTTGGATCCGATTTCGCCGGGTCGCTGCGCACGCCCGCGCATTTTTGCGGCATCTTCTCGCATAGGCCGAGCTTCGGACTCATATCGATGCGGGGCCATGCGCCCCCCACCATTGAAGGTGGTTTGCCCTTCGATCCTTTCGATCTGGCAGTTAGCGGTCCGATGGCGCGTTCCGCCGCCGATCTGGAGCTGGCGTTCGAGCTTCTTCTCAATGAGGACGCCGCGCAAACCCTGGCTGCACCGCGGCTGCAAGGCTTGAGGGGAGCTCGGATCCGCGTGCTAAATCACCATCCTCTTCAACCGACCGCGCGTGCGATATGCGTGGCGCTGGATCACCTCGTCGAACGGCTCGAAGCGGTCGGTGCAAACGTTTCCCATGTCGGTTCGGCGCTTCCCGATCTCTCGTTCGCGACGGCGCTCTTTCTCGAGCTGCTCAGGTCGACGCATCGACACCCGCTGATGACGAGCGTTCTCGCGAAGATGCCGGCTCGGCGCAGCGTCTTCCAACAACTGGCGGCTGCGACAGAGGCACTGCCGACCTATTCGACGGCTGAGCGGCGCGAGTTGCCGGACCTCAACAAAGCGCGCCGCGAATTGCAAGCGCAGTGGTGCGCGGTCTTTGCAAAGTGGGACGTAGTCTTATGTCCACCGATGTCGACTCCGGCCTTTCATCACAACGACGCGCCGTCGGAACAGCGAACAATCGCGATCGATGGAAAACCTTATCCGTACTTCGACCAGGTGGCTTGGCCGAGCATCGCACCCGGTCTACCCGCCACGGTGGCGCCGATCGGCTCAGACGACGGCGGTCTCCCGATTGGCGTCCAGATCATTGGCCCTTCGCTGGGCGACCGCACCACGATCCGAATGGCCGCCCTGATCGAGCGCGAGTTCGGCGGATTTACTCCACCGCCTCGCTACCGTTGATTTGCAAGTTTCCGGTCAATAAATATTCGTGCCCCAGGGACTCTGTGATGATCCATCGGAGATTGACGAGGTGGGATGTTGCTCTTGACGTTGGATCTCACGATCTCGCGGCAGATTTTCCGGACGGAGCCGATGCCGGAATGGTCGCTCGCGAACTCGCCGCATCTTGCTGCACATTCCGCCTGCGTGGCGCTAGAGTGTCCACTGATTTTCCCGAACGAGGCGCCTTCCGATGACGATGATCGAGCAAGCCCCCGACTTAAAGCCGTTCGCGACCGACAAGGAGCGGCTGCGCCGGAAATATCTGGAGGAGCGCAACAAGCGGTTGCGGCCTGACGGCAATGATCAGTATCTGCAGATCAAGGGACGGTTCGCTCATTATCTCGACGATCCCTACACGCCGGTCGCGGCCCGCGCGCCGAAGACCGACCACGTCGCCTTCGCCTTCATCGGCGGCGGCTTTGCCGGGCTCGCCACCGCGGCGCGGCTGACCGAGGCTGGTATCACGGATGTCCGCATCGTTGAGAAGGGCGGCGATTTCGGCGGCACCTGGTATTGGAACCGATATCCCGGCGCGCAATGCGACACGGCGTCGATGGTCTACATGCCACTCCTGGAAGAGACCGGCCACATGCCGTCGGAGAAATACGCGCATGCGCCCGAGATCCTGGCGCACTGCCAGCGGATCGGCAAACAATTCGGCCTCTACGACAATGCGCTGTTTCACACCGAGGTGGTCAGCCTCGACTGGGACCAGACGCAATCGCGCTGGATGATCCGCACCACCAGAGGCGACGCCTTCACCGCGCAATATGTCGGCATCGGCACCGGCCAGCTGCACGTGCCGAAGCTGCCCGGCATCCCTGGCATCGAGAATTTCAAGGGCCACTCATTCCACGCCAGCCGCTGGGACTACGACTACACCGGCGGCAGCCCCCGGGGCGCGTTGATGGAGAAGCTCGCCGACAAGCGCGTCGGCATCATCGGGACGGGCCCGACCTCCGTGCAATGCGTGCCGCACCTGGCACGCGCCTGCAAGGAGCTCTACGTGTTCCAGCGTACGCCATCGTCGGTCGACGTGCGCGGCAATGCGCCGATCGATCCCGACTGGTTTGCAGGGATCGCGACGCCGGGCTGGCAACAGCGCTGGCTGGAGAATTTCACCGCGAACCAGGCCGGCGGCTCGGCCGAGGAAGATCTGGTGCAGGACGGCTGGACCGATCAGACCAAGCGCATCCGCGCCAAGGTCATGCTGCTGCCGCGCGAGCAGAGAACCGCGGAAAACATGCGGGCGGCTTTCGAGGATTCCGACTTCGAGAAGATGGAGGAAATCCGCAACCGGATCGACACCATCGTCCGCGATCGCGAGACGGCCGGCAACCTCAAGGCCTGGTACGGCCAGCTCTGCAAGCGGCCATGTTGGCACGACTCCTATCTTCAGGCGTTCAACACGCCGGGCACGCGTCTGGTCGATACCGACGGCAAGGGCGTCGAAGAGATCACCAAGAACGGGATCGTCGTCGCCGGCAAGGAATACGAGCTCGATTGCATCATCTACGCGTCGGGATTTGAGGTGGGCACCGAATATCGCCGGCGGGCGGGCTTCGATCTGACCGGCCGGGGCGGCGTCAAGCTGTCGGACCATTGGGCCGATGGCATGCACACCAAGCACGGCATCCACGTGCACGGCTTTCCGAACGTGTTCTTCGTGCAGCCGACGCAGGGCGCAAATCTCATCGCCAACGTGCCGTACAATCTGACGGAAGCGGCGCGGACCATCGCCCTGATGGTCGGTCATGCCCAAGAACACGGCTTCAAGGAAATCGAAGTCAGCAGGGAAGCCGAGGATCGCTGGGTCGAACTGCTCCTGACCGGCGTCGGCCAGATGATCGGCGGACCCGATTGCACGCCTGGCTACTACAACAATGAGGGCCGTGAGCCCGGTCGAGCCGGCAAACTCAACGTCGGCCATCCCTCGGGTGCGCTGGCCTATTTCAGATATATCGACGGGTGGCGCAGCAGCGGTCAGTTCGAAGGTTTGCAATTCCGCTGAGTGAAGCGCGATCGGGACTGATTTCCGGCGCTGGCGTGATGTGATCTATCCGAGCGGCTTGGCGAGTAATCAATCCATGAAGCGACGTTACGATCGCCGGATGGAGATGGCATTCTCGACGATATGTCGGCGGTTCCTTTAGCGCGAAGCCGATCTGGTAGCGCGAAGCCGATCTGGAATGGCCATGACCGGCTCGACCGAGCGCAAGCGGCTCGCGTGCTCCTCCGTCCTTCTTCATTCACCTCGTCTGCATGATCATCGGCATGCCGCCCTGCGGACGAAGGGAGATCAGATGCATCGGCCGCACGAGGTGGCCGTGCTTGAGCTCGAAGCGGAAGGCGCGCGTCAGATGTGCAAGCGCGACGATCGCTTCCTGCAGCGCGAAGCCCATGCCGATGCAGACGCGCGGTCCGATGCCGAAAGGAATGTAAGCGAATCGGTCGACGCGATCGCGGTTGGCGGGCAGAAAACGGGTGGGGTCGAATTCGTCCGGGCAGTCCCACAATGTGCGGTGGCGATGCAGCACGAAGGGCGCAACCGTCACCACGGTGCCGGGCTGAATAAGCTTGCCGCCAATCTCGTCGGCCGCGATCGCCTTGCGGGTCAGGATCGACGCCGGCGGATAAAGCCGCAATGCTTCCTCCAGCACTGCCTTTGTCACCGGCAAGCGGCCGATGAGTGTTTCCAGCGGCCCGGCATCGAGCTCTGATTCCACCTCCGTCTCGACGCGATTGCGCCAGCTGGGCGATTGCGACAGCAGATAGAGCGTCCACGTCAACGCATTGGCCGTGTTCTCGTGACCGGCGCCAATGAAGGTGCCGGTATTGGAGCGCAGAACGGCCTCCGAGATATCGTGGCCGGTTTCGGGGTCACGGGCCTCCAAGAGCAGCGTCAGAATATCGCGCGGGGCCTTCAAGCCGGCCGCGATCAGCTTGCGTCGGTTGTCGATGGTGTCGTTGACGGCCTTGTCCAGCAATGCGAGCGCGGCACGGCCCTTGCGCTGCCCGCGGCGCGGCAGAAGGCGTGGCAAGCCAGCCAAATCCCAAAGGCTGATGTGAGCGAAGATGTTTAAATAGTCCGTCAACGCTCGCTGGAATTCGCTGGCGTCGCAGCCGAGGCCTGATGAGAACAGCGTATGGTTGAGCATCGCAAACGCTAGCCGGGCCATCTCGTGCAAGAGGTCGATGTGAGGATCGTCGCGCTGGCGAAGCAGCTCGACGCCCTCCCGCGCGGCCTCGGCCATGACCGGCGCGAAGGCGGCGATCTGGCGCGGGGTAAACATCGGCGCGAGCAAGCGGCGCTGCACGCGCCACTCTTCGGCTTCGGCAGTCAAGAGGTCGTTGCCAGGCGTCGGTCGCAGCAAACGCAGTTGCAGCTCGTCCTTGCAGTAGTTGCCGGCATTGTCGATAAAAATCCGCCGTATGCCGCCGGGATCGCTGATCAGGGCGCGCTTGCCGGACCGGGTGACCATGACCGGGCGTTCGTAGTGCGCCCGGGTCCAGATTTCGATCGGATTGCGGCGCAGCGTGGCGACCCGACCGAACAGGCCAAGCGCCTTTTCACGCGGTTGCGGCGCCGGCGGCCGAAAAGCGGTAGCAATGGTCATCTGTCAATCTCCCTGGCAGTTGATAGCGCGCATCGTTTCCTGCGCCTCGCGCAAGGGTTCAGGCAGCACCACTTTATCATTTATCGGCTCAGCTGTAGATGCCGAGTAGAGAAACGACATCGAGGTGGACGTGTAACGATTGCGCGGACGACTTGCGTTGCGCTGTGACGATTGAATTTCAGATGCGTCGCTCAGGCCGCAATATTGAGATCCTCGGGGTCAGTAGTTGGTTACGAAAGGTATTCCGGGTGTCGAGCATTCAGACTTCCGCAGACTTCGGGTTCTATTTATAATCGAGGAGGCGCCCGCCAAATGACGCTGAGCTGCGCCCATTGTGCCGTCCGTTTGAGGGTCGCGTGCCGAAGACATTCAATATCGCTTCGCTGGTCCCCGCCTCGGCGGCAGTGACAGAAATTGTCGATTGTGCCGCTGGCACACTATTGCCCGAAGAGGAGGCCGCTTTAGGCAACGTAGCCGACAAGCGCAGAAGCGATTTTACTGGTGGCCGCGAATGCGCCCGTTTGGCGTTGCGTAAGTTGGGAATGGGGACTGTACCGATACTGCCGGGTCCGGCCAGACAGCCGATTTGGCCACTAGATGTTTGTGGCAGCATAACGCATTGCCAGGGATACAGCGCGGCGGTGGTGGCCGGCAAGGCGGAAATTCGCGGCATCGGCATCGACGCTGAGTATCGGAGGAAGCTGGGAGACGGCGTGCTCGAACGCATTTCTCTGCCTGCGGAGCGCACCTGGATCGACGGCGCCACTGCGCTGTTACCGTGGGAGCTGCTCCTGTTCAGTGCCAAGGAGAGCGTGTTCAAGGTGTGGTCCCCCCTCGTCGGGACCTGGCTGGGTTTCCGGCATGCCCGGATCGAGTTCGACGTGGCGGCACATGCCTTTCGCGCATTCGTCCTCCCGGACGCGCCCGGTGCGGGGCAGCGATACGCCGCGCGAGCTTAGCGGACGTTTCTGTGTAAGCGGGGGACATGTGCTGACTAGCGCGTTTATCCTGGCGACGCGTGGTTGACTGCATTTCGTCGCGCATGAGCAGCGCAGCGGTCCCATTTGGGTATCGAGAAGAGAATCGATTGCTCTGCGAGGGCTGGCAGCTACTTTGTGATTAGTTCAATCATCAGCCTTTCGCGCCGGGACAAGACCACGCACAGCCAAGCCAGCAGTCGCGCGTCGGAGGTGGATTAGAGGCTGCAACGGTCTTCCACTCTGATGGAATTCTGGCGGCCGCCAAGCATGAGTTATCGGCGCGTCCCGCTGAGCGCACGCGCTGTGGAAGGCGATCTCGGTGAAGTGGAAGGAAGCAAATGCGCAACCGTTTCGTTTTCTGGGACCGGCGGGTTATGCGCGCGGGAATGGAATCGACTTCAAAATGGCTATGAAGAGCGCCGACGTCGGGGCTTGCGAACCGCAAAAGGGGCGCCCTGTCAGAACCCGGTGTAGGTCGGATATTGGAAACCAAGGCCGATTTCAGGATGATGGTACGAGGTCGTCCATAGCACCAGCCGTAGCGTCACAGCAGCGGACACCAAGGAGGATTATCTCGATGAATTCATCGACCAAGATCGCGCTCGTTACCGGCGCCGGGACCGGGGTCGGAAGAGCCGTTACTGTTGCCCTGATGCGAGACGGCTATGTTGTCATACTCGCGGGGCGACGGGCGGACAAGCTGAACGAAACGGTCGCTGCCGGAGCTGCGCTTGGTGGGAAAGGCTTGGTTGTGCCAACCGACGTGACCGAGCCGGATTCCGTCAAGGCACTGTTTGCAAGGATCAAAGATGCATATGGGCGGCTCGACTTGCTGTTCAACAACGCGGGAGTCGTCGCGCCGCCTATTCCACTCGAAGATCTGCCATTCGAAATCTGGCAAAGGGTGATTGCTACCAATCTCACCGGCATGTTCCTGTGCACGCAGGAAGCCATAAAAGTAATGAAATCGCAGGAGCCGCGCGGCGGGCGGATCGTCAACAATGGCTCGATCTCTGCGCAAACGCCGCGTCCGCGTGCTGTCGCCTATACCGCCTCGAAGCACGCGGTCACCGGGTTGACCAAACAAACTGCGCTTGATTGCCGAGGCTACAATATCAGCTGCGGGCAGATCGATATCGGGAATACCGAGACGCCGCTAACGGCAGCCATGATGTCCGGCGTCTTGCAGCCGGACGGCGCCATGCGGCCGGAGCCGCGCATGGATGTTGAGCATGTCGGCAAGGCGGTGGTCTATATGGCGAGCCTGCCGCTCGATACCAATGTGCTTTTCATGACGGTCATGCCCAACCTCATGCCATTCGTAGGACGGGGTTAGCCTGCACGGTTTTTCGTCGTTTACGTCCTGAGGTTTTGTTCTCTCGTCGCAATGTGCCGTGTTTTTGCCGGCCCGCGAACATCGCAGTCATTTGCCGCGCGCGCTCGATACGTTGCCCGCCTCCATCAAAGCAAGCAACCGCTGACTGCCAAGCTGAAAAGAACGGGATGGAACGACGAGTTCGTGCTAAAATTGTTGAGTCAAATGCTATAGCCCTGCGCTCGCAGGGGTTTGCATCGTGACGAAAGTGACGCTTCATTTGAATAGTCACGGCTCTTCGGAGGAGGGTTTATGGGGCTTCACTTGAAGACAGCGGCAGCAATATTCACGCGGTCGCCATCCGCCTTTGTACGTGCTCACCTGCATGCACTCCACAGCGGACGGTGCAGCCTTTTCATACCTGACCACGACCACGGCCTTCTCCGCGAGGCAGTTCAATATTGCGATCGAGTTACAGTCTATAGCGATCAACCGGCTGATCCGGCACTATGCGAGTACGAGAAGATTTCGGTCGCTGATCTCCCGACGCATCGATCGATTCCGGACGAGCTTGCTCCCGAGACGGCAGTTGCGGTGCTCTTCACGTCCGGGTCCACCGACCGCGCCAAGCTCGTTGCAAAGACTTTCCGCAACTTCGCCGGCGAAGCGAGGTCACTCGACAAGATCTTTCGGACCCCGAGTGACCGTATCCGCGTCCTGACCACTCTGCCGTTCGAGCACATGTACGGCTACATGTACGGCTTTTTCTGGCCGCGGCTGATGGGCCTGGATGCACCGGACAGCCGAATTACATTGCCGACCGCGCTGACGAAAGAACTCCAGCTCTCCGACCTTCCCGTCTGGCTGATAACCACGCCACTACATCTGCACGCCTTTGCGGAGACCGGCCTGCGGACGGACAAGGTGGCGCGCGTGTTCTCCGCAACGAGTGCGCTCAGTTCCGCGTTAGCTACAGACGCAAAGCGGTGCTTCGGGGTTGCGGTGACCGATATCTACGGCAGCACAGAGACGGGCACGATTGCATCACGCCAGATGCCCAATGAGGTCGACCTCTGGGAATGCATACCGGGACGGTCGCTGAGCCAGTGTGCCGACGGCCGTGTTCAGCTCGACTGTGTGGACTTTTCCGAGCCGGAACTCCTCAACGATGTTCTTGAACTGTCGTCGCCACAGCAATTTCGAGTGCTCGGCCGATCAGCCGATCTGGTGAAGGTTGCAGGCAAACGAAGCTCGTTGGGCGCCCTTAACGCCGCCCTGCTCGCGGCGCCGGGCGTCCGTGACGGCTCCTTTTGGGTACCGGATCAGCAAGCACAAGACGCCGATTTGGTACGCCTCGTTGCATTTGCGGTCTTGCGCGAGGGTACCAGCCAGGAAGCAGTCATCGCCCACCTTCGAACACACATCTATCCAGTTTTCTTGCCGCGACCACTCATCATAGTCGACCGTCTGCCGCGGGATACGGTCGGCAAGTTACCTCGAGAATCGCTGCGGGAGCTTTACACGGCGTGTACGCTGCAAGGATCGGCAAGCACTGTGCGTGCCGATTAGAATTAGATATCGCGAAATCTCGGATACCTGCCACAGGTATGCCACCTTCGGGTTCAGAAGCGAAGAGGAGCCGTAGATGATCGAAAGGCTGGAAAGTGAATCGAACGAGGATACGGCGCGCCGCATGGAGCTATCCGACTCGCTGAAACGGGTATTGGTCCAACGTCTCTCGCTGCGGATAAATCCCGACCAGATCACCAACGACGCGCCCCTCTTCGATAAAGGGCTCGGCCTGGATTCCGTGGATGCGCTGGAGCTCGCGGTTGCGGTCGAGACAGAGTTCGGCGTGCCGGTTACCGAAGCGGACGTCGCCGAGCTTCAGTCAATCAATCGACTCGCTGATTTCATCATCAAGAGGCAGCTGGAGCAGGGGACGTTCAATGCTTGAGACATATACAGCCGCTCGCACGGCGGTCGCCCTGATCGATAACGCTGCGGATGCGCGGATTCGAATCTCGGGCCCTGATTGTCGCAGGTTGAATGAGTTCGTCTCCATAGACCTCGATGCCCTTCATCCGTTCCACGGTTTGGTTGGCCTCGTCATTCGGGCCGATGCAAGCCTGGTGGCTGTGGTGTCGATCTTCAAGGGCAGCGGCGAATTCTTGCTATTTGGCGAAGCGGAGCGCGCGGAGGCGTTGTGCGCGCACCTCACCGATTGCCTCGCGGGCCATAATGTGCAGATCGAGGATCTGCGGAAGACGCACGGCTACCTGTCGATCGTCGGCCCGCTTGCCCAGGACGTGATCGCCGAAGCAGCCACCGAGGACGCTTTGGGATTGTCGTTCTTGAGCTTCGAGGACAACGCGAGACTCGGCTGCAAGCTTTTCCGCGCAGGCTTTACAGGCGAATACGAGTATCGCTTCCTGGCGTCGAACGCCGAAGTGGCTGAATTGCGGCAACGGCTTGAAGCAGCGGGGCAAGCGGCCGGAATGATCGCCGGCGATCCTGCCGCTTTCCCTGTCATGTTGCTCGAGGTGCGTTCGCTGCTTCATCGCGACATAGCTGCAGGCGCCAATGTCCTCGAAGCCGGCCTCCACTGGACGATCAACTTCCGCAAGCAGGAGCTCATCGCCGGCGCAGTTCTCAATGAGCTCAAGTCTTCCGTTCGGCGCCGGGGGATAATGATTGAATTGGCAGAATCCGGAGCAGCTCAAAATGGCGATACGCTCTCGATCGAAGGCGAGGAAGTGGGCGTCATCAGCCGGATCGTGAATTCACCGACCCGCAACGGCGATATCGGCCTCGCATATGTGGATGCCGACATCGGCTGGGTTGGTGTCTCATTTGATGTCATTAGCGGGAGAAGAAACACGATAGCACGTGCAATCGCGGCACCGACGGTGCTTACACGAAGTACCTATACCAGCTGAGCGGGGTCAACATGGACCAACTTGCTGCCGAATCGCATCCGCAGGTCGCCTCTACTCCGTCATTGGCAGTCGTCTTCCCGGGTCAAGGCACCGAATTCATCGGCATGGCCGAGGATTATTTTCAGTCCTCCGGCCTGGTGCGCGAACTCTTCCAGATGGCGAGCGACCGACTCAACACGGATTTGCGTGCACTGATGGCAACGGGGCCGCCGAACGTGCTTGCCGAAGCACGAATTGCCCAACCGGTCGTCTTCACGATGAGCGTCGCCATCGCCTCGCTTCTCATCAACCGTGGCTTCAACCCATCGCTGGTCGCTGGGCACAGCATGGGCCAATTCACCGCCATCACGGTGGCGGGATCGATCGACTTCCCTGCGGCGCTCAACCTGATTATCGAACGCGGCCAGCTGATGCAGAAAAACAACGAAGCGGTCAACGGTGGAATGATGGCGGTGGATGGACTGCCGCGGCATGTCGTCGAAGCGGCGATCGCCGAGAATGGTACCGACGTCTGGATATCGAATCTCAATGCGTCCTCGCAGAATGTCCTCTCCGGATTGAAGCCCGCACTATGGCAGTTGAAGAAGGAGCTCGACCAACATGGCGCTCTTTGCCGCTGGCTCAATGTTCCGGGACCGGCGCATTCGCCATTGATGTCCATGGCGTCCTCCGGACTTGCCCCGAGGATAACGGCGACCACATTCCGTGATCCGGCGATCCCGTTGCTCGCGAGCGCGTCGGCTGCTTCAATTCACACCGCAGCCGCGATCCGCGCTGAACTGAATGGGCACATGCTGTCGCCGGTCAACTGGGCGAAATGTGTCGCGACAATCGTGGAACGAGGCTGCGGCGTTATGGTCGAAGCAGGTCCCGGTCGCACTCTAAAGGGGCTTGCGCTTCGCAACCAATCGCCGATCCGTTGTCTCACGACCTCCACCGTTGAGGATTTCGATGCAACGTGTCGTGTCGTCGGAGAAACGATAGGATGTGCGTCGCGGTGACCGAAGCGCTCACTTTCGTCGGGGACGCCGCCGGCATCCCCCAGGAATTTGTCATCTCGATTGGCAGCGCGATCGGCTGTGCCGAAAGCGCTGTCATGCTTCTCCGGATGCAGCAATGAAAGTCCAAATCATAGACCTCGTCGGCATCGATGAGAGCCCCGCCGATCTCGATACCGCGTACGCTGTCGAGGTCGATTGGCAGCAAGGGTACCGCCTCAATCCCGATTCCAGGCTCATCCTGCTGGGAGTAACGCGCGTCCTCAAGCGAATTTCCAGTGTTAGCGACGGCGGCGGCGACGGCCTTGACAGAAAAAGGACGGCCCTCGTGCTCGGGAGCGCGTTCGGCTCGCTTTGCAGCTACGAAACGTTTTTCGACAGTACCAAAAGACTGAAGGTGGAACCGCTCGCCTATACATACGCGATGCCATCGACTCCGACCGCGGCCGCCAGCATCTGCTTCCGCCTGCTTGGTCCGACCATCACGGTCTGCGGCGAGGAAGAGGCCGGGATCGCAGCCCTGAACAACAGCGTTACGATGTTGGCGAGTGGGCGTTGCGACCTGGCGGTTACGGGGTGCTGGCACGTCCCTTCCCAAACAACGCGCAAGGAAGGACTGCCCGAACGTGCCCAACTCCTGTTGTTGGCGCTACAGCGGCCGGACGCTGCAAAGGGACGGTTTGCATCTGTCAATCAGCTGGCTCGAGCCAATATCCCCTTCCGCAGCGCCGGAAGCGGACGCAGCTGTGTCGAGGTTCTCAGTGATTGGGTCGTGGCAAACCGACAAGATCTTGTTGAAGCTGCCAAGTTCATGCCTGGAGCCACCAATGAGTGACGAAGAATGGCTGACCAGCCGCGCTGTCGAGCATCGACTCCGGGTCCGATATGCAGAGACGGATCAGGCCGGGATTGTCTATCACGCCAACTTCTTCATCTGGTTCCACGAGGCGCGGGACGCGGCTTTCCGTGCCTGGGCAGAGGGCGCGACACGCAACCGATACGGTTGGTCCGAGCAGTTTCAGCGCATCGTCGCGCGCGGCCGTGCCATTGGCAGCGACAGCCTCGAGGAGATCGGCTATCGATTTCTGGTCATCGACACGTCTTGCCACTTCATTTCACCGGCCCGATATGGGGACGATCTCGCCATAACCGTGGTCCCGCGCAAGACGAAAGTGGCTAAGTTGATGTTTGCCTACAAAGTGCTCAACGCCAAGACGGGGCGCCGCCTCGCCGAAGGAAATACCGCTTCGGCAATCATCAGTCCGACTGGCCAAATGATGATGCGGATGCCGGCGGAGTTCGCCTGGATATTCGACGAAGCCGCGCGATGATCAAAAGCAAACGGAAAAGCGTGTACGACAACTACGTCGAGTGTGGGGTCTCGGCGGGGATTGGTGGCAACGGAAAAAGTGGAGGGCCTCGATGACCAAGATAACCAGAAGCGAGGCGGAGCGCATCGCCAAGCGTCGCGCTGCGCTCATGCAGCAGCTGAAACTGACGCTGATCTATCGCTTGCCATTGCGACTGAAGGCGGACGAGATCGCCGACGATACGGCCCTGTTCGGGACCGGATTGGGTCTTGATTCCGTCGACGCTCTCGCAATCGCGGTCGCGATCGAGCGCGAATTCGAGATCACAATAGCTGATGAAGACTTCTTCACCAGCTTTCGCTCCCTCAATCTCATCGCCGACTTTATTCTGCAAGGGCAGGACAAGCGTATCCTGCAAGAGCAGGACAAGGTCGCTTGAACGCGGCGTACCCGATGTCTCACCATCAAGATAGACCGACGATCGTTGTCACCGGCATTGGTACGGTTACCGGCTTCGGTTACGGCCTCGACACGCTCACCGAGGGTTTGCTCGCTGGCCGCAGTTGCGTCCGGCCGCAGGAGCTCTTTGCCGAGCTCGACGGCGAAACCAGTGTCGCCGGTTATGTCGCGGATGTGCCCCGCGATACGCCGGCGCGAGCCAATCACTTCATAAGAGCGGCAGTCGATGAGGCCATACGCGCGGCTTCCTTGCCGCTGCCCCTGGCTGAGCTCGCCGTCTTTGTCGCATCGATCCATGGCAACATCGACGCGTGGTGGCGGGCGCGTGCGACCGGCGGCCCGACGGAGCCGCGCCTCTGGCAACTCGGGACCGACATATGGCCAACCATCGCCGACCGGTTGAACGTCACCACGATCAGCACCGGGTGCACCTCGTCCGCGATGGCGATCGGACAGGCGCTCGATCATCTTCGCGCCGGTTTGGGGTCCATCGCCTTGGTCGCCGGTACTGAAGCGTTCACCCCCTTCCTGCTGGAGGGCCTCAAGGCGCTCCGCGTTCTGGCCAAGAGAGGCTGCCGGCCATTCGACGCCAAACGGGATGGATTTGTGGTTGGTGAGGGCGCTGCGGTTCTGGTCCTCGAAACTTTGGCGCATGCGGAAAGGCGAGGTGTAAAGCCGATCGCCGAGATCGCCGGGTTTGGCACATCGGCAGACGGCACCTCTTTCGCCGCGCCAGACTCGGCAGGCCGAGGGGTCTCGCGCGCCCTGGAGCAGGCACTTTCCGATGCCAGGCTCGAGGTCCTGCCGGATAGCATCAATCCCCATGGATCAGGAACCAAGCTGAACGACCAGGTCGAATGCATGGCAATGGAGCGCGTCTTTGGTGCCGGCGCTCGGCGGCGCATTGCAATTACCAGCTCGAAGCCGGCGGTCGGCCATCTCTGCGGCGCAGCCGGCGCGATCGAAGTCATCTGCTCGATCCTGGGCATGCAGCATGATGTCGTGCCGCCGATCCTCAACCTCGATGAGCCTGACCGCCACTTCGGCAACCTTGACTTTGTCATGGGGACGCCGCGCGCTCTGCACCAGAACGCGGTCATCTCGATGAACAGCGCCCTGGGCGGCACTAACAGCGCAGTCGTGATACGGCGGATGGCATCTTGATCCCGGTGGTTCGCGCGAGGATTGGGAGGCGGT
>Ga0209382_10001729_pt1 | contig 33709 bp, 24 predicted proteins | sample SoiMetdeltSBSDD5_FD_187599 | JGI IMG/M metagenome (GOLD analysis project Ga0209382, IMG submission 187599) | Bulk soil microbial communities from a Populus tree surrounding site in Tennessee, USA - Soil MetaG P. deltoides SBSDD5 (SPAdes) (version 2) | ecosystem: Environmental > Terrestrial >... | reverse complement strand
TGGGAAAACTCGAGTCGACGGCCGCGTCGAGCGTGATGACGTCACCCGTGAAGCCGTCGGCGATCGGGATCGGCCGGCCCAGGTTGATCGCCTTGATGATGTCGAAGCGAGGTCCCTTCAGCGCGGTCACCGTGCCGGGAGGGACACCCAGTGCGCCGTAGATCCCCAGCGCCTCGGCATCGCGCACCAGCACCGGGAACAACACATCAGCGCCGAAGTTGCTCACGTCCTCGGTCGGGCTGCTGTGCAGGTAGAGCGTGTGACGCTGAGTTCCCACCAGGCCGGCGTTGAAGAGCGGCAGGGCATTGCGACCGACCTGCACGAACGTGCCAGAACCCTTGACGCCGGTGATGGTGTTGCTGGTGTCGACGGTCTGCGTTCGCCGGCGGCTGATGCTGGTCCACACACGAAGCAGGCTGTCGGTGGAATCGGGCACGAGCATGCCGTTATGCGGGATGCCGCCCGGGAACAGGTCGGTCATCGGGATCTCGAGCGCGATTGAGAAGATGTTGAACCCCGTGAATACGTCTTCGGCCGGCGCCCGGCGCGCGCCGCGAATGCCGCCGAGATCGTCGCGGCTCAGGTTGACGAGATCGAAGATCCCCTTCTCGTCGAGCTGATAGGGATCGTCGAACTGGCCGGCGATCGCCCGCCCGCCGTTCCCGAGGGCGTGGATGAAGGTGTCGACGAACGGCTGATCGTAGAGACCCTGTTCGCGGCTCGTGCGATCACCGGAGTCGTACCCCTCGAAAGGGCCGAGACCGTAAATGAGCCGGTCGGTCTGCGGGCCGTGGTTGTTCGGGAGGACCGGCAAATTCTGACCGAGGACCACCGGTGTGCCGTTGACCGGCGCAAACAGTCGTGTGACCGTCATGGTCTCCGTACCGCCGGTGAGCTGCCAGAGCAGCTCGTTGCCGCCGCCCACGGGATCCGCGGCGCTCGGAGGCGGCTCGGGAGGCAGCGTGTTGGTGAACTCGACGCGGTACACCGCCTCGTCAGCCAGGCTCGCGCCCTTGGCGATGTGGAACTCGTATCGGTATCCGTTGCAGGCTCGCAGGCCCTGGTTGCCTTGCCCCGGCTCATGGAGCGGATTGAAGTCCATGATCAGGTACAGCTTGTCGTGCGCGCCGTCGGATACCCAGGCGTAGGTATCGGTGTTGTCGGCGCACGGCTCGTTGAGAATCGCCAGCGCTTCCCTGTGGCTCGACCCCTGAAGTGTCGCCGCGGCGGAGGCACACAGGCCCGCCGCGATCAGCCCCTTGATTAGTCGTGACATAACACTCTCCCTTCTCCGTGTCTGTCTACGCAGGAGAGGCTGCTTTGGATGTGGTGTCGGATGCGGCGCGCCGGATCTCGGGAACGCCGACGCTGCGAACACCGTGTGCCGGCGCCGTCTCAATTGCCATGACGAGTGCCGCGACCATCGCGTCTCGAGTCACAAGGCCGAGTCGTTCTGCTGCGGCGCGCGTCGAGGGCAGCCGCCGAAGCGCGGCATAGATCGGGATCAACAGGTACGGCCATCGATGACCAGGTCCCAGCACGTACCAGGGCCGCAGGATCGTCGCCGGAATGCCGGTCGCCTCAACCAGCGATTCACCCTCGCATCGCGCCGCGATATAGGCCTGCATCACCGGCGCCGGGTGAGCCACGCTCACATAGACAATGTGCCGCACATCGGCCTGTTGCGCCGCGGCGGTGGTGGCGCGGATCGAGGCGACATCGACGCGACGGAATTCTGCTGCCTTCGCCGGACTGGGGTGCGGCGTGCCCACCAGGTGAACCAGGGTGGCGTTGGGCGGGATGCCCGAGACAAATGTCGAAGGGTCGAGCGCATTGCCGAGTACCGGCAGTGCCCTGGGCGGCAACTTGGGTTCGGAGCCCGGCCGCACGAGCGCGTGAACGATGTGCCCGCGATCGAGCAGCGCGGCAATGAGCGGCCGGCCGATGTATCCGGTGCCGCCTGTAACGAAGACTCTGTGTGTGTCCACTCAGAAATCGATCTGAACGCCGATGCGGGCCGTGCGCGGCTGCACCGGATGTGTGTGGATGTTGTCGATCCCTTCAGGCGGCTCACCTGTCAGCCGGGATGAGTAGTAGTACTCGATATCGCTGTCCTTCGAGTCGAAGACGTTGAGCAGATCGACCAGAACGCGCAGTCGGGGGGCCACCCGGTATGCGACCTCGATATGCCCCACGAACGAACGTCTCGATGCCACGGTAGCGTTCTCGATCAGCGGCCGGGGGCCAAGATAACGAAGGCGAAGCCCCGCAGAGATTCGACGGTAGTCGCTGACCGACGCGTCAAAGGACGCCACGTGCCGTACGGCCCCGGGAACAGACGATCCCGACGAAGCGTCATCCGTGAACCTGGCCGACGACCACGAGAGATCCGCCTCGAACAGGAGCCACGGACGAGGGGTATAGGAGTTCGTCCATTCCACACCCGCCCGCCGGCTCGGTCGCCCCGGTTCCGTCGTCCCGGCGTCGCCGACGAAGACGAGCTCGGAATCGAGGCTGAGGCCCCACACAGCAACCGTCGTCTGGACCTTGGGAATGAGAATGGTGCGGAGCCCGAACTCGCCGCCACGGGTACGGGCGAGTGGCGTGACGGTGTCGACCCGTGCGCCCGTCAACGGATCCACCGAGATGGTGGTGCCGCGCCCGTCGTTGCTGTGATACCCGTATCCGAAATTTCCGTACAGTTCCAGCCCGCCTGACGGGGCCAACACGACACCGAGCTTCGGGCTGAGCAGCCCGGCCAACTCGGTCCCTGCGTTCTCGGGTTTGGTACTCTGCACGCCGAAGCGATAGAGGTCGCCACGGAGGCCCGCCGTGGCCCGAAGCCTGTCGGTGAATTCCAATTCGCCCTGGTAGTACATGCCGATCGACGTCTGCCGTACGACTCCGGTCGTATCGCTCACCCGGCCGGTCACAGAGAGGGACTGGGCGATGGCCGGCGGACAGTGCAGCACCAGAAGGCCGCACGCCAATCGAAGGCAATGGTAGACGTCGCGGCGAGAACGTCTGGCGGGCATTTCTGACACACCTACGGAGTGTCCGCCCGGATGGATTTACATACACCGCTGACGTGAAGCCGAGTTCGGCTCGACCGCGTGCGTGACGGCGTGCGGGGCCGGATTAGCGCAACTGCTCGGGAAGGTGATCCTCGGGCGGAACGACGAGCAGGACGCGGCAACCTTCCTCGGTCCAGAGCTCACCGTGATCGGTGTCGGCGTCCGCGTGCACGAAATCGCCCGCCACCAGCCGCCGATCGCAGGTGTAGAGGCTACCGGATAACACATAGCATTCTTCGGCGGCGCGGTGATGATGCGCAGGGAATCGCGTGCCCGGAGCGACGTCCAGGAGGAGCGTGGCATAGCCCGCCGCGCGGTTCAGCGCAAGCACCTTCATGCGAATGCCGGGCACTGGATGAGGCAGCCAGTCGTCATCCGCTGCAAAACGGAACGAGAAACCCTCAGGGACGGGTAATGAAAGACCCTCAGGGACGGGTAATGAAAAACCTTCAGGGACGGGCGGCGCCGCCAGCGCGTCCATCAGCCGCCGTTTGACCTCGGGCCGCGGAGCACCGCCGCCGGCAGCCACGCCCGCGAGGGCCAGCGCCACCAGCGGATCGAACTCAATCACGTCCGAGCGGGAATCATCACTCATTGCTCAACGCCGATCTGTGCCAACTGCTCGCGAAGCGCCAGGAGGCCGGTGCGAATGCGAGTCTTCACCGTACCGAGCGGCAGCTTGTGCCGTTCGGCAAGCTCGGAATGAGTAAACCCGAGGAAGTAGGCCTCCTCAATCAGATCACGCTGCTCGCGGGGAAGAGTCTCGAGGGCCTGCCGTATCGCCCTCTGCTGCTCGCCCACAACCGCGTCCGTCTCTGGATTCTCGTTCGACTCCACCTCGATCGGCGCCGACTCGATCGCGCGTCTGCGGGCGCTGTTTGCCCGGAGGCGATCGATCGCCCGATTTCGTGCAATGCCGACCAACCATGCCGCCGGAGGTCCCAGCGCCGGGTTATAGGTGGCCACCCGGTTCCACACCAGCACGAACACCTCTTGCAGAATTTCTTCGGCTTCGCTGCGGTCGCGGACGATGCGCAGAATCAGGCCGTACAGCAGCCGGCTGTGCCGATCGTAGAGTTCGCCCACGGCTCCGGCATCGCGCCCGGCGATCCGCTCGAGGAGCGCAAAGTCCGATTGATGAGCCGCAGTCAGGATTTCGGCTGCCCTGGCGTTCAAAACGGCGTCATTGTAGCGCAGGCGCGGATGGCCATCCGGCGGCGTCCGGCGTCCGTAGGGTACGATGACGGGACCTCCGGCTGCGCCGAGGTGTCTGTCGAGTGAACGACATCATGAACCCGCGGCATGCCGATCTGAAGGACGACGCGAGCGCGTACGCGCTCGGCAGCCTCGACCCGGCCGACCGGGCCTCGTTCGAGGCCCATCTCGCTGAATGCGACGAATGCGCGGCCGAAGTCCGTTCGCTGCGCCGCGTGGCTGCGGCCCTGGCCGGAACCGTCCCGCTGGCGACGCCGCCGCCGGAGTTGCGCCGGCGCGTTCTCGAGTCGCTGCCAGCACGGCCCGCAATGGAACGAGGGCCGCGCGACGTGGAACGCATGCAGCGAACATGGCTTCCGCTGGCGGCGGCGCTGATATTGGCGGTTGGCGCCGGCGTCTACGCCGCCAGGCTGCAGACCCGCGTGGCCGGCCTCGAAGCGCGGCTGCAACAGGCGCTCGTGCAGGCGTCTGCCGCCGATCGGGCGGTCGCGGATACCAGGCGTGTCAGCGTTGAATTACAGGTTTCAATGGGGGTGCTGGCCGCGCCCGACCTGGTGCGCATCGATCTGGCCGGGCAGCCCGCTGCGCCGCAGGCTCGGGGCCGCGCGCTGTGGAGTCGCGCCCGCGGCATGGTGTTCACCGCGTCCGCGCTGCCTCCACTGCCCGCCGGGCGTGTCTATCAAGTATGGGTCGTGACGCAGCCGGGGCCGGTGAGCGCCGGACTGCTGATGCCGGACGTGGCGGGAGGAGGCTTGACCTTCTTCGAGACGCCGCCGGATATTCCACCGCCAACGGCCGTGGCCGTCACCATCGAGCCCGCCGGCGGCCTGCCCGCGCCAACGGGTGCGTTTTACCTGATTGGCTCACCGGGCGCGGCTCTGTAAATTTCGAGGACATCCATTCGCCGTCGTTCTCCGTAGATGCCTGTGGAGCTGGTTCACGACATCAGAAATGGAGACGCCAATGGAAGAAGCGCGCAACACCACAGTCGTCAAGGACGCGTACGCGGCGTTCAGCCGGGGCGATATTCAGACGCTGCTCTCGAAACTTGCCGACGACGTCATCTGGGTGGCCGTCTATGGGGCAGGATCCCACGTCCCCACTGCGGGTGAGCGGCGTGGTAAGGCGGCGGTCGCCGAGTTCTTCAAGCAGGTCGCCGAGAACATCAATTTCTCGCGCTTCGAGCCGAAAGAGTTCATCGCCACCGGCGACAAGGTGGTGGCGCTCGGGCACTACACCGCGACGACGCCGAGGAAGAAGAGCTTCGATTCGGATTTCGCCATGGTGTTCACGCTGCGGAACGGGCAAGTGACGCGCTTTCAGGAGTTCTGCGATAGCGCGGCGATCAACGCGGCCTACGCAGCCTAGACGTGCTCAGGCGCTATCGAGCGCGTCCCGGTCATTGCGCGGGCGGCGTACCACGGGGCGCCGGTCTGGGCACGTCCGGCATGTTGACGTAGGTTGAAACGTAGCGGACCGCCCGGCCCTGTTCGTCGAGCCAGTTGAGCGACTCGTTGAAGGCCACGGGTGGCGGGTCGCCACGGGGCACTGTCGCCTCCATGATGACGAGCCGGTTCTCGTGCATGTAGATCGAGGCGAAGGTACGCGACTGGTCGGCAGTGTTGGTCAGCCGCAGTTCCATCCCCTGGACCAGCGCGATGCCGTTCCAGATCACCGACGTCGCCCTGGCATCGCGTTCCAGGAACTTCGACAAGGCATACAAGAGAGCGCCGCGCACGTCGGTCTTCCAATATCCGATGCCCCAGTCCGGGATACCCTGGCAGGTGTTGGCACCCGGTGGGCAGGACCTGGACCGCTCGACGAGCAGGCGCTCGATCGGGTTGTAGTCGACCACCGTCGCTGAGTAGCGGCTCTGCCCACGCGTCACGTGGTAGACGCGCGCTGGCAGGATGGCGCCGAACTGCGATACCCAGGTGGTCTCGGTCACCTCGGGCCGACCAGGAAAGACGAAGGAGACACGTTCCTCCCGGCTCGTAAGCTCGACCCACTCCTGCGCGAACGACGGCAGCCCCAGCGAGAGCACCAGCGCGGCCGACAGGACGGGGATCAAGCGCGTGCGCATGACGGATTCCTTTCAGGGCGTGAACGTGACGGCTGTCTTCAGCGTGTTGCTCTCGATGCCCGCGGAGTCCGTGAGCCTGACCTGTAGATCGCATGTCCGCGTGGCTGGCGCGCGCGGGCCGGGGAGGCTCGCCCGGACGAGAACGTTCCCGGCACTTTGAGGCGTCACTTTTCCGCGCACCACGCCGACGAGCGGCTCGCTGCCGCAGCCAAGGCTGAACCACACATACGGCAGATCGCCGAGATCGCCGGAGGCGTCGGACGCCGTCAGCTGCAATTCGAGCGTGGATGGAGTCGATGATGCCGGGGCTACACGCAGATCGGCAACACTGGGCGCGTGCGTCGGGACCGCGAGGGGCAGCGGCGCCGTGCGCCCCGTCGGCGGCGGCAGCACGAGCACGAGCGTGCGCGTTCCAGGCGCCGCATCCGGGGCTGCCTCGATCGTCAGGTCAGACCAGGTCAGCACCCCCTGGGTGGTTTCGCGCTGCTGAATCCGTGACACCTTGAGGCCCTGCGCCGGAGAGATCTCGGCAGCCTGAATGACGTCACGGCTCGAAATGGCGACATGAATCACAGTGGTCTGGCCCGGAGGCAAGTGGCGGGGAAATGCGCTCTCAATTCTGAGCGTCTGCGCATCACTGGGTTGCGCGCCCGCCCCCAGAGACGCGAGACAGACGGCGGCTATGCCAACGGACGACCGAATGGCGGAATACATCGACCACCGTCCTCTTCGTATCGCATCATATACCCGGGTATACTCCGCATCGGTTTTCGTCGTTCGTTGGTGAATCCAAGCGAGGTCTTTATGCGCAGCCGCGTGTCGATCCTTGCCGGAATCGTGGGTGTTCTTCTTCTCTCGAGTTCTACGCTTGCGCATCATGGAGCCACCTCGCTCTATGACGTCAGCAAGATAACCACGTTGAAGGTCACGATTACGGAATTTGTCTGGACCAATCCTCATGTCGAGGTCGGAATCGCATCCGTCGAGAACAAGAGCGATCATTGGCTGCTCGAGCTCGGCTCCCCTCCGAACATCGCCAACCGGGGCTGGACCAGCAAGTCGCTCAAGGTGGGGGACGTGGTGACGGTCACCTTCAATCCGGGCCTGCGGGGAGTGCGAATCGGCAAACTCCTCAAGGTGGTCCTGCCGGGCGGGAAGGAACTGCTGGCATGAGGGCGCAACGCCCCCTGATTTGGACGGCGGGATTGTTGGCGGCAGTCGTGGCCGGCTGTACAGGGGGAAGTACACCCCCCGCGCCGGCCGCTTCCGCCGGGGCTTCGGCGCCCCGGGCTTCGCGCCCGGACATTTCGGGCACCTGGGTTCACCCGGGCGGCCCGGGCGGCGCGTCGCTGCGTCCGGCTGAGGGTTACCCGCTCACACCGTGGGCCATCGAAAAGATGAAATCGGAGAAGCCGACATCCACGACGAATGACTTCCGCGAAACCACCGATCCTGCGGTCCTCTACGCCGACCCGAATGGCTACCCGCGGATCCAGATGCATCCGATGAAGTTCAAGCTGGTGCAGACTGACGACTACGTCTACCACCTGTGGGAATACAACCAGAACTGGCGTCAGATCGCGATCAACAAGGAGCATTCGCCAGACGACCCGCCGACGTGGTACGGCAACGCGGTCGGCAAGTGGGAGGGCGACACGCTGGTCGTCGATTCGACCGGATACAAGCCCTCGACCTGGCTTACGGGACAGGGTCTCCCGCATACCGAGGACCTGCACATCGTCGAGCGTATCCGCCGGGACGGCGACACGCTGGTGATGCATCTCACGTTCGAAGATCCGGGCGCGTTTACCAAGCCCTGGTCGATAGAAAACAAGTACCAACGCGTTGAGGATGGCGCGATGATCGAGACGATCTACACGATCTCCGACGAGCTGCGCTTTCGCGAACGCTTCCTTGGCGTGCCGTCTCCAATTCCCATTCGACGGTAACCGCGTGTCTGGCCACCAGGACCTTCCTTCAGACCTCGCGCTTCGCGTGAAGGCGCTCGAGTCGCTTCTGGTCGAAAAGGGATTGGTCGATCCGGCGACGCTTGACGCACTGGTCGATACCATGGAACACGAGGTCGGGCCACGCAACGGTGCACGCGTGGTTGCACGTGCCTGGGTGGATGCCGATTACAAGAAGCGTCTGCTGGCGGATGCCCCCGCGGCGATCGCGGAGCTGGGCTACCGCAGCGGGCAAGGCGACCACATGATTGTGGTGGAGAATGGTCCCCGGGTTCACAACCTGGTCGTGTGCACGCTCTGTTCTTGCTACCCGTGGCCGGTCCTCGGGCTTCCGCCGGTCTGGTACAAGTCCGCGCCGTATCGATCACGCGCCGTCATCGACCCGCGCGGCATCCTCGAGGAATTCGGAACGCAGCTGGCCGAAGACGTGGAAGTGCGCGTCTGGGACAGCACCGCGGAGCTGCGCTACCTGGTGTTGCCCGAGCGCCCCGCGGGCACTGAACGAATGACGGAAGAGCAGCTGGCCGCGCTGGTCACGCGAGACGCGATGATCGGCGTCGCGAAAGTTGAGTCGCCAGGGCGGGCGAGTGATCGATGAACGGCGTGCACGACATGGGCGGGCAGCAGGGCATGGGTCCGGTTCAGTATGAACGGGATGAACCTGTGTTCCATGCGTGGTGGGAAGGCCGCATTTACGCGCTCAACCGCGCGATGCGCGCCTGGCGCAAATGGAGTCTTGACACCGACAGACACGAGATCGAACTCCTGGATCCCGTCGACTATTTGCGAATGAGCTATTACGAGCGGTGGTTGAACCGTCTCGAAACTCAGGTCGTGAAGTACGGCTTTGTCACGAAGGAGGAGCTGGCGAGCGGACAGGCCGCTCCAGGATCGACCAAATCGACTCCTGCATTGACGCCGGCCACTTCTGGCCGCTGGTTGAGCCGCGGCATACCGTCAAGTGACGATCCCCTCGTCCAGGCGGCGTTCAAGGTCGGCCAGCGCGTTCGCGCCCGTAACATTCATCCCCTGGGCCATACCCGCCTGCCTCGCTATGTACGAGGCAAAACGGGTGTTGTGCGCCGTGATCACGGCGTCTATACCTTCCCGGACACCAACGCACATTTTCAGGGTGAGAAGCGGCAGCACCTGTATTCCGTACAGTTCACCGCGAGTGAGCTGTGGGGGGATAGTGCGTCACGGCGCGACTCTGTCTACCTTGATATGTGGGATGACTACCTCGAGCCCGACTGAAGCCGTGAGTCTTGCCGCCCTGCCGCGCCTGCCGCGCGACGAGGGTGGGCCGGTGTTTGCCGAGCCCTGGCAGGCGAGCGCGTTTGCGCTCGCGGTCAAGCTGTCCGAGCAAGGGCACTTCACCTGGAACGAATGGGCCGGCACGCTCGCCGATACGCTCCGCGCCGCGGCCGAGCGCGGCGAGCCCGACGACGGCTCGCGATACTACGATTACTGGCTGGTCACGCTGGAACGTCTGGTAATCGCCAAAGGTCTCGCGAATCAGGAGGCACTCGTCGCGCGCAAGGCCGCGTGGATCGAAGCCTACCGGAACACACCTCACGGAAAGCCGGTCGAGCTTGCTCGATCGCGAGTACAGCCTGACAAGCGCTGGATTCTTCCCGGGATCGCATCCGCGCTCGCCGGCTACTGGATCATTCAGCATGCGAACCTGGCTGCACTTGAGGCATGGAGGGCGATCCCGCAGGTCGGATTTCTCGCGAGCGCCGGCTTCGGCTCGCTCCTCGGCATACGGCACGCACTGGAACCGGATCATCTCGCAGCAGTGGCGACCCTGATGACGGGCGAGCGCAGCAGCGCGAAGGCCGCCTGGCTCGGCGCGTGCTGGGGCCTGGGACATACGCTCACGCTGCTGATGGCTGGCGCCGTGCTGGTGGTATTGCGCGTGGAAATGCCGGTGTTCGCGTCGGAGATGTTCGAGTTCGGGGTGATTCTGCTGCTGCTTGGCTTCGGCCTGCGCGCGATCTATCAGGCTTACGGAGGCCCGGCAGGTTCGACCCACTCGCACGCAAACGGGCGAGTGTCAGAACCCGTTCACAGGCGCCGGCTGACGCTCGCGCGGCGGCCGCTGGTGGTGGGCGCGGTGCACGGACTCGCAGGTAGCGGCGCGCTTACCGCTCTCGTCGTGGCCACGCTCCCGTCGACGCTGACCCGGCTCAGTTATCTGGCCCTGTTCGGCCTTGGATCGACCCTGGGGATGGCCGTGCTTTCGGGGCTGCTCGGCTGGCCGATCGCCCGGGTAGGAGGCCATCGCGCGACCGCGCGGATACTTTCCCTGGCCGTCGGCTGCGTCTCGACGGTGCTCGGCTTGATCTGGGGCTATCCGCTCGTCATCCGCTTTTTGTAACGGACGTCGAAAAACCCAACACGAAGGTCGCGAAGATCGTCGTGTCCTTCGTGTTGGTATTTGTTTAACGTCCAGTCGCCGCTTCCAACCCGGCAGCCGCTGCCTACCGTTTATCAGTGAGGAAGTGGTACATCCCCAGAACGTTCAGCGGGACCCAGCCCTGCATGAAGCCGTCCCACTGGCTGTACTCCGACATCTTGATGTTCGCCTGCATCTGCTGCAGCGTCTGGCCTGCCTTGATGCCGGCGGCCACCTGGCTCTCGAGTTTCTCGAAGTACACCCGCCACGCGGTGATGTCTTTCACCGTGCCCATCGGTCCATGGCCGGTGGCGACGAACTTGAAGCCTTTGGCCAGATCCTCGCCCTTTTTGATCGCCGCCTTCCACTCGGGCCACTGGCCCAACTGGTAGTCCATCTCCTGGTTCGGAAGCCGGTGGAACGACACGAAGTCGACCATGAACAGCACGCTGTCGTCGGGAAAGGCAATGAAGCTCGAATCCTGCGAGTGATTCATCGAACCCACCCAGCTGATGTCGACCCGCTTGCCGCCCAGGGTGATCTGGTGTTTGTCCTTGTAGGTGATATCAGGAGGCCGCACGTAGCGCACCGGTCCGCGCATCACCTCTGCGCCATTGAGCACGCCGTCCTGGTTCGCGTCGTAGGCGTCGAAGTTACCCGGGCCTTCGGCCTTGTCAATCACGCCGTTGCGGTTCTTGTCCTGCTTCGCCAGGGCCTCGAACTCCCCGGTGACCTGCGCGAGCGTGGTGGACGCCGGCGGCATCGCCAAGGCCGTGAGCATGTTGGCGTGGCCGACGAACTTGGCGGTGTCGGCGAAGACCTCGCCGCCGGAGGCATGGTCCCAGTGATGATGGCTGTAGACGACGTACCTGACCGGCACCTTGAAGCGCGAGGCCATCTCGCTCTTGAGCCACTTGGCGAAATCAGCGTTGATCGGGTCGCCCATAAGGATGCCTTCGGGCGTGACCAGGAACACGGTGCGATGGTTGTTGTTGGTCGCGCTGTAGACGCCACCACTGACGTGCTCGATGGAGCGGCGCGGCGCGGCTGCCTGGCCGAGTGCGTCCGAGGCCATGACCAGCACGGCGACCACACCCACGAGGATTCTGTTTGTCGTAACGCTGCCCATCGGAGTCTCCTTTACATTGGCGAGACGCGTTTGTCGGCACAGTGTAATAGCAAACCGAGCCGATCAGGCGAGATCTCCAAACCAGCCGCGCCGTGCCATCCATTTCACGGCTTCCATCACCGGCACAATCGAGAACGCCAGGGCGGCCGACATCAGCCAGTCGACCGCTGAAAAACTGAAGGTGCCGAACGCCCGCTGCAGAAACGGCACGTAGGCGATGGCAATCAGCAGGGCCAGTTCCCAGGCGACGGCGATGTTCAACCAGCGGTTCGCGAACGGACGCCGGAGCACCGACAGCCGATCGGAGCGGCAGTTGTAGGCGTTGAAGAACTGGATCAGTACGAGCGCCACGAACGTCAGCGCCATGACTTCCTCCAGCGGTCGTCCGGCGCGCAGCCCCCAGGTGAACAGCCCGATGTTGACGATCCCGGACCAGAGTCCGCCGGTGACGAGCATCGCCACCACAGGCGGGGTGAAGATCCCGAGGCGTGGATTTCGCGGCTTCCGCCGCATCAGATCGCCTTCCGGAGGATCGATCGCCAGCGCCAGCGCCGGCAGCCCGTCCGTCGCGAGGTTCACGTACAGAATCTGCACGGCGGTGAGCGGCAGCGGCAAGCCGGCGATCACCGAACCCGCCAGCAACACAATCTCGCCGACATTGCACGACAACAGATACATCAAGTACTTCTTGATGTTCCCGAACACGATCCGCCCCTCTTCGACTGCGGCGACGATGGTGGCGAAGTTGTCGTCGAGCAGCGTCATGGCGGCGGCTTCCTTGCTCACATCCGTCCCGGCGATGCCCATGGCAATGCCGACGTCGGCCTTTTTCAGCGCCGGCGCGTCGTTGACGCCGTCGCCGGTCATCGCAGCGATGTCGCCCCGCTTCTGCCAGGCGGTGACGACCCGGAGCTTGTCGGCGGGGGACACCCGGGCGTAGACAGCGATGCCGCCGACGTCGCGCTGGAAGTCGGCGTCGCTCATCGCCTCGAGCTGGCGACCGGTGACGACATGACCGTCTGTGAGTATTCCCAGCTCGCGGGCGACGCTGGCCGCCGTCAGCGGATGATCGCCGGTGATCATCACGGCGCGAATGCCCGCGGTCTCGCACGTCCGCACCGCCTCGCGTGCCTCGGGCCGCGGGGGATCCATCATCGCGACCAGGCCGAGCAGGGTCATGGCCGACTCCGGCTGTTCCGCAACTGTCGCACCGGTTTTCCTGGCGAGGGAGAGCACACGGAGACCGTCAGCGGCCATCCGCTGTTCGGTCGCGCGGATCCGTTCGCGATCCGCCGGCGTCAGCTCGACCTCCCGGCCTGAGCACAGGTGGTGCGTGCAGCCGGCAAGTACCTCCTCGGCCGCTCCCTTCGAGTAGGCGATCGGGTCCCCGTCGGTCCTCGTGTGAACCGTGGTCATGCGGCGCCGTTCGGAAGTGAATGGAATTTCGCTGACCCGTGGTTCGCGTGCGTTGAGAGAGCCTGGATCGAGGCCCGCCTTGATCGCGGCGACGATGAGCGCGCCCTCCGTCGGATCGCCCTCGATCTGCGATCGACCGTTGCGGGTCACCAGCCGTGCGTCGGAGGCGAGGACACCCGGCGCCAGCAGGGCGCGGACGCCGTCTGGCGGGTCGATCGCAGCACCGGCTTCGAGGATCTCGCCCTTTGCTTCGTATCCGGTGCCGGTGACGTCGAAGAACCGCCCATCGACATAGAGCTGCCGGACGGTCATCTCGTTGCGCGTCAGCGTGCCGGTCTTGTCGGAACAGATCACCGACGTACTGCCCAGGGTTTCGACAATCGGCAAACGGCGTACGAGCGCATTCCGCTTGACCATGCGCCGCACGCCGATCGCCAGGGAGATCGTGACAACCGCCGGCAGCGCCTCAGGGACCACCGCGACCGCCAGGGCGATGCCGAACATGAACATCTGGATCACCGGCAGGCCCCGCATCAGACCAATGGCGACAACCAGGCCGACGATGACGAGTGCCGCCTTACCCAGCGTCCCACCGAGGCGATCGAGGTTCTCCTGCAGCGGTGTGCGGGTGATTTCGACCGTTTCCACCATTCGGGCAACGCGCCCGAACTCGGTGGACATGCCGGTCGAGACGACTGCTCCCTCCCCGCGGCCGTGAGTGACGATCGTGCCCGCGTAGGTCATGTTTCGACGGTCGCCGAGCGGCAGCTGTGGATCCTCGAACGGATCGATGGTCTTCTGGGCGGGCTGCGATTCACCTGTCAGCGCCGCCTCGTCGACGGCCAGATTGACAGACTGCGTCAGCCGGGTGTCGGCGGGTACACGATCACCCGCCCGTAGAACGACTACGTCGCCCGGGACGAGGTCGCGCGCCGGAACAACCATCTCCTCACCGTCGCGAAGCGCGCGCGCGGTGGGCGCCGCCATCTGCCGCAGCGCCTCGAGCGCGCGGCTCGCGCGGTATTCCTGGAAGAAGCCGAGCAGCACGGCAAACAGCACGATGACGGTGATGACGATGGCCTCGAGCGTGTGACCGAGGAATCCGGAAATGACGGTGGCGATGAGAAGGATGACGATCAGCGCATTCTTGAACTGGGCGGCGAAGGTGCGCCACGCCGACTCGCGAGCGAGCGATGTCAGCTCATTCGGGCCATGGATCTGCAGCCGCTGCGCTGCCTCCGCGCTCGACAGCCCGCGCGACGCGGTGGCCAGGTCACCGAGTGTTTGCTCAACTGAGCGGGTGTGCCAGAGTGGCAGCCGGTCGGTCATGCGCACCCCGCGGCCGCCGCCATGGCGAAGCACCAGTCGATCGACTGGCCCAGTTTGTACCTGAGGTCCTGCCGCAGGCGCGTCCATTCATGGTGAATGCGGCCGCGTTCAGCCGCCGCCCATGTCAGCACCGCGAGCAGCAGGGCAGTGACAACAATTCCGCCGACGTCTACGAATAACGGCCAGGCGCTCATCGCGCTCCTTCCTGGCGTTGCTTCGCACGAGTGTCAGCGCGAGCCGTGCACGGCTTCGGACCCGCCTGGGGAAAAGAAAAGGCGAGACCCTCGCACCATGGGCTGTTGGCCACTCGTGCGAAGGTCTCGCCTGTTCCTGGAGAACCGACCGAACCGTGCGCGTATCGCGCAGTGTTGACGATTCGGCCGCGCGGGTGACCCCGCGTAGCTACTCCCCTTCGAGTTCAAACATAGAGGTTTCGAACGATCGAATCAAGTCCTCCCTGTCAGAAGCTCCACTGCATGCCAATTTCGTAGAGCCGGCCGGTGAGAAACGACGTCGGCTGCAGCCAGCTCGGACCGTAGTTGGTATTGAGCGTGACCACGTTGCTGGCGTTGAGCGCGTTGTAGACGTCGAGGTTCAGCTGGAATTGCGCGCGCGTCAGCCTGACGAACTTGGTGAGGCGCAGATCCAGCTGCGTGCGGCGCGGCTCGAACATCGTCTGCGGCGCCACCAGCGGGACCGCGACGGTGGCCGTGCACGGGGTACGCCCGCCGCACGCCGCCAGATCGCGTCCCAGAGAAGGGGCGACCAGCGCGTTTGGCACGGTGTAGTTGGCGGTAATCATCGGCCCGGCCACGTTCTGCAGCGTGCCGCTGACGGCGAAGTCGCCCGGCAGCGGGTAGCTGCCGTTGGCCTTGAACTGCGCGTTGGCGCTCCACGGGGTCGTCGCCCTGCAGATTCTTCTTCCGTTCACCTCGGTCGCTGTGAACGGCGTCGGCGTTCTTGACACGCCCGGGAGGTTGCCTGCGGCGCCCGCGCCCGGAGAGTCGACGTTGAAGCAGGCATCGTTGACCGTCCGCCCCGTATCGAAGCCGGCGCTGAACTGCGCGCCCGACGACAGTCGGGTATTGACGCTGACGTTGATGAAGTTGGAGACATACCGCAGTTTCCCGTAATGTTCCGCACGCGTGACCAGATTGGTGACGCGGCCGAATTTCGCCGGCGAGATGTCGTAGAGCCCGCACACGGAGTAGCCGCCGCCGCCGGGCAGCCGCGCGTCGCCGGGCGCGGTGATGCAGAACGGGCTGTAATCGGCGGGCGCCACATCGCCGTTGTCGGTGACCAGAAAATTGTCGTACCAGTTCCGGTAGTAGCCGGCGTTCAACGACACACCCGCCCCGAGCTGCTGCTGTACTTCCGCGGCGATGTCCCACAGGTAATCGCGCACGCCCCAGCCGTGAATGGCCTCATCGGCGTACTGCGTGGCATTGGCGTTCACGCGGCCGAAGTTCGCGTTGTTGATGGCGCCGCATTCGCCGTTGATTGAAAAATTCGCGAGATTGCAGTCCGGCACGTAGTTGCCGTTCGCGTCGGTCCAGGTGCGCGTGACGTTCAGCACCGAACGGGTGACGGGGTTGTTGTCGGCGGCGATGCTGATGGCGGTCTTGCCGACATACCGTCCGATCGAGGCCTTCACCGCGGTTCTGCCGTCGCCGAACAGGTCGTACGCCGCGCCGAGGCGGGGACTCAGATCCTTCCACAGCGGCACGTCGTAGACCGGCTCGAAATCACGCGCCGGAACGAATCTGGTCGCCGGCATGTGCTGTTCGGGCACGTAGGCGTTGTAGTAGTCGAAGCGCACGCCGTAGTTCACGGTCAGTCGTTTCACCGTCCACTGATCCTGCGCGAAGACGCCGAGGTCGGCGCGAATGCGCTCCTTGCGCAAGTAGGGCGTCGCGAGCTGAGTGATCTGCGTCGGCACACCGCGCAGGAGCGTGTAGTTGTAATCGGTCCAGGAATACTGGTGCAGGTTCTTGACGCCCTGCCCGAGCTGGAAGCCACTCTTGAAGGAGTGCGAACCGGTGATGTACGAGACGCTGAACCGCTGGGCGTAGCGGTCGCTGTCCTGCAGGTCCTGCAGCGTCTCAGGCGCGCCGTAGACGAAGCCGGTCGAGGCTTCGGTGATCCGGATCGAGTCGGTGCTCACGCCCGGATTGGAGACACGCGGCCAGTGAGAGATCGTGGCGGAATATCCCGCTTCGAGCAGCATCCGATCCGTGATCGGCGCCGACCAGGCGACCTGCGCCAGGAACTGCGGCCAGAAGCGCAGTTGCGCATCCGCCTCCGGCGCCGTCGTCGTCACGGCGGTCAGCCCGGTTCCCGAATAGCATTTGCAGTTTTTCTGCACGTCGACGAAGAAGTTCACCTTGTGACGCTGCGCCGCCTGCCACGTCACCCGGCCCGAGTGCGACCGGTAAAACTCGTCCGGCTGGAACGGGCGCGCCGGATCTGGCGTATAGAACGGCGTCCCCTGCGTGCTGTTCCAGAAGGTGTTGGCCCGCTGGTTCCTGTTGCCCCAGAAGCGCTCGGCGGCGAAGAACCAGAGTTTGTCCTGCTTGATCGGACCGCCGACGGTGGCCCACAGGTCATAGATGTTGATCACCTTGCTTGGCAGGGTGACGCCGCGCGCGCGCAGATCGTCGCCGAAGTTGTCGGTTGACAGGTGCTCGTTGGTGAACAGGCCCGCGGCCATGTACCGGAACGCGTTGCCGCCCTCCTTCGGGATCATGTTCATCGACACGCCGCTCATGTCGCTTTCGGCGGAGACGCCGCCGGTTTCGACGGTGGTTTCCTGAACCGTGATGGCATTGAGGATGTAGCCGTTGTTGCCGTCGGCTTCCATGTTCTCCACACGCATGCCGTCGAACTCGCGCTTGAAGCCGGTCTTGCCATGGAACGTGGTGCCGTTGCCTCCCGCGTTGTAGGTGCCGAGCGACCCTCCGACATCGGCGAGTCCCGCCGTCGTCATCCCGGGCGTGAGCGACACCACGTTGATGGCTGTCTTCTGACCGCTTGGCAGCGCCTCGAGCAGCTCGCTCGAGAGCACTTTCTGCTGACGGGTGTTCTGCGTGTCGATAAGCGGCGTCTCGCCGCTCACCGTGATCGTCTCCTCCAGGGCGCCGACCTGCATGTCGGCATTGACCGCGGCGGTGAACCCGGCGGTGAGCTGGATGCCTTCACGTTTCACCGAGTTGAAGCCGGGCAGCGAGAACGTGACCACGTAGGTGCCGGGGCGGAGATTGACAATGTTGAACCGGCCCTGCGCGTCGGTGACTGCCGTGCGGACTTTCTCGATCAGCGCGGGGCTCGCGGCTTCGACCGTGACGCCCGGCAGCACGGCGCCGGAACTGTCACGCACCAGTCCGGCGATGCCGCTGGCCTGCTGCGCCAACGCGGGTGCGGCGAGGATGAGCGTGCAGAGCAGAACGGCAACGTGCAGGAGTGGCTTGGTCCTTCGCGGCATACGCGGATCTCCTTGAATGTGCGTGGGAGATTACTGCTGTTTGTGGAACAGATCCAGTACAGCAACCTGCTATCATCTCGGCCTCGTGCGACCACCCAGGGCGGCGATCTGTTCGGTGGTGTTGCTTGTGACATCCTGCGGCGGCGCCAACGGACCGACCACGGCCCCGGACGCCGCCCCGACAGAAGCGACCGTACGCGTCACCGCGAGAGGTTTCGAGCCATTTACCGTCATCGTCGCGTCCGGCGGCCGCGTGAGGTTCGAGAACGCCGACGATCGGCCGCACTCGATCCGGTCGAATCCCATCGACACGCACGCCGACTGTCCGCCAATCAATGAGGTGGGCCTGCTCTCCCCAGGCCAGTCGAAAGTGACCGGCCGGCTGCCGGAACCCAGGACCTGCACCTACCACGACGAGTTGTCCGAAGGGAGTCAGCTCCTGACTGGCAGCATCACAATCCGCTGACGCGCCCAAGACGGGTTTCATAGGGACGTAGTGTCCGCCTTCGGGCGGACATGGCAAGTCCGGCTAAAGCCGGACACTACGAACAAATGGGATCTAATACCGGAAGAGATACTGCAGCTTGACGAAGACCGCCCGGTTCGTGCGGATGGTGCGTCCGGTCGGATCGAGATGGTAATGGGCGACGCCCTCATGGTCGTGGAAATGGCTCTCGCGTTCCGGCCCATAGTGATCGTCATAGCCGACAAAGAACACTGTCCCGGCATTCACGCGATAGGTCGCGAGGAGATTCCCGCCCTTCGTGTTGTCGAACGTGTCGATTTCGACGATATTCCGAAGCTGCAGGCGGTTCGTGAACTGATAGGTTGTACGGGCGCGGTACAGCCGCACGTCGAACAGCTCCGTGTTCGTGCGTACGTCGATGAATCGCCGCGTGTTCAGCGTGACCTCACTCTGCAGGCGCGAGAACGGCCGCGCGCTGACGAGCAGGTTGAGCTGCCGGTCGGCGCCGAGGAACGGATCGTCGATGAACCGGATCTGGTCGCCCTGCTGATACGCGAAGGCGAGCGAGACCCGGCGGCTGGTATCGACGCTGCCGCCGAGATTCCATCGCGACTTCTCGAAGGGGATGTCGCGGTACCGTTCCATGTCCCGCGTGATCTGACTGTAGAGGCTGATGCTTCTGGCGAACTGGAAGTTGAGGCGCCCGGACACGGATTCGTCCTGCAGCACGCCCTGATAGTCGTAGTTGCGCAGGTACTGGACGCGCGGATCCCAGTTGATGATCCAGCTCTCGGGCCACCAGCGGTACGAGACGGTCGCGTTCGACTGTTTCTGATCGGTGCGCTGCACAAATCCGAGATCGGTGCCGAAGTCGGGATCGATCTGGTTGTGCCCCACATCGTACGAGAGGTGACGTCCTTCCTTGCGCAGATTGACGTCGACCAGCGATCCCGTGCGCCGCGCCCCCGTCGTCGCGCGCCGGTCCGCCGCGAGCGCCGTGGCGCGGAACCGGTGATTCGCGCCAATCCGCAGCACGCTGTCGACGCCGCTCAGCCGGCTGTGGCCGTCGAGGAACTCGCGGTCGGTGACGATGACGCCCACGTGCGACTCTGAATAGAGGTCGTAGCGCACGCGGCCGAAAACGGTCTTCGCCGTCTGGTCGAACGCCGGATCACCGCGGTCGTCCAGCTTGCCCGGTGCTTCATCGTTGGCGACGAGAAAGCCAACCGACGTGTTGCCGACTTTGCCCGTGAGCTTCGCGCCGTACCGGGGATCGACGAGCGCTCGCGTATGGACGACGGCGAGCGGGAACGGCGCGGCAATCTGGTAAATCTCCTGCCCCTCGAGGAAGAACGGCCGCAGTTCCGGATAGAACACCGGAAACCGCTCGTTGACGGTGATCTGTGGTCGGTCGGATTCGATCTGCGAGAAGTCGGGGTTGTAGGTGAAATCGAAGGTCAGGTTCGGCGTCAGGCCGTACTTGACGTTCATCGCCGCCTCCGGCTGGTCCACCGCCTGGTAGGTGCCGGTCGTGGCGTCGAACGTCCGTGCGCTGATCGCCGTGAACGTCGGCAGCAGCTCGAGGTTGCGGCTCGTCGACAGGCTGGTCATGCCTTCGAGCACACCCATCTGCCGCAATATGCCCATCACGTTTCGGGAGATCGGCGCCCAGACGACGCTCTCGTTCTTGCTGTCGATGGTGCGCTCGATCTGAAAGCCCCAACGGTGCGCCTCGCCCGCGGCGCGCGAGGGATAGCGCAGGCTCTTGAACGGAATCGCCATCTCCGCAGTCCAGCCGTCGTCGACCAATTGTCCGGCGGAGTCGAACAGCGCGTCCCATGACGCGTCCCCCGGCGCGCCGCTGCGGTTGGTGCCGCCGGAGGTGTGGTTCTCGGGCGCGGACGGCGGCTTGAGCCGATCGAGCAGCGTTGGCGGTCCAGTTGTGGTGCGCGGACCTGCGGTGGTGACGCGGGCACCGAGCGCGCCGCCAGTCGCGTCGCTGCCGCGCAGGACGGAATCGCTCTGGATGCCGTAGCCGTTGACCGAGAAGACGTAAGCGCGCTGCTGATCGAGAAACGGATCGATATAGACGCGCACCGTGTCGTCGCGGCCGGTCTGATCGCGATCGACGCGGTTCGCGCGGATCAGCGTCAGGTCGGAATAGTGCACGTGGATGCCGAAGTACAGATTGCTGCTGTCATAGGCGACATGCACCTCGGTTTTCTCCGTCGCCGGCGCGCCCTCGAGCGGTCTCTGCTGGAAGAACTCGGTGACGCGCGCCGACGTGCGCCAGATCGGATCGTCGAGCAGGCCATCGATCCGCGGAGGAGCGTCAGCCCGAACAGCGGCCAGCGCGGGTCGGCCGCTGAGCACGCCCGCCGACACGGTGGGACCGGTCTGGGCTCCTCCGTTGCCCTGCAGCGTGACGACCCCCGATGGGGCTGCCTGCGCGAACGCGGACGACGCGGAGAACCACGAGATCGCGGCAAGAAGGACGGCGGCGCGAACACGCATGGCGACCAATAATACTTCCTGCTGGGCATCAGTTCTGTCCTAGAATCGGCTGCGAAAAGCAGTGCGTTCGATGAAGAAACTGCACTTGTTGCGGAGGGCCCGCGATCACGTTTACGGCCGCTGGGACGGCAGCCTGCTGATATGGCGTCGTCGCCCCGCACTCAGTGCTGAAGGAGGACCCATGCGTCACGCGTCGAAGGCCACCCTGGTACTGGCGTTCGCGGTCCTACTGCTGCCGCCTGAGGCGTTTGCACAAGGCACTCTGACCGGCACCGTCAGGGACCAGTCGGGCGGCGTCTTGCCTGGCGTCACGGTCGAGGCGTCGAGCCCGGCCCTCATCGAAAAGGTACGCACGGCCGTGACCGACGGCGCGGGGCAGTACCGCATCACGGGTCTGAATCCCGGCACCTACTCGCTGACGTTCACGCTCCCCGGCTTCAGCATTGTCAAGCGCGACGGCATCGAGCTGAGCGGCACCGCGACGCTGACGATTCCCGCTGACCTGCGTGTCGGCGCGCTCGAGGAGACGCTCACCGTGACGGGTGAGACGCCGGTCGTCGACGTTCAGAGCACCGAGCGCGAGACGGTGCTCAGCGCCGCCGACGTCGCTGCCATTCCAGGGAACCGCTCGGTCGGCACCCTGCTGAACGCCGTCCCCGGCCTGACCGTCAACGACGGCGCCCTCGCCGCATCGCCGACGATGACCTTCTTCGCCGCGCGCGGCGGCCCGATCAACGAAGGGCGCATGACGATCAACGGCATGACCGTGGCGGCGCCGTTCAACGGAGGCGGCGTGTCGACGTACATCCTCGATTCCATCAACGTCGACGAGGTGTCGGTGTCGGTCGCCGGCGGCCTGGGCGAGGCGGACATCGGCGGGCCGGTGATGAATCTGGTCCCCCGCACGGGTGGCAACACGTTTCGCGGACAGGCGTTCATCAACAACGCGGGCCACTGGTCACACGGCAATAACCTCACCGACGAGCTGCGCGCCGTCGGCCTGACGGAAGCGCCCGGCATCATCAGCTCCTACGACTGGAGCGCGTCGTACGGCGGCCCGATCAAACACGACCGGCTCTGGTTCTTTGGCAGCTATCGCCGGCTCGATACGGCATCGCCCGTCCAGGGGGTCGTCGCGAACGCGAATACGTTCGACGCGTCGCGCTGGGACTGGGTGGCCGATCCGGGCGTGTCGGCGCGGCAGCTGCAGGGGCGCGAGACCTACGTCGGGCGCTTCACTGCACAGGTGTCCGCCAGGCATCGCGTCTCGTTCAACCAGGAGTACCAGCGCCGCTGCGAGGGATCACCGCTCAAGATCGGCACCGACGGCTGCAACACGCGGGGCGACGACTGGATCGCGGCCGGCACGGCCACGGTGTCGCCCGAGGCCAATCCAAACTACTTCGGCAATACGCCGTATTACGTGACGCAGGCGGTCTGGAGCGCGCCGATGACGAACCGGCTCCTCTTCGAAGCCGGCGTCACGCGCTTCTCGTTCAAGGGCGGGACGACGGGACGACAGCCGCCGGACGGGGTCTTCGATCTGATCTCGGTCATCGAGCAATCCACGGCGATCAATCCCGCGACGGGGCAGCAGTTCGCGCCGCGCGCCAACTATGTCTATCGCGGCGTCCCGACCATCAGTCCCAACTACGCCAACCCGAACAACTGGCGCGCGTCGGCCTCGTACGTCACCGGGTCGCACGATCTGAAGGTCGGCTACCAGGGGGCGTACATCCGCGTCAACTTCTTTTTCACCAGTCCCGAATCCGGCCTGCAGTACCGGTTCAACCAGGGCGTGCCGAATCAGTTCACCTTCCGGCTGCCGGACTGGAACACGGCGGACCGTACCTCGACGTCGGCACTGTACGTCCAGGACCGGTGGACGCGGGGACGGCTGACGCTGCAGGGCGCGCTGCGCTACGACCGCGCCTGGAGCTTCAGCCCGGCGGAGGGCAACGGCACGACACGCACCTCGCCGTTCAACGCGGCGCCGATCACGTTCGAGCGGACGCCAGGCGTCGACGCATTCAACGACATCACGCCGCGCGCCGGCATGGCCTACGATGTGTTCGGCAACGGCAAGACGGCGCTCAAGTTCAATCTCGGCAAGTACCTCGACGCTGCGACCAACGACAGCGAGTACACCAGCAACAACCCGGCCGTCCGCATCGTCCGCATGGCGATGCGGAACTGGAACGACACCAACGGCAATAAGATCATCGACTGCAACATCATGAATTTCGCCGGCAACGGCGAGTGCGCGGCGCTGACCGGCGACGTCCTGAACTTCGGCGCCGTCTCGGGCAATGTGCAGCAGGTGAATCAGGACACGCTCCGCGGGTGGGGTGTCCGGCAAAGCGACTGGCAGTGGGGTGTCACGCTGCAGCACGAGCTCGTCCCGCGCGTGTCGGCCGAGGTGGCGTACAACCGCCGATGGTTCCTGGGGAACAAGATCACCGACAACCGGCTTCGCGGCCCCGAGGACTACGAGCCGTTCACGATCATGGCGCCAACCGATCCTCGGCTGCCTGGCGGCGGCGGCTACCCGATGACCGTGTCGATGGTGACGGCGGCGGCGGCCGCCCGCGGCGCGCAGAACTACGTCACGTTCGAAACCGATTTCGGCCCGGAGCGCTCCCAGTACTGGCACGGGGTCAGTTTCACGCTGAACGCGCGCCTTCGTGAGGGCCTGACGCTGCAGTTCGGCACGGGGACCGGCCGGTCGGTTGAGGACACGTGCGAGACAGCGCGGGTGAGCGACGTGGCCGTGGTCGCGACGGTAGGGGTTCCAGGCGCCTTCATCCCCGCGATGGGTCAGACCCTGACGAACGGGGGCGTCATCAAGGACCTTCGCAACTGCCTGGACGCCGATCCGTTCCAGACGACGATCCGCGGGCTGGGTTCGTACACGGTACCGAAGGTCGATGTGCTCGTCAGCGCCGTCGTGCGTTCGCAGCCGCCGCTCGAGCGCGTCGCCACCTGGCAGGTGCCGAACACGGTGATCCAGAGCGCGGCGGGACGGCTGCCCCCGGGCGGCCTTCCCACCGGCTTCACCAACCTCGAGATCCTGGACAGCGACCATCGGCTCTACGCCGGCAACCGCCGGACGCAGATCGACATGCGGTTCGCGAAGATTCTGCGGTTCGGCTCGCGGCGCTTCGATATCGGGGTCGACCTCGGCAACCTGCTGAACACGAATTACACGACCACCTACGAGAACATCTATCAGTTCAGCGCCGGCAATACGGCGACGGGCGGAACGTGGAACGACCCGACGGCCATTTACACGCCCCGCTTCGTGCGCTGGAATCTGACGTTCGAGTTCTGAGCGACGCGCGCGCCCGCCACGCGGCATCAACGGCCGAGGGGGTAGAATGTGCTGCCAGTCGTGATGCAGGAACGGTTTGTGATCGTCGGCGCTCTCGTCATCTTCACGACCGCCGTCATCGGCGGCGCCGCACAGGCGAACAGCCCGGTCGCCGACGCCGTGATGAAAGGCGACAGGGCCGCCCTTGTCAAACTCCTGCAGCAGAAAGCCGACGTGAATGCGCCGCAAGTGGATGGCGCAACCGCGCTGCACTGGGCGGTCCATCACGAGGATCTCGATGCCGCCGATCGGCTGCTGCGCGCCGGAGCGAAGGTCGACGTCACTAACCGCGAGGGCGCAGCGCCGCTGGCAATGGCCTCGCAGCACGGCAACGCCGCGATGATCGAACTCCTGATCAAGGCCGGCGCCGATCCGAAACAGCGGGGACCGAACGGCGAGACGATGCTGATGTATGCGGCGCGCAACGGCAACCCGGCGGCCATTCGGACGCTGCTGGCGGCGGGCATCGACGTCAACGCGAAAGAGCGTCTCCGGAACACGACGGCGCTGATGTGGGCCGCCGAGCAGCGGCATCCCGAAGTTGTGAAGCTGCTGCTTGCAGCGAAGGCCGATTACAGCGCGAAGTCCGGTCCTGCAGGGCTGCCGCGCAACTACTTCGCCGCGAAAGTAAATGTGGAGAACGTGGATCTCAATCGCCGCCGGCGCGCCGCCGCTGCGGCTGCCGGACGGACCTACCAGGAGCAGCTCGAGTGGGAGCAGACGCAGGGGCTCACCGTGGTCGAGCGGCGTGGGGTGGTCAACGTGCCGCCGCCCACGCCGGATGACGACGACCCTGTCATTGTTGCCGGTCTCGTAGGTACAGGCGGTGGTGGATTGACCGCGCTCGTCTTCGCGGCGCGCGAAGGCGACCTCGACTCGGCGCGGGCGCTGCTCGATGCCGGCGCCGATGTGAATCAGCAGACCGAGTACGGCTGGACGCCCCTGCTGACGGCGGTCAACAACCGCAACTACCAGCTGGCGAAATTGCTCGTCGAACGCGGCGCCGACGTGAATATCGCCAACAAGGGCGGGTGGACGCCTGTGTACCTGGCGACCGACAACCGCAATATCGAGGGGGGCGACTATCCGGTGCCCAGGCCGGACATGGATCACCTCGAGCTGATCGAGCTGCTGCTGCAAAGGGGCGCCAACCCGAATGCGCGCGTCCGCGAGAACACGCTCACGCGAACGATCTTCACGATGCAGTGGTTCTTCGAAGCCGGCGCCACCGCGTTCGTCCGCGCCTCGCAATCGAGCGACACCGGGCTGATGAAACTGCTGCTCAAGTACGGCGCGGATCCGAAGATTGCCACCGATCTCGGTGACACCGCGCTGACCGCGTGCGCCGGCATCGGCTGGGTCGAAGGCGTGACCTACGAGCGATCCAAGGAAGAAAACGTCGAAGCGATCCGGATGCTGCTCGACCTCGGGCTCGATCCCAACCACGCCAACAACGAGGGGCGCACGCCGCTGATGGGCGCCGCCCTCAAAGGACGCAACGATGCCGTACGGCTGCTCGTGGAGCGGGGAGCCAGGCTCGAGACACGCGACAGAGGCAGCCGTGATACCGAAGACGCGGGGTCGATTGCGGCTGGCGCGAGGTTTCAGGCGCTCGATTACTCCGAGGGTTTGGTACGGGCCGGTGTCCAGTCAGCGATTGCGCGCCCCGACACCTCGCAGCTGATTCGCCAGTTGATGATCGAGCGCGGCCTTCAGGTGCCTCCGCCGAATCGCGATATCAACTCCATCTGCGTCGTCGCGATCTGCGCGCCGCAGCCGTAGGCAACGTCGACCACCGGGTCCGGATGGATCAGAAGTCGATCTGAGCGCTGATCCTGGCGTACCGCGCCGGCTGAATGGCCGTCGGCCTGAGCCACGCGCCGCCCGGGACAAACCCTTCGTTGTAGCTCGTGACCACGTCCGCATTCGTCAGGTTATAGATGTCCACCCCGACCAGGGTCCGCGTCCCTCCGTACCGGACAATCTTCGCCACGCGGACGTCGATCGTGTTGCTCCGATCGGCAAAAACCGTCTGTGGCTGGATCACGTTCACGGTCACATTCGACGCCCCTGTCAGCGGGCGGCCGAGCGGCTGAGGCCCCGCGGCGATCCATGCGTTATCCGCGACGAAGTTCGCCCCCAGGGATTCACCGGGGATGCTCATCCACGTCGCCGCCACCTGGACGTCCACTCGCGGAATCGTATACGTGGCGAGACCTCTGAAGTCCGTTCGGTAGGGCTCGACGACGCGGCACCATGGGTTCGTCACCGAGAGGTTGCCGCTGACCGTTGACGTCTGGACGTTCGCCGTGACGGAGCTGTTCGCTCTGCCTGTGGGGCCCGTGCCAAGCTCCGGCAGCATGGCGCGCACCGCGCAGCCGTCGGCGAGTCTGCGACCCGTGCTGGTGCCGCCCTGCACCATCACCCCTGCTTGAAGCCGCGCCACCACCGAGACATCCACACCCTGCCAGTTCTCGGTCTGGTCGCCGAAGTGTCTGTAGGACTGCGCGAGCTCGTCGACTTGCCCGACCTTGCCTGGCACGAGGTTATACAGACCGCTGATCGTGTACCCGCCGCCGCCCGGCAGCCGCGGATCGAGCGGCGCCTGAATGCTGAACGGCGTGTAGTCCTCGAGGGTGGTCGACCGGTTGTCGACGACGTACCAGTTGCCCCACCAGTTGCGAATGAAGCCGGCGGTGACCGAGACACGAGGCAGCACTTCGTGCTGAACCCCCACGCCCAGCGACCAGTTGTACGGCCGTGTGTCCCACCCGCTGACGAAGGCCGGGTCGAAGGTCCGCGTGAAGACCTGCTGACCCAGGTTCTGATTGTCCATCGCGGCGCATTCGCCGTTGGCCGCCGGGTTCCTCAGGTCGCAATCCGGCACGTAATCCCTGTTGGTGTCGTTCCATCCGCGCGTCGTGACGAGAAGCGTGCGAATCAGCGGATTCATGTCCAGATCACTGTTGGTCGCCGTGATGGCTTCCATGTACTTGCCCAGGTTGAACCTGAGCGCCGTCTTCCCGTTCCCGAACAGATCGTACGCGGCAGCCAGGCGGGGCGTGAAGTCCTTCCAGTTGTATCCGGGCGTCGAGCGGCGCGGATAGAAGATCTCTTCCGGCGCGTACGGATACCCGGGGCCACCCACGCGCGAGTCGGGATAATTCGACACCAGCGAGTCATACCGGGCGCCGCCCTGCAGCGTCAGACGGCGGAATGTCCACTGGTCCTGCGCGTAGAAATTCGTCGGAATGAGATTGCGGACGTATTTGACGTCGCCGCCGACGACAGTGGTCTGCCGCAGCTGGTTCGGCACGCCGTTTCTCGTACGAATCTGCTGGATCGGGCCTGAGTTGAAGTAGGTCTGCGACGGATTGCTGAACCCGCCCTGGTAGCCGAACTTCATGCTGTGCGCGCCGGTGACATATGTCAGCGACGCCCGCAGGCTGGCCAGCGTTCCGATCAGATTGTGGTAGAACCCACCCTGGTTGGACGCCTGGGACGCGCGCGAGAGCAGGTTCGGGATCTCGCCGGCCTGCTCCAGCACCTGAATCATCAACGGGTCAAACGTGCCGTCGTTCCGTTTCGCCGAGCGGTACCGGGCCTGATACATGCCCCAGCCGGCCTCGGCCAGCAGCCTCCCCGAGATCGGCGATGACCAGCTGGCATGGGGTTGACGCGACGGGATGTAATACACGCGCGGCGTCGCTTCCGGTGTCTGCGTTGCGGTGCCTCCAGCCCTGCCATAGTTCGAGTCGTTGTACTGCTCGGACCAGTGGGCGTTGAATTTGTTGCGCGGCGTCGCCTGCCACGTAAGCCGGATCGTCGCCTGGCGCTGCACAGTGTTGTTGAATGCCTGACTGGACCGGTCGAAGTCGACCGTCCAGGCATTCGGGTTGCCCGCATTCCTGTTCCACCACATGCCCGGCACCGTGTTCTCCGCCCCGGTCTGGCGGAACGTCGCGTAGAACCACAGTTTGTCGGGAAGGATCCGGCCGCCAAACATCGGACTGACGTCGTACACCTTGATCAGCTCCGACGGTGCGCGCAGGCCGGCATCCTTGAGCGCCTGTGTGTAGTTGCTGCCCTGCAGCGCGCCGTTCGAGCCGCTGACATTCAACTGGCCGCTGAAGACATTCGACCCCTCGCGCGGGATGACGTTGACGACGACGCCGTTGGTTTCGGCTTCGCCGAGCCCACCCGATGTGGTGATGACCACTTCCTGTGAAGTGGCCACCTGCGGCATGTTCCCGCCGCCGCCATTGCCACCGGCCCATCCCATGTTGGTGCCGTCCGCATAGATGCGCGAATCGGCCGCGCGGCCGCCGTGGATCGCTGCGGCAGCCCCCTGCAGCGTCCCGCTGATGCCGCCGGAGTCGCTGCTCTGGGTCATCCCGGGAACGAGCGCCTGGATACCGTTGACGTTGCGCGAGGACGGAATCGCGGCGATCACGTCGCGGTCGATGATCTGCTGCGTGCGGGCACTCTGCACGTCGACGATTGGCGATTCGCCGGTCACTGTGATCGTTTCTTCGAGTGTGCCCACCGTCAGGTCGGCGTTCACAGTGGCGACGAAGTTCCCCGACAGCTCGATGCCCTGGCGTCTGACCGTGTTGAACCCCGCCAGGGTCATCGTCATCGAGTAGGTGCCGGGGCGCAGGTCCACAATGCGGTACTGGCCGGTGGCATCGGTGACGACCGAGCGGACCTTTTCAATCAACACCGGGCTGGCGGCTTCCACCGTCACGCCCGGTAACACGCCGCCCGAGGCGTCCCTGATGACGCCGGTAATCGCGGCTTGTGCAGAGGCCACCGCAGGTAAGAGCAAGGAAACCAGCACGACCAGCGACTGCGCCAAAGAGGGCCGGATTGGGTTCAGCATGGCCGTCCTCCTTACCTGTTTTGCTCAGTGGACCACGCCAGCGGGCGGGATCGGGTGCCGAGTAGTTCCATTGGGTGGGGCAGACTATTCCCTCCCGTGAGCACATGTCAATCCGCCTCGGTGATCAACCCCGGCGTGCCCTGCGAGCCTGAATGGCTGTGACGATCTGTTGGAAGCGTGGTTCGCCTCGAATGTCGCTGAGGCGGGGGCTCTTCAAGAACCATTCAATCCGTTCATCGCCATTTCGCACGGCCTGGTCGAGCGCGGCGATCGCTCGCGGCACGTCGCCGAGGACCGCATAAAACTCCGCAAGCTCCACCGTGACGAGGTAGATCGCCGAGGCATACTTGACCGTCTCCGCGTCCATCGCCGCCACCGCGTCCTCACGCCTGCCTTCGAGTGCCAGCAGAAGCGCCCACGCGAGGCGCCACTGGTAGTTGCCGGCAAACATCTGTCGCTTCTCCTCGAGGATGCTGCGCGCCAGCGGGAGATTCCCGGTGTCCATGTGGGCCAGCGCGAGGTAATAGAGAGCGGGGAGATTACCCGGCGCCTGCTCGAGGACTCGACGCTCCTCACGAATCGCCCCGACTGCATCTCCCGTTGTCCTGAGCAGCTCCCCGTACAACAACCTCGGTGCACCCGCCAACGGCTCACGCTCGAGCATGACTCGCGCGGCTGCCTCGGCTTCGGCGGTCTCGCCCGCGAACATGTGCAGGATCATCCGCCACAGCCTCGAGTCGGCATTCGCCGGGTATCGTTCGACCGCCCTGTCGAGCGCCTCGATCGGGACCAGCTCCTTTCGCCCTTGCGCGAGGTAGACCGCCGTCAAGGCCGACGGCAGGCTGGGGAGATCGGGCGCATCCGCTGCCACACGCTGCAGGTCCTGCTCGACCATGTACAGGATGCTGGTGTCGTTCGTTTGACCGTTAATCAGAAGAATCAAGCGGTTGAAGGCGTGATAGCGACGCGCTTCCGGAAACTGGGGGTCGATCGCCAACGCTCGCTCGAGTGTCTCCTGAGCCCGGGGGACTTCGTTCTGGACCCGCTGGAAGTTCATCGCCAGCTCGAAGAGATCGTTGGCCTCCTCGTGTGCCGATGGCGGCCCTCCTGTGCTGAGTGTCCGCTCGGGATCGCCCGACAGGCGTGTCCAGATCCCCCAACCGGTGATCAGTACGAGCATAGCGATTGCCAGCCCCGTCACCAATCGACGACGACCGGGAGGGTGTGAGGCGCGTGCTCGCGGTTCCACGCCGTCGAGCGCCCTTCGCAGCACAGCGGCATCCTGGTATCTGCCCCCCAGAGGCTTCGTCAGGCATCGGTCCACGACGGTGCGGAGCGAGGCCGGGACAACGGCACTCAGCGGCGGAGGCGTTTCGCCGGAAATCCTCACCGCGACGTCGAGCACCGTGAGCCCGACGAACGGAGGCCGCCCGGCGAGCATCTCGTAAAGCACGCACCCAAACGCCCAGATATCGGCGCGTTTGTCCACCGCCTGCCCGCGTGCCTGTTCGGGACTCATGTAGAACACCGTGCCGAGGATCACGCCGTCGCCGGTGTGCATAGCGGTCATCGTCGGCGCCTGCGTCGCCCCTGTTCCCTGAGCCAGCGTTTTCGCCAGCCCGAAGTCGAGCACCTTCACCGCGCCGTCCGGGCGTACCTTGATGTTCGCCGGCTTCAAATCGCGATGGATGATGCCCTGCTCGTGGGCGGCGTCAAGCGCCTCGGCAATCTGCTTCGCGATGTGCAACACCTCGTCGAGAGGAATCGTCTTCTGCGCGATGCGGTCGGCGAGCGTCGGCCCCTCGACGAGTTCCATCACCAGCGCGGTGATGCCGGCGCTCTTCTCCAGGCCGTAAATCTGCGCAATGTGGGGGTGGTTCAATGAGGCGAGGACTTCCGCTTCGCGTTGGAACCGGGCCAGCCGCTCCGCATCGCTCGCCATCGACGCCGGCAGCACTTTGATCGCCACCGCCCGCTTCAGGTTGGTATCGGTGGCCTTGTAGACCTCACCCATCCCGCCCACGCCGATCCGGGCGGTGACTTCGTATGAACCGAGTCGGGTACCAGGGGGAAGGACCACTGCGATCTCAGGTCCGGCTGAAGCCGGACACTACGAACGCACCGTCCCACACTATTCCCAGACCTGGCGCGTCACGTCGATCAGCCGTTCGAGCTTGGCCCACTGATCCGCCTCGGTGATCTGATTGCCGTGTACGGTGCTCGAGAAGCCACACTGCGGGCTCAGGCACAGACGTTCGAGCGGGACGTACCGGGCGGCCTCATCGATCCGGCGGGTGAGGTCGGCAACCGTCTCGATTTCCGCGACCTTTGTGGTCATCAGGCCGAGCACCACGACCTTGCCATCGGGCACGAACCGCAGCGGTTCGAATCCCCCCGATCGCGCATCGTCGTACTCGAGGAAGTAGGCATCGACGTGCAGCTCGTTGAACAACGCGTCAGCGACCGGCTCGTAGCCTCCTTCGGCGACCCACGCGCTCTGCATGTTGCCGCGGCAGAGATGGACTGCCACCGTCAGATCCTTCGGCCGGCCGTCAATCACCGCATTGATCAGTGCCGCATAGGCATGCGGCAGCTGGTTCGGGTCGTCGCCCCGTTCCTTTGCCTGCGCCCGCTGCTGCGTGTCGCAGAGGTAGGCAAGGTTCGTGTCGTCGAACTGGATGTACCGGCACCCGGCCGCGTAGAGTGAGTTCACCTCCTCGCGGTAGACACGCGCCAGATCCTCGAAGAACTCGTCCAGGTCGGGGTAGGCCGTGATGTCGATCCCCTTGCGGCCGCCGCGGAAGTGCACCATGGTCGGCGACGGAATCGTGACCTTCGGCGTCCTGGTGGTGACGGACTTTAGAAACCTGAAGTCGGCCGTCTGGATGTCCTGCACGTGGCCCAGCTTGCCGGTGACGGTTACTTTGGGCGGCGCGAAATTCATCTCGCCGTCGCGGGTGTGAAACTTCGCGCCCACCCCGGCCGAGGTCGTGACGCCCTCCAAGCGCTGGAGAAAGTCGAGGTGAAAGAACTCGCGGCGGAACTCGCCGTCTGTAATACTCTCCAGCCCGACCGCCTCCTGCTGGCGGACGACCTTCCGGATCGCGTCGTCTTCGATCGTGCGTAGCTCGTCTTTGGTGATCTCGTTCTGCTGGACGCGTCGGCGCGCGTCCTTCAGATGCGGGGGCCTGAGCAGGCTGCCCACGTGGTCGGCTCGGAATGGCGGGTTCATGGTGGCGCGAAGCATAGCGTAGAATGCGCCGGAACATCCAAAGGAGGAGCAGTGACACCTACCACGACCACCGATGTCGGCGTGCTCCTCGATGAGGGAGGCTGGAGCGGGTATCAGAAGCTGCTCGTCGCCGCCACCGCATTGACGATCATCTTCGACGGCCTCGACAACCAGCTGCTCGGCGCCGCGATTCCCTCGATGATGGCCGAATGGTCGCTCCCGCGACCCGCGTTCGCCTCGGTCCTGGCGGCCGCGCTCTTCGGCATGATGATCGGCGGCTTCATCGGCGGCTACATCGGAGATCGTTTCGGCCGCCGCGTGGCGCTGCTCGGCAGCGTGATCTCGTTTGGCGTGTTGACGCTCCTGATGGCGTTTGTGGACGACGTCTCGACGCTGATGGCGCTGCGCTTTTTCGCCGGGCTCGGCCTCGGCGGGGCGATGCCGAACGCGGCGGCGCTCTCGTCGGAGTACGTTCCGCTGCGCCGCCGCCCGTTTGCTGTCACCTTGACCGTTGTGTGCATTCCGCTCGGAGGCACGCTTGCGGGCTTGACCGGCGCCGTGATTCTGCCGGCCTACGGCTGGCGCGCGCTCTTCTTTGTCGGCGGCGCTCTTCCGCTCATCCTGGCGGGGCTGCTCTGGAAGGTGCTCCCGGAGTCGCCGCGGTATCTCGCTCGAGATCGTTCGCGGTGGCCCGAGCTCGCCGCACTCCTGCGGCGCCTCGGACATGATGTGCCGGCGGACGCGGCCTTCGTCGATTCGCACGAACGCACGGTGGCACGCGCGTCGGTGGGATCGCTCTTCACACCGGAGTTCCGCCGCGACACGCTGGCGCTCTCCGTGGCGTTCTTCTTCTGCCTGTTATCGGCCTACACAGGTGTCAGCTGGGTGCCCGCGCTCCTGACGAGCGCCGGCTTCGGTGTCGCGATTGCGAACTATGGACTCACGGCGTTCAACCTGGGTGGCGTCGTCGGCGCCATCGGCGGCGCGCTCGTCATTGCCCGCCTGGGGTCGCGACTGACGATCCTCACGATGACCGCCGGCGCCATCCTCGGATGCCTCCTGCTGGCCAGCGTCTCCATCGCGGCACAGTCGACCGTCGCCTTGCTGGCGATGCTCGCGTGGACCGGCGGACTGATCAACGCCGTGCAGACGA